>ENA-OPDA01002176-OPDA01002176.1-human-gut-metagenome-genome-assembly--contig:-NODE-2176-length-11710-cov-2.157357_pt1 | contig 11710 bp, 11 predicted proteins | sample MGYA00241253_ERZ501486 | MGnify/ENA primary metagenome ERZ501486 (study PRJEB25962, sample SAMEA2042510) | human gut metagenome | biome: human gut; feature: human-associated habitat; material: faeces... | reverse complement strand
GCCGTGCCGCGCTTTAGCTCGCGTATAGCCGCCTGCTGCTGCGCCGCCGTTCTGAATCGCGAGAGCAGCTCTATTTTCACGGGAAAATGCTCAAAGCGTTTTATAGCCGTCTGATAATGCTGCCATGCTAGCACTGTGGTCGGCACGAGTATAGCCACCTGCTTTGAATCCAGCACGCATTTGAATGCCGCGCGCAGGGCTACCTCCGTTTTGCCGAAGCCTACGTCGCCGCAGAGCAGCCTGTCCATCGGCGAGGGCTTCATCATGTCCTCTTTTATCTCGCTTATGCAGCGCAATTGGTCGTCAGTTTCCTGATAGTCGAAGCGTTCTTCAAAGTCGTTCTGCCAGTCGTTATCGGGCGAGAATGCAAAGCCTTTTGCCTGCTGTCTCTCGGCGTAAAGCTTAGTCAGTTCCTCCGCCATATCCCTTACGGCGCGGCGGACGCGTGTGCGCGTTTTCTGCCATTCTGCCGAGCCCAGCTTGTGCAGTTTTATATTTGAATCGTCCGAGCCGCCGACGTAGCGCGATACCAGGTCTAGCTGCGTAACGGGCACATACAGCACGTCAGTGCCCGCGTATTTTATCGTGATGTAGTCTTTTTTCACGCCGTTTGTTTCCAAACTGCGTATGCCGACGAATTTGCCTATGCCGTGCATTGCGTGTACTACGGGGTCGCCGGGCTTTAGGTCTGAAAGGGTGCGTATCTCCTCGCCCTTTTTGTGCTTCGGCTTCTTGCGCTTTGCCGTCATGGCTTTCATCTGCGTTATCAGCGCGCAGCAGGCTTCGGGGTAGTCGAATCCGCCCGAGAGCGAGCCTGTGTGGACGTATATCTTGCCCGCCGCCAGCGGCGCTTCCTGCTCGCCGCCATCTATCAGCTCTTCCGCGTCAAATCCGTCGGAGCGCAGGTCGCTGACTATTATCGGCAGCGTTTTTTCAGAGCCTGCCAGCAGCACTACCGTGTACCCGCCGTCTATATATTCACGCAGCTCTTCGCCCAGCGCCACCATTCCGCCGCCCCAGCCCGAGGTCTGGCGGCAGTCGGTATTTATCAGCTTTTTAAAGCGCACGCCCTCGTTCTGCCGCATGAATGTGTCGAGAAAAACGCAGGGCAGGGCGGTCGCGCGCGCCGCTATCTCAGCGCCCTCGAGGTAAAAACCGTCCAGCTTTTTAAACATTACTCCCGACTCGTAAAGCAGTTTCAAGTCCTCCGAAAGCTGCGAGATGAAAGAGCGCATATTCTCGTTCACCGCCGAGTATTCCGATACCGCGCATATGCCCTCGCCAAAATAATCGAAAATGTAAGCGGGCTTTTCGTACGCCAGCTTGTAATATTTATCCAGATTAGAAAGGCTCAGACCCGCTTCGGCGTACTCGCGGTCGGTGTATATCAGCGAGCGAATTTTGTCGGTAAGCTTTCCGCGCACGCCTGCCGCCAGCTTATCCAGCCGCTCGCAAAGCTCCTCGCGCGAGCTGAATATCACCTCTAGCGCCGGGAATATCTCCGCTTCGTCAAGCGGCTCGGTGCGGCGCTGACTTTCGGTGTCGAAGCGCGCGATGCTGTCTACCTCGTCGCCCCAAAGCTCTATTCTTACGGGCGCTTGCTCGGAAACGGGGAAAATATCCACTACCGAGCCGCGAACGGAAAACTGCGCCGCGCCCTCTACCAGTTCGCACCGTGTGTAGCCGCCAGCCGTCAGCCGCGCCGAAAGCTCTTCGAGCGAGATCTTGTCGCCCATAGATATTCTGAATGAATATTTTTCCAGAATATCGGGTGGTACGGTAGCCTGCGCCGCCGCCGATGCGCAAAGCACACGCCTTTTTCCGCGCGAGATGAGTGAGAGCGCCTCTATGCGCTTGTGCTCGTACTCGTGCGAAACGCCCTCCATAGCGGCAAAAACGTACTCTTTCTCGGGAAAAAGGCAAGCCGCCGCGCCGCCCGCAAATGTGTTTATATCCTGCACGGCGCGGGTAGCCGCGGCTTCGTCGGCGCATATCAGCAGCAGAGGAGCGTGCTGCGAAAGGCAAAACGCCGTGTGCGCCTTGTGCACGCCCGAAACGCCCGTTACCGATATGGGATAATACCCGCTGAGCAGCGTCTTTTCCAGATCTTGATAAAAAGGCTCGGCTTGTAGTATGCGTTTGAAAATATCGTTCATATGCTGCACCTTATTTATTGTACTTGTTCATAGCTTCGTCAGTTTTGCCGCTAACTATCAGCTCGGCGGCGGAGCATACGTCGTCCATGCGGCTCATGAAAAGCTTGCTCTGCTCTTCGGTGAATTTGCCGAGTACCCAGTCCGCAAGGTCGTAATCGGGGCGGGGCTTTTTGCCTACACCTATTTTTATGCGCGGAAAATCCTCGCCGCCGCAGAGGGCTATTATGCTCTTTATGCCGTTGTGCCCGCCCGCCGAGCCGCGCCTGCGTATGCGCAAATGCCCAGGCTCCAGCGAAATGTCATCGTAGATGACGAGCACGTTTTCAAGCGGTATTTTGTAAAAAGCGCGCGCCTGCTCTATCGCCTCGCCGCTGTTGTTCATGAAAGTTTCGGGCTTCATGATAAGGCAGCTTTTGCCGCCTATCTGCGCTGTGGTCACGAGCGCCTTGTACTTGTGGTTCTGCACGGCGAAACCGTACTTTTCCTCCATCGCCGCTATCGCCATAAAGCCCGCGTTGTGGCGGGTGCGCTCGTACTGTATGCCGGGGTTGCCCAGCCCCGCTATGATAAATTCGGGCTTCTGCGAGCCGCCTTTTTCAGCAGATATTTTGTCAAATACGTCCCATATGCTCATTCTTTTACATATCCTTTCCGTTCGTACAATTTCATCAGTTCCGTATATTTTTCGGCAGTATGCGCATATTTTGCATAACGCCGAAACGGACGAATACCGCGGTGGGGCAGTGTTCGTCCTGTGAATTTCAGCTTGTGTGATGTATTTTTACCTGCAAAGCCTTGCGATGGCGTTTGCATACATATTCAGATTTATTTTCAGCGTTTCTATCGAGATGTGCTCGTCAGCGCCGTGCATATTGTTGTTTTCCCATGGAAATTCCGCGCCGAAAGCCACGCCGCCCTCAGTGTTGTGCACATAGGTTATGCCGCCCTCGGCTATCGGCTCGCCTTTTTCGCCCTTTACGTCGGCGTAGACCGCAAGAAGCGTCTGCACCAGCGGGGTGTCGGCGGAAACGTAGTGCGGCTCCATGCCCGAGCACTCGTCTATCTCAAAGCCGTTCTCTTTCAGCACATTCGTGATAATGCCGCTGACTTCGGCGTAATTTCTGTCGATGGGGTAGCGTATGTCGATGCCGCCGCAAAGCCTGCCGCCGCGCGTGTTGAGCATAGTCAGCGCGCAGGTCATGCTGCCCGTAAGCTCGTCGGAAAAGCCCATCTTGCATGAAGCGCCGTCGTATTCGCCGACGGGAAAGAGCTTCGCCAGCGCTTTCAGCAGCGCGTTTTCGCCATTGTAGTCCGCCAAGAATCTTACAGCCGCGTTGTCGCCGTTTTCGGGACGCGAGCCGTGCGCCGATTTGCCGCAGTAAAGCTTCTCAGCCCCGCCCGCGGTAACTCTGCACTTGTCGGGTATCGCGTTTATAACGCTTCCGCAGGCTATCTCGCTTATCTCATCGTCGGCGAAAGGCGCGGAAAACGTGAGGTGCACCATGCCCTTTTCGCAGTTGAGCACGGGGAATGAGCCGTCTGGCGTGAAAACCATCGGCGGGAAAGCCTCCAGCTTTTCGTAATGCTCAATGTCTTCGCAGCCGCCCTCTTCGTTGCCGCCGAATATCACGCGGAAGCCTTTGCTCAGCGGCACGTTCAGTTCCTGCAAAGCCTTTATCGCCCAAAGCACCGCCACCGAAGGGCCTTTGTCGTCGATAGCGCCCCTGCCGTATATCACGCCGTCCTTCACGGTCGCGGCGTGCGGCTCAAAGCTCCAGCCCTCGCCCGCGGGAACTACGTCTAAGTGGCTGAGTATGCCCAGCACGGGGTCGTCGCCGTATGTCATCGAAACGGCGTAGTTGTCGAAATTTTTCACTTTCAGCCCCAGCTTTTCGCCCTGCGACGCGCCCCATGCGAGCGCCGCTGCCGAACCCTCGCCGAAAGGCTTGCCCTCGGCGGGCTGAGAGTACGCTGAATCTATCGACATGATCTCGTTCATGTCGGCTATCACGTCGCCGATGTGCTCGTCGAAATACGCCGCGAGCTTTTCGGCGAGGTCTTTATTGCTTAGAGTCATTGCTGCTGTGCCTCCTTAAAATGCACATTGATACCATCTCGGGATTATTTATCCTAAGTTTGCCGAGTCCCGCGGAAACTTCCATTACAGATTTTCCCGAGTCGGTCTCGCAGAGGTAAAGCCCCTTGGTGTATTTCGGGAAAAATTTGCGCTCGGGCGAAAGCAGACCTATACCGCCCGGCAGACGTATCATACCGCCGTGGCAGTGGCCGGACATGGTGAAATCAGCGCCCCAGTTTGCGTACTCTGCGAAAGGCATAGGCGTGTGCGCCAGCAGTACGTTGAAATTGGCGGGGTCAGGCTCGCGAGCAGCTCGCGAAGCATATCCTGCGTTACTGGGGTGAGGTCTTTGTAGCCGCCCTCCGCATTTTTGTAGCAGCTCTCGTCAAGCTCTAGGCCGTAAAGCTCTATAAAGCTTTCGCCGCTGTAAATGCGCACTTTTTCGTTGCGCAGTATGGTTATGCCCTCTTCGCTGAGGCGGCTGTTCATTAGGCGCGCTTTGTCGGGCACGTCCGCCTCGTGGTTGCCCCATACATAGTAGAGCGGGGCGAGCTTGTTGAGCTTTTTCATCATCGGCACTTTGCGCTTTATGGTGAATATGTTCTCGCTGCGGCTGAAAAGGTCGCCCGTGAAAACTATAATGTCGGGATTGAACTCCTCGCAGGCCTCTACCAGATATTCGCCGTCGTTTCCGTAGCTTTTTGAGTGCAGGTCGGAAAGATGCAGTATGCGAAAGCCCTCGAAAGCTTCGGGTATTTTAGAATTTACTATCTCGTAGTGATAAAATCTCAGTTCGTTTTTGCGCTTTATGAGATACGCGCCCAGCGCGCCCGCGATAACGGCAGCGCCTGCGCCCTTGGATTTTACAGACATGGTCGAAGATCATTCCTTTCAGATATGTGTGGTTTTATTTGACTAAATTATTTGCTCAGATATTTTTGCAGGCTCTCTGCCGCCCACTGCGCGTGGCGGTAGCCGTGATCGTACAGCCGCATAAGCTTTGCAGGGTCGTTTTCGGTGCGGTGTATCAAAAGCTCTTTTTTGGGGTAGAATACGAAAGCTTTTCCGCTCGCGCGAAGCTGTTCCAGCTTTTCGGCGTCTTTATTATAACGTTCGGCACGGCTCTCCATCATCTCACAAAACTGCGTATATTTGCCGTAGGCCATTTTTATAAGCTTCTGCGCAGGCTCGGGCTTTTTGCGGTAGCCGCGTTCGCGCGTTGAGATGATTATCAGCTTGTCGCAGCCGTCGGCAATGGCTCTTTCAAAAGGCAGCGAGTCGGCAATGCCGCCGTCCATATACTTCCTGCCGTTTATCTCGATAGGCGGGAAGAGCAGCGGCAGAGCGCAGCTTGCGCGCAGGTATGTGAAGTTTATATCGTCGCGCGGGGTGTCGGGGTAGCAGGCTTCGCCCGTTTCGAGGTCGGTCATTACCGAAATGCACTTGCCCTTGAAATTCGCGAAAGCATCAAAGTCAAAAGGCAGCAGCTTTTGCGGAACTTCGCCGTAAACGTAATCGAGGTTGTAGAAGCTTTTGTTATTTCTATCCAGCATATGCCGCACGCCCGAATATTCGGGTGTCCACATATATTTGCTGATAAGCTCGTGGTTTCTGCCCTCTTGCAGCGAGCAGTATGATACTCCGAAAGCTATGCCCGCCGAAACGCCGATGAAGTAATCGGCAACAACGCCTTGGTTCAGCAGCGCGTCGAGCACGCCCGCCGAGTAAACTGTACGGCTCGCGCCGCCCTCGGCAATTATACCTAACATACAGATATTTCCTGCCTTTCTTATTAAACTACATTAAAAATATTATAACACATTTCTGTACAAAATGCAATAATGAATTTAATTTATTTTACACGCTTTTCGCAATTTGTCAAAAAAGTTCGCGCGGCGAGGGAATGTGGAGCAAATGTCGAAAAAAATTGCCGCCAGCTACTTGATTTACTTTGTAAAATGTGTTATGATAGTGTATGAATAATGTATTCACGGCTATAATTCGATGAAAAATACAAATAATACTTTTACAAAAGAATTTGAAAGATGCATTTGAAAGGATTGATAATTATATGCAGCCCGAAAAGACAAGGATAAGGCAAAAGCGTTTGCAGATACAGCAGGGGGTCATCTCGATAGCGTGTCTGGCGCTGATAGTTTTCGTTTTCTCATGGCTCATAAATACCGCAGTTACCGGCAGAAAGCACGGTCTGCTGCCCGCTTCGGCAGGCAAAAGCTCTTCCTCGCAGGCTGAGGTGACCATGAAGAAAAAGAACACCTCTTCCGCGGCTTCAAGCTCGGCGGCTGAGAGCAAGGCTGATACCTCCTCGCAGGATAACTCTTCGGCGGACGACAGCGCGGCTGTTTACGACGGCGCCGCTATGAAAGACGATTTCTCCGACGCCTGCTTCATCGGCGACTCGCGCACGCTGGGTCTTGGGCTGAACTGCGATAAGGCAAAGGCTGATTTCTACGCCTCACAAGGTCTGAACATCAGCTCGGCGCTCACCGATCAGGTGATAGAGCTGCAAAACGGCAACATGGGCACGGTGCTCGAAGCCGCAGCGCAGAAAGAATATAAGCGCATATTCGTTATGTTCGGCATAAACGAGCTCGGCTGGCCTTACCCCGAAAACTTCGTTGAAAAGTACGAGGAGCTTATCGAGGGCATAAAGGCGGCTCAGCCGAACGCCTCGATATACGTTCAGTCGATACTGCCCGTGGCGGCTTCGGCTGTAAATAACGACGCGGTCTTCACAAACGAAAATATCAACGCTTTCAACGCGTATGTTGAGCAGGCGGCGAACGAAACGGGCGTGAATTACCTAGATATAAACGGCTATTTCAAGGACGACAGCGGTATGCTGCCAGAGGACGCGGCGGCTGACGGTATACATTTCGTAAGAGCTTACTGCCTGAAGTGGATAGACCTGCTGGCATACCTCGTTCCCCAGCCCGCTAACGGTTAAGTCAATGATCAAACGCATATAACGCATATAGAGAAAGGAAAAGTATCATGAAATTCAGAAAAAGTATCTGCATATTCGCGGCTGCCGTAATGGCGGCTTCAATGCTTACCGCCTGCGGCGGCGACGATAAGGACAGCGGCAGCAAGAGCGCTGATTCCGCAGCGGCCGTACAGGCTGACCCCGCTGCTTCCGCCGAGGACGTTGCGGCTAATCTGCGCAGCGGCATAACCTACGTTGACGACCTCAACACCATCTCGGCTGATATGATAGAAAAGCTTTACGGCATTTCGGCGGACAAGTATTCCAGCGCCGCAGTTTATGTCGGCGGAGTTTCTACCGCTGAGGAGATCGCCTGCTTCGACGCAGTTGACGAAAGCGCCGCTTCCGACATCCTCGCCGCCTGCGAAAAGCGCATAGAGGATCTCAAAACGCAGGTAGAAAGCTATAATCCCGACGAGCTGCCGAAGCTCAATACGCCCGTTCTGCTCACTAAAGGCAACAGCGTTTATATGTGCCTGAGCAATGATAACGACAAGGCGGAAGAGATAATCGGCTGATAAAATTTAAGCCTTAAAACGCACGCGCGCCCGCTACGGCAGTTTACGCGTGCGTATTTATGTATAGGAGTATAGGAGAAACTCAAATATGGTATTTTCTAGTATGGTATTTCTCTTCGCCTTTCTCCCCGCTGTGCTGGTGCTGTATTTCATAGCGCCGAAAAAACTGAAAAACACCGTGCTTTTTGTAACGAGCCTGTTTTTCTATGCGTGGGGAGAGCCGAAGTATATACTGCTGATGCTCGCTTCGATAACGGCGGCTTACGTCACGGGAATTTTCGCCGATAAGCAGAAATACGGCAAGAGCAAGGCTTTCGCCGCCACCCTCGCGGCGGTGATCTGGAACATCGGTCTGCTCGCGATATTCAAGTATTCCGACTTTTTCGTTACCAACGTAAACTCGCTCTTCGGCGCGCAGATAAAGCTGCCGGGGCTGGCGCTGCCGATAGGCATTTCGTTTTACAGCTTCCAGTCGCTCTCTTACGTTATCGACGTTTACCGCGGCGAGGTAAAGCCGCAGAAAAATTTCATCACGCTGGGCACATACGTCGCGCTGTTCCCGCAGCTTGTTGCAGGCCCTATCGTGCGGTATATCGACATCGAAAAACAGCTCGGCGAGCGCAACTTTTCGGCAGAGCAGTTCGCGGCGGGCGTAAAGCGTTTTGCCGTAGGTCTTGCGAAAAAGGCGCTGCTTGCGAACAACATCTACGCGCTATTTAACGAGATAGCGGCGGCAGACAGCTCGCAGCTGAGCGTTGCAGCGGCTTGGATTAGCGCGCTGGCTTACACTTTCCAGATCTATTTCGACTTCTCGGGCTACTCGGATATGGCGATAGGTCTCGGAAAAATGTTCGGCTTCGACTTACTCGAAAACTTCAATTACCCGTATATCTCCGCATCCATCACCGAGTTCTGGCGGCGCTGGCACATGACCCTGTCCGGCTGGTATGTGTATATCCCGCTGGGCGGCAACCGCAAAGGCAGGGTGCGTCAGTGCGTGAATATCATGATAGTTTGGTGCTTGACGGGCTTTTGGCACGGCGCTAACTGGAACTTTATCCTTTGGGGACTGTATTTCGGCGTGCTGCTGCTGATAGAAAAGCTGCTGCTGAAAAAGGTGCTCGATAAGCTGCCCGCGGCGGTGAGCCATATCTACGCACTGCTGCTGATAGTTATAGGCTGGGGAATTTTCGCATACGAAGATACCGCACAGCTAACGGCTAATTTCAAGAATATGTTCGGCTTCGGCGGACTTCCGCTATGGAGCGCGCAGACGGGTATGTGGCTGATGCAGTACCTGCCGCTCATCGCGGTGCTGGTGCTCGGCTCTACGCCCGTGATAAAGCAGCTCGGCGCTTACCTCAACGAAAAGTGCCCGCGCGTGTACCAGCTTGCGCTAGAGCCTGTAAGCGTGGCGGCTATGCTGATAGCTTCCACAGCGTACCTCGCTTCCGGCTCGTTCAATCCGTTTCTGTATTTCAGATTTTAAGCAGGGAGGAGTTTTAAGCTATGAAAAATAAAGAAAACAAGCGCTCAAAAGCCTCCTGCATACTGCTCTCGGCAATATTCATCGGCTACGTCGCGGCGTACACGCTGGGAACTTTTCTCATAAAAGACCGCGATTTTTCCGAGATGGAGAACCGCACCTTGGCGCAGAAGCCAGAGCTTACCACCGAAAAGGTTTTTTCGGGCGAGTTTGAGAGCGGTTTTGAGAGCTATATGTCTGACCAAATATTTGTAAAAGACGCAATGATGTCGTTAAAGACCTGCTGTGATTATTTCTCGGGCAAGACTTATCAAAACGGCGTTTACTTCGGCAAAGACGGCTATATGCTCCAGCGTTATACGCAGAACACCGCGCAGGTGGAGAAAAATATCTCGTATATCAATACTTTTGCCGATAAGCTGGGCAAGCCCGTGGACTTTATCCTAGCGCCGAACGCCATCGACCTCAACGCCGATAAGCTGCCCGCAGGCGCTGTTACCGACGATCAGGACGAAACAATCGCGCTGGTGCAGAGCAAGCTTTCGCAAAACGTTACGCTTTTCAGCGCCCGTGATACGCTCGCTGACCTGCAAAAGCAGGGCGTTCAGGCATACTACCGCACCGACCACCACTGGACCTCCTCGGCGGCGCGCGCGGTCTGCGACGCTTGGCTGAACACCATCGGCTACGCTGGTACGGGCGATGAGTACGAGTACCGCGCAGTGCCCGATTTTTACGGCACACTCTACTCGAAAGCCCCCGCCTCGTTCGTAAAGCCCGATACTTTCGGCTACTTCGCGAACAAGTCGGCGAAATATACCGTGAAATATGAGAAGGAAAACAAATTCGCCTACGATATTACAGATACGAGCTATCTTACCAAAAAGGACAAATACGCTTCCTACTTCGGCGGCAATTTCGCCCAGCTCAAGATAACTTCCGACTCGGCGGAACGCAGCAAAGAGAAAATACTGGTTCTCAAGGACTCTTACGCCAACTCGATGGTGCAGTATCTCGCCGATAAATTCGACGAGGTGTACATGGTCGATCTGCGCTACTCGCACTTCGACGCGGTGAGCGAGATGGTCGAGAAGTACGGCATAGACCGCGTTCTGCTGGTCTACAACGTCGATTTCATCAACGAGGACACGAATTTCATTTGGCTGGAGTAATTCTGACAGACAAATTTTAAACAAAATAACGCAAATTTATCCCCCGTGCGGCGGTTTTTCAGACCTGCGCGGGGAATCTTTTTGTGCGTTTTTGTGCAGATTTGCAGTTTGGAAAATATTTCACGCGCTGCGCCGTCCGCAAATTTCGTTTACCCTGCCGATTGACATTTTGTGCCGCGCAAAGTATGATTAAAGTTGGGGAAAGCCCCGTTTCAGACTGCATTTCGCGCGGTACGGCTTAGCCGCGTTGGCAGAAAAACAGGGAGATGAATATACTGATAATGACAAAATTCGGCAGAAAGGCGGGCGGAAAATGCTTATGCCAAGCGAAGTCATAATAGCGCTGCTGAGCCTTTGCGGCACGTTTCTCGGCACATTTTCGGGAATACGGCTGATGAGCTACCGCATCGAGCAGCTTGAAAAGCGCGTGAATGAGTACAACAACACAAAACTGAGAATGTACGAAACTGAGAAAAAACAGGCAATAGATGAGAACCGCCTCGCCGTGTGCGAGCGCAGGCTCGATACTCTTGAGCACGATAAGGAGTGTGAACATTGAAACAGAAATTAGCAAAACTGGTAGACGTGAAGTCGTTGGTAACGCTTGCGCTGACGGCCGTTTTCTGCGCGCTGGCGTGGCGCGGGACGGTTTCGGCGGCGCAGTTCGTCACGATATTCACCACGGTGATTGCCTTCTATTTCGGCACGCAGCACACAAAATCGCAGAGAGGGGAGGGCGGCGATGAAAAGGGGCATTGACATTTCGCATTATCAAGGCTCGCCCGACTTCGCGAAGGTCGGCGGCGCGGTCGATTTCGTGATAATGCAAATCGGCTACGGGCGGTACGCTGGGCAGATCGACAAGACTTTCGCGCGCAACTATTCGGAGTGCAAAAAGCACGGCATACCCTGCGGCGGGTACTGGTTCAGCTATGCGACCACCGCCGACGAGGCGCGCGCCGAAGCAAAATGCTGTATCGCCGCCATCAAGGGAAAACAGTTCGAGTACCCTATTTACTTTGACGTTGAGGGCAAGTCGCTGGTCGGACGCAGCGGCGTTTCGGCGATGTGCAAGGCGTTTTGCGAGGAGCTCGAAAAGGCGGGCTACTTCGCGGGAATTTACATGAGCCGAAGCCCAGCGCAGACCATGCTGACGAGCGAGGTCGCCAAACGTTACGCCCTCTGGCTCGCGGAGTACGGCGGCAAGCTCAACTGGTCGGGCGAGGTCGGAATGTGGCAGTACACGGACGGCGGCGCGGTCGCGGGCATCGGCTCGGCGGTGGACTGCAATTGC
>ENA-OPDA01002175-OPDA01002175.1-human-gut-metagenome-genome-assembly--contig:-NODE-2175-length-11713-cov-2.261966_pt1 | contig 11713 bp, 13 predicted proteins | sample MGYA00241253_ERZ501486 | MGnify/ENA primary metagenome ERZ501486 (study PRJEB25962, sample SAMEA2042510) | human gut metagenome | biome: human gut; feature: human-associated habitat; material: faeces... | reverse complement strand
TAGAGGAAGCAGCAGATTTTCTGGTTGAAATTATGCCGGTTATGTTCGTTCCTGCAGGTGTGGGCCTTTTGGAAGCGTGGGGTGATCTGCAGCCAATCTGGCTTCCTGTTGTGCTCATAACAATTCTGACAACCGTCATTGTAATGGTAGTTACTGGACGCAGTACTCAGTTTGTGATCAGAAAGGACAGGGGGAAAGATAAGAAATGATAAATTTTATAGAAAATTCCCTGTTTTTCGGGGCGGCATTAAGTCTGGCTGGATATGAGGTCGGTCTTTTGCTGAAGAAAAAGTTTAAAATGGCGCTGTTTAATCCTCTTTTGATTGCAATTCTATGTGTAATGGGAATGCTTCAGCTTATGCAGGTGGATTATAAGACCTACAATGCAGGCGGTCAGTATATCAGTTATCTGCTTACTCCTGCTACAGTATGTCTTGCGGTACCGCTTTACAGACAGCTTACTCTGCTTCGTAAGAATCTGAAAGCTGTCGTTATAGGAATTGTTTCCGGTGTACTTGCAAGTATGGTCAGTGTTCTGCTTCTTGCAAAACTGTTCAGACTGAGTCACGAGCAGTATGTCACACTTCTTCCGAAGTCTATCACCACTGCAATTGGAATGGGTGTTTCTGAAGAACTTGGCGGCATCGTAACGATCACAGTTGCGGTTATCATCATCACCGGTGTTCTGGGAAATATGATCGCAGAAACCGTGATCAGACTGGCACATATCGAAGAACCGATCGCCAAAGGACTGGCACTGGGAACTTCCGCCCATGCCATTGGTACAGCCAAGGCTATGGAACTCGGTGAAGTAGAAGGGGCTATGAGCAGCCTTGCCATTGCTGTTTCCGGACTGATGACCGTGGTTGTTGTTCCGCTGATGGCCGGTCTTATCTAAAGAACTTGAAACACCAGTCTTTTTATGATAAAATTGGTAAAAATATATAGACAGGTCAAGTAGTATGAAGACCTAAGGAGGATAAGATGATTCAGCAGTTGATTACAAAGATTCAGAAAACCAAAGCACCAATCTGTGTAGGCTTAGATCCTATGTTAAGCTACATCCCGGAGCATATCGTAAAGAAAGCTCTGTCCGAGTACGGTGAGACCATGAAAGGTGCTGCAGAAGCAATCTGGCAGTTCAATAAAGAGATCGTGGACCATACTTATGACCTGATTCCAGCTGTAAAACCACAGATTGCTATGTATGAGCAGTTTGGTGTAGAAGGCTTGATCATATATAAGAGAACCGTTGATTATTGTCAGGAGAAAGGGCTGTTAGTGATCGGTGACGTGAAGAGAGGCGATATCGGTTCTACCTCTGCTGCATATGCAGTTGGTCATCTGGGAAAAGTAACTGTTGGAAGCAAAAAAATTGCTGCATTTGATGAAGATTTCGCAACTGTAAATCCTTATCTTGGAACTGATGGAATCAAGCCGTTTGTTGATGTATGCAAGGAAGAAAAGAAGGGTATCTTTATTCTTGTCAAGACTTCTAACCCATCAAGCGGTGAATTTCAGGATAAGCTTATTGATGGTAAGCCACTTTATGAGCATGTAGGTGCTAAGGTTGACGAATGGGGCAGAGAATGTATGGGTGATGATTACAGCTATGTAGGTGCTGTAGTTGGAGCAACATATCCAGAGATGGGAGCAGCATTAAGAAAGATTATGCCTAAAGCATACATACTTGTACCAGGTTATGGCGCACAGGGCGGTAAAGGTTCTGACCTTGTGAATTTCTTTAACAAAGACGGACTTGGAGCAATAGTTAATAGTTCAAGAGGAATTATTGCGGCATATGCAAAAGACGAATATGCTAAGTTTGGTGAAAAGAATTTTGCTGAAGCTTCAAGACAGGCAGCCATTGATATGATTAATGATATTAATGGTGCGTTAGGAAAGTAATTTGAACGAGATTAGCAAATGGCGCAAACTATGAGAAACTTGCAAAGTGTGTTTTTCATAGCTAGTTGGGATATTTATAAAAATACAATAGAAATGAGGTCGAATTATGGCATTTAGGGAACACGCATTAATCACTAAGGTATCTAACCTTGCGACAGGTGTTTATGAAATGTGGTTTAAGACAGAAAATATTGCAAAAGAAGCAAAGCCAGGACAGTTTATTTCAGTATATTCAAATGATGGTTCAAGACTTCTTCCACGACCAATAAGTATATGTGGCATTACTGATGATGGCATAAGAATTGTATATAGAGTTGTTGGAAAAGGAACTGATGAATTTTCTAAAATGCAGGCTGGAGAATATCTTAATATTCAAGGTCCTTTAGGAAATGGATATGATATATCACAAGTTAATGAAAAGAAAGTAACATCAGATGGAAAGCCAATCAAAAAAGCAATAATATTTGGAGGTGGTATTGGTGTTCCACCTATGTTAGAACTTTCAAAACAACTTGACTGTGAAAAGGAAATTATACTTGGTTATAGAGATGAATTATTCTTAGATAAAGAGTTTGAGAAGTTCGGTAATTTAAGCATTGCTACAGAAGATGGTAGTGCAGGAACTAAGGGAAATGTAATGAATGTTGTTGAAGAAAAGAACATAACAGGAGATATTATATTTGCCTGTGGTCCTATGCCAATGCTTCGTGCAATTAAAGAGCTTGCTGCACAAAAAAAGATTCCATGTTATATTTCTCTTGAGGAGCGTATGGCATGTGGAATCGGAGCTTGTCTTGCATGTGTATGTCAGACAAAAAATGTGGATGGTCATTCAAATGTGCATAACGCCAGAGTCTGCAAGGACGGTCCTGTATTTAAAGCAGAGGAGGTAGAGCTGTGAGTATGAATATGACTGCAGAAAAAAATGCACCTGCTTTTGATACAAGTGTTACAATCGCAGGTGTAACCTTAAAAAATCCGGTTATGACTGCATCAGGCACATTTGGTTCTGGTGCGGAATATAGTGAGTTTGTTGACTTAAACAAATTAGGAGCTGTTGTGACAAAGGGTGTAGCCAATGTACCGTGGCCGGGCAATCCGACTCCGCGTGTAGCCGAGGTTTACGGCGGAATGATGAACGCCATAGGACTTCAGAATCCGGGAATCGATCTGTTCTGTAAAAGAGATATTCCGTATCTGAAAAACTATGATACCAAGATCATTGTGAATGTCTGCGGACATGCACCGGAAGAGTATCTTGAAGTGGTAGAACGCCTTGCGGATGAACCGATCGATATGATGGAAATCAACATTTCCTGCCCGAATGTCAATGCAGGATTCCTTGCTTTCGGACAGGATGCAAAGCATGTAGAAGAGCTGACCGGACAGATCAAGAAGATCGCAAAGCAGCCGATCATCATGAAGCTGACACCGAATGTAACCGATATTACTGAGATAGCAAAAGCGGCAGAAGCAGGCGGTGCGGACGCAGTTTCCCTGATCAATACACTGACCGGTATGAAGATTGATATCAATCGTAAGACATTTGCGGTGGCAAATAAGACCGGAGGTGTATCAGGACCGATCGTCAAACCGATCGCTGTCCGCATGGTATATCAGGTAGCACAGGCAGTGAATATCCCAATCATTGGGATGGGCGGTATTTCCTGCGCAGAAGATGCGATCGAGTTCCTTCTTGCAGGAGCAAGTGCCGTATCCGTAGGAACAGCCAACTTTCACAATCCGGCAGTGACGATGGAAGTGATCGATGGAATTGAAGCCTACATGAAGAAGAATGGCTTTGAGTCTGTGAAAGATATGGTTGGAATTGTAAAATAAAGAACAGATAAGAGATGGAGGATAAATAAAATGGAAAGCTACAAACAGGAATTTATTGATTTTATGGTAGAAAGCCACGTGCTTAAATTTGGAGAATTTACACTGAAAAGCGGAAGAAAGTCCCCGTTCTTCATGAATGCAGGAGCTTATGTGACAGGATCACAGCTCAAAAGACTCGGTGAATATTACGCAAAAGCAATCCATGACAAATACGGGGATGATTTTGATGTATTATTCGGACCTGCTTACAAAGGAATCCCGCTTGGAGTTGTAACCGCGATCGCTTACAGTGAATTATACGGAAAAGAGATCCGTTACTGCTCAGACCGTAAAGAAGAAAAAGATCACGGAGCAGATAAGGGAAGCTTCCTCGGAAGCAAGCTTCAGGACGGAGACCGCGTGGTTATGATCGAAGATGTTACCACATCCGGCAAATCCATGGAAGAGACTGTACCGAAGGTAAGAGGAGCCGCTGATGTAACAATTGTTGGACTGATGGTATCCCTTGACCGTATGGAAGTAGGAAAAGGCGGTGTGAAATGCGCACTCGATGAAGTAAAGGATCTTTACGGATTTGAAACTAATGCAATCGTAACCATGAAGGATGTAGTAGAGCATCTGTACAACAAACCATGCAATGGTGAAATTGTTATCGATGACAAGATCAAGGCTGCAATCGACGCATACTATGAGCAGTATGGTGCAAAATAAGGAGGAGTTACAGTGACAGAAAAGACATATAAGGTGATGGGACTTGCCGGCGGTGCCAATATTGCGATCGGAATTATTTCTATTGTTGTTGGTGTGACAACCGGGATCATTTTGCTTGTCAGCGGTGGAAAGCTGCTTGGTGCGAAAAAGGGACTGACATTTTAGGAAGGGCGCTTTAAGTTGAAAGCAAAGAACAGAAAAAGACTTCGGGTTCTTGGGAAGATTTTATTTGTCCTGTATATTGGATTTTTATTTTACTTTCTGATTTTTTCTGACTGGTATGGACGGGAAGGAACCGGGGAATATCATTATAACCTGGTTCTTTTCTGTGAAATAAAAAGATTTTGGCTGTATCGAGATGTTTTAGGATGGGTATCTTATGCAAATCTGTTCGGAAATGTCCTGATTTTCATACCATTTGGATTTTTTATGCCGATGGCAAGCCGGTATCGCAGCTTTTTTCTTACCCTTTTCTACAGTTTTGGAGTGAGCTTCTTTGTGGAGTGCTTTCAGCTGGTAACAAGAGTGGGGAGTTTTGATGTGGATGATATGCTGCTCAACACCCTTGGCGGTGTGATCGGGTATATCGTCTTCGCGATTTGTAATATGATAAGGAGATGGCACGATGCGAAGCAGGAGAGATAAAAAAAGAGCACGCGAAAGAGATCGAAATAAAAGAAGCCGGAAGTATGGTCAGATAAAAAGAAAACATTCCCGCAAGGGAATCTGGTCCTGTGTGATGGCAGTACTTGTTACGGCAGTGATAGCGGGATTGATTGTAATGGCATTTATGAATAAAGGGAAATCAGCAGCAATGGTAGGAAGCTTTGGGGTTTTCGATATGATTCTTGCCTGCATCGGTATTGTAACGGGTGTAAAAGGATTTAAAGAAAGAGATAAAAATTATCTGACCTGCAAGATCGGAATTGTTGTAAACGGACTTATTTTACTTGCCCTGATCTTAGTATTTATAAGAGGATGTGTATAAATGGAAGAAAGATATAATCTGGCAATTGACAGAATGAAAGCAATAATAGAAGAAAAAACAGTAGCAGAGCCATATCGGGAATATTTCCAGCATGTGGCTCGGTTTATTTTAAAGCTTGATGAGCTGAAACGGAATGTGGAAAGCGGAAAGCAGAAAGAGATGTCAGAAGAAGAGCTGCAGGAAGAGATGAAGGATCTTTATGCAGACGAACTGGAAGCAAACTATGAGAAATCTTATGCAAATCCGGCTTATGCGGTTTTGGTGCTGGGAGGAGAACTGGGAAGCTTTTTGTCTGCGGTTTACACCGAGATCCGCGGAGGCATTTCTTATGTTCAGGAACAGCGTATGGAGTATGTTGTGATCGGAGCAGAGCTTTTGATTGAAATCTACAACAAATTTGAAGAAGAAAAGCAGCCGCAGCTGGAAAGCCTGAAGGAAATCTTTTACTGGTATGCAAGTGATTACTGCGATGTATTTGCGGCAGACCGCATCAAAGACCAGATCGATCCGGAAAGAGGATGCTTCATTGTGAATATGATCATGAATGAAGATCTTTCCGATCTGCGTTATCTCTACCGTATGGGAGAATATGTGGGGGTAAATGAAAGAGAGACAGCCGCATACTTAAATTCACTTCCACAGGAGAAGATTGATAAGATGGCAGATACCTTCAGTGAAGGATACAGGATTGGTTTTGTAAATACCGGAAAAGACCTGTCAAAAAAATCTGTAGTCAACATTTACTATGCAATGGGATTTGAACGGATCGTAAAAAAAGCCATTGAGAATTTTGCCAAAATGGGATTAAAGCCGAGTATTTTCCGGACAAGTCACAGCGTGATCACAAGAGGACGTAACAGCCAGATCGGATTTTTCAATATTTCCGGCAACAAGCAGTATGTCTATGACCACAGAGATGATATCGGGCTTGTGATGGATAAACAGTATGTAGAGCGAAAGCTGGAAGTGATGCGTACCACTTACGAGCAGAATAAAGAGATTGCAGCAGGCTATGCAGGACCGGCAGTGATCGACATTTTCGGAGAAAAGACTTTTGTTCCGCAGGCTAAACCAGAGGCAGTTAAATTAAGCGAAAAGCAGGAAGAGCTTCTGGTTGCGATGAATGGAAGGGCCGGACGTCTGACCAATGAATATCTTCCGGGAGATGAGAGAAGCTTTACGATCATTTCCTGGCCGGTTCCGGAAATCGGAGAGCAGTATCATGAGATCTTTGATGAAACGATCAAGATCAATACTCTGGATTACAAGCTTTACCAGAAGGTGCAGCAGACAATGATCGATGCACTGGATAAAGGAGAGTATGTAAAAGTAACAGGCTCAGGCGAAAACCAGACGGATCTGAAAGTGATGCTTCATCCGCTTGCCGATCCGACAAAAGAGACGATCTTTGAAAACTGTGTTGCCGATGTCAATATCCCGGTAGGTGAGGTGTTCACTTCCCCGGTACTGGAAGGAACAGAAGGTACCCTTTTTGTGAGCAAGGTATTCCTTCACGGACTTCCGTATTACAATCTGAAGATCAGTTTTAAAGAAGGAAAGATCACAGAGTATACCTGCACCAATTTTGATTCAGAAGAAGAAAATAAAAAATATATTTTCGATAATATTCTGCACAATCATCAGACACTTCCGATCGGCGAGTTTGCGATCGGAACCAATACCACAGCTTATGCGGTTGCGAAGAAATATGATATTGCAGATAAATATACGATTCTGATCGCTGAAAAGACGGGACCGCATTTTGCAGTAGGGGATACCTGCTACAGCTGGGCAGAGGATGTAAAGGTTTACAATCCGGATGGAAAAGAGATTATTGCAAGAGACAACAGCATATCGATCTTGAGAAAAGAGGATCCGTCGAAAGCATATTTCCAGTGCCATACCGATATCACCATCCCTTATGATGAGCTGGGAAGCATTGTTGTAGTGGCGAAAGACGGAACAGAGACAGAAATTATCCGTGATGGACGGTTTGTTCTTCCGGGAACAGAGATCCTCAATGAACCTCTGAATTAGTATTAGTTATGGATTTTCAATAATACCAATAAGTAAAATTAAATAATGGTCAGATAAGTAACGGTTGACATACCGCAACAGACTTAGTAAAATAACTTATAAGTGGTTAGCTATTTATTAAAATACTTATAGATAAAAGAAAAGGAGATCATTATGCCAAAAGTTGGAATCGTAATGGGCAGCGACTCAGATATGAAAGTAATGGGAAAAGCTGCCGACATGCTGGAAAAGTTTGGAATCGATTATGAGATGACGATCATCTCGGCACACCGTGAGCCTGATGTATTCTATGAATATGCGAAGTCTGCAGAAGCAAAAGACTTCAAAGTAATTATTGCAGGTGCAGGTATGGCAGCACATCTTCCAGGAATGTGTGCAGCAATTTTCCCGATGCCGGTTATCGGAATCCCAATGTCAGGGAAGAATCTGGAGGGTGTCGACGCACTCTATTCAATCGTTCAGATGCCGCCTGGAATCCCGGTTGCCACAGTTGCGATCGATGGCGGAGCAAACGCAGCTATTCTGGCTGCAAAGATTCTTGCAACCTCAGATCCTGAGCTTCTTCAGAAATTGAAGGATTACACTGCAGAAATGAAAGAAACCGTCCAGAAAAAAGCAGAAAAGCTTGAAAAAATCGGACACAAAGAATATATCAAGCAGATGTAGGCATACAGATGTCAGTGAAAATACCAGGAGGATATAGAAAATGTTGGATTATAAGACAGCCGGCGTAGATATCGAGGCAGGATATAAATCAGTAGAACTTATGAAAAAGCATGTAAAAGAAACCATGAGACCGGAAGTGTTAGGAGGGCTTGGCGGTTTTGCAGGTGCATTTGATTTAAGTGGAATTAAGAATATGGAAGAACCAGTACTTCTTTCCGGAACAGATGGATGTGGAACAAAGGTGAAGCTTGCATTTGTAATGGACAAGCATGATACGATCGGTATTGATGCCGTTGCCATGTGTGTGAATGATATCGCATGCTCTGGTGGAGAACCGTTATTCTTCCTGGATTATATTGCCTGTGGCAAGAATTACCCGGAAAAGATCGCTACGATCGTAAGCGGTGTGGCAGAGGGCTGTAAGCAGTCAGGATGTGCACTTGTAGGTGGAGAGACAGCAGAACATCCGGGACTGATGCCGGAGAATGATTACGACCTTGCAGGTTTTGCAGTCGGAGTTGTAGATAAGAAAGACATTATCGACGGTTCTGATATTAAGCCAGGTGATGTACTTGTTGCAATGCCGTCTACAGGGGTTCACAGCAATGGATTTTCACTGGTTCGTAAGGTATTCGACATTACAGAAGAATCCTTAAATACATACTATGATGAATTAGGAAAGACACTTGGCGAAGCACTTCTTGCTCCGACCAGAATTTATGTAAAAGCACTGAAGAACGTAAAAGAAGCCGGTGTAAGAGTCAAAGGATGCAGCCATATCACAGGCGGTGGATTCTATGAAAATATTCCGAGAATGCTTCCGGAAGGAATCCGTGCAGTGGTAAAGAAGGACAGCTATGAAATCCCTGCAATCTTCAACCTGATCGCAAAGACTGGCAACATTGCAGAAGAGATGATGTACAATACCTTCAATATGGGTATCGGTATGGTTGTCGCTGTCGATGAAAAGGATGTAGATGCTACAATTAAGGCAATGAAAGAAGCTGGAGATGAAGCATTTGTGGTTGGTTATGTAGAAGCAGGAGAAAAAGGAGTTACTTTATGTTAAGAGTTGCTGTACTTGTATCCGGAGGCGGAACCAATCTGCAGGCAATCATAGATGCAGTGGAAAATGGCACGATCACCAATACAGAGCTGGTCGGTGTCATCAGCAATAATAAGAACGCATATGCACTCAAAAGAGCCGGGAATCATCAGATCCCGGCACAGTGCGTTTCGCCGAAGGATTTTGAGACAAGAGAAGAGTTTAACAAAGTTTTTCTTGAAAAGGTAGACGAACTGAAACCGGATCTGATCGTTCTGGCGGGATTTTTGGTTGTGATTCCGGAAGAAATGATCAGCAGATACCGAAATAAGATCATCAATATCCATCCATCTCTGATTCCGTCGTTCTGCGGAACGGGATATTATGGACTGAAGGTTCATGGGGCAGCACTTGCCAGAGGGGTAAAGGTGGTTGGAGCAACCGTACATTTTGTAGACGAAGGAACGGATACTGGTCCGATCATTCTCCAGAAGGCTGTTGAAGTAGAAGAAGGCGATACACCGGAGGTTCTGCAGAGACGTGTGATGGAGCAGGCGGAGTGGAAGATCCTTCCACATGCGATCGACCTGATCGCAAATGGAAAAGTAACAGTAAAAGATGGCAGAGTGTCAATTGCCCGTTAGAGAAGGAGGAGCACCAATGAAAGTATTGATCGTAGGCGGTGGCGGAAGAGAACACGCAATTGCATATTGTGTAGCAAAGAGCAGCAAGGTAGAGAAGATGTACTGTGCACCGGGAAATGCCGGGATTGCAGAGCTTGCAGAATGTGTACCGATTGGTGCGATGGAATTTGACAAGCTGGTTACATTTGCAAAGGAAAAAGAGATTGATCTGGCAATCGTAGGAATGGATGATCCGCTGGTTGGCGGCCTTATAGATGAATTTGAAAAAGCCGGGATCCGCGCATTCGGACCAAGAAAAAATGCAGCAATCCTGGAGGGAAGCAAGGCATTTTCAAAAGATCTGATGAAAAAATATGACATCCCGACCGCAGCATATGAGAACTTTGACAATGCAGACGAAGCGCTGGCTTATCTGGAGACAGCCAAATTTCCGATCGTTCTGAAGGCAGATGGTCTGGCACTTGGAAAAGGTGTACTGATCTGTAATACGTTGGAAGAAGCAAAAGCCGGCGTGAAAGAGATCATGCTGGACAAGAAATTCGGTGCATCCGGTAATACCATGGTTGTAGAAGAATTCATGACAGGACGTGAGGTTTCTGTTCTTTCCTTTGTAGATGGAAAGACCATCAAGACTATGACAAGCGCGCAGGATCACAAGAGAGCCAAAGACGGAGACCAGGGATTGAATACCGGTGGTATGGGAACTTTCTCACCGAGTCCTTTCTATACAAAAGAAGTTGACGAATTCTGCCGGAAATATGTGTACCAGAAGACGGTAGATGCAATGGCAGCAGAGGGAAGAGAGTTCAAGGGGATCATCTTCTTCGGACTGATGCTTACCGAAGACGGACCGAAGGTTCTGGAATACAATGCCAGATTCGGAGATCCTGAGGCACAGGTTGTTCTTCCGCGTATGAAAAATGATCTGATCGATGTGATCGAAGCCTGTATCGACGGAACACTGGATCAGGTAGATCTTCAGTTTGAAGACAATGCAGCAGTCTGTGTGGTACTTGCATCTGACGGTTATCCGGTCGCTTATGAAAAAGGACTTCCGATCACAGGTCTTGACGAGTTCAAGAAGCATGAAGGATACTATTGCTTCCATGCCGGAACCAAATTCGACGGAGACCAGATCGTGACAAACGGAGGACGTGTCCTCGGTGTGACAGCCAAGGGAGCAACGCTCAAAGAGGCCCGTGCCAATGCTTACAAAGCAACCGAATGGGTTAAATTTGATAACAAATATATGCGCCACGATATCGGAAAAGCGATTGACGAGGCTTAGGAAGTTAGGGCGGGATCTTTCTTATTCAGAGGGATTTCGCCTTTTTTGAGTTAAGTGAAAAATTTAATCTTTAAGAAGTTCTAAAGATTTCATGAACTTCTTGACAAATCGGACTTTGAATACTATGATTATCAATAGTTATGGGAAAAGGCAATGAGAAAGAGGAGTATGCAGACTGGTCCGAAGAAGAGAGAACCGTTCACAGGCTGAGAGACGGTTTACGGGAAGTGGTTGCAGAAGGTAGCTTTGGAGCCGGGTATCTGAAAAAGGGCGAGTAGGATATCACGGGGTGGTTTCCGTTATAGAACTGTGAGAGATACGAGATGGATTTATTTCGTGGAACAAAGGTGGTACCGCGTTTATACACGCCCTTTACATATTGTAAAGGGCTTTTTTTATTTTTTGTTGGGTTGCACAAAAGCAACGGCTAACTTTACGGGAAAATTGAGGGAGATTTTTAGCGAAAATCACGAAACACGGTTAGTTTTGTAATACTAACCACTGTGATTTCCCACCATTTTTCTGGGAATTATTTCGCCTTTTTGGGGCAGTTTCCACAGCCGGCGGGGTTGCCGTCGGCGTCCGCT
>ENA-OPDA01002169-OPDA01002169.1-human-gut-metagenome-genome-assembly--contig:-NODE-2169-length-11743-cov-3.172912_pt1 | contig 11743 bp, 12 predicted proteins | sample MGYA00241253_ERZ501486 | MGnify/ENA primary metagenome ERZ501486 (study PRJEB25962, sample SAMEA2042510) | human gut metagenome | biome: human gut; feature: human-associated habitat; material: faeces... | reverse complement strand
GATCAGAATGAAACGGCAGTGCCCGGATTTCATTTCCATAATATTATAGTAGCATTTCAAAAAATCTTTTTCAATGTAAAACATCATTGCATTCTAATTTTATGAAATAAAAGCGGCAGGGCAGAAAGTAATACTTTGAGCAAATTTCCACCAGAAAAATGAAAAATAAGAAAAAAGTATCTTGCTGATATACAATTTACACAAAAAACAAAAACAAAAATTATGAAATATAGAGAAGATAACGATTCAGTATTGCTTTTTTATGAAAAAAGAATATAATACAATTATCAACTGAAAACGTTACCGAAAACAATACCGAAAATGTTACCGGGAACATTTCAGCGAAGTGGCAGAGTGCCAGAACAATCATTGCACAATACAGATGTGCAGAAAGTATACGGGAGGAAACGACATGAAGAGAAAAGTTTTATCAGTAATGCTTGCTACAGCAATGACAGCAACTTTATTTGCAGGATGCGGCAGTGATGCTTCCAATGCAGACAGTGCAAACAGTGCAGATGCAACAGCAAGTACAACAGAAGCAGGAGATGCGAAAACAGATGCAGCAGCATCAGGAAGTGGTTCCGTTTATTATCTGAACTTTAAACCGGAACAGGATCAGCAGTGGCAGGATCTGGCAGCAAAATACACAGCAGAGACCGGAACAGAGGTTACAGTTATCACGGCTGCAGATGGTACATATGAGCAGACATTAAAATCAGAGATGGCAAAATCAGAAGCACCAACCTTATTCCAGGTAAACGGACCTGTAGGACTTGCAAACTGGAAAGATTATTGCATGGATCTTTCAGGCAGTGAGTTATATTCACATCTGACAAGTGATGATTTTGTATTAAAAGATGGAAACGCAGTACAGGGTATCGCTTATGTTATCGAGACTTACGGTATCATTTACAATAAGACAATCTTAAATGACTACTGCACAATGGACAACGCAGTGATTTCTTCTGTTGATGAGATCAACAACTTTGCAACATTAAAAGCAGTTGCAGATGATATCCAGTCCAGATTAGATGAGATTAATGAGAAGTTTGGATACGATCTTCAGGGAGCATTTACTTCCGCAGGTATGGACGGATCTTCTGACTGGAGATTTAAAACACATCTTGCAAACCTTCCTATTTACTATGAATACCAGAAAGACGGAATCACAGATACAAAAGCAATCAAAGGTACTTATCTTGATAACTACCGTAACATCTGGGATTTATACATCAACAATGGAACATGTGATGCAAAACAGTTAAGCAAGAAGACTGGTGATGACGCTGTAGCTGAATTCACAACAGAGCAGGCTGTATTCTATCAGAATGGTACATGGGCATATGGTGATATCGCTGATATCGGAAATGATAATCTTGGAATGCTTCCTATTTATATTGGTGCTCCTGGCGAAGAGAAACAGGGACTTTGTACTGGTACAGAGAATTACTGGTGTGTAAATAAAAATGCAAGCAAAGAAGATATTCAGGCAACACTTGATTTCATAAACTGGTGCGTAACTTCTGAAGAAGGTACAAAGATGATGTGCAGCGCAGACGGAATGGGATTCGTTATTCCTTTCAAAAACAACTTAAAATCTGAAAACCCACTGGTTAACATCGCAAACGACTACATGGAAAAAGGTTATACTCCTGTAGACTGGACATTCTCCACAATGCCATCTGAACAGTGGAAGAACGACTTAGGTTCTGCACTTACTACTTATGCAGCAGATCAGACAGACGCAAACTGGAAGTTAGTACAGAATGCATTTGTTGACGGATGGGCTAAAGAAGCCGCTGCCGCTACAAAATAACTTTTTATAACAAGTTTAAACTCCTCTATTTGAAACAGTTCGAAACAAATTAAAACAAAAACTTATAAACATATCTCAGATACAGGGTGGACATACCGTCCTCCCTGTATTTTTTAAGGAGGCTATTGCTACTATGGAAAAGTCCATTAAAAAATACTGGCCGATTTTTGTACTTCCTACATTCGCAGCATTTATCATCGGCTTCATCGTTCCTTTCATCGAAGGTATTTACTTATCATTTTGCAAATTTACTACAATCAGAGATGCCTCTTTCGTGGGCTTATCTAATTATGTAGAAGCATTTAAAGACAATACATTTACTCATGCATTTGGCTTTACAGCAGTTTTTGCTGTTGTAACTTTAGTTTTAATCAACGTTCTTGCCTTTGCTATCGCACTTGCACTGACACAGAAAATCAAAGGCACAAACATTTTCCGTACTATATTCTTTATGCCTAACTTAATCGGTGGTATCGTACTCGGTTATATCTGGCAGTTAATCTTTGATGGTATTTTTGAAAAATTTGACCTGGCACTGAAATTAAGTGCAAAGCTTGGTTTCTGGGGTCTTGTCATTTTAATATGCTGGCAGCAGATTGGTTACATGATGATTGTTTACATCGCCGGACTTCAGGCAATCCCAGGCTCCTTAAATGAGGCTGCCATGATTGACGGAGCAAATAAATGGCAGCGTCTCATTCATGTTACGATTCCAAACATGATGCCTTCTATCACAATCTGTACATTTTTAACAATTACAAACTCATTTAAACTCTTTGACCAGAACCTGTCCCTGACAGGCGGTGAACCGATGCATCAGACAGAAATGATGGCACTGAATATTTACGATACCTTCTACGGCCGTGTCGGATATGAAGGTGTCGGTCAGGCAAAAGCGGTTATCTTCTTTATCATCGTTGTCGCTATCGGTATGATTCAGCTTTATGCTACTAAGAGCAAGGAGGTACAGCAATAATGAAAAATAAAACAAGTGGTATTTTTGCAACTATATTTTTTACCCTTATTTCCATATTATTTGTCTCACCAATTTTAATCGTTTTGATGAACTCCTTTAAAAAGAAAGCATTCATCAGTTTAGAGCCATTTAAACTTCCAAATGAAAAAAGTTATGTAGGTCTTGAGAACTATTTAACCAGTATCTCAAAATACGACTTTATCAAAGCAGTAGGCTGGACCGTATTTATTACCGTTCTCTCTGTTATCGTTATCCTCGTATGCTGTTCCATGTGTGCATGGTACATTACCCGCGTACAAAACAAGATTACAAAATTAATTTACCTTTTATGCGTATTTTCCATGGTAATTCCTTTCCAGATGGTTATGTTCACTTTATCAGGAACTGCTGATACACTTGGATTAAATACTCCATGGGGACTCATTATTGTTTATCTGGGGTTTGGTGCCGGACTTGCCGTATTTATGTTCTGCGGCTTTGTAAAGTCTATCCCTGTTGAAATCGAGGAAGCAGCTATGATTGACGGATGTAATCCTATCCGTACCTTCTTCTCTGTTGTCCTTCCAATTATGAAACCAACTTATATTTCTGTAGGTATTCTTGAAGCAATGTGGATCTGGAACGACTTCCTTCTTCCATACCTGATTCTTGATATTAAGAAATACAAAACCATCTCCATCATCATCCAGTACATGAAGGGAAGTTATGGACGAGTAGATATGGGTGCCATCATGGCATGCCTGATCATGGCAGTTATCCCTGTTATTGTATTCTACTTAAGCTGCCAGAAATATATTATTAAAGGTGTTGCGGCCGGAGCAGTTAAAGGGTAATATATTACATATCATTTATTTGGAAGGTAATGCGTATGACAATCAAAGATATTGCTCGTTTATCGGGATACGGTATTGGAACCGTATCCCGGGTTTTAAATAATCACCCAGATGTCAGCGAAAAGGCCAGAAAGAAAATATTGAGCGTGATTGAAGAAAATAATTTCCAGCCAAACAGTAATGCCCGACATCTAAAAATGCAGTCCAGTTCCTCTGTGATTCTTATTGTAAAAGGAACTTCTAACCTGCTATTTGCTGACATTGTAGAACAGATGCAGTCTCTCTTCTTAAAGAATGGAGAAAATGTTTCTACCTATTATATAGATGAAGATGCCAATGAAGTAAACTATGCGATCCAGCTTTGCCGCGACCGCAACCCAAAGGGAATCGTTTTCTTAGGTGGTAACTTAGAATATTTTAAAGAAGATTTTGCACACATCCACATCCCCTGCCTTTTATTGACCAACAACAGCAGTGATCTGGACTTTGACAATCTTTCTTCTGTGACAACCTGTGATGAACAAGCTGCCCAGTCCGTCATTGAGTATCTTGCTAAAAAGGGACATACCTCTATTGGTGTGGTCGGCGGTAATCTGACCGAAACAGAAATCAGTTTCCGCAGATTTACCGGTGCAAAATGGGGATTTAAAAACAGCAAACTTTCATTTAACCAGCGACTGCAATATGAGCCTTGCCGCTTCTCCATGGAAGAGGGCTATCAGGCAGCTATGCGGCTTTTAAACCGTAATACTGCTATCACTGCTATTTTTGCAATGAGTGATCTAATTGCCCTTGGAACAATGCGTGCAATCTATGACATGGGAAAAAGAGTACCAGAAGACATTTCCATCGTTGGATATGATGGTATCGCACTTTCCAGATACTGCGTACCCCGCCTTACAACTGTACAACAGGACACAACACAGCTCGCTAAAAAGGGAGTTGACCTGATGCTGCAGCGAATTAATTATCCTTATCATGCAACACATAAAACAACACCATTTCATTTGATTGAAGGTGAAAGTGTCATGGAATTGAATGGAGATAAATAAATATTATTTTCCAATTCAAAAGACAGAACACTATAGCAATTTCATAAAACAATAAAAGATAGTGTAGCACTATGTTTAACATTACAATAAAAATATAAACAAAACGGGAGGTCTCTTATGAGAACCGCAGGAATATTAATGCCGATCACTTCCCTCCCTTCTCCTTACGGGGTTGGAACACTGGGACAGTGTGCGCGTGATTTTATACAATTTTTACATCGTGCCGGACAGACATACTGGCAGATACTTCCGATATGTCCAACAGGATATGGGGATTCCCCTTACCAGTCCTTCTCCTCCTATGCCGGCAATCCATATATGATTGACTTTGATGACTTAAAAAAAGAAGGACTATTACAGGAAGAAGAATATGCTTCTATTTCCTGGGGTGATAATCCAGCAAGAGTAGATTACAGCCTGCTCTACAGCCATAAATTTTCTATCTTAAGAATAGCATGTTCCCGCATATCCGGGGTACTTTCTGAACGTTTTCAGACTTTCTGTAAAGAACAGAACGTCTGGTTAAATGATTATGCATTGTATATGTCGATTAAAGATTACTACGACGGTCAATCCTGGCAGGAGTGGCCGGAAACTCTCCAGAAAAGAGAAAAAGATTCTCTGGAAGCCATCCGCCAGGAACTTACCGATGAAATCCTGTTCTGGAAAAAGGTTCAGTTTTTGTTTTTCTATCAATGGGACAAATTAAAAGCATATGCAGAAGAAAATAATATAAAAATTATTGGTGATCTTCCTATTTATGTTTCTTACGACAGTGCTGACGTTTGGGCACACCCGGAAGAATTCCAGCTTGATGAAAACCTTTGTCCAATCGAAGTTGCCGGATGCCCACCCGACGGATTTTCCGCTGACGGCCAGCTTTGGGGCAACCCTCTTTTCAACTGGGACTACATGAAAGAAACTGAATATCAATGGTGGGTAAACCGCATTGCTTACCAGTCAAAAATCTACGATGTGATCCGCATCGACCACTTCCGCGGATTTGATGAATACTATGCCATTCCATACGGTGATTCCACCGCCAAAAATGGATATTGGAAACCAGGTCCTGGCATGGATTTATTCACTACGATTGAGAACAAACTTGGTAAACTTCCTATCATTGCAGAAGATCTCGGATTCTTAACAGACTCCGTAAAACAGCTTTTGGCATCTACTGGATTTCCAGGAATGAAAGTCCTCGAATTTGCCTTTGACAGCAGAGATACTGGTTCTGGTTATCTTCCACACTGTTATCCAAATAATTGCGTTGTATACACAGGAACACACGATAATGATACCATTCTTGGCTGGTTTGAAACCGCTCCGGAAGAATTCCAAAACAATGCTATTCGTTACCTCCGTCTTACAAAAGAAGAAGGTTATCATATTGGTATGATGCGTTGTGCCTGGGCAAGTGTTGCCGATACTGCAATTATGCAGATGCAAGATTTTCTTGGACTTGGAGTGGAAGGCAGGATGAATACACCTTCTACACCGGGCGGAAACTGGACATGGCGATGCCTGCCGGGAGATTATAATAATGAACTGGCAGACTGGCTCTATGAAGAAACCAAAATATATGATCGACTGAATTAATTGAATTGAAGAAAACAGCTCCTCAAAAGAGAAAAACCCTATATTTGTGGCCTTAGAGCGAGGATTGAATGCGAGCCTTGAAGCGAACATTCAACCCACAGCGATAGAGTCACAAATATAGGGGTTCTTCTTTCTTTGGGAGCGTATCCCGTGTCTATAGAAAATTCCTATTTAACTATTCAGCTTTTCCGATAGAACCGAAGATTTCCATCTTTTCTTTTACAGTAGCTTTGATTGCTTCTGCACCAGGAGCTAATAACTTACGAGGGTCAAATCCTTTACCTTCTAAGTCTTTGCCTGCTTCGATATATTTACGTGTAGCTTCTGCGAAAGATAACTGACACTCTGTGTTTACGTTGATCTTAGAAACACCAAGGGAGATAGCTTTTTTAATCATATCTTCTGGGATTCCTGTACCACCGTGTAATACGAGAGGCATTTCTCCAGTTAATTTCTGGATGTCATCTAATACGTCGAACTGTAATCCAGCCCAGTTTTCTGGGTATTTTCCATGGATATTACCGATACCTGCTGCTAACATTGTTACACCAAGATCAGCGATAGCTTTACATTCCTTAGGATCTGCACATTCGCCCATTCCTACAACGCCATCTTCTTCTCCACCGATAGAACCAACTTCTGCTTCGATAGACATTCCTTTTTCATTACAGATTGCTACTAATTCTTTTGTCTTTTCAACGTTCTCTTCGAATGGAAGATGAGAACCATCAAACATGATGCTGGAGAATCCAGCTTCGATACACTTCTTAGCTCCTTCATATGAACCGTGGTCAAGATGAAGTGCTACTGGTACTGTGATGTTTAACTCTTCTAACATTCCGTTTACCATACCTACAACAGTTTTGTATCCTGTCATGTATTTGCCCGCACCTTCGGATACACCTAAAATAACTGGGGATTTACATTCTTCTGCTGTTAACAGGATTGCTTTTGTCCACTCAAGGTTGTTGATGTTGAACTGTCCTACTGCATAATGACCTGCTTTTGCTTTCTGTAACATTTCTTTTGCTGAAACTAACATATTTTTTACCTCCACACTTTGTGATTTTTGGTGTTGGCTTTATTATAACCTAATTGCACCAAAAAGAAAATACTTTTTTAGTCAAATATCCCCTGTTTTTTTCCTGAGTACTAGATTTCACTCTCGCCAAACTGATGATTGACAATGATATCCACTGCTTTCTGATGACAGCAGATTTCAACTTCTTTATGATCGCCGCCATATTCACCATCCAGCGTCCATGGAATTGCAATCTCGGAACGAATGACAACCTGTCTGGTCTTATAGCTGATAATATAGTTGCTGTCCATCTCCCCGCGAAGGAGGCTTGTAATAATCTCCTGAAGTTCTATGGCGTTTCGTGGCGTTTTGATCATCGTCACTTCAAACAGACCATCATCCAGCCGGATGTTTTTTCCTGTAATGCTGCGGAAACCACCTACGGATTCTGAATTGGTGATCATTCCATAAATAAATTCATCTCTGATCTTCTCACCGTTCAGTTCAATCTCCACTTCATAAGATTTAACATTAAAAATACACTTGGCACCTTCTAAAACATAAGCAAGATGGCCAAGTACATTTTTGACATCCTGGTTTGTCTGATAAGACACTTCGGTAAACATTCCAAATGCAGCGATATATACAAAATAATCACTGTTAAAAGAGCCGACATCACACGGATAAACGTTGTTCTCTACGATACACTGTGCCGCTTCCGTCATCCTTTTCGGGATCTGCAGGCTGTTTGCAAAATCGTTTGTGCTTCCTGCCGGGATATAGCCGATCGGGCGTCTGATCTCGCTGTTCATCATACCGGTCACCACTTCATCCAGTGTCCCGTCACCGCCGCTGCAGGCGACAAGATCAAACTTTGCAGCCCGTTTCTCCACAACTCTGCTCGCATCCTGTGGTTTCTGTGTCACATAGAGCGTGACATCCAACCCTCCTTTGATAAAAATATCTGCGATATCCAACAGTGCATTTCTGATCTGTCCTTTTCCGGATCTTGGATTCACAATAAATAAAACTTTTTTACGTCTCATTTTTCATTCCTTCCACTTTCACCGTATTTCGACATATTGTACTATCATTTTTTTCAACAGACAAGTACCCTGACTGTTTTTAAAACTTAAGTTTTCATAAAATCTGATATTCCTGTGCAGAATACTGTACCGTTGAAGGCGACCTCACAATGGAAAGCTTACTGTCGTCAGAACAGTCCTTTCATAGGAATTTTTCAGATTTTAGAAATCAAAATTTCCGGATTTCATCTCCTCCGTCATCGGTATTTTCAATTTTGCGGATCACGGCATAATAGCCGAAATTTTCATTGACTTTGATATATACCCTCTCTCCGACTTTATGTCCGAGCAGGGCTTTTCCCATCGGGGACTCCGTGCTGATGTGGCCTTTCATGGAATTGCCGCGGATCGATGTGACGATCTTGTAGGTTTCTTCTTCGTCATCATCTTCCATATAGAGTGTCACCGTATTGTTGATCCCGACTTCGTCGGATTTTGACTGATCCGATACGATTTCGGCATTTTTTAACATTCTCTCCAGATAGCGGATACGGCTCTCGTTCATATTTTTATCTTTTTTGGCGGCATGATACTCAAAATTTTCGCTTAAATCCCCATGTGCTCTCGCCTCTTTGACTGCCTCGATCGCATTTTTTCGAACGGTCAGTTTTCGATATTCAATCTCTTCTTTGATTTTTTTGACATCATTTTCCGTCAGCTGTTCATGTAACATATCTTATCCCTGCACTCTCACAACATAATCTTCTTTTCTCGGTTTTGCCGGGGCTTCTCCGCCCTCTGCCGCATAGCCTAAAATACAGTGACCGATTCCGGCATAATCACCTTCAATGCCCCATTTTTTCAGAAGAGCTTTTCCTTCTTCACTTTCAAATTCTTCTTTTGCTCTGTGGATCCAACAGCTTCCGATTCCTAAATCATGAGCTTCTAACATTAGATTTGCCATAACAAGACTTCCGTCATAGACTGCTGTTGGACGGTTTTTGTCTGCTAAGACAACCAATACAACAGGTGCTCCATAAAATGGGTCGGTGTCTGTTCCCATGATATCTGCATTCCATTTAGACAGTTTATCTCTCACTTCTTTGTTCGTAACTGCAAGAATGATCGGTGACTGCTGTCCCATTCCTGTGGCTGCGTAAGTTCCTGCTTCTACGATCTTATCAATGATCTCTTTTGGTACCATATCTGATTTGTACTTTCTGATACTTCTTCTTGTTTTAATCATATCTAATAATTCACTCATGACTTATTCCTCCTATATGTATTCTTAATAACATTCTTTAAAATCCGAAATCTTCATAATCTTCTGGTAAAAAGCGGTGATAGATAATGTGACATCCTTCATCGTGAAAACAGTAATAATATGGATCTTCATTTTCTTCTGAAAAACGGATCAGATAATCAAATTCTCCATTATGAATTTCTTCTACAAACACGTTTTTATCATGTTTTTTAAATAACGCAATAATATCTTCCATTTTACATCCGTGTTTTCCAACGATTTCTACCAGTTCTTTGATAAATTCATTTGGGTTTGTATTTTCATGGACGTAGTTACTGCCTTCTTCTGGAATATAGAAGCAAAATCTTTCTTTTTTGCTAGTAACTTTGATATCTCCTAAAGTTTCTTTGATAAAATCTGGTATTCCATGAAGTCTGTTTTTCATCTGTTCTTCTGTATCCTGTGTTTCAAAAAAATGGTTTAACGAACTTAGTGGATAGTACAGACGGATACTTTCTCTTCGAAATCCCAATTTTGCCTGTTCTTCCTTGATAATGTCGATCAAATTTTTATAAAGACGTTTATATCCCATGATATCTTCCCCTATTATATTTTATTCACTCTTTAAAATCTTGTTGATGCTTTTCATCATTTTTTTCGCATCTTTTCCACCAGAATATCCCATGCGGTATACATGATTATCTAGAAGGATTTCTCCTGAATCACTGATCACAAGCATTTTATTTCCAAATAACATGATCATCTGTGGCTTACTAGAATCACTCATCTGAGATGAGTTAGTTAATGTCTTTGTTGTAAAATGATAAGAATACTGATCTAAAACATTAACGATCTCTGTGTATTTTTTATCATCTTTTTTATATGAATATACCTGCTGTTTTTTCTTACCATTTGCATCTTTTGTTACAGTATCAGTCGAAGTAACCTGAATCATTTTAGATGATGCTGTATATTTTTCAAAAGAATATGGTGAGAGCATAACGATCGCAATGATTGCTACGATCAAAATTGCTACAAGGATCTTCATTGTCCTTCCCATTGTAAATTTCATTTTGTTGTTCCTCCAATCTACTATTTGTACCTATAATAGATTAACAGAATTTCCCTCAAATGTCGATAGCTTTCCCTGTGAACTGCTATTTATACTACATTCTTAAAAAATCTTATAACGTGGCTTTTCTTCATTGAATAATTTGTATCTTAGAAAATCATCCAGCACGATTGCTACACTTGAAATAAGAAACCAAAATACCGAGTACAATAAACAGATCTGCCCCTTAAAGTTATATGGAAGATGCGAATAATCCCAAATATCCATCTTAAGCCATATATTTACAATAAAACCTGTAATAAGTTCTAATACCGTGATGATCACAGAAGATAATACCATCTGACTAATAAAACTTATCTTGATCTTTACATTTTCGTTTAGAAGCCCACAGCAAAGGAAACATGCCCCACCACATAAAAACATCGAATAATGTGAATATCCACGTACTAAAACTTCCAGCAAAAAATATGCCATTCCTCCAATCGCAAACAGGATTGTATATTTTTCTATCTGATATCTCTTTTTCATAGTCACCGCCCATTTTCATAACTTTCTTTTTATTGTGCGTTAATTTTTCTCTGTCTATTCTATCTTAAATTCAAAAAATCTATATGATGAGAGTATCAAAAATAAATTTTTCCCCTTTGATGCAAAAAATTTGTGGCAAAATCGAGTTATTTCATGTAGAATAGAAAAGTAAATTCATTTGATTTTATGATAAAGAATAAAAATATATACAGAAAAGAGGAAACACTTATGGCACAATTATGGGGCGGTCGCTTCACAAAAGAAACAGATCAGTTAGTTTACAACTTTAATGCATCTATTTCCTTTGACCAGAAATTTTATAAACAAGACATCCGCGGAAGTATTGCACATGTTACGATGCTTGCAAGTGTTGGTGTATTAACAGAAGAAGAACGTGATCAGATCATCGATGGTTTGAATGGTATTTTAAATGACATCGAGACTGGTGCCGTTGAGATTACAAGTGAATATGAAGATATCCACAGCTTTGTAGAAGCGAACCTGATTGATCGTATCGGTGATGTTGGTAAGAAACTTCATACTGGAAGAAGCCGTAATGACCAGGTCGCTTTAGA
>ENA-OPDA01002160-OPDA01002160.1-human-gut-metagenome-genome-assembly--contig:-NODE-2160-length-11781-cov-1.471431_pt1 | contig 11781 bp, 10 predicted proteins | sample MGYA00241253_ERZ501486 | MGnify/ENA primary metagenome ERZ501486 (study PRJEB25962, sample SAMEA2042510) | human gut metagenome | biome: human gut; feature: human-associated habitat; material: faeces... | reverse complement strand
CATGGAATTTGCACGATCCAGCATCATTCCCAGCCACTCAGGTTTGTTATACGGAACAGTATATGTAAAGTCTTTGGTCATCTCAGCGACATCCCAGGAACCGTGGGACTCCAGATTGGTCTCATCAATCATATACAAACCATATTCATCACACAGCTCATAAATTTTGGACATATCCGGGTGCGACCAGGTGTGGTTTCCGACGATATGGCCTTCTGCCGCCATGCGTTTGACAAGATCCGGCTGGTCGGAGAGAAAATTGCCGACAACAAAGAAAGCCGCGGGTGCCTGATGCTTCTGGAGTGCGTCAAGGATCGCCGGGGTGTTGCCGTTTTCATAGCCGCAGTCAAACGTCAGATAGATGATGTTTTCTTCCGGTGAAGCGGCAAACCAGGCGTTGTAGGCGGCAAGCTCTTCGGATGTAGCATTGCCGACGGGAGTCTTCCCTTTTTCCGGGAAGGAGAGCCCCCAGTTTTCGGCAGCAGAGGAGAGGACGGGCATCGAAACGGAAGAAACAGGTGTTTCCGGCGCAGCAGAGAGAAAAACTGGGGCTGCCTTTCGGAGCGCACGGCAGGTAAAGTGGGACAGAACAGAGCCAAAAAGAAAAGCGGAGCAGAAAAAAGCGGCGGCGATACCGGCTTTTTTCAGGATCCGGCGGGAAAGGGGTGAAAGAGAACGCATAAAATCCCCCTCCAGGACTTTTTGAGACAATATATGTATGGATGAAAGAAAACATGCGGCACACATCTGTTTGACTTTACCTGCAATCTATGTCACAATGGAGGTAGAGTGGATGGAAAGGGCAGAGAAAAACAAGATGACAAAATATGAGGTTTTAAAAAAGTACTTCGGTTACGACTCCTTCCGGGAGGGACAGGAAATGCTGGTGGATGCACTTCTTTCCGGGCAGGATGTGCTCGGCATCATGCCGACCGGCGCGGGAAAATCGCTGTGCTATCAGATTCCGGCGCTTCTGCTGCCGGGGATTACGCTGGTAGTATCTCCTTTGATTTCCCTGATGAAGGATCAGGTATCGACCCTGAACCAGGCGGGGATTCACGCTGCGTTTCTGAACAGCTCGTTGAGTGCAGCGCAGTACCGGAAAGCACTTGGATTCGCCATGGAGGGCAGATACAAGATTATCTATGTCGCTCCGGAGCGCCTTCTGACACCGGAGTTTCTGTACGCGGTGCAGTCGATGGAGATTTCGATGATCAGCGTGGATGAGGCACACTGTATCTCCCAGTGGGGACAGGATTTCCGCCCAAGTTACTTGAAAATCACAGAGTTTGTAGATCAGCTTCCCACGCGTCCGGTGATCGGAGCCTTTACGGCAACGGCAACAAAAGAGGTGCGGGACGATATTGAGGCACTGCTGTCGCTGCGTGACCCGGTACGTCTGGTAACGGGTTTTGACCGGAAGAATCTGAAATTTACGGTACAGCAGCCGAAAGACAAATTTGCGGCTGCAGAGTCCTTTCTTGCGGAGCATGAGGCAGACTGCGGCATTATTTACTGTCTGACCAGAAAAAATGTGGAGGAGGTCTGTGAAAAGCTCGAACAGAAAGGGTATTCTGTCACAAGATATCACGCGGGCCTTTCCGATCTGGAACGGAAAGAAAACCAGGAAGACTTTATTTACGACCGGAAGCAGATCATGGTAGCGACAAACGCCTTCGGCATGGGAATCGATAAATCGAATGTGCGGTACGTCATCCATTATAATATGCCGAAAAACATGGAAAGCTATTATCAGGAGGCCGGACGAGCAGGCAGGGACGGCCTTCCGGCGGAATGTATTCTGCTGTATGCGGGACAGGATGTGATCACAAACCAGTTCTTTATCGAAAATATGGCACAGGAGAGTGAAGATCCCGAGACGACAGCGCTGATCCGCCAGAGGGAGGAGAAACGCCTGAAAAAGATGACATTCTACTGCTTCACGCACGAGTGTCTGAGAGACTATATCCTGCGGTATTTCGGAGAATACGGTTCCAACTACTGCGGAAACTGTTCCAACTGCCTCTCGGAATTTGAGACAGTGGATGTAACAGTGGCGGCAAAAGCAATTCTGGGCTGTGTGCGGGAATGCCGACAGCGCTACGGCACGACGGTGATTCTCGATACCCTGCACGGCGCAAACACTGCGAAAATCCGTCAGTACCATATGGATGAAAATTCCCATTACGGGGAGCTGTCAAAAGAGCCGGTTTACCGTCTGCGCCAGATCTTAAACGAGCTGCAGGTACGGGAATATCTCTATGTAACAGCCGACACCTACAGTATTGTGCGTCTTCTACCCAAAGCATCGGAGCTGCTGGATGAGGACGGCACGATGCTGATGAAGATGGCGAAAGAAGAAAAACGGATTCTGAAAGCCGCAAAAGAGAAGACAAAGACAAAAACCTCGGCAGCGGCAAAGGATCTTTCCAACGAGGAGACCGCGGTATTCGAAAAACTGCGGGCACTCCGGATGGAGCTTGCAAAGGAGCATAAAGTGCCTCCGTATATTATCTTCTCGGATAAAACACTGATCCAGATGGCGATGGAGAAACCGTCCAACAAAGAGGAAATGCTGGCGGTCTCTGGTGTCGGCGAGAGCAAATTTGAAAAGTACGGGGAACCGTTTCTTGCATGTCTTGCAGAAAGATAAAACAAGTCGTGTAAAAAAACGGGAAAACAACAGGAAAGGAAGAATACGCTTATGAAAAAAGAAAACGCAGTTATTTTTGGAGTGACCGGTGTTGTATTTGCCGCCGCGCTGATTGGAGGCGGAATCTATATGAAAACGGAACGGGACCGAAATCTGAATGCAGATACAGCAAGTACTGCAGCGGACAGCAATAGGGCAGAAGAAGTACAGAAAGCCGTATTTCTTGCAGAAGATTCCGGGTTATGGTACCTGGGAGATCTGGAACACGGAAACATCTATGTGACACATACACCGTCCGACACACTTTACGATGAAAATGGAAATGCCATTGATCCGTCCGAGATCAAAAAAGGAGATTTTCTTCAAGTGGAGGGCGACGGTATTATGCTGAACTCCTATCCGGGACAATATCCGGGCATCAGCCGTATTATGAGAATCAGCGGCGGCACGGAGGCGGATGCAGAAAAATTCGATGAGGAACTTTCCCAGATTCTGCCGGAAAAGGATCCATCGGAAATTCCGTTTCTGAGTCTGTGCTACACACAGCCAAATGCCCAGGTGACAGCTATGGCAACACAGGGAGGTTATACCTGGTCTTATGTTGATGAGGACGGTAATGGTCAGAACGTCGTTGCGGACAGTGCGTTCATTCTGGAATGGACGGAACTGAATGATCTGAATACAGCAAATGACAAAGGAAAAACCGATCTGGAGCTTGTCTTCTCGGAGGAGCCGGATTCTGTCACAGCAGAAAGATGGCCGGCCGAAGACCGGGGGCAGAACTTTGGTAATGGTTACCCGGAGGGAGAAAGTGTTTCTGTGGAGCATGCGGAGAGCTGGAGCATTCCGGGAGCAGAGGCCGGCTACATCTACGAAGTGGATGCGGTATTCGAAAATGGAACCGTGTCATACGGATTTGAAGTGAAAAAGTAAAAAAAGACTTTCTTTTTCCGTGACATTATGCTATTTTTACTGTGAAAACAGAAAAATGCAATGTGCCATACGGCATAAGCAGCTGACTTTTCAAAAATCAGAATCCGTTTGACCGGAGGATGCGAGGAGGAATTTGTATGAAGTTAATTGTTGCTGTATTACGGAAAGAGGACGAGGCAGACACCATTGCCGAGTTGAACAAAAAAGGCTTTTTTGTGACGGAGCTTGCCACGACCGGCGGTTTCCTGAAGGAGAAGAACACAACACTGCTGATCGGAACCGATGATCATAAGCTCGACGCTGTGCTTGCGATCTTAAAACAGGAAGCAGGGCTTCGGAAAACAGTTACCTATGCGGCCACCCCGATGGAAAGCGGAAACTTCTGCCCGGGCGGAAATTACTCTGTTCCGATTGATACCCAGACAGGAGGCTGTACTGTGTTTGTGCTGAACATGGAACAGCTGGAAAAATTCTAAGACTCTAAAGATTTTTAAATTCCGGCATATGATCCCGGTAGTGGAGCGGCAGATGCGTACGCTGACAGTCGGGATTGGAACGCTCTTTGATGGCAATTGCGGTGAAAAATCCTTTCCAGAGTTCTTCGTAAGGATCCGAAGTGGATTCCGTGAGGGAAAGGCGTTCTATTTCATCCGGAGAAAGACGGGTCAGATAAAAGGGCCGGTCAGCGGGATGCACGACGGCAAGCTGCCGGTTATCATCGAGAATCATCCAGTTTTCTGAGGGAAGCCGGTCAGAAAAATGGGGAGCGACCAGGGTCAGCACATTGGCTTTCGGGGAAATATGCGAGACCAGGATCGGAAAACCGGAGGAAATATTTGCAAAACGGATAAATTCCCGGAACGAATGCGCTTCATTTGTGACCTGACGGGAAACTTCAAAAGCGTGGAATACCGCCGGTTCCTGCAGCATATGCAGGGTATCCTTTCCATAGGAAAAGCCGTAGAGCAGAAAACGATAAATGATGTCGGGAGCGTCGCTTCTCTCGGACATTGCACAGAGATAGACGAGCCGCCAGGCTGCTGCGCCGATCTTCTTTTGAATGGATCGCGTGACGCTGGCGGCTTTTTCTGTGTCCGGCTCAACATGGCAGTAATCGCAGAACAGCTCCAGATTGCCGACTGGTTCCGTCATCAGCCGTACATTGCGGTAGCCGAGACGGGAATTCCAGGCTTCATAGATGCAGGTCAGGATCGACGCAAGATCCGGGCTGCAGGTGTAAACAGTCATAATAAAATCCTTTCTGAAATCAATTGATACAGACAACAGCCTTCTGCAAAAAGCGCAGATACAGCAAAAAGGCTTTTCCGTGAGAAGAACGCCCGGGATTATATATGCCCAGGTACGGCAGCATCAAACAGAGAAAGCTGCTGATACTGTTCCGGATGGGAAACCTCCCAGTTGGAGGCGGCTTCCTCTCCCGTGAGCTGCCGGGTCAGAAACTGCTGTTCCAGCCGCATGTGATACATCATTTTTCCCTCGCAGGTGATAAAATATTTGGCGCGTTTCAGCACCACACCGATCTTTTTCAGGTGCTCAAATGAAAGATGGGAGCTTCTGCGGCTCTTTACAATCCGCATGGCCGATTTCGGCCCGATGCCGGGAACGCGCAGAAGGTCGGTATACTCAGCCGTGTTAATCTCCACCGGAAACAGCTCCATATGGCGCAGCGCCCAGTCGCATTTCGGGTCGAGCTGTGCATGAAAGTTCGGGTGGGCTTCATCGAGCAGTTCATCCGCCTGAAAACCGTAGAAGCGGAGCAGCCAGTCTGCCTGATAAAGCCTGTGTTCACGCAAAAGCGGCGGTGGAGTTCCAATCTCAGGCAGAACAGGATCTTCATTCAGCGGGATATATGACGAATAAAAGACACGTTTCAGATCAAATCCCTGATAAAGCTGCTGCGTGGTCTGTAATAAGGTATAATCGCTTTCACCTGTCGCTCCGATGATCATCTGGGTGCTTTGTCCTGCCGGTGCAAAGCTGCGTTTTAATCTGGACATATCATGTGGTGCAAGTTGATATGCCTGATTCCAGGTGAAGGAAGAATCCAATAGCGCAGGATTTGACTGTGCAGTAATTGGGGATACATCTGCTGTTTTTTGCAGCGCTGCCCTGCTATCCAGTTTCCTTTGGAACTGTTGTTTGGAAGTATCAGAAAAAATTCCGTTATGCAGGAACTGATTTCCACGGCTTCTTTCCATATATAATGATTTTCCGGTTGTTTTAAACGATGATGGTACATACAGCTTTACATTCACATCTGAAACCTCAAAAAAGAGATTTCTGTCAGATGTGTTCGGAAAGAAATATGATAAGCTCGAATACAATAAAGCGCTTGGATTTGACGAGGCAAATGCCAGCGCCCAGAATATTATTGATTTTCTAAGCTCTGACCAGAATGAATGCTTTGATATAAGCAGCAAGTATGATACGCAGGCCACTTATGATATTGTAGTGATGAGATATGCCATAAAACAGAACCGATTCACTAAATACAAAACCACTACTATTGCAAAGGATGTAAATGATTCGATAGTAGCATATGTCAATGAGCATTCAGATACTCTTACCGGCATATCAGTTGAAGAGGATACCATCCGCAAGTACAACTATCCTGAATATATTTCATCGCTCATAGGATACACAGGCAAGATATCTACCGACGAGTATAATGAGCTGTCAAAGGATGATGACTCATATACACAAAATGATATGGTAGGTAAGTCAGGCTTAGAGCAGTACTATGAGAGCTATCTGCGAGGCAAAAACGGTGAAAAACAGGTCTATGTAAACAATGTCGGTAAGATAAACGAGGTAATAAGTCAGGAGAATCCTGTTTCCGGAAATGATGTCTACCTGAGCATTGACATCAAGCTGCAGGAGGCCACATACAAGCTGTTAGAGCAGGAGATAGCCGGAATTGTTTACTCCAAAATAAAATCCGGTGAAATACCTATAACTGATGTTTACTTTGCACTGATCAACAACAACGTAGTTGACCTGACACATTTCAATGCATCAGATGCATCAGCAACTGAGCAGGCTATATACAATTCCTTCAGCGGTCAGCTGCAGGATGCATTATCCACTATTGACGGAGAGCTTGAAAGTGGTACTTCAGGCACTGCTTCCATGTCGGAGCAGACACTTGATTATTTTACATGTGTTATGTCAGTGCTAAACGATGATGGACTGCTGTTGAGCAAACAGATAGATACCTCTGATTCCACATATGCCTCATGGAAGGCAGGCACACTCTCACCGCGTGATTATCTCAAATACTGCATTTCAAAGCAGTGGATAGACATAACAAAGCTTGATGTGGACCAGAAGTATGCTGATTCAAGCGAGATTTACACAGCACTCTGCTCGTATATCAGGGATGCCATGACTGACAATAAAGACTTTGCCAAAATTATATACAAATATATGGTAAATTCCGGAGCGGTCACTGGACAGCAGCTGTGCCTTCTGCTTTTTGACCAGGGTGTACTCGATTATGACGATGCAACAGTAAGCAACATTGCCAATGGCTCCATCAGTCCATATGCATTTCTTATGGATAAAATAAACAATATAGAGATAACACCTGCACAGCTTGCCCTTGACCCATGTACAGGCTCCTGTGTCATAACTGATGTAAAGACAGGACAGTTAAAGGCTTTAGTCAGCTATCCGGGCTATGACAACAACAAGCTTGCAAACACTGTAGATGCTGATTACTACCAGTCTCTAAGAGAGGACAAGTCTAATCCGCTATGGAATTATGCAACCCAGGAACAGACTGCACCGGGATCTACCTTCAAGATGGTATCAAGCACCGCAGGTCTTGCCGAGGGAGTCATTGATACCTCGTCAAAAATCAATTGTACCGGAATATTTACAGAAATCAGCAATCAGCCAAAATGCTGGATTTATCCCGGAGCGCATGGTATGGACAATGTATCTGAAGCTTTAAGGGATTCATGTAACGTATTCTTCTACACAACAGGCTTCAGGCTTGCAAGCAAGGACACCGGTTCATATGACGATGAAAACGGTATGAAATACATACAAAAATATGCATCTATATACGGACTGGACCAGAAATCAGGTGTTGAGATAGTAGAAAAGACGCCGTCCATTGCCACACAGTATCCTGTTATGGCAGCTATCGGACAGAGTAATAACAACTTTACGACTATTTCTCTTTCAAGATATGTGACAGCAGTTGCTTCCGGAAAGCTTTATGACTATAAGCTGATGAACAAAATTGTGGATGCAGACGGCAAAACAGTCAAACAGTATGATTCAAAATCAACCGATATATCAGGCACACTCACTCAAAGCCAGTGGGATGCCATCCATCAGGGAATGCGTATGGTGGTCGAAGACCTGCATGATGTATTTGGCGGCTTTACAGGCGTTGAGGTGTCCGGTAAGACAGGAACAGCACAGCAGGTTGAGACAAGACCAAACCATGCACTGTTTGTAGGATACGCTCCATCAAGCGATCCTGAAATTACAATAGCTACACGTATATCACATGGATACAGCTCACACAATGCTGCAGCTGCATCCAGAAATATAATTTCATATTATTATAATCTGGAGTCACTTGACGATTTACTCGCAGTCAAGGCTGAGGGTGTAAACTCATCAGGCTCAAGTGCCAGAACAGACTAGGAGGTTTATTTTTGTGAGTGAAGCAATAGTTTTCACTTCAGGAAAAGGCGGTGTTGGAAAAACTACGGTTATTTCCAATATCGGAGTTGAACTTTCACAGTTAGATAAAAAAGTCATCATGCTCGATACAGACATGGGACTTCGCAATCTGGACCTGGTAATGGGAATAGAGGACAAGGTCAATTACAATATCCTCGACATCTTAAACCGCTCCTGCCGTATCAGACAGGCAATCATACGCAATAAAAAGTATCCCAATCTATATGTAATTCCTGCAGCACCTTCCATGGATACGCTATGCAGCTATGAGGCACGCTTCAAGATACTTATAGATGAGCTTAAAGCAAGCTTTGATTATTGTCTGATAGATTCTCCGGCGGGTATCGACAGCGGCTTTTGGTTTTCAGTCTCACCTGCAGACCGTGCGATAGTAGTTACCACACCGCATGTATCTGCAATACACGATGCAAGGCGATGCATAAGCCTGCTCGACAGCGCACATCTTGACGATATATCAGTCATTGTTAATGCATATGACAAGCATATGGTAAGAAGGCATCAGATGATATCCGATAATGATATTACAGCACTTCTTTCTACCAGGATTATCGGCACTATTCCCTATGACAAAAGTGTTATCATTTGCCAGAACAGAGGAATACCTGTCCGTGAGGCCAAAAGCAGGCTTGCTCCTGTATTTGCCCATATATCCGGTCAGATAATCCATTCCTCTGACGATATGAGAGGTGCCGCTGTATGATGCATAAATTTTCCAAAACAGGAGAATACGCCAAGAAAAGGCTTAAAATAGCACTTGCAGAAGATAGGAACACAATATCTGCTTCTGACAATATGGCACAGATTAAAAAAGAAATAAAAAGCGTGATACAAAGACATATGAATATAAACGATGAAGCTTATGAGGTCCGGATTATCATGCGCGACAAAAAATCAATTAATAACCTTTAACAAAATACCTTTTGACCATCATGTCATTAGTATTAGAATTAAGATTACAAAGATAACAGATAGGAAGTAACAAAATGCTCAAACAGTACAGACTAAAGAATTATCACTTTCAATTAGTAGTATACATAATAGCTTTGTCGATTATAGGCATCCTGCTGATAGGCAGTGCCAAGCACTCCGTACAAAGCAAGCAGATAATAGGCTTTGTAATGGGACTGACTATTATGATAGTGCTTTCCCTTATAGATTACACATTTCTGCTCAAATTCGTGTGGATATACTATGCCGTAATGATTGTGCTGCTGTTACTTGTTCTATTTGCAGGTGATGATGCAAAGGGTGCACAGCGCTGGTTTAAAATCGCAGGTATCAGATTCCAGCCGTCAGAGATTGCAAAAATTATACTGATTTTGTTCTTTGCCTATTTCTTTTCCAGGTTTGAGGATAGTATAAATACAGTAAGAACTCTTGCATTATCTGCAATTTTTGCCGGTATACCTTTATTTCTTATCTTAAAACAGCCGGACAACTCAACAACAATTCTTACTGCATTAATTTTCGCTACCCTCTTGTTTATTAGCGGATTAAGTTATAAAATAATAATGCCGGTACTTGGAGTTTCAGTACCGATAGTTTTGATAGTGATAAGCTACATATATACACATGCCGATGCCCTCATCAAAAAAGGCTTTTACCCTGCTACACGTATAATGTCGTGGCTTGACCCGACAAATTACGCTGATACAGCAGCACAGCAAAGGAACTCTATCTGGGCTATAGGCTCAGGACAGTTGTTTGGCAAGGGACTTAACAACTCTGTTGTAACCTCTATGAAGAACACCAACTACATCATAGAGCCTCAAACAGATTTTATATTTGCTGTTGCCGGAGAGGAGCTGGGCTTTATTGGTACAATCAGTATAATAATTCTTTTGCTTCTTATCGTAATTGAGTGTATACTTATAGCAAGGAAGGCAAAGGACACAAGCGGAAGGCTCATATGCTGTGGCATGGGAGCACTTATAGGCTTTCAGGCCTTTATCAATTTGTGCGTAGCCACAGGTCTTATGCCCAATACCGGTATGACTCTTCCCTTTGTCAGTTATGGACTTACGTCACTTGTTTCACTGTACATGGGAATGGGAATTGTCCTGAATGTAGGATTACAGCCGAAGAAATATTCATAGGGAGGTTAGCAATGAACATAGGATTAGTTGCACATGATTCAAAGAAAAAACTGATGCAGAACTTCTGCATAGCATACAGAGGTATCTTAAGCAAAAATAATTTGTACGCCACAGGCACCACAGGACGTCTGATAGAGGAGGTTGCAAACCTCTCAGTGCACAAATATCTTGCAGGACACTTAGGAGGCATCCAGCAGCTTGGAGCACAGATTGAGCACAATGACATAGATCTTGTCATCTTTTTGCGTGATCCATTAAAGCCTAAGCCACACGAGCCTGAGGTAAACAGTATTTTCCGTATTTGTGATGAGCATAATATACCACTTGCCACCAATCTGGCTACAGCAGAGCTGCTCATTTTATCATTGGACAGAGGAGATCTTGACTGGCGTGAGATGTACAAGTAAACAAAGAATTAAACGACTGCTATGTCTGACATGCATAGCAGCGGTTTTTATGACAGGCTGTGGTACAAAGATTGAGAATGCATATGATACTTATTCCACAGATTATATAAATGGATACAGCGGAAGTAATTATTTTGCGTCCAACCTTTGCGTCATAAATGATGTCAATTTTGGTCAGGACAATATGCAGTTTGCAAAAACCGCAGAGGGAGCCGGAGCCTTTAATATAGACACTCATCAGGTGCTGTATAGCCAGAATCTGTTTGAAAAGCTCTATCCTGCAAGCACTACAAAGATTTTAACTGCATACATAATTCTTAAAAACTGTGATTTAAATGCGACAGTCACAGTAAGCCATGACGCTGCAAATCCGGGTCATTCATCATCAGTATGTGGCCTAAAGGAGGGCGATGTCATTACAGTGCAGGACTTATTGTATGGGCTCTTACTTGAAAGTGGCAATGATGCGGCAATAGCATTGGCAGAGTACTGCAGTGGTTCTGTAGAAGAATTTGCCAAGCTGATGAACAGCACTGCAAAAAGTTTTGGTGCCACAAACAGCAGTTTTGTCAACCCAAGCGGTCTTCCTGATGAAAATCATTACACTACCATATATGACATGTATCTCATTTTTTCCAATGCCATATCCTTAGAGAGCTTTGTTGCAATCATCAGTTCACAGACTCATGATGTGGCATATACAAATGCCCAGGGCGCGGCTGTTTCAAAGACCTTTAAGAATACCTGCGGCTATCTGACCGGAGCATATACAGCCCCTGAAAACGTCACAGTGACAGGAGGAAAGACAGGCACTACTGGGGAAGCCGGTCATTGCCTCGTACTGCTAAGCCAGAATGCTAAAAATGAGCGCATCATAAGCATAGTTTACAAGGCAGATGGTAAAAAGGATCTTTATAGCTTCATGAATGAAATACTTAGTGGATTTGCT
>ENA-OPDA01002158-OPDA01002158.1-human-gut-metagenome-genome-assembly--contig:-NODE-2158-length-11789-cov-3.771860_pt1 | contig 11789 bp, 10 predicted proteins | sample MGYA00241253_ERZ501486 | MGnify/ENA primary metagenome ERZ501486 (study PRJEB25962, sample SAMEA2042510) | human gut metagenome | biome: human gut; feature: human-associated habitat; material: faeces... | reverse complement strand
ATGTCGAAATTCTTGACTTTTCTCTCTTCTGCGGCAAAATGGGTGTAATGACACATATTGCTTCCTCCTGTTTTATGGTTGTGTGGTGATTCCCATTTTTGTATTGCACTTATATTGTAAATCTATCCCATAAAAAACCGACCTCCAATTCGTTAGATTTTTTGTCTAACTTTTGGGGGTCAGTTCATTTTTTCGATATATTCCGTTATTTTTATTGTTTTCCATTCTCGTAAGGGTATGCGTAAGGGTACGAAATGATGAGCTTTTTTGTACGCACATCACGATTTTCATGGAAAGAATAGACAAGAATCATCCATCACACCACCGCTTCAATCACTGTTTTTCCATTCACCTGGATGGTTTTCATACCCGATTTCTTATTTTTGTTGAAGTTGAAACTGAGCAGATAGCCTTTCTCAAGGTGATAGTAATTCAGATATTTAGCAATCTGTTTTTCTCCCTCTGTGTTATATTCCTCGCCACGCCAGATTTTCAGCTCTATGATATACTGTTTCCCAAGATAGTCTACAATCACATCGGTTCGCTTCTGATCACGAGTTTGTGCTTCAATGTAGTAGTTGCCTGTACCATTAATAATAGGGCGAAGATACAGTAAGAATAATTTTCTGCCATCTTCTTCCTTAAATTTATCTGGCTGGCTGCCATAGATGTCATTGAAGTGGAGAATAAACTTCTCCAGAATCTTTTCCATATTCAACTGACCATCTTGAATAAACTGGTTTTTGTCCCATTCTCCGGCTTTATAGATAGACGTCTCCTGCATCTTTTTTGTTGTCAAAATTGCATTATAGAGACGAGTTTCAAAGATTCGATTTGCAATGACAACACTGCCGTTTTCTTCTTTCAAAAAGCCATACATCATCGCCAAGCGAATTACGGAATCATCTGGATTGTAAGAAATTTTTCTGCCCAGAATCAAAATTTGATACAGATAATCATAAAGTTCTTGATTGTCCTCAATTTTATTGATGAGCGATTCAAAAAGGGCGTTGTTTTCCTTTAGAATTAGTTTCACAGCATCTGAAACATGTTCTATTTTCCAACCGAATTTCTCATCCATATACTTACAAATTGAAGAAACCAGCACCGGATAACCAGAAGTATAGTCATAAATCAGTTGGGATAATTTCTGAATATCCATGCCAGTATGATGGTCGTTTTCATACTCCGTGAGCATTCCTGCAATGTCGCTCACGCTAAAACTCATGTCGATATCAAAGTTTGATGCAATATTCCACGGACTGTTATGTTTATGCTCTGCATCTGGACGTATCTTCTGACGAAGATTTCGGATGTCATGAACACCTGCCAGAATCACAGATTGGAACGTTGGGCGTTTGTTTCTCTTTAGATAGTAGAAACGAAGCTGTGCCAAGAAATCCAAAAAAACTTGATTGTTTGATGCCTGATCTACCTCATCAATCATCAACACGATTTTTTTCTCTGCTTCCATACACCATTCACTTAGGCAGACAAACAGATCTGCCATCGTATAGGCAGAAGAACTTCTAATCTCTTTCATCGCAGTTTGGATGTCGTGGTTCATGAAGTGTTGTGTTCTTCGATCCAGCCATAATTCACGAGCAAATGCCTTGACAAACATTCCTTCTGTTGAAAACTCTGGTGTACTAAGTCCCTGAAAGTCCATGCTGACTACGATATACTCTTTTTCCAAATAGCTTTCTAATGCCATTATGAGTGTTGTCTTCCCGTACTGTCGTCCTCGATTGATACAGAAATACTGTCCTCTATCCACCATTTTCTTAATCTGTGCAAGACGGCTATCCAAATTCACCATATAATGTTCCTGTGGATTGCAGCAGCCAGTAATATTGAAATATCGTTCCATGTCGTTCACCTCGTATTCGTTCTTACATTTCCATTATTTCTATTATAGCATACTACTTGTACAATTACAACAGAAAAATAAAATAGAAAGGCTGTCTACCAAATCAAACAGCCTTTCTGAGGAGATATGGAGATATATGGAGAAAAATAAAACCATCTACTTGTTATGCGGACTTCTTAACCCCAATGGTTTCCAGCCATGTGACAATACGGTCTTCTGAATCTGCCACCACATTTCTGGAAAGTGTCAGTCCATCTGTCCGAACGGTTGCATCTGGTTCTAATTCTGCGATTTCCGCTACAGAACCGGAAAATCCACTGCCACCATGACTGTTAGAGCTTGCGTCGTTCATAGGCGATTTAAGAGTGTAGCAGCATGAGAAATCATAATCATTGTTTCAGCAGAGCAACAAGAAGTTTCATAATCCTTTGACAACCGGCGTGAACCATTCAACCATGCAAAAGTACGTTCAACAACCCAACGTTTTGGTAAAACCTGAAATCCTTTCTGTTCTTTTATTTGCATAGAAATATCAATTCTGATATTGTGAAATTCATCAAAAGTATTCCGGAATGTTCCTCTATAACCGCCATCTGCACATCCCGCCTGAATGGTCGGATACCGATAAAGTGCTTTTTCAAACGTGTATACGCCGCCCTTTGTATCGTGAATATTTGCCGCATGAACGTGAATACACAGGAGATTTCCCATCGTATCTGTTACAATGTGCCGTTTTCTTCCCTTCGTTTTTTTCCCCCGTCATATCCATGATTTTCTCCATAACACGTTGTTTTTACGCTCTGTGAATCGATCAGTGCGTAACTTGGTTCTTCATTCCTTCCTGCTTGTTTTCGTGTTATTTTGACAAGATGCTTCATCATTTTGTCCCATACGCCGTTCTCTCTTGCTCGGCGATAAAAACTCCATACCGTATCATGTGGCGGATAGTCATGTGGTAGCATTCTCCACTGGCAGCCTGTCTTTACGATATACAACACTGCTTCTACTAATGATCGTTTATGATATTTGCTTTTATTTCCGGATGGAAAGAATTCTTTGATTGCTTCCCATTGTTTGTCTGTCAAATCACTTTCGTAATTTGTTGCTTGATATTCTTTTTTCATATCTCCTATTATACCACTTTTTTGCTATGAACACAAGCTCTCATATTTTTCAAGCCATAGGAAATATTCTTTTCCACGGTCATGTGCGGATAGAGTGCATAATTCTGGAACACCATAGAAATTCCACGATCTCTTGGCAAAACGGTATTCATGCGTTTTCCGTCAATGTAGAAGTCGCCGCTGGTGATTTCTTCAAATCCGGCAATCATACGAAGTGTTGTGGATTTTCCACATCCGGACTCGCCTACCAGACCAAGTGTCTCGCCTTTGTAGATCTGAAGTGTTACATCATCGACTGCCTTTAAAGTCTGGTTTTTGCCTACTTCAAAGTATTTTTTCAGATGCTGGACATCAAGAAGCACTTCTTTTTCTGTTTTGTTGTTTCCCATCAGGCTTTTCCTCCTTTTGCCCGCGGATCAAGAAGCCAGCAGGCTGATTTGTGGAACTTTCCACATTCTGTATATTCCGGCATAAACTGCTGGCATACAACCATTGTCTCATTACATCTCGCTGCGAACGGACATCCTTTCGGAGGTGCAAACAGATCCGGAGGTGTTCCTTCGATTGGCTGCAATTTGTGGCCTTTTGCTGTATCCAGTTTGGCAATTGAATGCATAAGTCCTTTTGTGTAAGGATGTGCTGTATCATAGAAAATCGCATCTACAGATCCACGTTCTACGATCTTTCCTCCATACATAACCAGTACACGGTCGCAAAGCTTTGCGATAACACCAAGGTCATGTGTGATCAGGATAATAGATGTCCCAAGTGTTTTCTGAAGATTTTTCAGTACATCAAGAATCTGCGCTTCAATTGTAACATCCAAAGAAGTAGTCGGCTCATCGGCAATAACGATGCTCGGGCTTCCTACCAGAGCGATCGCGATCATAACACGCTGTTTCATACCACCTGAAAGTTCATGTGGATACTGTTTGTAACGGCGTTCTCCATCAGAGATACCTACCATTTTAAGGATTTCAAGTGCTTTTGCTTTTTTCTCAGCCGCACTCATACCTTTTCTTCCGACGAATACTTCTTCAATCTGTTTTCCGATACGCATTGTCGGGTTCAATGAGGTCATAGGATCCTGAAAAATATAACTGATCTCTTTTCCACGGAACTGACGAAGTTCTTTTTTGTTCATTTTCAGAACATCTTTTCCTTTATAAAGAATCTCTCCGCCTTCAAAGAATCCAGGCGGTTCCGGATTCAGTCTCATCAGACACTGAGAGGTAACACTCTTTCCACATCCGGATTCTCCAACTATACCAAGAATTTCTCCCGGACGGACTTCAAAGCTGACATCACGAACAGCTTTTACAACTCCACCGTATGTACGGAAAGAGAATTGCAGATTTTTTACTTCCAATAAATTTTCCATCTTCTATACTCCTTCCTACTCGGTTCCTCTAAGTTTCGGGTCAAATGCATCACGAAGTCCATCACCAAGAAGATTCAGCGCAAGCATTGTTGTACAAATCAGGAATGCCGGTACAAATACCTGGTACGGATGAATTCTCAGTTGTGCGATTCCGTCTTTTGCAAGTACACCCCAGCTGCAGTTCGGTGGTTTGATACCCAGACCGATATAGCTCAGGAATGCCTCCTGGAAAATAGCTCCCGGAATAGCCATTGTCAGGTTTGTAATGATAAGTCCCATGATATTCGGTAAAATATGTTTTACAATGATTACGATATCCGGCACACCAAGGATCTTGGCTGCAGATACGAAATCAGATTCTCTCAGTTTTAATACTTCACCACGAACGAAACGACATCCACCGATCCATCCGACGCAACACATAGCAAGAATCAAACAGTGTACACCGTTACCAACAACTACCATAAGAAGAATGGTAACGATCAGACTTGGGATTCCGTATAATACGTCAACGACACGCTGGATAACCATATCGATCTTGCCACCGTAGAATCCTGAGATACCACCCATGATAGATCCAACGATTGCATTGATGATGCTGGCTGCAAAACCAATTGTCAGAGATACTCTCGCACCAGACCATGCACGAACCCAGAGATCACGTCCAAGAGAGTCTGTTCCAAACCAATGTGCTTTTGAAAAACTCTGGTTCATCTCTGCCACACTCTGTGTTGCAATGTCATATTTGCTGAACATTGGAACAAAGATCGCCATAAGTACATAAAGTCCAATCAGGCACAATGAGAAGAATGCAATCTTATTCTTGCGGATTCGTCTCCATGCATCCTGCCAGTAACCAATATTCGGACGGGAAATAGACTCCATTGTCTTTGTATTTTTTCCTACAACTTTAAACTGTTCTTTTGTAATTTCTGCCATTTCTCGTCACCTACCTTTTTTTACCACTCAGACGGATTCTCGGATCTACAATACCGTATAAGATATCTACAATCAGGATTGATACGATCAGGAATGCTCCGTAGAAGATCGTCATACCAAGAACCAGTGTATAATCTGCCATGTTAATACTGTCTACATAATGTTTTCCCATTCCAGGGATTGCGAAAAGGGCTTCGATTACGAATGTTCCTGTTAATACAGATGCAACTGTCGGTCCCATAATGGTAATAATCGGTGTGATTGCATTACGGATCTGATGTTTAACTGTAATTCGGAAATCCGATAAACCTTTCGCACGTGCTGTCTTTGTATAATCTGAAGATACAACTTCCAGCATACTGGAACGCATCAGACGGGAAATGGATGCCAGTGTATAGAATCCAACCGCGATTGACGGTAAAATTGTGTGCTTAAAGCTTGTGTACTGCGCAACCGGAAGAATCTGCCATTTGATTCCGAAGAAATACTGAAGTACAGATCCCATGATGAAGTCAGGAATCGATGTACCAATGATCGCAATCAAAATACAGACGAAGTCCAGTTTCTTTCCTCGATTCAGTGCTGCTACAATTCCAAGGATCAGTCCGAAGAACAGTGCAAAGCACAGTGAACGGATTCCCAGGTCTGCTGAGTATGGGAATGAGTCAGCAATAATACGGTTAACTGTCTGACTTTCATACTTCATAGAATACCCCAGATCACCATGAAGCACATTCTTCATATAAGTTATATACTGCTCTGCAAGCGGTTTATCCAAACCATAGTAAGCTTCCAGATTCGCTTTGATCTCCGGTGTCATCTTGTCACTTGAGAACGGATCTCCCGGCATCAGACGAACCAGGACGAATACAACACTTGTAAGTACCAAAAGTGTTACGATGGCTAATGCAACTCGTTTAGCTATATATTTTGCCATTCTTTTGTCTCCCTTCATTTTTCTTTATTTGATAGCTTTGATTATTTCACATACTTCCTATTGGCTGATACATACCAAATCTACCCCTCGAAATAATCAAAACCCTCAAATAAGCAGCCGGTGCGGACCAGTAAGTCCGCGCCGACCGCAAGGTATGTTACCATCCAACTGTATTATTCGCTGATGTCTGCATATACCAGATCGAAATCATATCCGACAAAGTATACATTGAAGTTAGAAATCTTCGGATTGATCAGATACTGGTCTCTACGTAACTGAAGCGGTACAAGAGCGGAATCTTCTTCAAGGAAGATCTTTTCTGCCTGGAACAGCATATCCTGTCTTGTCTTAGCATCTGTCTCTGTCTGAGAATCTTTAAGAAGCTTGTCGTATTCAGCGTTCGCATATCCAGAGTGGTTATACTGGCCATCGCTGATCCACAGTTCCAGATAAGAGTATGCGTCAGAGTAGTCCGGAACCCATCCTGTTACTACCATATCGTAATCTTTTTCAGTTTCCATCTGAAGTCTCTGTTTGTAAGTTACCTGGTTAATTTCTACTGTAATACCAAGGTTCTTCTGATACTGTTCCTGAAGAACTTCAGCCTGCTTCTTAGCACCATCTGTATCAGTTGTAAGAAGAGTAATCTTGATATCTGCCGGATTAGAAACGCCCATTTCTTTCATTGCTGCATCCAGATATTCTTTTGCTTTATCATTATCATTTTCTGCCGGGAATGGTGTATATGGATAAGCTTCTCCGTATGTCTGGTCATCTGCCGCCTGCACGTTTGGAAGTACAAGTCTCTGTGCAACGTCATATACGTCATTGTTAACCAGCTTGTTGTATTCTGTTCTGTTGATTGCATAGTTCAAAGCAAATCTCAAGTTCTTGTTAGCAAGCGGTCTGTCTTCTGACATGTTGAGCATGATGTAATCATCTGCACCTGTATAGTAGAATTCAGTATTTTCTGTATACTGATCTGTCATTTCAGTAGGTACAACTGTGATATCAACTTCGCCCTGTTCCCACATAGCAACCGCTGTCTTAGCATCTGCAACTGTCTTTACGCAGATTTCATCAAGCTTGATGCTGTCTGCATCCCAGTAATTTTCATTCTTAGAAAGGATCATTTCATCGCCGTGTTTCCACTCTGTCATCTTGAACGGTCCGTTATAAACAGATTTTTCCGGATCAGCTGCATATTCTTTTCCGTATTTTTCTACATAATCTTTTCTTGTAGGACCGAATGTTGCCATAGCAGCCATACTAAGGAAGTATGTAGCCGGATGTGCAAGTTCGATAACAACTGTCTTGTCATCTGGTGCAGATACGCCAAGTTCATCGACAGGCACAGAACCGCTATTTACTTCTGCACCGTTTTTGAGGATATATCCGATGAATGCGTAATCGCTTGCCATTTCTGGATCCATAAGTCTCTGGATACCATAAACATAATCGCCTGCTTTTACATCTTCTCCGTCAGACCATTTCAGTCCATCACGAAGGTGGAATGTGTAAGTAAGTCCGTCATCTGAAATATCCCAGCTTTCAGCTGCATCTGGTTTGATTTCGCCTTCCACGTTACGTGTCAGCATCGCATAGGTGCAGATTTCTGCTGTTGCACATGAGATAGAGTTACTGTTCTGTGGATCCATAGAAGGAAGGTCTTCACGAAGTGTGTAAGTAATTCTCTTCTTTCCTGATGAAGCACTGCTGTCATCTTTCTTGGAATCTTTGGATCCCGGTGTACCACAGCCAGCAAACATTGTTACTGTCATTGCTGTAGCAAGTAAAGCTGCTAATAATTTCTTTTTCATAAATGTTGTCCTCCTTTTTCATTTATAATTCTATTAGCTCATGTGTAGCACTGATCAGGTTTTCATATCCGTCTTTTGTGATGATGCCCTGATCCTCAAGTCTGACACCACCCCAACCCGGAATATAAAGTCCTGGTTCTACTGTCATTATGCTGTTCTCCTGTAAGATATTCTCACAGTTCAGTCCGATATTCGGAAGTTCATGGACGAACAGCCCAACTCCATGACCGATTCCTGTATAATTATACGGAAGGTATTCTGTATCTTTGATTGCTTCAAGTGAAGCTTCATAGCAGGAAGTTCCTGTCACACCGGCTCTTACAGATGCTTCTGTATCTTCTGTCATACGACGGCAGAGATCATACACTTCTCTCTGTTTGGCGTCTGCCTTGCCGACAACTACTGTTCTTGTCATATCTGAAAGATAGCCTTTGTACTGGCATCCATAATCCATCAATACGAAATCTCCGTATTCGATTGGCTTACTGTCCGGAATCCCGTGAAGCAGAGAGCTCTTTGCTCCTGAAATAACGATTCCACCGTACGGTTTGGTATCTGCACCTTCCATTACCATGTAATGTGCAAGTCTGGATGCGATTTCTTTTTCTGTCACACCCGGACGGATGTCTTTTATAATTTTTTCAAATGCTCTGGATGCGATATCGCAGGCAACGGTAAGGTTCTTGATCTCTTCCGGCGTCTTGATCGCGCGGAAGCCTTCGATTACGTTCAGCGTCGGAACCATCTCAGCACTGAGTTCAGCCTGCATAGAGTTCCATTTTTCAAATGTCAGATGATCCTGTTCAAATCCAATTGTTTTAACTCCATCTTTGTCTGCGCAATATGCAACAGCTTTCCCCATGCTGTAGCCAAAATTGATTCGCCAGTTTACAAGTTCGTAATCCGGACATTCATAAGATGCCTGCTCTGTGTATCTTGCATCAGTGATAAAATACTGATTCGCCTTTGTGATAAAAAGGAATGAGTCTTCCCCCGTAAATCCGCTGATACAACGTACATTCGCCGGCTTTGCAATATAAAACGCATCCAGTCTTTCTTTTTCCATGTACTCTCGCAATTGAGTTAATCTGTCCATTTTTGTTCTCCTCTCATGTACTTTTGTTCTTCTGATACGGTATATTTACCAGATATGTCCGTCCCTCTGCGACAATGTAATACTTTACTAGACCACAGTCTAGTAGTGTAAACAAAAGAACGCCATGATTTGCATCATGACGTCCTTGTCTTCTTTCAAAGGTCATAGTTTCACGCTATGACGTCTATGTTTAATTATTAGATTGTCCGTATTGTATGTATAAAATCAGTCTTTATACACTTTCGTAAATAACACTGTCTTCAGAGTTGCGTGAATTTCGAAGAAACTCCGTTTTAACAGTTCAATTTTGTAAATTCACTTAGATGAATATTTATTCATATGTGTAATTTTCCTTATTATAGAACCATACTCTAAGATTGTCAAGAGGAATGCTATTTATTTCACAATTTTATTTTCATTCCTTTCAAACCGTCTTGGTACATCCCGGTGATATACCCATATACTGACACAAGGTTCTTTTCCGGGATTGGAAATACTATGACGCTCTCTGCTCTTTATATATACACTGTCTCCCGGATGTAAACTGCAAATTTTTCCTTCCACCTCTACATTCAGAGTTCCTTTTATCACCATACACATTTCCGAAAAGACATGACGATATTCTTCTTTTTTCGCAGATTCTCCCGGTTCAATCGTAATATATTCAAAAATCGATTCTCCCTGACCAAAGTCTGCAACCTCAACCGTCATATTTTCTTCCGGATAAAGATGCTTACTCATTTCTTCTCTGTGTATAACCGTCTTTCCCGGCATTTCCCCTTCCAGTGCATACTGTATATCAATATCCAGTGCTTCACAAATTCGCGCAAGACTGTCCACATTCGGAGATGTCTTATTCTGTTCCAGCATACTCAGATAGCCCGCTGAAAGTCCTGTATATTCTCCCAAAACCCGGATTGTCATCATTTTCTTTTTTCTGCATTCTCTGATCCGTTCACCAATATGAGCTAAATCCAGCATATCACACCCCCTGATTTTCGATTGATTATTTATATGCTACTGTATTTTTTCATATTTTGCAACCCTTTATTTTTGTAAAGTGTTAAAGAATCGGAATTATTTTTCAAATATTTTTGTTTTTCGTGTCTTTAAAGCAAGAAAAGCAGACACGCCATTCAACGTATCTGCCTCTCTTAGCATATAAAGCCTATTCTTCAACTGTAACTGTTTCGTCAGCATTTTCTTCGGTTTCAACAGTTTCTGCTGTCTCTGCCGATACTTCAGACTCAGTATCATCATCCATATCAAAATCATCAAAACTGATTTCGTCGTCCATATCCATACCAAGACCTGTATCAAGTTTAACGTCACGGTATTTTCTCATACCTGTTCCTGCCGGAATCAGTTTACCGATAATGACGTTCTCTTTCAGACCGATCAGGTGGTCAACCTTACCTTTGATAGCAGCCTCAGTCAGAACCTTGGTTGTCTCCTGGAAAGATGCAGCTGACAGGAAGGAATCTGTTGCCAGGGATGCCTTGGTAATACCAAGCATGATCTGTTCTCCTGTTGCAGGTTCTTTACCTTCTGTTACCATCTGTTCATTTACATCGTTGAACTCAAGGACATCCACCATTGTTCCCGGAAGGAATTCAGTATCCCCTCTTTCTTCGATGCGGATCTTCTTCAGCATCTGACGAACGATAACTTCGATATGCTTATCATTGATTTCTACACCCTGCAGACGGTATACTCTCTGTACTTCCTGAAGCATGTAGTCCTGTGCAGCACGAAGACCTTTGATCTTAAGAAGGTCATGTGGGTTCACGCTACCTTCTGTAAGCTCGTCACCGGCTTCCAGAACAGCTCCATCCTGTACTTTAATACGTGATCCATAAGGAATCAGATACGTCTTTGTCTCACCTGTCTGCTGATTGGTAACGATGATTTCACGCTTCTTCTTTGTATCGTTCAGGTTTGCAACACCTGCGATTTCTGTGATGATAGCAAGACCTTTCGGCTTTCTTGCTTCAAAAAGTTCTTCGACACGAGGAAGACCCTGTGTGATATCTCCACCGGCTACACCACCACTATGGAAAGTACGCATGGTCAGCTGTGTACCAGGTTCACCGATTGACTGAGCTGCGATAATACCAACAGCTTCACCAACCTGTACAGGTTCACCTGTTGCCATATTGGCACCATAACATTTCGCACAGATACCAATGTGTGATTTACAGGTCAGGATTGTACGGACTTTCACTTTCTTAAGCGGTGAATTTCCATTTTCATCCACACCATATTTCATAATCTTTTCTGCACGTTTTGGTGTGATCATGTGGTTTGCCTTTACAAGAACATTGCCATCTTTGTCACAGATTGTATAGCATGAATATCTTCCTGTAATACGTTCCTGAAGACTTTCGATTTCTTCATTTCCATCCATAAATGCATGCAGATACATTCCCGGAATTTCGGCATCTTTGCTTACACAGTCAACCTCACGGATGATCAGATCCTGTGATACGTCAACAAGACGTCTTGTCAGGTATCCTGAATCGGCTGTACGAAGGGCAGTATCTGACATACCTTTTCGAGCTCCATGCGCAGACATGAAGTATTCCAGTACGTCAAGACCTTCACGGAAGTTTGACTTGATAG
>ENA-OPDA01002151-OPDA01002151.1-human-gut-metagenome-genome-assembly--contig:-NODE-2151-length-11829-cov-1.497027_pt1 | contig 11829 bp, 14 predicted proteins | sample MGYA00241253_ERZ501486 | MGnify/ENA primary metagenome ERZ501486 (study PRJEB25962, sample SAMEA2042510) | human gut metagenome | biome: human gut; feature: human-associated habitat; material: faeces... | reverse complement strand
TTGTCTCACAAGTTCTGGATAGCGCATTCTCTTAACAGTGATGAATACGACGATTTCGATATAGAAATAGCTCAAGTACGTAGTTTATGGATAGTAAAACAACATATAGTGAGTGATGTATTATTATAAACCCAAAATCAATATTATTATGAAAAATGTAATTATCATGGCGTTGACTGCCATATTCATTCTATCAGGGTGTAAATCAAAAGAAGAAAAAGCATTGGAAATAATCAAAAATGAAATGTTCAAAACATTATATGATTTTGAGAGCTATCAGCCGATAGAAACCAAAGTAGATAGTGCTTTTTTATCAGTCTATACTGATTCAGTCATTATTAAATATGGATATATTCTCAATGAATTTTTGAAAGATGCAAATGAGGCTTTAAAGGAAATAAAAGAAGCACACAGCAGCATGGATATATGGAGTGATTCTTATTCAGAATATGGAAGAGAACAATACTATAAAGCAAAAGAAAAAGCTGATAAAAAATATATGGATAGATCGCCATGTTTAGCGATTGTCCATATTGGCCGATCCACCGATTCCATTGATCAAAAGATTGATTTTTGCCATCGTGTCGGGGTAATACCTGTATTACTACAGCTTTCTGATGACAGCGCTGGCACGACCATTGTTCGTTCTGTCGTTGACACGCTTGACAAGAACGATGAGATTGACGGCATTGTTATTTCAGAAGGAAATGGCTGTGGGTTGACGAAAGCCCGGAATATAGGCGTTTATTCTGATATTTCCGTTCATAAGAATATGAACCGTCAGTGTCTAACAAGCCTTGGCGATTTGATGTCCAGCGGTTGCGAAAGTTCTCGTTCAGTCATTGTTGCCGCCATCATGGAACTGCTTGAAGCATCAAATATTTGTTTGAGCACTGCGGGCACGCGTGTGCTTGTTATTGGTCAGCCCGAAGAAGAGATCATCTCGCGTCAAATTGCTATGGCTTGCGTCTTCGCGGGCGCTGTCGTCACACAGTGTCAATGTTATGACCCTTGTTTGGGTGCATTGGCGCGTGAAGCAGACATTGTGGTTGCCGCAACAGACCTTGCAGACTTCATTAAAGAAAATATGGTCAAATCTGGCGCCGTGATCGTCGATGCTGCTATTGACTTTTTAGAAGGTCAGATTACGAAAGAAGCAGAGAAAATGGCGTCCTGCGTTATCACAATCGATGCAATTAAGACTGTTTCAAACGCGATTTTGATCCGTAATGTCATTGATGCTTGGACAGAATCCTCGATGATTGAGTAGAATAAGAACAACAATAAAAATAAAAATCAAGAAATGGACAAGCAAGCAATACAGACAATAAAAACAAGCGAGCTTAATCCGAATCCGTGGAACACAAACATTGTTTCACCGGATAATCAGCAAATAATTGAAGAAAGCGTCAGGCGTTTTGGAATGTTCAAGCCGCTTGTATGCCGAACGCTTGAGAACGGCCAGATTGAGATCATCGGCGGCCAGCATCGTTGGGAAGCAGCTAAGGCGCTCGGCATTGAGACGGTGCAGATCGTTAATCTTGGAGTGATTGACGACAAGAAGGCCAAAGAGATTTCGCTTGTTGATAACGGCCGCTACGGCAGTGACGATGCACTGCGGCTCGCAGATCTTTTGAAAGAACTTGGCTCTGCCGACGACATTGCGCAGTACATGCCTTACAGCATTGGCGATCTTTCGCAGTTCTACAGTGCATCCTCAATTGATCTTGATTCGCTCTCAATGGACGAATCTGACGAAGAGGTAGAAGCAAAGGTTGAAGAGCTGACAAAGAGCGGCACTCGCTATCAGGTAATGCGCTTCAAAGTGCCCATCGACGACGCAGAACTTGTTCAGGGTGTCATTAATGGCATTTCTGAACTGCAAGGATTCACTGGATCGGACTCTCTTACAAACGCTGGAGACGCCTTGGTCTATCTATGTAGGCTGAAGCGCGATGAAGGATAAGTACACTGAATGCTGTCTGTGTAAGCATTGCCGAGAAAAAGAATCTAAGGATATTTGCGACGACTGTCGTTTCGGAGATCATTGGGTCAGCATTGAAGAAGATTCCGATGATTTTGATGTTGAATATTCCGATGAATCGTGGAATTACCCCACTCGAAAAGAATTAGAAGAAAATCAGGACTGGGACAATTAATGGGAATGAAAGTTCAAGTTTGGCCGATCGAAAAGATCAAACCATACGAAAACAACGTAAAGATTCATGATGAGAAACAGGTCGGCAAGATTGCAGAATCTATCAAGCGGTTTGGTTGGGATCAGCCCATCGTTGTTGACAAAGACGGCGTCATTATCAAAGGGCACGGCCGAACCCTAGCGGCAAAGTCTCTTGGACTGAAAGAAGTTCCCGTTCTGGTTCGCGATGATCTCACGCCGGATCAGGTCAATGCTGCGCGTATTGCTGATAACCGCGTGGCAATGGGCGATATCGATACGGAAGGGCTTCAGAAGGAGCTTCAGCTGATTGATCTTGATCTCAGCGGCATTTTTGACGCAAAAGAGCTTGCCTTTATGGATGTCGATCTCACGGAGATCAATCCAGAGAGTGTTGAACCAAATCTAATGGAAGAAATGGAGCGCCAGACCGGAGAGATGATCGAACACATTAAAGAGGTCGAAGACGCGCCAGTACGAATTGCAGACGCCCTTGGCTTCAAAGCCGTTCGCGGCGTCGATCAGCGCTCTATTGCCCGCTTTATGGCACGAATCGAGGCAGAAACCGGCAAGTTCGGTGCCGATGCCTTTGTTACTTTCACTGAGAACTACATCAATGGCAACTAAAAAGAAGAAGCAGGATTTGACTGCAGTGCTGCCCGCATCCGTCAAGGTCGCAGGTTATGACGTTTCAATTCGTCCAATGACGGGCAACGAGCAGGCATTCAGCGGCGCTGGCGGTGTTTATTCGTGGGGAACAGTAAATCTCTCGCTTGATTCCCCTCCGCAGCGTGTTGCTATGTGCTTAATTCACGAACTGCTTCACGCCTGCTTTGAGCATTCTGGATTGCGTTTCAAGTATCAGAACGTCAACGGCGTAGATATCGAAGAAGAAGTGGTTTCTTCGCTTGGTTTTACGCTTGCACAAATGATTGGCACGGAAGTTGCATTGACCAAGTTTGTTCAGGACGCATTTGCCGACAAGCCCATTGAAGTCCCGCCAGAATGCATGCAGATTCCCATTACTGGACAGTGGGTTATGAGCGATGAGCTCGATGACGTCAGAGTGTTGAGAAAGACACGCGGCAAGGCGTTTAAGCGAGGCCGCATGTAATGACCGAATACATTCTCTCTCGTCAGTTCGACACAGGGGTCGAACGTACTCAGCGTGTACTTGATGTGGCTGAGATGTTTGGCCTTGGTCTTGACGACAAGACGTTTGTTGTTCTTGACGGTTTAAAGCTTGATATTAAGCAGGGCGATATTGTCTACATCACAGGGCAGTCCGGTTCTGGAAAATCAACAATTCTTCATGAACTGCGAGCCGAATTTGAGAAGCGCGGAGTATCTGTCGCCGTGGCCTCAGAGATCGAAATGGGGAATCGGCCGATCGTCGATCAGGTCTACCCAGAAGAAAAGTCGCTTTCAAAGCCTCTTGAGCTTTTCTCGTTGGTCGGTCTTTCTGATGCCAACCTATTTCTCCGAAAGCCATCAGAACTTTCTGACGGTCAGCGCTATCGCTTCATGCTCGCAAAGATGATCGAATCCGGCGCAAAAGTTTGGATGGCCGATGAGTTCTTGGCGCTTTTGGATCGCGTGACTGCAAAGGTCATTGCCTACAACATCCAAAAAATTGCTCGTAAGACGGGCGCAACGCTTGTGGTGGCAACGACCCACAGAGACATGATTGACGACTTGTCTCCCGATCTTTTCGTTGTCAAGCACTATCGGGAAAAGGTGAAGGTGACAGGCAAGACAGACGGAGCGGAGATCGATAAATGAAGATTTTGCTTTTTACAGAGGCCTCTTGTGAACCCTGCAAGCACCTGCGCGAGCTTGGAGAGCGTTTTGCCAAGCGTTACGGCCTTGATTTTGAGGTGGTTCGTGCAGAGACGGATCGTGACGCGTTCTTGAAGTGGGGCATTTCTGGCGTCCCTGCCGTTGTGATTGCCGAGGGAGAAACAAGAAAGGGATGGTTTATGGGTGCTCAGTCTGAAACTTCCTTTGAAAGCAAACTGCGAAAGTTCGGAGTAATTGAATGACAGTCCCTAAGCACATTTCAGATTCCGCAAGAGAGACTTGGAGTAAAGCGACGAACGCTAGCGACCTGCTTGATACTTCGATCGGTTTTGCTGCGCTTGCGATGTTGGTCATCTTCTATGCCTTTTATGCCGTAATTGGCGCGGTGGGCGCGGCGATGACCATTGCAGTATGTCTGTTTGCATTTATTTTCTGTCTGTGTATTGCGGTGATCTGCCTTGTCTTATCGCCTCTCCAGATGCTTTATCGGTGTTTCCGATGATTCTTTTGAACGACGAAGAGATCTTAATCAAGCGCGTCGAACGTCATCCTCATAAATTCTCCCTTCTTAATCAGATCTATGTTGAGAGGGGAACAAAGGAAGACTGGGAAGAGTTTCATGCCCTGCACTACAAAGCAGAGCAGCTTGGCATTTGGCCGCGCATCTATCGCATTGCGATCGACGAACAGCCTATTGGATGCATTGTTTTTACCGTTCCCCGCATGACGCTCTCTGGGCGAAACTGCCTTTTGAAGCACATTTCGCCAAACAAGAACGGTCTTGACACGACGATCATGAATAAGTATCGGGCAAAGTGGCTGAACGCTCATACGGCGACCCTCTCTCGCATTGTGCTTGACACCATGTATCGCGGCGTTGGCGTCGCATATCGTGCAATGAACATTGCAATGCGCATGACCGGCTACGACATGCTTGAGTTTCAGTCGTCCATGTCGCGCGTGAATCCGTTTGCGCAGAAGGCCGGAGTTGTCTTTGCCAAGCCCAAGCGCAATGTCGCTTACAACAAAGGCCTTGTTTTCTTCCGGCGTTGGTTTACATCCATCCCAACTGACTTTGTTGGCATTTACGAAGAGTTCCAAACGCTTTCTGAAGCAGAGCAGGTTCGTTGTCTCGAAGAAATGCGGACGTTCTACTACAACTATTCATGTATGGAGAAGTCTGGCGACAATCGCTTCAAACGCCGCGCCCGCGTAGATGCTCTGCCGGTGCCCAAGCTCATCAAGTCATTGCAGCAGTTGATATTTGCTTACCCAATGTACGGCGTGTATCTCAACCCGGACAAAGACAACCAGCTCCCCGAACGAGTTTTTATCTCTGAGTTCGACAAAGTGGCACTGACAGAGCCGTTGAGGATCGAGCATGTTTGATGATTACGGCACCAATTACCCCATTCAGCCAAAGCAGTTTCAAGCGCTTGTGACGATTGCCAACACCGACGGCGAACCAATGACGCTTGACGAGGTGCTTGCGAAGCTGCCTTATGTAACGACAAAGCAGTCATTTCAGTTCACGCTTCGCTCGCTCATCAAGCGCGGTCTGGTTGAAAAGCTGAATCGCTCTGTCGTCAAAAAAAAGAGCCGGAGAGTGCTTCGTATCACTCCGTTGGGTTTTCACAAAATCAAAACTGAGCTTTTGCGATCTACCAAAGCGGTAGATGCCAAAACTTGTTTAGTCGATGAAATTGAGAAAACAGATCTTCTTTTAGCGAAGATAGAAAAGGAATTCTCTGAATTTTATTGACATAAATCAATAAGTTAGCTATATTAGCGTCGTGTTTTCTCAAGTCCCTCATCGGAATCGGCGCTTTTATAGGCGCCATTTTTTTATCCATAAAAACAATAAGAATAAATATGGAACCGTTGATACCGAATTACTATTCGGGTCGTGAGTTTTCTGCACTGAATGCTATTCCCGAGGTACGCAAGGCCGAAGAACAGCAGACGATTCAGAACATGCTCGATATTAAACGCGAGCAAGAGAAGCAGTCGCAGAACAAGTACGCCCGTCTTACGCAATCCCAGTGGCGAGAAATTGACGCCCTTTGGGAGTCCGGCGACATTACCGTCAAGCAGCTTGTCGAACGCTACAAGAAGCACCCGGATACCTTCGTTAATCACTTCCGAAAGTACGGCATTAAGAAGGGCGCCAAGGCCGCAGAGCTTGCCCGTATTGCCGCAGAGCAAGCCAAGGCTAAGACCCGTCAAGAAGCAGACATCGTTTCTGAGCGAATCCATAAGACAAAGGAAGACCACTACAAGATGGCCGAAGCCATTAGTCGTCTTACCTTCAACGAGATTCTTAAAACCAAGCAAGAAGAAAAAGAGTTCAAGGTTGCAAAAGAGAACATCAAGACGCTGCTTCTTGCCGCAGAAACACTAAAGAAGTGTCGTGAAGAGCGTTGGATCGTTCTAGGTCTCGACAAGGATGTCGTAGATGAAGACGCCTTGCCGGAGCTTGTCATGTCAACCATGACTGAAGAGCAGGTGCGACAGCTTCGAGAAGCCCAAATTGAAGACGAAGAAATGATGGGGCTTGACGATGATCTCATTCAGGCGGCGAACTAATGGAAGAGAAGAAGCGTAAGCCTCAAGTTCACTTCCAACTTCATCCCAAGCAAGCAGAGGTTTTTAACAACGATTGCCGATTCCGAGTGGTTGTGGCGGGACGCCGCTTCGGAAAGACCAAGCTTTCTATGCTTGAGATGTTGGCGTGGGCTACCAAAAAGGGGCAGAAGATTTGGTATGTCGCCCCTACCTACAAGATGGCTAAGCAGATCATGTGGAATGACCTGAAAGCGTGGGTTCCTCGTGAGTGGGTTACAAAGATTCGAGAGAACGAACTGTCGATGACATTCAGAAATGGATCTCGAATTGACTTAAAGGGCGCTGACAAGCCGGACTCGCTTCGAGGCGTATCTTTGGATTTCTTGGTTCTTGATGAATTTCAGGATATTGATCCCGAAACATGGAAAACTGTTTTGCGACCGACATTGGCCGATAGAAAGGGGCATTCTTTATTTATCGGGTGTGTCAATGGTTCTACAAAAATCATGTCTGATAAGGGCGTCAGATGTATCGGCAGTCTGTGTAAAAACACGACGCCCAAAACCTTGACACCCATTGAGATGAATTTGTATGGCATTGATCGTTCCTATCATCTAGCGGACAACTTCTGGGATAATGGTGTCGTTGAAACTCGAAAGATTACAACCGCTTATGGCTTTGAAATTGAGTCTAGCCTTCCGCATCCGCTGTGGACAATTGACGAAAACGGCGTGGAGCGTTGGAAAAAGACAGAAGATATCAAAGCAGGTGATCGAATCGCCATTGCTCGTGGGATGGAACAATGGGGCAATCATGCAATCACAGAAGGATGGGAAGAACATTTTTCAAAGTGGAAAAAGAACTTCCGCAAGTCTTTAAGAAGTCCGGTCATTAATGAAACATTGGACTTGGCTTATTTTCTCGGCCTTTGGATGGCAGAAGGCAGTTTTGAAGAAAACGTTGGACGCTTGACAATTACTTGCGGCGACGATGTTGGAGATCATCTTAATGAACGCATTTTTGGTATCCCGTTCAAGCAGGTGAGAAAAGATCAATGGCGTATTAATTCTTATTCGGTTTTAGAGTTTATGCGCTTCATTGGCATGCCTTTGACGACTGCGCCACATAAGAGCCTTCCTAATTGGCTTTGGAAATGTCCGCGTGACGTAGCCGCAGCTTTTATATCAGGTATGTGGGATGGCGATGGTTCGATTCATGCGAATCGCAATCAGGCATCTTACGCGTCATCATCAAAGCAGTTGGTGCAGGATCTTCAATTGCTGCTGACCAACTTTGGCATTATTTCTCGCGTGTACTCGAAGCTAACTCCGCCAACAGAAAGGGTTGATATCGAATCGCTTGTATGGCGTCTCGAAGTGCTCGGTGAAAACGTAAGCAAGCTTCGTGATGTTTTGAGGTTGCGAATCAAGCGAAAAGCCGACTGTCTGGCTAAAAAGCCGGATGTTGTGTCGAAACGTGACGGTGTATATGTTTTACCGTTATTGGAAAAGCTAAAGACGCATTTCAAAGGCAAAAAATATTCTGCTATGGACAGCGCCATTGCGTCGTCTCGATATGGCAGTGACGTTACATATAACAAGCTGCGTAAGGTTCTTGATGAAACCAAGTCTGCATGTAATACGAATGAATATATTTGTTTGTCAAGAATTGTAGACAATCATTATTACTGGGATACCGTCAAAAGCGTAGAAAGGTCTGAGTGTCATACATACGACTTTACCGTGCCTGATACGCACAGCTTTTGGTCAAATGGTTTTATTTCGCACAACACACCGAAAGGGTTCAACGAACTATATAACCTTTATCGGATTGGGCAAAAAAAAGAAAAGCAGATGAAGAAGGAATGGATGAGTTGGCAGTTCCCAACCATCACTTCTCCGTTTATTCCAAAGGCGGAAATTGAAGCAGCTCGACGGGATATGGACGAGCGATCCTATAGAGCTGAATTTTTAGCTTCGTTCGAATCTATGTCTGGTCGTGTCTATTACGCTTTCGACCGAAAGGAGCATATTGCCAATGTCGAATTCAATCCAAAACTTCCTATTTGGGTTGGCATGGACTTCAACATTGATCCGATGTCAACGGTTATTTTTCAACCTCAGACAAATGGACAGATTTGGGCGGTTGATGAAATTGTTCAGGTGTCCTCAAATACGGACGATATTTGTGTAGAACTTGAGAAGCGTTACTACAAATATCAAAACCAAGTGACAATCTATCCTGACCCGGCAGGCTCTGCAAGACAGCATGCTCGCGGTGAGTCCGACTTGGACATCATTCGTGAGCACGGATTTAAACGCATCAAAGTTAAGCGAGCTCATTCGGCTGTAGCAGACAGAATTAATGCGGTTAATCGAGTTTTGAGAACGGCTTCCGGCGATGTTCGATTATTTATTAATCCAAAATGCAAGCACCTTATTGATTCTTTTGAACAAACTCTGTATATTGCAGGATCAAGAGATGTCGATAAATCTTTGGGTGTAGAACATAGCGCTGATGCGGCGGGATATTGCATCGAAATTGAATTTCCGCTCCGCAAATTTACACCAGTTGGTTTTTCGCATTAAAATACTCAAAACAACAATAATAAAAATAATAAATGAGTCTTGAGTACATGGCGCAACCGGGCGCCGCAACCGTAATTCCGCTTCAAGCGATCGGAAATTACGATCATAACGGTGCTGCTGGCACTTCTGGAATCGGTTCTGATGAGATTGAAAAACTTATCGGGCGCCGTCATCCTGAATATACGAGTCACATTCATCAGTGGAAGTTCTTCGGCGATACCTATGCGGGCGGTCGTCAATGGTTCCCTGAGAACATCTTCAAGTATTACAAGGAAGGACCCGACGAGTACAAAGAGCGTGTTGACCGCGCTTATCGCTTCAATCACTCTAAGGAAGTCGTTGATCTTTTGAACAAGTACCTGTTCAAGCAGAACATCACTCGTTCAGAAGACGCTCCAGAATCGGTAAAGAAGTTCTGGAAGAGAGCAACTCGCGGCGGCTCAGGCATTAACGAACTTGCCAAGCAAATCTCGAAGCATTGTTCGATCTTTGGGCGCATTGGTATTGTGGTTGATCGTCAACGTCCCACAAAGCCTGTCGTGACGATGAAGGATGAGAAAGAAGCTGCGGTTCGCACCTATGCTTACATCGTTAATCCAGACGACATGCTTGATTATTCGTTTGATGACGAAGGTCAGCTTAATTGGATTCTGATTCGCGAAACTTACCGCGAAGATGGGGATCCCTTCAATGTCGATTCTGTAGAGCCGAAGGTTCGTTTTCGTCTTTGGACGCGAGATTATTGGGCGCTCTATGCCGAAAACACCAAAGATGAAAAGAAGGCTTATGAGCTGATTGATAGTGACTCGCATGGCCTTGGCGAGGTGCCAGTCGTGCTTGCTGACAATCTTTTGACCGATGAGCTTTATGGCGCCCCGAGTCTTATCAATGACATTGCATATCTTGATCGTGCTTGTGCGAATTATTTGAGCAATCTTGACGCGATCATTCAGGATCAGACCTTCTCACAGCTGGTCATGCCTGCGCAAAACGTCATGTCGGGCGGAGAAGAGGCTCAGCAGCTTTTTGAGATGGGTACCAAACGCGTCTTTCTTTATGACGCGGCGGGCTCTAATCATGCACCGGAATACATTTCGCCTGATCCATCACAGGCTCATTTGATTCTTGACGTGGTGTCTCGCATCATCAAAGAGATTTACAACAGCGTAGGTCTTTCTTCTGAGCGCACTAACAAAGACAACGCGGTTTCGATGGACAACTCTTCGGGCGTTGCCAAGGCTTATGACTTCGAGCGCGTGAATGCGCTTCTCTCCGCCAAAGCCGATTCACTTGAAGCTGTCGAAAACAAAGTTGCGCGCCTTGTCGCCAAGTGGAACGGCAACGATAAAGAAGACGACAACTATGTGCAGTATCCCGACAATTTCGATACGCGCGGCTTGTACGACGAGTTCGACATTGCTGCGCGGTTGATGCTTGTTGAAGCTCCAGACAAGATCCGTCAGGAGCAGATGCGCACGGTCGTGGACAAACTCTTCCCAATGCTTAAGAAGGAATTGAGAGCAGAGATTGAGAAAGAAATCAAGGATTGGCCTCCCGATCCTATGGAAGCGATGGCGGGTGTCGCTACCCGAACATCCCAGAATAACCTCGCTGACCCGACAAGCACGGTCTACAAGTCCAAGTCGGGCGGCAAGGGGGACGCCACGAAAGCGGCGGACGGTTCTGCGGCAGATAAAAAGCGGCCCGAAACGACAAGTCGTCAGGGCGAGGTGACTAAAAACACAAAGTAAAACCTAAGAGAACAGGTAATGACTGAAAACAATAATAACAATCCCAATACCGACGATTCCGTTGATCAGTCTCAGAATCAGAACGAACCGACAACCAAGCACAGCGTTTCTGATGCTGAAGCCAAGCTCATCAAAGAAGTGATGGAAAAGAAGGCTCAGATTAAAGAGCAGACCGAAAAGCTTGCTTTTTTGCAGAAGACGATCGAGGGCTTTGGCGGCGTTGACGCCATTAAAGCGCTTATCGACGAGAAGGCTCAGGCCGAAGCTGCCAAGAAAGAAGCAGAGAAGGAAGCTCTTGAAAAGAAGGGTGAATGGGAAAAGCTCAAGGCGCAGATGGCCGACGAGCACGTCAAGGCTACCGAAGCCTTTAAGACGCAGGTTTCTGAGCTGACGGCCAAACTCAAAGGCGAAGAAGCCAAGATTGCCGAACTGACGGTTGGAGCCGCGTTTGGCAGTTCCGAATACATTTCGTCGAAGACGATTCTGCCGGGTGCCAAAGCTCGCGCACTCTATGGCTCGTATTTCGACATTGCTGAAGATGGTTCGGTTATCGGCTATGACAAGCCGCGCGGCTCTGCCGGACGTACCGCTTTGGTTGATCAGCTCGGCAACAACCTCGGATTTGAAGCGGCTATTGCAAAAATTATTGAAGCCGATCCAGATCACGAATCACTTATGCGGGCGCAAACGTCTCGCGGTTCTGGTTCTGGCTCGACAGGAATGCCGCACACAAATAAAACGACTTCTGAAAAGCCTCGATCTGGTCTTGAAATGATTGCGGCAGCACTTTCTAAGAAGTAAAAACATGAAAGCCATCATTTTTGGTGGCTTTTTTATTGACAACTGCAAAAATTAAATATACACTTCCAAGAGAATAAAAAATTGAGTGTTTAGAGAGACTTAGACACTTGAATTCCAAAAATAATAAAAACAATAAGAAAAAGATATA
>ENA-OPDA01002148-OPDA01002148.1-human-gut-metagenome-genome-assembly--contig:-NODE-2148-length-11842-cov-1.523373_pt1 | contig 11842 bp, 8 predicted proteins | sample MGYA00241253_ERZ501486 | MGnify/ENA primary metagenome ERZ501486 (study PRJEB25962, sample SAMEA2042510) | human gut metagenome | biome: human gut; feature: human-associated habitat; material: faeces... | reverse complement strand
CAAGAGTTAAGAACTATGGTATTCCTCACTATTACAGAGACGGCGGAGTGGGCCCCGTCAACTACGGTAATGACCCCGGTTCTCCCGATTCGTATGTAAACGTACAAAAAGCTATTTGTAAGTCTTACAATACAGTACCGGCACAGCTTCTTAAAAAGATGGGTTATGAATTGAGCTTTAAGTATGCCAACGGCAAATTCAGACTCGATCATCTCTATGATGTTGATAAGAACGCCTCGTCACTTGCCGTAGGCGGTACAAGTAAGGGAGTATCAACTCTTCAGATGGCAGCCGCATATGCCACCTTCGGAAACGGCGGCAAATATTACGACCCGTACTGTTACTATAAAGTCACGAATTCAAGCGGTACTATGGTATACCTTCAACACGACGAGACCGATGGCGATCAGATTATGTCTCAGGATACTGCGGATATTATGAATGAGCTTCTGCAAACCGTTGTTACTGATACGGCAGGTGAAGCTACCGCGCGCAATTACGGCCTTAACAATATGAAACTGTTTGCGAAAACCGGTACCACAACCGAGGATAAGGATCGTTGGTTCTGCGGAGGTTCCCCGTATTATGTAGCTGCAGTTTGGTATGGATGCGATACTCCTAAGCAGCTTTCGAATTATGTTTCGGGCAATCCGGCGGGTAAAATATTTGATGAGGTTTTGAACAGAGTTCATAAAGGACTCGCTTCTAAAGATTTTACAAAATTCTCATCTATCGTTGAGCAAAAAGAGTATTGCACAAAGACGGGCTTGCTTGCGGGCAGCGGATGTTCGAGTCGCGCAACCGGTTGGTTCTCAAAGAGCAATATGCCGGGCTATTGTACATCTTGCTCCGGCGGCGGAAGTAAGGATGGCAAGATCGAGGGAGAGACCAAAAAGACAACCGACGGCAGCACTAAGCCGGCAGAAACAACAAAGGCGGCTGCTGAGACGACAAAAGCTCCCGAGGCCACAAAAGCCGCAGAGGCTACCAAAGCTCAATAATCAAAGGAGTTTTTATGGGCAATTTGCTGTTTAAAAATGCACACGTTATAGACCCTTCACAAAAGCTTGATACTGTCGGCGACGTTCTTGTCGTCGACGGTAAGATTGCCGATTTTGGCAAGGCTTTAAGTTGCTCTGCCGATAATATCATTGATGCTTCGGGGCTTGTTTTGGCGCCGGGGCTTATTGATTTACATGTGCATTTGCGTGATCCGGGTCTTGAATATAAAGAGGATATAATTTCCGGATGCCGTGCGGCGGCGGCCGGCGGCGTGACAACGGTTTGCGCCATGCCTAATACAAAACCGGTATGCGATAACGCAGAAACGGTAAAATATATACTTGAAAAAGCGGCTAATGCCGATGCTCACGTTCTCCCCATAGGTGCCGTTTCCGTCGGCGAAAACGGTGAAAAGCTCACCGATATGCAGGCTTTAAAAGAAGCCGGTTGCTGTGCTTTTTCGGATGACGGCGTTCCGGTTAAAACCGCAGAGCTTATGCGTGAAGCACTCAAAGAGGCAGCAAGACTCGATATGCCTGTTTTTGCCCATTGCGAAGAAAAAACAATTTCACGCGACGGCATTGTGAATGAATGCGATGTTGCAAAAGACCTTAATATGCCTCAGATCCCGGTTTCGGCAGAAGACGTGGGAACTGCGCGCGAGACAGCCCTTTTAATGTCAGCCCCCAAAAATGCCCGGTTGCATATTTGTCACGTCAGTACGGGCAATTCAGCACTTCTTATAGCCTCCGCAAAGAGAAACGGATTTAATGTAACTGCTGAAACTTGTCCGCATTATTTTATATTTAACGATGAAAAGCTTTTGTTAAAGGATGCGGATTATCGAATGAATCCGCCGCTTCGCAGTGCCGTGGACCAGTTTTCTGTTCTCTACTCGCTTATTGACGGCGTAATAGATGTAATTGCAACCGACCACGCACCTCATTCACCGGAAGAAAAGGCAGATTTTTACAAAGCTCCCAACGGCGTTATAGGTATGGAGACATCTTTTTCCGCTTCATATACCGCGCTTGTTGCGTCGGGACTTATCAGTCTTTATGAGCTTATTGATAAAATGGCGTGTAAACCGGCCGAGATTTTAAACAGACCGATAGGCACGTTAAAAAAGGGAAGTGCTGCGGACATTATTTTGATAGATGAAAATGAAAAATTTACAGTAGACATAAATAAGCTTCACGGTAAATCCAAAAACTGCATCTTTAAAAACCGTGAGCTTCAAGGCAAGGTAAAAATGACCGTTCTCAGCGGCAGAATAGTATATAATGATTTAGGAGATTGACAAATGGCTTTTGACAGACTTATCCGTGCAATTGACGAAAAGAAAAATCCTACTGTGGCAGGGCTTGACCCGAAGCTTGACTACGTTCCCGAGTTTATAAAAAAAGACTCGCGTGAGAAATACGGAGATACGCTTGAGGCTGCGGCAGATGCGCTTTTGACATTTAACAAAGGGCTTATAGATTCTCTTTGCGATGTTGTGGCGGCCGTAAAGCCGCAATGCGCCTATTATGAAATGTACGGGTGGCAAGGAGTAAAAGCACTTTACGACACAATAGCTTACGCAAAAGAAAAAGGCCTGTTTGTAATAACCGACGGTAAAAGAAATGATATCGGCACTACCATGGAGGCATATGCCGCCGCACATATCGGTAAAACAGAGGCTTTCGGTAAAACCTTTGAAAGCTTTTCCGCCGATGCCCTCACAGTTAACGGTTATCTCGGAAGCGACGGTATAAATCCTCTTTTAAATATTTGCAAGGAAGAGGACAAAGGCATTTTTGTGCTTGTGAAAACTTCTAATCCATCCTCCGGCGAGCTTCAGGACAGATTGCTCGGCGACAAAACCGTCTACGAAACCATGGGTGAAATGTGCGAGAACTGGGGCAAGGATTCTATAACGGATTGCGGATACTCATGTGTCGGTGCGGTCGTCGGAGCAACTTATCCGAAACAGCTTTCAAGTCTTCGCAAAGAAATGCCGCACACATTTTTCCTTGTACCGGGTTACGGTGCACAGGGCGGAGCCGCCAAAGATATTGCAGGTGCGTTTGATGAGAACGGACGCGGAGCCGTAATAAATTCCTCAAGAGGTATAATGTGCGCATACAAAAAAGGCGGCTTCGATGAAAAAGATTATGCCGTTGCCGCACGTAAAGAAGCTATCAGAATGAGGGACGAAATCAATTCCGTTTTATAAAGGGTGATTTATATGAAAAATAAAAAGGCTTACCTTGTTTTGGCTGACGGAACCGTATTTAACGGAATTTCTATGGGTAAAGAGGGAACAGCTTTAGGAGAAGTTGTTTTCAATACGTGTACGGCTTCTTACGGAGAACTGCTTTCAGACCCGACATATTACGGTCAGATAGTGGCGCAAACCTATCCTCTTGTAGGCAACAGAGGCGTAGAAAAAAGAGAAAACGGTTCAAAAATAATGGCAAGCGGCTATGTTGTGCGTGAATGGTGCGACACCGGCGATCTCGGCGAAGAAACGCTTGACAGCTATTTAAAAGAGTGCGGCATAGTAGGAATCAGCGGTATTGATACACGCCGTCTTACGCGCGCCGTCCGCGACAAAGGCTATATGAAGGGCGCTATAACCGACAATCTCAATGATTTTGACGTGCTTATTAAAAATATCAAGAATTATACAATTTCCGGGGCGGTTGAGGCTGTTACCGTAAAAGAGCCGCAGAAATTCACGGCGGAAAATCCGAAATGCAATGTTGCGGTGATTGATTACGGTTCGCCGCGCAGAACTCTTGACGGCTTTTTGTCACGAGGCTGTAGTTTGACTGTTGTCCCGGCTGACTTTACGGCTGAGCAGTTAAAGAACATTTCACCGGACGGTATTTTCCTTTCCGACGGTCCTGCCGATCCTGACGATAACCCAAAGCTTATAGAAAATATCAAGGAGTTTAAAAAACTCGGTGTTCCGATGTTCGGAATAGGTCTCGGCCATCAGATGCTGGCTCTTTCGGAAGACTTTAAAATTAAAAAAATGCCGCAGGGGCACCGCGGTTCAAATCAGCCTGTAGTTATAAAATCTACAGGAAAGCTCATGGTTACAGAGCAGAATCACGGCTATTCGGTTGAAGTTTCGAGCATCAGTGCTGATAAAGCCGATATTACAATGATAAATGTCAACGACGGCTCCTGTGAGGGACTTGAGTACAAAAATTTCAACGGTTTCGGGGTTCAGTTTACACCGGACAGCGACCGCGACAGCAGTACATCTTGGATATTTGACCGCTTTGTTGATATGATGGGGGAATGAGTTATGACAGAAAATAAATATGCAAAAATACTTGTTCTCGGAGCTGGCCCTGTGGTTATAGGCTCTTCCTCTGAATATGATTATTCGGCTGTATCTGTTTGCAGAGCGTTGAAGGAAGAGGGCATTTCAGTAGTTTCGGTAAACTCAAATCCGGATACAATAATGACAGATAAAAATGTTGCGGATACAGTTTATATTGAGCCATTAAACGGCGAAACAGTAAAGAAAATAATTGAAAAAGAAATTCCCGATGCCATTATCGGCACCACGGGAGGAGAAGCGGGGCTCGAAATTTGCCTTGAGCTTTTACAAAACGGTTATCTTGATGAGCACGGTACAAAGCTTCTCGGAGTTAAGCCGGAAACCATAAAGGCAATAAGAAACGAGCAGGCTCTTCGAGATACTCTTGAAAATGTGGGCGAACCGTATGTATCCGCAAAGGTGTTGCCGACAGATGCGGAATGTGTGACATTCGCCGGTGAAATCGGTTTTCCCGTACTTATAAGTCCGGCATTCACGCCTGATTTTTCAGAGCCGATACGTTGCGAAAATGCAAATGATATTTTGTCAGGCTTCGGCAGTTGTGCCGAGCGGTCTCTCGTAAACGAGGTATACGTAAGAAAATGCGTCGATGATTATAAAGAAGTGGAATTTGTCGCAATGCGCGATTCCTTCGGCAACTGCATAAGCGTAAGCAGTACCGAAAATATTGACAGCGTCGGCATTCATTCCGGCGACAGTATTGTTGTTATTCCTGCGCAGACTCTTACAGACAGCGAAACCGTAAGGCTTCGCAGAGCCGCAAGAAAAATAGCCGATTATTTAAATATTGAAGGAAGTTGCAATGTCCGTTTTGCAATAAATTCGGATGGCAGCGAGTATATGGTTTTGGCAGTTGAGCCACAGCTTAACCGTACTACCGCTCTTGTTTCAAAGGCTACGGGTTATCCCATAGCGCAGGTCTCTGCCAAAATTGCTCTCGGATATAAGCTTTATGAAATCAAAAACGATATAACAGGCGTTACCACAGCGGCAAATGAACCTGCCATTGATTATTGTGCCGTAAAGGTTCCGAGATGGTCTTTTGAAAACTTCGATGCCGCCACCAGAAAGCTCGGCGGAACTATGCAGGCTACGGGTGAGGCACTCGCAATCGGCACTTCGTTTGAGTTGGCTCTTATGAAAGCGATACGCTCTATGAATCCGCGTACCGAATCTGTATCAATGCCCAAAATGAAGCAAAAAACCGACAATGAGATAAAGGAGCTGCTGTTAGGCTCCGATGATGAGCGAATTTTTGCTGTTTACGAAGCTATAAGACGCGGATTTGACCTTGCTGAAATACAGTCTCTTACAAGAATAGATAATTATTATCTAACTAAGCTCAAGAATATAGCCGATACGGAAACATCTCTCGGTAACGGCTTTTCGGGTGATTTGTATTTCCGTGCAAAAACTCTCGGTTTTCTCGACAGTACAATTGAAAAAATAACCGGTGAGGAGATTTCGGCACCCATAGCTGCAGGATATAACACCGTAGACACTTGCGCAGCCGAATTTGACGTTAAAAAGCCCTATTTCTATTCTTCGTTTGACGAGGATAACGAAGCCGCAATGTTCGGAAAAGCGCACCCGACATCGAAAAAGAAAATCCTTGTAGTGGGTTCCGGCCCTACATCCATAGGTCTTGGAACAGACCGCGATTATGCGGTGGTAAACTGTATAAATACACTTAAGGACTTCGGTTACTCCACTATTTTGCTTAATAATAATCCTGCGGCTGTTTCCACAGATCCGGGAGTTGCCGATACACTTTATCTTGACCCCATTACAGACGAAGATGTCAGAAATGTTGTGCTCACCGAAAAACCGTACGGAGCTGTTTTGCCGTTCGGCGGTGGTAACGCCGTCAGAAAAGCCGAAATGCTTCGTTCATTAGGCGTTAAGGTTTTCGGTTCGGATGACGAGGCTCACCGCAGACTGAAAAACAAAATCGAGTTATTTGATATCCTTGATGATCTCGGTATACGTCACACAAATAACCGACACGTTATGATTGGTAAGGGTGCCGAGGTGGATGTCCTGTCCGATGGCAGCGATATACTGGTTCCGGGAATTTGCGAGCATATTGAAAAGGCCTGTGTAAATCCCGGCGATACTACTACGGTTTTTCCGTCGATAACGCTTACCTCATCGGATAAAGCAAAGATATACGAATATACCGAAAAGCTTTGCAAAGAACTTAAAATTAAAGGGCTTATAAATATCCAGTTTGTTATATATGATAACGAAGTTTATGTTTCGTCGGCAAGCGTCGTGGCAACGCGAAACGTGCCGTTTATGACTAAGGCATCGGGGTTGCCGATTGTTGCCATGGCTACGCGGCTTATGCTCGGCGAGACGCTCGGTGATATCGGTATGGGATGCGGTATTTTACCGGAGCCTACAAGGTATTTTGTCAGAGTACCGGTATTCAGCTTTGAAAAACTTCAGGGTATCGATGTTCAGATAGGCGATACCGAAAAGTCAACGGGTGAAGTTATGGGCATAGCAGATACATTTGACGAAGCTCTTTTGAAGGGATTGATAGCTTCGGGAATGCGTATAAAGCGCACAGGCGGAGTGCTTGTATCCGTTGCCGATACCGATAAGAGGGACAGCGTTATGCTTGCCGGTGAATTTTTAAAACAGGGCTTTAAGATATATGCTACCTCCAATACTGCTAAGCTTTTAAATTCAAACCATGTTGCGGCAAATTCCGTGCGTAAAATACATGAGGGCGAGCCGAATACAATGTCGCTTATTAAGAATAATAAATTATCATATGTTGTTTCAACTGCGGAGCAGGGGCCTAAGGTGAATGAGGACGACATTCGCATACGTCGTACCGCTCTTTTGCGCCGTATTCCGGTTCTTCCGTCGGTTGATACTGCCTTTGCATTTGCAAAGTGCCTCGAAAATAACAATATTCTTGAAGAAATAAAGGTTTGCAAGCTATAATTATAGGTGAATGATTTATGTTTCAAAAATCGTATAAAATCCTGTCGACCGAAAAACTGAATAATACAACTTTCAGCTTTGTTATTTCCTGCCCGGAGCTTGCCGAAGAAAGCTGGTGCGGAAGATTTGTAAATGTCTTATGCGGAGAAAAGACTCTGCGCCGCCCGATTTCAATTTCTGAAATTGACAAGCAAAACGGTACAATAACAATCGTATTTGAAGTCCGCGGAGACGGAACAAAATGGATGTCGGAGAGAAAAGCAGGGGACGAGCTTGATATTTTAGGACCTCTCGGCAACGGATTTTTCCCCGATAAAACAAAACGCGGAATTTTTATCGGAGGTGGTATAGGCTGCCCCCCTATGCTCGGTGCTGCAAAAGAATACGGCAGCGATGCAGAGGTGATTCTCGGATTCAGAAGCCAAGAAAATGCAATACTTACAGATAAGTTTAAGTCTGTCGCTAAGCGGGTGGAAATTACAACAAACGACGGTACCCTCGGCGCAAAAGGCTTTGTTACCGATGTGCTTAAAAATATGGTTCAAAACGGCGAAAATGCCGTAGTTTATGCCTGCGGACCCACACCAATGTTAAAAAGCGTTACTGCGCTTTGTAAGGAAAAAAACATTAAGTGCTACGTTTCGCTGGAGCAGCGTATGGCGTGCGGAATAGGTGCTTGCCTTTGCTGTGCACAAAAGACTCGCGATGAAGACGGCGAGCATATGAAACATGTTTGTAAAAACGGACCCGTTTTTGATTCCGAGGAGGTCGTATTCTGATGGCTGATTTAGGTGTTAATATAGCCGGAGTTCATTTAAAAAACCCCGTAATTACAGCGAGCGGAACTTTCGGATTTGGGCAGGAATATGCCCGTCTTTATGATATTTCGCGTCTCGGAGGTATTTCTTGCAAGGGGACTACGTTGAAAGAACGCCCGGGAAATCCTGTTCCGCGAGTTTGTGAAACGCCGTCAGGCATACTCAACTGCGTCGGACTTCAAAATCCGGGCGTTGACGCGTTTATAAAAGAGGACTTGCCTTTTTTGGAAAAGTCAGGTACCGTTATAATCGCTAACATTGCAGGAAGCGCAGAAGAAGATTACGTTGAAACCGTATCAAGGCTTAACGGTACGAGTGTGGATATGATTGAGCTTAATATTTCGTGTCCTAATGTTAAAGAGGGCGGAGCTTCTTTCGGAACAAGTGCCGCGAGCGTCGAAAAGATAACGTCGGCTGTCAAAAAAGCATCCGAAAAGCCGCTTATGGTAAAGCTTACGCCTAACGTAACCGACATAACCGAAATGGCTCTTGCCGCAGAGAGTGCCGGTGCAGATGCCGTTTCTCTTATAAATACGCTTACCGGAATGATTATTGATATAAACACAAAAAGACCGCTTCTTCGCAATAATACGGGCGGGATGTCAGGTGCGGCGGTTTTTCCCGTGGCACTTCGTATGGTTTGGCAAACCGCATCAAAGGTTAAAATTCCCGTTGTCGGTCTCGGAGGTATAACAAAGTGGGAGGACGCCGTACAGATGCTTTTAGCCGGAGCAAGTGCGGTTCAGGTCGGTACCGCAAGCTTTACAGACGCATTCGCACCGCTTAAAATTATAGACGGTATAAACAATTATCTCGACCAAAACGGGTATAAGAGTGTGTCCGAGATAGTCGGAAAGGTTGAACCATGGTAATACTTTCGGTTGATTACGGCGATGTCAGAACCGGAATTGCCGTTTGCGATAAATTCGGTATGCTGGCGTCACCCGTTAAGGTTATTGTCGAGCGCGACAGCGGCGCTTTGGCAGATGAGATAACTGAAATAGCCACAGAAAAGAAGGCTGAAAAAATAGTGTTGGGGCTTCCGAAAAATATGGACGGTTCAGAGGGCTTTCGTGCCGAGGCTTGTCGGCAACTGGCAGAGCTTATTTCAGAAAGGATTAATCTTCCGATAGATTTTGAAGACGAGAGATTGACTACCGTTTCGGCGCATAATGCGCTGAACGCCACAAATACCCGTGGTAAAAAGCGTAAGGCGGTTGTTGACGCTGTTTCTGCAGTTATAATTCTTGAAGATTACTTGAGAAAAACGAAAAATCAAAAATAAAATCAAAAGCAGCCCGTATGTCATATGATATACAGGCTGCTTTTGGCAAAAGAACAAAATTAAATTGTTTAAACACAATAGAAATTTGTGTCCCATCCGGGAATATACGGATGATGTCTAAAGTATATTTTATATTCGGGATTTACCTCGAGTATTTTTTCGGGCAAAATAAATATATCTTCGATTCTGTGGTATGCCGCAATGTTGAGTTTGGGCTTCAACCTTTTTAGCGTAATTTCGGCTCCGTCAAGCATTTCGCTTTCCGCTCCTTCGATATCCGCTTTTATATATGTAATGCTTTCACTCTTTGAAATTTCATCCACCGAAACAGTATCTGTCTTTGCTTGTGCGGCATTTGAAAGATATGAATTCCTGCCGCCTTTTCCCGCAAAACCCATAGTCAATTCTCCGCTCCAAATGCCCTTGTTCACAAGAGTTATATTGCTCATGCTTTTTGTGTATTCCATAAGCTTTTTAAAATTACGCGGAGCAGGTTCGACAGCTGTTATACTGCCGTATTCGTTGCCGGAGAAATACAAAAATTCCTTTATTGTGTCGCCGTTATAAGCCCCGAGATCAAGGTAATTTTCGTTTTTGCCGAGCCTTAATATATCGCTAAACACTTCTTCTTTATCGCTCTCGCAGGATAGAAGCGTGTCTAAGCCTCCGCTGTATTCAAAATTGACAAACTTAAAAAATACATCTTTGGATTTTTTGTCTGCAAGCAGCGAATAAATGTTACAGATGCGGCTTTTGTTGCGTTCAAAAAATTCTCTGTTTGCTATGCCGTTTCCGTAAACCGACACGCTCGGTACAAAAGTTTTGTGCTTTGCTGCAACGCTTTTAATGTTATCGGTGACCGATTTAAGCTGAGAACCGAAGCATATTACACAGTAAAAATCGCCGAATTCATTTTCGCAGTCAGAGAGACTTTTAACTTTAAATCCGCGGAAGCTTCTGTCCCTGACAAATCCGTCACTTGCCATAACGGCAGATATTTTTATACCCAGTCTTTCAAATTCGTCAAATATTTTATCGGCGCCGTTTCCGGTTCCGTAGCAAACTATCGGAAGGTCGGCGTCTTTTAATTTTTCCCATACAGAAGGAGATTTCAGCATTTTATCAAGCATTATAACCACTCTTTTTATTTCTGCAAAAGTTCGGTATTAATTGTAACATATAACGTGAGTTTTCACAAATGTTGTTATTTACTTTGATAAAAAAAGATATTATAATATGAGTGATGAATTCTAAGGAGGTATTATTATGAACGATATTAACTCTCTTTATAAATTATGGTGCGAAAAAGCCGTGAATGATAAAGACCTTATTCCGGAGCTTAAATCAGTTGATGGAAATCAGGATGAGATTCTCGACAGATTTTATAAAAATCTTGAATTCGGTACGGCTGGTCTGCGCGGAGTTATCGGAGCCGGTACAAACAGAATGAATGTTTATACCGTTAATCAGGCAACACAGGGCCTCTCGGATTATCTTAACAGCGAGTTTAAAGAGCCGAGCGTTGCCATTGCCTATGATTCTCGTATAAAATCGGATGTATTTGCACGTTCTGCGGCTTCGGTGCTTGCCGCTAACGGTATTAAGGTATATATCTATCGTGAACTTGTACCGACTCCGATGCTGTCATATGCGGTTCGCAAGCTTCATTGCAGCTCGGGCATAATCATAACCGCAAGTCATAATCCCTCAAAGTACAACGGCTATAAGTGCTACGACCCAAACGGCTATCAGATGACCGATGCAGCCGCCGCCAAAACCTATGAGTTTATAAGCCGTGTTGATATGTTCTCGGGCGTTAAAACCGCCGACTTCGAAGAATGCGTCAAGAGCGGAAAAATTGAATATATCAGCGATGAGGTTTATGAGTCGTTCTTTACCGAAGTGCTGAAAGCAAGAGTCAATCCCGGCATATGTGAAAAAGCGGGACTCTCGGTAATTTATACTCCGCTTAACGGCACCGGAAACAAGCCTGTCCGCAAAATTCTTAAAATGATAGGCGTAGAGGATGTAACCGTTGTTCCTGAACAGGAATTGCCCGACGGAAACTTCCCGACCTGCCCGTACCCCAACCCGGAGATCAAAGAGGCTATGGCACTGGGCATGGAGTATGCCAAGAAGTGCAACGCTGACCTGCTGCTGGCAACTGACCCGGATTGCGACCGCGTGGGTATCGCCGTCAAGAACAAGGCAGGGGAGTACGAGCTGCTGACCGGCAACCAGACCGGTATGCTGCTGCTGGATTACATCTGCAGCCAGCGCGTGAAGCATGGTAAGATGCCCGCCGACCCTGTCATGGTCAAGACGATTGTCACCATGGACATGGGCGAGCAGATCGCTACCCATTATGGACTGCGTACCATCAATGTGCTGACCGGCTTCAAGTTCATCGGTGAGCAGATTGGCAAGCTGGAAAAGCAG
>ENA-OPDA01002144-OPDA01002144.1-human-gut-metagenome-genome-assembly--contig:-NODE-2144-length-11856-cov-2.426913_pt1 | contig 11856 bp, 12 predicted proteins | sample MGYA00241253_ERZ501486 | MGnify/ENA primary metagenome ERZ501486 (study PRJEB25962, sample SAMEA2042510) | human gut metagenome | biome: human gut; feature: human-associated habitat; material: faeces... | reverse complement strand
CTGTCTGCGGCGATGCTGGAACAAAAGCTATTGGACAAGGGCTTCGCACCGGAGGCCGCAGACTATGCGGTGCAGCGCATGCGCCTGCTGCGCGCGATTGACGACGAGGCGTATGCCGAAATGCTCATTCGCTCGTATCGAAACAAGGGCTACGGCGCGCTGCGCATCCGGCAGGAGCTGTATCAGCGCGGCGTGCCCAAGGACACGGCGGCGCAGCAGCTTCGGAACATGGAGCCGAATTGGGAAAAAATGCACGCGCTGCTGGAAAAAAAGCTGCGCGGCGATGTCTCGGACAGAAAAGAGCGCGAAAAGGCGATGGCGGCATTGCAGCGCCGCGGATTTACGTTTTCCGAAATCAAAATCGCCATGGACAACTACCGCGCCGAATTGCAACAACAGCAGGAGGAAGAAGAATTTTATGTCGATTAAATTGGGTATGATCTCGCTGGGCTGTGCGAAAAATCTCGTGGACGGCGAGCACATGCTGGCACAGCTGGCGGATGCCGGTGTGACCATCGTGGATGATGTGGCGGAGGCGGATGTCGCCGTTGTCAACACCTGCGGCTTTATCGAGTCCGCCAAGCAGGAGGCCATCAATACGATTTTGGAGACGGCACAGCTCAAGCAGACCGGTTCGCTGAAAGCTCTGATTGTGACCGGATGTCTGGTGCAGCGCTATCCGAAGGAAATTGTCGAGGAGCTGCCGGAAATTGATGCCGTGCTCGGCACAGGCAGCTATACCAACATTGTCGATGCCGTGCGCGCCGTCATGCAGGCGCCGGGCACGGTGTATCAGAACTTTGGTCAAATCAATGAGGCGGAGATGGAGGGCGGCCGCATTTTGCTGACGCCGAGCTATTCTGCGTATTTGAAAATCGCGGAGGGCTGCGACAATCACTGTGCGTACTGCGTAATTCCGTCGCTGCGCGGCAAGTTCCGCTCCCGCGCGATGGAGGACGTGCTCAAGGAGGCACAGGCGCTGGCGGATGCCGGTGTGCGCGAGCTGATTATTGTCGCACAGGACATCACGCGCTACGGCATGGACTTGTATCATGAACACAAGCTGTCCGAGCTGCTGCATGAGCTATGTAAGATGGATTTCACTTGGGTGCGCCTGCACTATCTGTATCCGGATGAAATCACGGACGATATGATTGAGACGATTGCGCAGGAGCCGAAAATTGTTAAGTATCTGGACATTCCGATTCAGCACGTCAACAACCGCATTCTGCGCGCCATGCACAGACGCGGCGATGCACAGTTTTTGCGCGAGCTGTTTCACAAGCTGCGTCGCGAGATTCCGGGGCTTGTGCTGCGCACCAGCCTGATTGTCGGCCTGCCGGGCGAAACCGACGAGGAATTTGAGGAGCTGTGCGACTTCCTGCGCGAGATGCGCATTGAGCGCGCAGGCGTGTTCTGCTATTCGCCGGAGGAGGGCAGCGAGGCCGCCGAGATGCCGGATCAGATTGATGAGGAGCTGAAAAACGAGCGCCGCATGATTATCGAAGAATTGCAGTCGGATGTGCTCGACCAGTTCGCCGCGCGCATGCAGGGACAGCTGCTCGACGTGCTGTGCGAGGGCTGGGACGGAGAGACCGGTCTGTACTACGGCAGAAGCTATGCCGATTCGCAGGACATTGACGCCCGCGTGCTGTTTGACAGCGCGTTTTCCGTTGAGGAGGGCGACTTTGTGCCGGTGCGCATCACCGGTGCGCAGGGCGCAGACCTCACCGGCAGCACGGAGCGCGCACAATAACGGTTGACACGCTCTCACGGAGACCGTATAATAATTTTTGCGGACACTTTCCGCAAATTGAAATAAGGATGGGACAAGTTATGACACTTGCGAATAAGATTACTTTGGCGCGCATTGCGCTGATTCCGTTTTTCGTCATTTTTGCGACGATTGGCGGAGTGACCTGTGATGTCATCGCGCTGGTGCTGTTCTGCGTGTGCAGCTTTACCGACTTTCTTGATGGCTATGTGGCACGCAAATATCATCAGGTGACGGATTTTGGCAAATTTGTCGATCCGCTCGCAGATAAGCTGCTCATTTGTGCGGCAATGGTCATTTTCATTGACCGCGGCCTGATGGCAGGCTGGATGGTATTTATTATTCTCGCCCGTGAATTTATCATCACCTCGCTGCGCACGATTGCCGCGATGAAGGGCACCGCGATGGCTGCCGCTTGGTCGGGCAAGGTAAAGACCTGCGTGCAGATTGCAGGCGTGATTCTCATTTTCCTGTGCACCATTGTCACGGGCGCACAGAGCCTGCACGATGCGTTTCTCATTTCGCTGTGCGGGTGGGTTATGATGGCAATTACGCTGTATTCCGGCTATGATTACCTGCACCGCAACTGGAATCTGGTTGCGGAGGGTGCAACCAAACCAAAAAATTAAAGGGGAAGGATGCTATTATGAAACTGTATAACTCGATGACGCGCAAAAAGGAAGAGTTTGTCCCGCTGGAGCCGGGCAAGGTCAAGATGTACTCCTGCGGCCCGACTGTGTACAACTATTTCCACATCGGCAACGCGCGCCCGTTCATTATTTTTGATACGCTGCGCCGCTATTTTGAGTACCGCGGCTATGACGTCAAGTTCGTGCAGAACTTTACGGATATTGACGACAAAGTTATCAAGAAGGCAAATGAGGAAGGCGTGACCTATGATGTCATCGCTGACCGCTACATCAAGGAATACTTTGTCGACGCCAAGGGTCTGGGCATTCATCCGGCTACCGTGCATCCGCGCGCAACCGAGACCATGGACGCGATTATTGACATCGTCAAGACGCTGATTGACAACGGTCATGCCTATGTCGCAGCAAACGGCGACGTGTATTTCCGCACCAAGAGCTTTCCGGAATATGGAAAGCTGTCGCATCAGCCGCTGGACGAGCTGCAGGCAGGTGCCCGCATCAGTGTCGGCGAGCAGAAGGAAGACCCGATGGACTTTGCCATCTGGAAGGCAGCCAAACCGGGCGAACCGAGCTGGGATACGCCGTGGGGCAGCAAGGGCCGTCCGGGCTGGCATATCGAGTGCTCCGCAATGGTCAACAAGTATCTGGGCAAGACCATTGACATTCACTCCGGCGGCAAGGATCTGATTTTCCCGCATCATGAAAATGAGATTGCACAGTCTGAGTGCGCAAACGGCTGCACATTTGCCAATTACTGGCTGCACAACGGCTTCCTGACCATCGACAACGAGAAAATGTCCAAGTCCAAGGGCAATTTCTTTATGGTGCGTGATGCCGCCAAGGTATACGGCTATGAGACCATCCGCATGTTCATGCTGTCCGGTCACTACCGCAGCCCAATCAACTACTCCGAGGAGTCGCTGATTATGGCAAAGAACGCGCTGACCCGTCTGTACACCGCAGCGGAGAACCTCCAGTTCCTGCTTGACCATCAGACCGGCGACACGATGACCGCTGACGAGCAGGCAAAGGTACAGCATTTGCAGCAGTACCGCCAGAAGTTCATGGACGCGATGGACGACGACCTGAACACCGCAGATGCACTGGCTGCGATTTTCGAGCTGGTTCGCGAAATCAACACCGAGGTCAAGGATCCGGCTTGCACCCACGCCTTTGTACAGGCTTGCTTCGATCTGATGATGGAGCTGTGCGGCGTGCTCGGTCTGGTTGACCATCTGGAAAAGAAGGACATTGACAGCGAGGTAGAGGAGCTGATTGCACAGCGCGCCGCTGCCAAGAAGGCAAAGAACTTCGCAGAGGCTGACCGCATCCGCGATTACCTGCTCAACGAGAAGGGCATTGTCATCAAGGATACCCGTCAGGGCACCCAGTGGAGCTACAAAGAGGATTAAATCGGAATAAAACAACAGCCGCTCTGGAGACAGAACGGCTGTTGACTTTTTTTGTAAAAATGACAGAATGATAACGAAAATAACAGAACAATGACAGTTCTTAAGAAGATATAAAAATCCATCAAAATCTCTTGCATTTGTCACCCGATAGTGCTATGATTCTAGGCAAAGAAAATAGACAAATTCGTTTTGAAGGAGCGATTGATATGGATAGAAATATAAAAAAAAGAGTGCTTGCACTTGGCGCATCCGCCTGCCTGCTGTGCTCCGGCGGAGCATTCGCCGCAGAACCGGCACAGAATCCGAATACAGCTGCATCGGCGGCAGTTGCCGGTGCACAGAGCCAAAATGTGGCGGCTTCCAAGACCGTATATGTCAAAACCGACCTCAATGTGCATGAACAGCCGGATGCTTCGTCCAAGGTGCTGGGCACGCTGAAAAAGGATACCGCTGTCGTTGTCACCGAGGAAAAGTATGGCTGGTATACCATCACATTTAACGGACAGACTGGCTATATCAGCGCAAAATATACGACAGAAACCGACCCGTCCACGCCGACCCCGACGCCGACACCGGAGACCAAGACCGTGTATACCACGGAGAATTTGAAGGTTCGCGCACAGCCGAACACCAGTGCAGAGGTACTTGGCACGCTCAAAAAGGGCACCAAGGTAGAGACATACGGTCTGAAAGACGGCTGGTATGAAATCAAGTACGAGGGCAAGACCGGCTACATCAGCGCAAAATATACGACAGAAACCGACCCGTCCACACCGCAGCCGTCTCCGTCGCCGGTACTGACCGTGTACACCAAGGAAGATCTGCGCGTTCGTGCAAAGCCGGACAACACCTCGACCGTACTGGGTGTGCTCAAAAAGGGCACAGCAGTAGAAACACTGGATGAGATCAACGGCTGGTATCTTATCAAGTACAACAATCAGGACGGCTATATCAGCAAGGCATATACCACAACGGAAAAGCCAAGCACAACCGTCAAATTCACGGATGTTTCCGAGAATGATTGGTTCTATGAGCCGGTTATGTGGGCAGTATCCAACAACATTACTGCCGGTGTCAGCGGAACCAAGTTTGCACCGAATCAGACCTGCACCCGTGCACAGGCAGTGATGTTCCTGTGGAATCAGGCAGGCAAGCCGGTTGTTTCGAGAAAGAATAGCTTCAAGGATGTCAAGAGCTCGGATTGGTATTACAATGCCGTTCAGTGGGCGGTATCCAAAGGCATTACCAACGGTACATCCAAGACGACATTCAGCCCGAGCAAGACATGCAACCGTGCAGAAATTGTTACGTTCCTGTGGAATCAGGCAGGCAAGCCGTCTGTATCCGCCAGCAATCCGTTCAAGGATGTCAAGAGCTCGGATTGGTATTATAAGGCTGTTCAGTGGGCAGTCAAGAAGGGCGTGACCAGCGGCACATCCAAGACGACATTCAGCCCGACCAAGGCATGCACCCGTGCACAGATTGTGACCTTTATGTATCACAATCAGTAAACAGGCGCAAAAAATTGCAGATTTCGCCAAAACAGCTCCCTTTTCGGGGAGCTGTTTTTTTGTCTGACCGAGAGGGGAGAGACAGGTTTGGTTTGTGCGCAAGGCAAAATCCCTCACAGCAGCACGCTTTTTGCCTGTTCTATCTTTTGTGCGGCGGCGTGCCGGCGCCACGGCTGTGTGCTGCACCGCACCGGAATGCACATCTCTTGGATACGGTCATAAATGCGCTGTCTGACAATGTCATTGGTGCGGCGCATGGCGTCCGGTGTCAAATTGGTCGTGATAATCAGCGGTTTTCCCGATTTATACCGCTCGTCAATGATGGAAAATATCGTCTCAAATACATAATCTGAATTGCGCTCCACACCGAAATCATCCAGTACCAATAAGGAGAACCGCTGGAAAGAACGCAGATATTCATTGCGGTTGATTTGATAATTTCCTTGCAGCTCTGCAATAATTTTGGGGAAGGATGTGACCAAGACGGGAATGCCATGGTCAATTAAGGCATTGGCAATACATGCCGCTGCATGAGATTTTCCGCAGCCGACATCACCCCACAGCAGCAAACCGGTATTGTTGTCACGCATTTGTCTCCAATGATTGACATACTTCCAACACTGGGTCAAAAATGGTGTCTGTTGAGAATTGCCAAAGGTATGTGCCAAAAGCTGTTTGTCCTGAATGCCTTGTACACGCAGCTGCTCAATTTTTCCTTGTCGTTCCCGCTGCTCCATGTCCTGCTGCTCCTGTTCCTGCCGCTGCTTTTTACAAGCACACATGCAAAATACAACGCGTGGTTTGCCATCAAATTCAATGCGGCACTGCTTGGGTGTATGACACTTCCCACAGTACAACAAGCCGTCTTGTCCTGTGTAATCTCCTGTATTGGGTGCATTGCTGTGTGCTGCTCGTTCCATAACACCATCTAAATTCATAATGACCACTCACTTTCTGAATAATCCATGACTCCGTTGCGGGAGTCATATTTTTTTGTCGGTTTTGTCTCAGGCTGTTCGCAGGCTGGCCGCTTGGGCTGGTCTTGCCTTGCCTGTACAAAACTTGTCTGGTCTTGATTCGGCTTTTCTTGCCTGCATTTGTCTAAGCTGCACTCGTCTAAGCTGGACTTATCTGAGCTGGCCTGCTCTAAACTAGCCTTGCCTAGACTAGACTGAGGCAACCGCTGGTTGCCGCTTGGTTGTCCATCGCATTTTTTCATATAATTTCCCCTTACTTCATCCAAGTCCACCCGTTCTTTTTCTAAAAAAATAGACGGATGATAGCGATCCTTTCGAATCAGATTATGGGTTCGCCAATGCGTGATGCACATAACCTCCGAATCAAACGAAAGCACAAAGCCTTTGTCAATCAGCAACTGTATATCCTGCTGCTTCCAGTCGCACAGCCGGAGAATGACATCAACATTGTCTAAAAATCCGTCGTCATCCGCCCACAGACACAACTGCACATACAGTGCTTGTACCGATGTCGGCAGCCTCAAAAACGGCCCGCCGTTCATAATTTTTCGTGCAAACATGCGGCGTTCTGCCAAACACATCACCTCACTTTGTCGGTTTGGTTTTATAATAGCGGCTTTCGCCCGCTTGTCTATGTCAATTTCTTGCACGCCTGTGGATAAAAAAAAGACCGCCCGATGCGGCGCGGCCGTTTTTTCTCCGTCAAGCTATGAAAGAACAGAAAAATATGAAAAAACTTTGAACTTTTTCCGTTTTTCCGACTTTTTCCTTGCAAGCGCCGCGGCATCGTCGTATACTGTTCATTGCGACTTTTTTGAAGGGAGCTTTTTGTATGACATTTTATCAGGAATTACAACTCAATCAGGCGGGTTCCAAGAAGGTAATCCGCGAGAGCGAAACCGCACAGGAAAAATGGCGGCATATTTTGATTTATCTGCTCAAAATCGCCATCACCGTCGGATTTTGCTTTGTATTTGTGACGCTGTACAGTTTGATTTTCGGCGCGGGAAACAGCATTGTCGGTGTCGTTGTGCTGCTGCATCTGCTGGTCTTTAAAAATGCAGATCTCCGCATAGATGCCAAGCAATCTGCCGGACTGCTTGCCTTGTTTTTCGGCATCATGACAGTCGCTCCGCATCTTGCCAATCTTGCCAATCCATTTGTCGGTCTGCTTATTCATGCCGCAGCTATTTCGATTTTGATTTTGTTCGGCTGTCATGAGCCGCGCATGTTCAATCAATCTACCTTGGTACTGAGTTATCTGCTGCTGTACGGCTATGATGTCTCCGGCACAGCATATCTCTCGCGTCTTGCCGGTATGGCAGTTGGTGCTGTGCTGGTGTGTGCCGTTTTTTATAAAAATCATCGGCATCAGACCTATGACCTGCGCGCACAGGATATTTTACCGGCATTCACGCTGACACATATGCGTTCCAAATGGCAGCTGTGTCAAATTCTGTGTGTGCCGCTGGTACTTTTCCTTTCCGAGCTGTTCGGTCTGCCGCGCGCCATGTGGGCAGGCATTGCCGCCATGTCCGCCATTCTGCCGGTGATGGATGACATGCACGCCCGTGTGCGCGGACGCATTCTCGGCAACATCGCCGGTGTGCTGTGCTTTTTTGTTCTGTACACCTATTTGCCGTCTGCGATTTACGCATACATCGGTGTCATTGGCGGCATCGGCGTCGGTTTTTCCGCAAAATACGGCTGGCAGGCAGTCTTTAACACCTTCGGCGCCCTTGCGATTGCATCCCAGCTATATGGTGTGCCCGCCGCCATGGGTCTGCGCGTCTTTCAGAACGTGTTCGGCGTGCTGTTCGCCTTGGGCTTCTGCCTGATTTTCCATTGGGTGATGCAGCGCAGGGAAAGTGCCCAGCAGACCGCCTGACAGCAAAAATTTCTTCCGCGATGACGAATATATCCTATTCTCTGGACGCTAGATCAAATTGAATAATTAGATTTCCATCATGGATGCTTCGCTGAATTTAGCAGGAAGCATCCATTTTGTTTTGAATTGGAGCCTTTCAATTGTGAGAACTTCTGTATATTGCAACTATTTCATTGAACAAATCGCCAGGATCTTCTTCCAGCGCATCAGCAAGCTTAATAAACTTTTCAATACTGATCCAATTTTTTCCGTGTTCTATATTGTAAAGATGTCGAAGTGAAATCCAATCTTCTGAGCCAAATAATTCGTCACTTCGATTGTAGATAAAACGTTCACGACTTTTGTACTGCTTTCCCAAAGCTTTGCGTTTTTGTTCAAATAGTTTTCCTATTCTAATTAGAGCTTTGCTTTCGATGTTTTTTTCAGACATATGTTTCTCCATAATGCACCATGGTGCATTGTTTAATCTGATAAATATGATATACTAAAATTGTTCTTAGGGCAATAGCTCTAAAGAAGAAAACACAAACAAGGAGGCTATCAATATGGCAAATGTAAAATTCAAAGTTGAAGCTCTTCGCACCCTTGCATCTCCTTATCGCAAGGGAGGAAAAGATGAAAGCACCTTTGAGACCATCTATTATCTACTAGTTGATATGAAAGAACTGCCTGCTGACATTCCTCTGGATGTCAATCCACGTGAACCCAAGATGACAACCAATGTTGCCCGTAACTTGCTTTCTGCTGTAGTGGAACCGGAAACAGATTTCTATATCAATAATCGCGGCATTGTCATTGCTGCTAAATCGTTGACCTTCAATGGCACTGATTCGGAGGTTACCATTGATATCGGAAATCAAGATGATGAGAATGATAAATTTTTATACGGCATTCTCGACGGTGGTCATACATATACCGCCATTATGAAGAAACGCGATGAGATTCCTGAGGGTCTACGTAAATTTGTTCGCATTGAAGTCATCACCAATGTGCAGAACATCACACGACTCTCTGATGCTCGTAATACTTCTGTCCAAGTTTCGGATATGGCACTATTCAACCTTGATGATAATTTTGATGATATTAAAGCTGCGATTGTTGGTCAGAAATATGCGGATCAAATTGCGTATAAGGATAATGAGGCCAAGCCCATTCATGTTTCTGAATTTCTCCGCTTAATGTATGCTTTTGACGTGGACAAATATCCTGATGACAATGTAGCACCGGTGCAAAGTTATTCCGGAAAGGCTCAGGTATTTAAACGCTATAAGCAGGCTTTTGAAACTCCGTTCTATAAATCTTTGACCAAGCATCTTCCTACATTGGTGGAGCTTTATGATACCATCGAACACGAACTCCCCGAAAAGTATAAAGAGTATAAAAAAGCACTGGGTGTTGCGAATCCTCGTTTTGGCAATGTTCGAGGAATTGAATCCCTTGACAATTTTACAAAGACGGAATTTCTTGCAACTCCCACTAAGTACTCTGTTTCCAGCGGTTATATCTATCCGATTTTCGGCGCATTCCGCAGTTTGATCAAATTTGACGAATCAGAGAGTACAGTCTCTTGGCTGTTTGACCCTATTGATATCTGGCATGAAGTTGGTACTTCTATTGTTCAAAACACCTTTGAGACCTGCACCAACCCTCAGCTTGCTGGTAAAGATAAGCAGTTGTGGCTCTCCAACTACAGAATTGTAGAAACTCAGAGCCTTCGTAAACTTCTTGGGCGTATATAAATAATAGATGTATTCATCAAGGGGACATTGGAACAATTTCAGTCTCACCTTGTCAGTTTAGGGCACACAAACGCCACCTTGCAGATCGCGGGCGGTGTTCCTCTTACCACAGTTGCGGACCGTCTGGGACATTCCACCCCAGCCACAACGACAAAAGTATATAGTCACGCCATTCAGAGCGCGAACGCAGCAGCGGCGGACACGCTGGAACGAATGCTGCGAGTCAAACAAGCATAAAAAAGGCACACAGCAGCGGAAAAGAAAAATCCGTGCTGTGTGCTTTCTGTTTTATTCAAGGAAGGGACAAGTTTTTGAGGGCAATAAGGGACAAATAAGGGACAACGTTGATAGTTTCTAAAATATAGTTTCTCTGAAAATACAAAAAAACCGCCCGTTTCTTTCGAAACAGACGGTTTTACATGGAGCTAATGGTCGGATTTGAACCGACGACCTGCTCATTACGAGTGAGCTGCTCTACCCCTGAGCCACATTAGCATCTGTATTGTATTTTAGCACAGTGTGCAGCCGCGCGTCAAGATAAATTTTCAAAATATTTTTTGTTTTTTTTGGAATCAACCCTTGACAAACGCCTAAAAAGCGTTATACTGGTAAAGTATCCTTGCTCACACAAAGGTGTGGGCCAAAGGCCAGAAGGAGGTGCTTAAATTGGCAAAGGTAAATGGTAAGTACGAAACAATTTTCATTGTCAACCCGAATCTTGGTGAGGAAGCAATCACCGCTATCGTGGAAAAGTTCAAGGCTCTGATCGCTGACAACGGTACTGTTGTATCTGTTGATGACTGGGGCAAGCGTAGAATGGCATATGAGATCAACGACCTGCGTGAGGGCTACTACACCCTGATCGAGTTTGAGTCTCTGCCGTCTTTCCCGGCTGAGCTGGATCGTGTTTACAAGATCACCGATGGCGTTATGCGTTCCATCATCGTTTGCAAAGACTAAGGATTGGTGACAGAATATGCTGAATAAGGCAATTCTTATGGGTCGCCTTACCCGCGATCCGGAGCTTCGCTACACACAGAGCAATATTCCGGTAGTCACGTTCTCTATCGCTGTTGATCGCAATTACAGCAACAATGGCGGAGATCGTCAGACGGACTTTATTGACATCGTCGCTTGGAGACGCACCGCAGAATTCGTTTCGCAGTGGTTCACCAAGGGTCAGATGATTGTTGTAGTGGGCAGCATCCAGTCCAGACGCTGGCAAGACAAGAACGGCAACAACCGCACATCAATCGAAGTTGTCGCAGACGAGGTACAGTTTGGCGAGTCCAAGCGTTCCCGTGAGAGCGGCGGAAGCTATCCGAACAACAATGGTGGCTACCCGCAGAACGGCGGATATCAGAATCCGAATCCGTATGCTGCTCCGCAGCAGTCCGCTCCTGCACCGAGCTTTGATATGCCGGCAGGCAATTCGGATTTTGCTGAAATTTCCGATGATGACGGCGAAGTTCCGTTTTGATTATCGAACAAGGAGGTTATGACAATGGCTGAAGAAAAAAGAGAATATCGCCCCAATCGCGGCGGCCGTCGCCGCAGAAAGGTTTGCTCTTTCTGTGTAGATAAGGTTGAGGCTATTGATTATAAGGACGTAGCAAAGCTGAAGAGATACATGTCCGAGCGTGGCAAGATCCTGCCGCGCCGTATGACTGGTACCTGTGCCCTGCATCAGCGTCAGCTGACCGAGGCTATCAAGCGTGCTCGTCACATCGCTCTGCTGCCGTATACTGCAGAGTAAGTTCAATCCCCTATTATAACAGGATACCATCAAAGAACACATCATGTGATGTGTTCTTTTTTGTTGTGCGCGGCGGGCTTTTGCCTTACGCACAAACCAAACTTGTCTTTCCCTCTGGGAGAGATGTCGCGCAGCGACAGAGAGGGCAG
>ENA-OPDA01002138-OPDA01002138.1-human-gut-metagenome-genome-assembly--contig:-NODE-2138-length-11890-cov-2.741191_pt1 | contig 11890 bp, 8 predicted proteins | sample MGYA00241253_ERZ501486 | MGnify/ENA primary metagenome ERZ501486 (study PRJEB25962, sample SAMEA2042510) | human gut metagenome | biome: human gut; feature: human-associated habitat; material: faeces... | reverse complement strand
TGATATGGACGGTCAGGAAATGTATGATATTGACCTTAAAGGCTCGCTTGGTCTTGTTATAGGCAGTGAGGGCGAGGGTATCAGCAGACTTGTAAGAGAAAAATGCGATTTCATAGCAAGCATACCTATGGCAGGCGAAATTAATTCACTTAATGCGTCGGTTGCGGCAGGTGTTTTGATGTATGAGGCATTAAGACAAAGAAGAAAGTAAAAGCACTTATTAACCGTAGGTTTTATTGTATTTTTGAACAAAAAACAGCCTTGAAAAACGGCTTATTTGTCGCAAATATCAAGACAAAAAACGGCTTGTGAAAAAATAAACAAATTGCAATAAAATTCGGGTTATTAAACTGTTACAGTGGACAAACTTTTAAAAAACCACTTACTTTTTTAAAACGAAAGTGCTATAATTCAATTAAAGATAAACAATGAAAACATGAAAGATTGGAGATAAATAAATGAAAGCAGTAGTTACCGTAATCGGCAAGGACCAAAAGGGCATAATTGCTAAAATCAGTAATATATTATTTGAAAACGGAGTAAATATTCTTGATATTTCTCAAACAATAATGCAGGATATGTTCACAATGATAATGCTTGTGAATTTTGAAAATGAGAGTGTTACAGTAAAGCAAATCAGTGAAAAATTTGAACAGGCCGAAAAGGATATGGGACTTTCAATCCATGTGCAGAGAGAAGAAATCTTCACATCAATGCACAGAATATAAGGGAGGTACAAATAAATGATTAATCCCTTTGAAGTAATAGAAACTATAAAAATGGTTGACGAGGAAAACCTTGATATAAGAACTATAACAATGGGTATTTCTCTAAAAAGCTGTGCCGGTCCTGACGTTGATACAGTTTGCGAAAAAGTGTATGAAAAAATCACAACTTACGCAAAAGACCTTGTAAAAACCGGTGAGGACATTGAGGCTCAATTCGGTATTCCGATTATCAACAAGAGAATTTCGGTAACTCCGATAGCTACTTTGGTGGACGCATTGGAAGAACCTACTGTTGAAAAATGTGTTAAAATCGCAAAAACTCTTGATAAAGCCGCTAAAAAGACAGGCGTAAACTTTATAGGCGGTTATACGGCACTTGTGCATAAAGATTATACGAACGGTGAGAGAATACTTATTGAGTCAATTCCTGAAGCACTTGCCGCAACAGATCTTGTATGTTCAAGCGTTAATGTGGGTTCGACAAGAGCCGGTATCAATATGGACGCGGTAAAGCTGATGGGTCAAAAAGTCAAGGAAGCTGCAGAGCTGACCAAAGAGAACGACTGCATCGGCGCCGGCAAGCTGGTTGTGTTTTGCAACGCCCCGGAGGATAACCCCTTTATGGCCGGTGCCTTTCACGGTGTGTCCGAGCCGGACTGCGTGATCAATGTGGGTGTGTCCGGCCCTGGTGTGGTGCGCGCGGCTGTTGCCAAGTTCCCGGACTACTCCATTAACGATATTGCAGAGCTGATTAAAAAGACCGCCTTTAAAGTCACCCGTATGGGTCAGCTGGTAGGCGTAGAGGCCTCTCGGCGGCTGGGCGTGCCCTTTGGCATTGTGGACCTGTCCCTGGCTCCCACCCCAGCGGTAGGCGACTCCGTGGCCCATATTTTGGAAGAGATTGGCCTGGAAAAGTGCGGCGGCGCAGGCACCACAGCTTGCCTGGCTATGCTCAACGATGCTGTCAAGAAAGGCGGCGTGATGGCCTCCTCCAGCGTAGGCGGCCTGTCCGGCGCCTTTATCCCCGTCTCCGAGGACGAGGGCATGATTGCCGCGGCTCTGGACGGCACCCTGACCATCGACAAGCTGGAGGCCATGACCTGCGTGTGCTCGGTCGGCCTTGACATGATCGCCATCCCCGGCGACACCAGCGCCGCCACGATCTCCGGCATGATCGCCGACGAGGCCGCCATCGGCATGGTAAACCAGAAGACCACCGCCGTGCGCGTGATCCCCGTGGCGGGCAAGGGCGTTGGCGAGATGGCCAACTTCGGCGGTCTGATGGGCTACGCTCCGATCATGCCGGTGAACCAGACGAGCTGCGAGGCGTTCGTGACCCGCGGCGGCCGTATCCCGGCCCCGATCCACAGCTTCAAGAACTGACGAGGCGCGCGGCGATTCGGTGCGCCGGAGGCATTTTGTCTTGCCTCACCTGTATGGCCGTTCGTTACTCATGATGGACGGCCATACAGTTTTTGTGATCATCTCGAATAGTCACTTTGACTATGGCATAATGAACATGTGAACGATACAAATGATTCCAGCACATCTCGGTATGTCATGCTCTTTCGTGCGATTCATGCCGCTTCAGGTCGTTTGCTGACGAGGAGCGAACGCGTCCGTTGGATGTTTCCTGTGTGCGTAGCTGCTGCCGCAATACTTGCCACGGTACTCAGTTTCTTCATGGGAAGGAATCAGTCGATATGGTTCGATGAGGGATATTCATTGCTGATATGCGGTCGGTCATGGAGGGACATGCTCGCACTTACGGCAGTGGATGTGCATCCGCCTCTATATTATGTGGCTCTGAAACTGTGGATGAACTTGGTCGGCGGCGATGTGCCTCTCATGCGGCTGTTGGGATGTCTGTTCTTGGGAGCATGCATTGCCGCCATGGCGTTGTTGCTGAGGCGCATGTTCGGAACACGCGTGACGATGCTGTGCCTGCCTGTTCTAACCGTTGGTGTTTTCGCGTTGCGTTTCGGTTATGAGCTGCGCATGTATTCGCTTGCGTCTTTGCTCTCCGTGTTCGGCACATACGCACTGCTGCGGGCTGTTGACGATTCCCCGATGTTTGCTACAGCCAGCGCCGGCGCGGGTAAGAACATCCGAGTCGACGAGGATGCAAGGCTGGCCGCGAATACGACGGGAAATGACGGATTCGCGGTTCCTGAGGAACATACGGGGAAAAGTCGTTTGCGCTGGTGGGTAATTTACGGCGTGATCGTGGCGCTGGGCATGTATACGTTATATCTGACCGCATTGATTTGGATGACGCATGTGATTTGGCTTACATGCCTCGCCTGCCGTGTGGTTCACAGGTCTCGGGCCAGTCTGGTTTCTGTGGGCGGTCAGGATAGACGAGAGGACGTCCCCAGGCGTTACCGGGCATGGCGATGGGTATTCGTGTATGTGTTCTCGGTAATTCTGTACGTTCCGTGGATGCCGTTTTTGATTAACCAAATGTCGCATCCGGCATTGCCTCCTGTTACCCGGCAGCTGAATATGGCACAGATGGCGTCTATTTACAGTGCCATGATGGTGGGGCTGCCTGAAAAGAACATACCGGCTTTGGTTTCGCTGATTCTGATGTGCATTGTGGCTGGCATTGCAGTGTTGCTCGCTAAGTTTCATTTCCGTAGTTCACTTACGGGACGTTCGTTGAGCATGCTCTCACTGCTGTATGCTCTGTTTGGCTTTCCTGTGATGTCGATGGCCTTGTACTCGTCGGTCAAGGAGCTAATCATGCATGGCTCCGGCTTTTTCTCGATACGGTACTGCAGTCTATTGTGCATGTTTTTTTATGCGGCACTTGCCGCCACATTCGCACTAGGCATTGCATATCGTGGGAACAGGAAAAGCGTCCCCATTCGTAGCGAGACGACATCGGCAGAAGGAACGATGACCGAATTGCATGTTCGGATAATCTCCGCTGTAACATATGCGATTACCTTAGCGGTTTTGACAGCCGGAGTAGCGTCATTGTGGTCGCTCGGCAATTTCAATTATGATTCCTCATCCGTCCCGGCTTCCCGACAGCTGAGCTCTCAGGTAACGTGTTCGCGGGAACACCCTGTAGTGGCAGTCAATGAATACGCGTACATAGAGGCCGCCTACTACTACCGTGATTGCCGGTATTATCGTTTCTACGATTCCGGGAATGTATCCGAGCGAGGAGGTTATGCGCCTCTGGGAGGTTCAGGGGCACAGCTGCGTAATGTCAATGATCTTACTGGTGCTGAGGGTTTCACTTTGCTGACGAACAGAAAAACCATGTATGGTGGCATATCCTCTGATCAATTCATCAGGGATTCGATCATCATGGAGCATGACAATGTGGCTGTTAAATATCATCTTCGACACTAATCAGACCGGAAATCCCAGGGTTGGAAACATGTGATTTAAAGCTTGTACGGGGCTTGAGAGCATAGCTATCGTGTGTTCGTGCGGCCGTATGACCATGAGACGTGGGCCTTGTGGGTCTTCGACGTGCATCGGTAGATGTTGTCGTCACGCCGCCTTGCTGACTTTGCCCTGTACCAGGCGCGGTTCTGACATGGTCGTGGGCTCGGCTGGGGTTCGCAGATGGCCGGGCGTGATTCTGGAGCGGTCTCGTCCTCGATTGTGTGCCACACCAGGGCGAAAATGGGTGTTTTGAGCCTAGTGTGGCACAATTTGTGCCACAGAATGAAATGTAAGCGCCTAGAATCCATGTCGTGGCAGTTGGTTGTTTCACGATATCATTGGAAAATGGCCGAAACTGTCTGTTGTAGATAATCGATGTCGAAACCACCTGTGCCACACCAGGGCAAAAATAGGTGTTTTTGCCCTGGTATGGCACGCAATCCGCGACTCGTCTCATGGATCGAGATAAGAGATATCGGATATTGATTCAAGCGGTGAGTGGAATGGTTGCGCTGGTTGAACCACGCCTCCGAGATCTTCATGCCGACCGGGAAATGCATCGTGACGCGGAAATCGTCATGGACTGCGAGGTATAAGGATCTCGGCCGGATGGGGCCACACATACGTTAACAACGCGTCACTGTGCGTGGGAATCGTCACTGAGTGTGTGTCCACGCACAGTGACGCACTTCGTGCTCAATGCACTGCCTGCAATCACGGTCTCGCTGCGCGAGTCTCAATGTTTTCCTCACTCGCGCCTGTCGGCGTTCGCTCGGCGTCGCTACTCGGAAGCCCACTGGGCTTCCTCCCTACGCTCCGCCCTTGAACCCTAGTTGGCGCCAGGCTTCGTAGATGGCGATGGATGCGCAGTTGGTGAGGTTCAGGGAACGCAGGCTCGGGCGCATTGGCAATCGCACCTGTTCGGCCACGTGCGGACCGGCCATAATATCCATCGGATCGGGAATGTTGCCCGGCTCCGGGCCGAACAGCAGAATGTCGGTCGGTTTGTATTCGATGTCGGTATACAGTTTGGTGGCGTGTGCAGTGAATGCGATGATGCGTGAATTCGGCATGGATTCCACTAGGTTTTCAAAATTCGGGTGTAATACCACGTGCGCCATATCGTGATAATCCAATCCGGCGCGGCGCAGCTTCGTATCGCGCAGATTGAATCCAAGCGGTTCCACCAAATGCAGGATCGTGCCGGTCACCGCGCACAGACGGATTGCCGAACCGGTGTTGCCTGGAATTCGGGGGGAGTAGTAGCACAGGTGGGGCGTGGAAGTTTCGGCTTTTGCCGCGTCTTCGGCCGACAGCATTGCGTCGATTACAGAAATCGGATTGCCGTGCGCGTCGGTCACGAGTTCGTCCGGACCGTAATTCGACTTGCGATAGCCGTATTCGAACATTTTCTCGACTTTGGCTTCCGCTGCATTTGCGCCTTGCGCGTCATTGGTATGCTCTTCGTTCGTCATGAATGCAAGAATAGGTACGATGAACGACACGAACGGGAATAATGCAGAAATCGAAAATGCCGAAGCTGTGGCGGTCGCGCTCGCCGAATGGTGGCATGCCTCGGCGCGTGACCTGCCGTGGCGATTCGGCCGTGCCACGCCATGGGGCGTGCTTGTTTCCGAGGTGATGAGCCAGCAGACGCAGATGAGCCGTGTGGTGCCGTATTGGAACGATTGGATGGAGCGTTGGCCTGATGCGGCTGCGCTTGCAGGTGCTGCAAAATCTGATGTGATCACTGCCTGGGGCAGGCTTGGGTATCCCCGGCGTGCGTTGCGATTGCAGGAATGCGCTCGTGTAGTCGCTTCCGACTATGGCAATGAGCTACCGCAAACATACGATGAGCTGTTGGCTCTGCCGGGTATCGGCGATTACACGGCCAGCGCGGTGATGAGTTTCGCGTTCGGAGAGCGTATCGCGGTGGTAGATACGAATATTCGCAGGGTGCTTTCGAGGGTTTTTCTTGGTGTGGAGTCGCTTGGTGGTGCTGCGAGCCCTGCTGAGCGTGCGTTGGCGAAGCAAGTGTTGCCGCAGGATGGTGTGTCGAAATGCAGGCGGTTCGACCGTTCTTCGGTGGTGTGGAATCAGTCGGTTATGGAATTGGGTGCGATTGTGTGTACGGCGAAATCGCCGTTGTGTGAGGCGTGTCCGGTTTCTTCGCGGTGTGTGTTTTTGCGTGATGGACGACCGGGATTGGGGGAACGTCGTACAAGGCCGCGTCAGCGTTTCCAAGGTACGGATCGTCAGGTGCGTGGGCTGGTGCTGAATGCGTTGCGTAATCTGCCGGAAGGTGAGATTGCCGTCGACCGTAAGTCGCTTGAACGATTGTGGGATGATCATATCCAACTTGACCGTTGCGTCGCGTCGTTGGATGAGGATGGTCTTATTGAGATCCTGCCGAATGCGGATGTGCGTCTTCCGGTATGAAAAGGCGGGTGCTGACGTTCTTTGGATGCGCACACGCTAGACTGTGGAATCATGGCACAGAAGACGTCCTCGAAATCCGGCAAGAAGCGTTCGAAAGAGCAGCAGGCGATATTTCGTCGTCGTCGCATTGTCGTCGGTATTGCGGTGGTGGTGCTGGTCTCTTTTCTGGTGTTTTGTCTGTATTCTCTGTCTAGGGGGATTGTCGCGGTGAATCGGGAGATTCATCATGCGGATGCGTATGCGATTTCCCGTAAGGAAGTGCCGTCCCCGACGAAGAAGAAGAAAAGCGGGGTGCCGGACTGCAATGCGACGAATGTTGCGCTTTCGTTGACTCCTGCGGCGTCGAGTCTCGGCGTGGGCGGTTCGATGGATTTTACGACGGATATCAAATATGACGGTTCCAGCAAGGTAGGCTGTTTGGTTGATATATCTGCTTCCAACGTTGTGTTGACGATCAAATCGGGCGATGATGTGATTTGGAAGTCTAATGTGTGCCCTGTGGATGCGGATTATCGTCTGTTGGCGAAGGGCGACAAGGTCAAGCAGACGATCACTTGGCCGGGAACGCGTACCGGCAGTGAGTGTGTGGATGAATCCACCCTACCGAAGGTGGATCGGGGCGTGTATTCGGCGCAGCTTTCGATTGGGGGGCATCCCAAGGCCAAGTCCGATCCGGTCGGCATAACCGTCGAATAAAAATCTGCAGGATATGTTACTCTTATGACTTTGCGTACATGCGTGTCATATAGCGGGCACGCTGACAAGGAAGAAGCGCCCGCGTACTAGGCATATGGTGGCCAATGGGAGCGCTTCCGGGGAAACATATCGAAACGATTTAGCGAGCGATAAGGAACGTCCATTGGCTGAGGCTACGACGAACACCACCACCATCATCGCACGCGCCGACCAGCACGATATTGATCTGCACAAGGCGTCGGACCGTGTGAACTTCGGCTCCATCCGCGAGCCCATTGATGTACCCTACCTGTTGGGTGTACAGACTGACAGCTTTGACTGGCTCATCGGCAACGAGCGCTGGCAGAAGCGTGTCGAGAAGGATCTGGAGAACGGCACCAACACCGTGTCCCACACTTCTGGTCTTGACGAGGTCTTCCAGGAGATCTCTCCGATCGAGAATTTCGCTCAGACCATGAGCCTGACCTTCTCCGACCCGTATTTCGAGGAACCGCGTCACACCGTGCAGGAGTGCAAGGAGAAGGATTACACATACTCTGCTCCGCTGTACGTGAACGCTGAGTTCGAGAACGGCGACACCGGTGAAATCAAATCCCAGACTGTGTTCATGGGCGATTTCCCGCTGCAGACCCCGCACGGCACCTTCATCATCGGCGGTACCGAGCGAGTGATCGTGTCGCAGCTGGTGCGTTCTCCGGGCGTGTACTTCGACCGTAGCCAGGATCGTACTTCCGACAAGGAAGTTTTTGGCGCTAAGATTATTCCGAGCCGTGGCGCATGGCTCGAGTTTGAGATCGACAAGCGTGATGTGCTCGGCGTGCGCGTGGATCGTAAGCGCAAGCAGTCCGCCATCGTGTTCCTCATGGCCATCGGCATGACCAAAGACGAGATCGCCGACGCCTTCAAGGATTACCCGCTGGTCATGGACGCGCTCGCCAAGGAGACCGTGCAGACCCAGGACGAGGCCCTGACCGACCTGTACCGCAAGATCCGCCCGTCCGACACCGCCACCCCGGAGGCCGGACGCAACCTGCTCGACTCCTTCTACTTCAACACCAAGCGCTACGACCTGGCCCGCGTCGGCCGCTACAAGATCGACCGCAAGCTTGGCCTGGAGCACGAGATCAACGACCGCTCCCTGAGCCGCGACGACATCATCGCCACCCTGAAGTACCTGGTCACCCTGCACGACGGCGGCAAGACCTTCCCGGGCAAGCGCAACGGCGAGGATGTCGACCTGCACGTGGACGTGGACGATATCGATCACTTCGGAAACCGTCGTATCCGCCAGGTCGGCGAGCTGATCCAGAACCAGCTGCGCACCGGCCTGAGCCGTATGGAGCGCGTCGTGCGCGAGCGCATGACCACGCAGGACGCCGAGGCCATCACCCCGCAGTCCCTGATCAACATCCGCCCGGTGAACGCCACCATCAAGGAGTTCTTCGGAACCTCCCAGCTGTCGCAGTTCATGGACCAGAATAACCCGCTGGCAGGTGTGACCAACAAGCGTCGTCTGTCCGCTCTGGGCCCTGGCGGTCTGTCCCGTGACCGTGCATCCTTCGAAGTTCGAGACGTACATTACAGCCATTACGGCCGTATGTGCCCGATTGAGACCCCAGAAGGTCCGAACATCGGTCTGATCTCTTACCTCGCAACCTACGCACGCATCAACGATTTCGGCTTTGTAGAAGCACCGTATCGTTTCATTGATAAGGAAACCGGCCGTGTCACCGATGAAATTCAGTACATGACCGCTGATGTCGAGGATGAATACACCGTATGCCAGGCATACGAGCCGCTGGATGAAAACGGCTGCCTCGCAAACCCGCGTATCACCTGCCGCTGCCGCGAAGAAATCGTCGAAGTAGACCGTCAGGATGTCGATCTGATGGACGTATCTCCGCGCATGATGGTATCGGTTGCAACTGCCATGATCCCGTTCCTGGATCACGATGACGCAAACCGTGCACTGATGGGCGCGAACATGCAGCGTCAGGCTGTGCCGCTGCTCAAGACCGAGGCTCCGGCTGTCGGTACCGGCATGGAGTACAAGGCATGTGTAGACTCCGGCATTGTTCCGCTGGCAGAGGGTGACGGTACCGTTACCCGCGTTACCGCGCGTGAAGTGACCGTAAACTACGACACGATGGGCGAAAAGACCTATCGTCTGACCAAGTTCCTGCGTTCCAACCAGTCCACCTGTATCAACCAGCGTCCGATTGTCAATCTGGGCGAGCGCGTCAAGAAGGGCGATGTACTGGCTGACGGTCCGGCTACCTGCAACGGCGAAGTTGCACTGGGCAAGAACGCACTGATCGGCTTCATGACCTGGGAAGGTTATAACTACGAGGATGCTGTACTGCTCAACGAGCGTCTGGTTCGTGACGACGTATACACCTCGATTCATATTGAAGAATACGAATCCGAGTCCCGTGACACCAAGCTGGGACCGGAAGAAATCACCCGTGACATTCCGAACGTCGGTGATGACGCACTGCGTGATCTGGACGAGCGCGGCATTATCCGCATCGGCGCTGAGGTTCATTCCGGTGATATTCTGGTTGGTAAGGTTACCCCGAAGGGTGAGACCGAGCTGACCGCAGAAGAGCGCCTGCTGCGCGCTATCTTCGGCGAGAAGGCACGCGAAGTGCGTGATACCTCTCTGCGCGCACCGCACGGTGAGGCCGGCATCGTTGTCGATGTCAAGGTATTCACCCGTGAGGGCGGAGATGACATGTCTCCAGGCGTAAACATGACGGTTCGCGTTTATATCGCACAGAAGAGAAAGATCTCTGTCGGCGATAAGATGGCAGGCCGCCATGGTAACAAGGGTGTTGTTTCCCGCATTCTGCCGCAGGAGGATATGCCGTTCCTCGAAGACGGTACTCCGCTGGATATCGTGCTGAACCCGTTGGGCGTGCCGTCCCGAATGAACATCGGACAGGTACTGGAAGTACATCTGGGCTATGCTGCAATGAGCATGGGCTGGAAGATTGCGACTCCGGTATTTGACGGCGCGAGCGAGCAGGACATTGCCGATGCCCTCAAGGCAGCTGGCAAGAACCCGAACGGTAAGTCTGTTCTGTATGACGGACGTACCGGCGAGAAGTTTGACAACGAAGTAACCGTTGGTTACATGTATTACCTGAAGCTGCATCATCTGGTTGATGATAAGATTCATGCACGTTCTACCGGTCCGTACTCTCTGGTAACCCAGCAGCCGCTCGGCGGCAAGGCACAGTTCGGCGGCCAGCGTTTCGGCGAGATGGAAGTTTGGGCCCTCGAGGCATACGGCGCAGCGTACACCCTGCAGGAAATCCTGACCGTCAAGTCCGACGATATTGTCGGCCGTGTCAAGACCTACGAGGCAATTGTCAAGGGTCACAACATCCCGGCAGCCGGTATTCCGGAATCCTTCAAGGTACTCATCAAGGAACTGCAGTCCCTGTGCTTGGATATTCGTGTACTGGACGAGCAGGGTGAGGAAATCATTCTGACCGACGACGATGATGAAACCACCAACTTCAGCCAGGTTGAGCGCGAGAACCGCTCTCATGCAACCGCTGAGGAGTTTGAAGCAGCCGGCTACGGTGTTTCGGATGCAGAAGACGGCGATCATCCGCTGATGGAAGATGACGCGGCTTACACCGACACCAGTGCAGATGCAGACGATCTGTTCGGCAGCGACGACGGTTTTGACAGCGATACGGAGGAGTAAGCATGGGATACAATACGTTTAATGCAATTAAAATCGGCCTTGCTTCGCCGGAGCTCATCCGCGAGTGGTCTTACGGCGAGGTCAAGAAGCCGGAAACCATCAACTATAGAACACTGAAGCCGGAGCGCGACGGCCTGTTCTGTGAGCGCATCTTTGGACCGCAGAAGGACTGGGAGTGCCACTGCGGACGCTACAAGAAGGTTCGCTATAAGGGCAAGATCTGTGAGCGCTGCGGTGTTGAAGTTACCAAGTCCAAGGTACGCCGTGAGCGCATGGGTCATATCGAGCTGGCAGCTCCGGTATCTCATATCTGGTACTTTAAGGGCATTCCGTCCCGCATGGGTCTGATTCTGGACATGTCCCCGCGTCTTTTGGAGAAGGTGCTGTACTTTGCAGCATACATCGTAACCGATCCGGGCGAGGGCACCGGTCTGATTAAGAAGCAGATTCTGACCGAGCGCGAGTACCGCGACATGCGCGAGAAGTTTGAGGACGATTTCGAAGCTGCTATGGGTGCTGAGGCAATCCAGAAGTTGCTGAAGGAATTGGATCTGGAGCAGCTGAGCGCAGATCTCAAGGCTGAGCTGAAGAATGCAACGGGTCAGAAGCGCGTTCGCATTATCAAGCGTTTGGAGGTTGTCGAGGCATTCCGCCAGTCCGGCAACCGTCCGGAGTGGATGATTATGGACGTTGTTCCGGTCATCCCGCCGGAAATCCGTCCGATGGTACAGCTGGACGGCGGTCGTTTTGCGACTTCCGACCTGAACGATCTGTATCGCCGCGTTATCAACAGAAATAACCGTCTGAAGCGCCTGCTGGAGCTGGGCGCTCCGGACATCATTGTTCGCAATGAGAAGCGCATGCTGCAGGAAGCAGTTGACGCGCTGATCGACAACGGCCGCCG
>ENA-OPDA01002136-OPDA01002136.1-human-gut-metagenome-genome-assembly--contig:-NODE-2136-length-11897-cov-1.787620_pt1 | contig 11897 bp, 10 predicted proteins | sample MGYA00241253_ERZ501486 | MGnify/ENA primary metagenome ERZ501486 (study PRJEB25962, sample SAMEA2042510) | human gut metagenome | biome: human gut; feature: human-associated habitat; material: faeces... | reverse complement strand
TCGGCTTTCACGATTCAAGTAATTGAAGAGTGAAGCAGATCAATTTTATATTGTTTTGTGATAAATGGGCAGATTCCCGAGTGGCCAAAGGGGACAGACTGTAAATCTGCTGCAACTTGCTTCGATGGTTCGAATCCATCTCTGCCCATTAAAAAACCTCAAGTCGTATGACTTGAGGTTTTTGTGTTATTCTGAAATTATCATTTAATCGGCCTGCGCCCCGGTGGCGGTAAGCACTGACTCCCATGCCATCGTAACAGGCCAGTCTTTTGTATCAAAGCCATCACGGATACATCTGCTGTAGTAGTCCAGCTTGTTTCGTATCGGCGAATCATCTGTGAATCTTGCATCATCATAGATGCCGTTAATATAATCATCTATCGCGGTTCCGAATATTTCAGAGCGGTCCTCTGTTGCAAAGGTCATGCCGTATGAATCAATGAAATACCCGGATATGTGGCTCGATGGATCATCCGGATTGTAGTTTGCGTAGCTATCATCATAAGAGAAGCTGTCAGGGTTAAAGCTGTTCCATTTCTCCTCAGAAAACTCGCTCTTGCCATCGTAGGTGTGTATGAATGTAAGCCTCTGGTCAATCAGATGGGAAATCTCATGGCCTACAGTGTAGCTGAAATCCCAGCTGTAGTTGCAGTTTAGAACCATCACATTGTGGTTGTTTATTATATTTACGAATCCGCTTGGCTCATTTATCATATCTGAGTGGCCTGATGAAATATCACCGCACAGATAGATTCGCATGCCTCTTATATCACCATAACACAGCTGTGTGAAAAAGTCATCAGGGAAACAGCCAAGTATTTCCTCAAGCGCATCCAGAGCGACCGACAGCTTATCCTTATTCTTGAATTGATGGATATCGTAGTAATCAATTCTCTTTGGTACCTCAGGCCCGAAATATATGGAAAAGCCGTATTTCTGTTCAAGCGCTGTGATACGTGCATTTATGTCGGATAAATCACCCCAGTCATATGAAGCGGTGTCAGGTATCAGAGTGACCTCATCGCCGTATGTATTGTAGTCGGAATCCTTCCCGGCTTCCTCCATAGCCTCCTGATTTTCATCGGTACTGTCAGCGGGGTCTATGGCAGAATATGGGGATACATATGAGCCATCATCGCGTAAGGCCTGTAGCAGTGTATCACAGTCATTGTATGACGTGATTTCGGCTTTGTTGTCATTCTTGCCCTTGTCGAGTGACCAGATGAGAATTTCCGGGTTGCACTGCGCTGTGTACAAAAGCATCATCACACAGTTTGCATCAGGCAGATATACCGAGTTGGCAGAACAGTAGGTCTTGGTATCGGCTGCCGCAGAGTCTGATGAGCTGTCGGACATTTTGCCTGTGCTTCGTGTTGTCGGGTTGTATGAAAAGGATGAACTGACACCGGTGGCGGGTGAATATTTATAGTAACTGATGATGTTGTCCGAGGATAAATCCTGGCATCGTATGAGCATGTCACCATCCTCTGCCAAAGTCACATCCACCACATCCGGCAGTGAAAAAAAGCTGTTTTCTCCATCGGATGAATGATAGTTCCAAATATTGTTGGCCGTATCTGCCTCGATTACAAAGCCCTTTGAGTCGACACATGACATGGAAAAACTTTGTCCTTCGTAGGTTGAAAGCACTGTGTTATCGTCAATCCTTATATCAGAGACTGCATATTTGTAGGTATTGGGTGTGACACCTGACACGAGAGCGTATTTTCCGTCAGCGGAGGTGGCAATCTGTGAGACATCATAATAATTGCCGGGATTCGGCACATCGCCATCATCAGAATCTGATGTATCGCAATTGCCATCATAGTCCTCAGGATTATATTTGCAGGTTTTTATCTCCTTTAAATCCTTATCATAGATTGTTGCCCTGCCGGCATCGGAATTGATGAGCCAGAGTCGGTCACCTTTTATCATGTAGTCATCACAGTCGGTTTTGTCGTGAGTAAGGCTTGCCGTGATTTCATTGGACCAGGGATTATATACATCAAATGAATACTTAACGGATTGATCATCGGTCTCTATGATGGAATTATTGTAGCTGCCCTGTCCTACCATAAGGATGTTATCACCAAACTGTCTTGTATCATTGTACGGCCGCCCCTCAAAGGCGACATTGTGCAGGATAGACAGGTTGCTGCTTCCTTTAACACTTGTGGTATCCTCCCAAAACGCAGGTGATTTGTGCAGAATAGCCTGCTTTTGTGCGGGACTCTTGAATAGATAAGAGACATCCGAAAAAGAACAGGCTGTCATGGTGATTGCACTGAAAAATACCAGCGAATATGTAATTAAAGTAGTTACATGTTTGCGTTTGAACAATTTTGCCTCCTTTGGAAGGTGGTGTATATGCAGGCTATTCCTCAGCAGCATGTGCGGTGGAAACTCGTGCAGTAGATTCTCTTTCAATCAGCATCGGACGTAGCTGTGTGCGGCTGATTGGAATATGGTGAATGAGCGAATTCAATATAATATATGCACAGCGGCCCAGATCATTACGCTCCTGTCTGATAGTGGTAAGAGGAGGGGTAAGGGCTGCGGCAAACTTGACATCGTCAAAGCCTACCACACTTATATCATTTGGCACATTGAAGCCGTGCAGCTGGCACTCTAAGATAACACCCTTTGCAATAGTGTCGCTTCCGCAGAGGATAGCGGTGGCACCTGCTGCAATAAAATTTGAAACGTAATACTGTGCGGTTTCAGGAATATAGTAGCCGTGTCCCATGAGCTCCGGGTAGATTTCAAGACCGGCATCGCGCATAGAGTTTTCAAAGGCTTCCTGACGCTGATCTGAAACCAGGGAAAAAAGAGAACCATTGATAAAGGCAATCTTTTTATGACCCAGATTGTGCAGATGCTTTACAGCCATGTCAATGCCCTCGTAGCTGTCGGTGCCTACATAGGCTACATTGGGATTGTTTTCTATATAGTTATCAAACAAAACGGTAGGCATTGTAGTATTTTTGAGCTGCTGCATCCATTCATCGTGAAGAGCAAAACCTACCAGAAATGCGCCACAATAGCCATTCTTTAATATATATGTATCATATTTTTCTTCTGCCTGAAGCTGAGGTGTGACAGGGATGATGTCCACGTCCCATTTGTGCTTAAAAGCATTCTGTTTGAAACCAAGCACTACATCATATCCGAACTCATCGATAGACTCGTAGTTCATATTTTCAATAAACAGAGCCAGCTTGCGGTTTTCTACCTTTCTGGAGCGCTTTGTGCTGTAGCCCATTTCGACAGCAGTGTCTAAAACTGTCTGACGAAGCTCCTCACTTATATCGCTGGCACCATTTAATCCCTTTGAAACAGTGCTGATTGACACACCCAGCCGGGCGGCAATATCCTTAATAGTAGCCATAGTATTTGTCCTTTCTTATGTGATAATTAAATTATACATTTACTATCAGAAATAGGCAATATTTTCTGTAATAAATTTTTCGAAAAAAATCTTCGAAACTGTGGTAATAACTACCAAAAAATGAATGTAAATTACGTGAAAAATGGCAAAAATGAGTTTAAAACCACTAAAAAGATTGACAAATCTGACAATAGGAAATAAAATAATCTCAGATACGAAAAAAATAGAAAATTTTAGGAAAGAGGAATGGTAATTTGGAGGCCAGAGAAAATCTCAGAGGCTCCGGAATACTTCTTTCAATCTCGAGTCTGCCGTCACCATATGGTATAGGTACTCTTGGGAGAGAGGCTTACAATTTTGTTGATCTCCTTGGTGATTTGAAACAGAAGTACTGGCAGGTTCTTCCGGTAGGCCCCACCATATTTGGCGATAGTCCATATCAGCCATCATCAGGCTGTGCGGGCAATATCTATTTCATAGATTTAGATAAGCTGGTAGATGAGGGGTTGTTAGAGAAGGAAGAGATCCTGGGGTATAACTGGGGCACAGACGAATCAGAAATTGATTATGCAGCATTGCATCAGAACAGATGCAAGATTTTACAAAAAGCGTTTGAAAGATTTGATACAAATGCACAAGAGTTTCAGGATTTTGTAAAAAAACAGTCGGAGTGGCTTGAGCAATATGCATTATTTATGACACTGAAAACCGACAATTTATACAAAAATTGGAGCGAGTGGCCAAGCGAGTATAGAAATCCGCAAACGGTTGCGCTTGAAAAGTACCAAAAAAAGAATTATAATACAATTACTTTTTGGAAGTTCTGTCAATATAAATTCTTCGAGCAATGGGAGGATTTAAAAAATTATGCTAACTCAAAAGGTGTCTACATAATAGGCGATATCTCATTCTATGTAGGATATGACAGTGTAGATGTGTGGGCAGAGAGACAACTCTTTATGATGAGCGCAAACGATACACCAGAGTATGTTGCAGCTGCCGGTCCTGATAAGTATTCAGAGAGCGGACAGGTGTGGGGCAATCCGATGTATGACTGGGATGCCATGAAGGAGGACAACTTCTCATGGTGGAGAAAGCGAATGCGTGTATGCAGAGAACTTTTTGATATTGTCAGGATTGATCATTTCGCAGGAATTGTGAAAGCATATGCGGTACCGTACGGACAGGATAAGAGCCTATCCGGGAAATGGTTCAAGGGACCGGGACGCAGGCTTGTCAATGCAATTAACGAAGAGCTTGAAGGGGTTAATGTAGTGGCTGATGATTATACATCAGCAAGCCTTTTACCGGGAGTGAAAAAGCTCCTTGCAAAATCGGGCTGGATGGGAACTAAGGTCATGATGTTCGCTTTTGATGGTGATCCGACAAACGAATATCTGCCACACAATTATACCGATTCACATGTAGTTGCATATATTGGCACACATGACAATGAGACGATAGTTGGTTCATTCAGTGACAAGACAGATTATGAGCTTGCTTATATGTATGAGTATCTGAATATTGAAAATAAATCACAGGTTCCAAATGCTCTTATCAGGGAGCTGTATCACAGCACCGCAGAGCTGGCGATAGTCCAGATGCAGGATATATTAGAGCTTGGAAATGAGGCAAGGATGAATTATCCTTCGACAGTCGGACATAACTGGAGATGGCGTATGACAAGTAAGCCACACAGATTGGACAACGAAAAGATAGCCTGGATTAGAAACATTGCGGTGGTTTACCGCAGATAATTAATTTGATATAAGTTGCACGGCAATTTATATATATACTTTTTTACATTTTATATTCAAAAAGGAGAGGAAGATATGAAGAAGAAAGTATTAGCATCTTTACTTTGCGCATCTATGGTAGCAACAATGTTTGCAGGATGCGGAAGCAGCAATGGAAATGGAACAGAGAAAGCCGACAAGAAGGCCGGCGGTAAGGAGACCATTACAGTAATGGGACCTTCAGAGGATTTAGATGATGCACAGGGCGCTTGGCTTAAGACAGAGTGCGAGGCATTCGCTAAGGCAAATCCTGATTTCAACATCGAGTTCAAGTATGTTACATCATCTGAGTCAGACGCAAAGGATGTTGTTACAAAGGATCCTAAGGCAGCAGCTGATGTTTACATGTTTGCAAACGATCAGCTTGAGCCATTAATTAAGGCAGATGCTATTGCCAAGTTAGGCGGAGATACAGCAGAGTATGTTAAGTCATCTAACTCAGAGGCTATGGCTGCAACAGTTACATATGATGGAGACATCTACGCAGTTCCTTATACATCAAACACATGGTTCATGTACTATGACAAGAGAGTTTTCTCTGAGGATGATGTAAAGAGCCTTGATACAATGCTTACAAAGGGTAAGGTTTCATTCCCAATGGATAACGGCTGGTATCTCAATGCATTCTATGCAGCAAACGGATGTACAATCTTCGGAGACGGAACAGACAAGGCTGCCGGATATGATTTCGGTGGAGATAAGGGTACAGCAGTTACAAACTACATCGTAGATTTATTTGCTAATCCAAACTTCGTAATGGATAACAATGAGGGATCACTTGGTCTTGCAGGACTTAAAGATGGTTCTATCAACGCTTACTTCAATGGTAACTGGAACTATGCCAAAGTTAAAGAGGCACTTGGTGAGGAGAACGTTGGTGTTGCAGCTCTTCCTACAATCAATATTGGTGGAAAAGACTGCCAGTTAAAGGCATTCTTAGGATCTAAGGCTATCGGTGTTAACCCTAACTGCAAGAACCAGGAAGTAGCAGTTAAGCTTGCAGCATTCCTTGGCAGCGAGGACGCACAGCTTGCTCACTTCAAGTTAAGAGCACAGGCTCCTGTAAACAAAGATCTTGCAACAAACGAGGAAGTTGCAGCAGATCCAGTAGCAGCAGCTATGGCTAAGGTTTCAACTGATTGTTCAGTAGCACAGCCTATCATTGATATGTCAGGTTACTGGGATGCAGCTACACCATTCGGTGATGCTTTCCAGAACGGTGCAGAAGGCCAGATTACAAAGGACAATGCAGCTCAGAAGACAGAGGACTTCAATACTCAGCTTAATGATTCTCTTAAATAATTAAGTAGATCAGATTATGATTCCAAGGTTCCGGGTAGCCGGAATCTTGGAATAAATTAGTTTAAAGGAATGGCATATATAATGCATGCCAGGAGGAAAAGTATGATAGGAGCAAACAAAAAGAAAAAGGTTTCGGAATTTGCTACTCCGTATACTGTTGGCAATGCCCTAACAAAAGGCGGAGCTACAGTTAAGCTATCGGCACTTGTAATGGGTCTTGCCAATATAGCTCATAAGCAGATCATAAAGGGTCTGATTTTTCTTGCTATAGAGATTGCATATATAGCATATATGGTTAGCGCTGGTGCTTATTACATTTCCATGCTGCCTTCACTTGGCTGGAGAAAACAGGAAGAGGTATTTAATGAGCAGAAGCAGATTTATGAATATGTTGCAGGCGACCAGTCAGTATTATTACTGTTATATGGCGTCATAACAATTGCCATCACAGTATTATTTATTTACATGTGGTGCGAGAATTTAAAGAGCGGATATAAGGCAGAATGCCTTTCAAAAGCTGGAAAAGAAATCAATTCTTTTGGCAAAGATGTCAAGGATTTATTTGATAAAAACCTACATAAGACACTTATGTTTCTCCCACTTATGGGAATATTTATTTTTACAGTTTTACCATTGCTGTTCATGATTCCAATGGCGTTTACAAACTATTCAGTAAAGGGTGATCATCTTGTATTGTTCGACTGGACAGGCTTTGCCTCATTCGGACAGGTGCTTGGACTTGGTGGTAAGCTTGGTAAGATATTCTGGAGAGTACTCGGATGGACAATCTGCTGGGCTGTATTTGCAACCTTCCTTTGTAACTTCCTTGGACTCATTCTTGCTATCGTTATCAATCGTAAAGAGACACATTGCAAGGCCTTCTGGCGTACATGCTTTGTTATCTCAATTGCGGTACCGCAGTTCGTATCACTCCTTGTAATGAGACAGATGTTCCAGCAACAGGGTGCTGTTAATAACCTGCTTTTGGAGTGGGGCTGGATTGATAACCCGCTTCCATTCTGGACCAACACTATGTGGGCGAGAGTTTCTGTTATTCTCATCAACTGCTGGGTAGGTATTCCGTATACCATGCTTCAGGTTACAGGTGTATTACAGAATGTGCCTTCAGAGCTTTATGAGGCTGCAAAGATTGATGGTGCAAACGCAGCACAGATCTTCTTTAAGATCACACTCCCATATATCATGTTTATCATGGGACCATATATCATCACACAGTTTACCGGAAATATCAACAACTTCAACGTTATCTACCTGTTATCAGCAGGAAAGCCTACACCTGTCGGAGACAGTGCAGGAAAGACGGACCTTCTGGTTACGTGGTTGTACAAGCTGACTATTGATAATCAGGAGTACAATATCGGTGCCGTTATCGGTATCCTCACATTCATTGTACTTTCTATCGTAGCGCTTGTTACATACAGAAATACAAAATCATACAAGGATGAGGAGGGATTCATGTAATGAGTAGTGTAGCAAAAGCAAAAAGACCTATGTCTGCCGGACGTGCTAAGAAAGTAGCAAAGAATTCCCTTGTTCATATCATTCTTGGAATACTTGCTGTAGTATGGTTGTTCCCAATTTTCTGGATTATTATGACAAGCTTTAGAGCTGAGAGTGGTGCTTATACAAAGTACTTCTTCCCACATGGCCTTACATTTAGCAACTATACAAGGCTGTTCACAGAGACTACACTGTTGAACTTCCCGAGAGCATTTTTTAATACACTGTTTATTTCAGTGATCTCATGTATCATTTCAACAGTATTTGTACTTTCTGTTGCGTATTGTATGTCACGACTGAGATTTAAGATGCGTAAGCCTTTCATGAATCTGGCTATGATTCTTGGATTGTTCCCAGCCTTCATGTCAATGGTTGCCGTATACTTTATCTTAAAGGCTATCGGACTTACAGAGGGAAGTATGCTTCGCCTTTCATTGATCCTCATATACTCAGCAGGAGCAGGAACAGGCTTCTATATCGCAAAGGGATTCTTTGATACTGTGCCTAAGTCTCTTACTGAGGCGGCTATCCTTGACGGATGTACACAGTTCCAGGTATTTTACAAGGTTATCCTGCCACTCAGTAAGCCAATCGTAGTATATACAGTACTTACAGCATTCCTTGCTCCATGGCTTGATTTCGTATTTGTAAGGGTTATCGTTGGTCCAAACGACAAGTATTGGACAGTATCTCTTCTCCTTTACAACATGCTTGAGAAAGAGTTTATAAACGGATGGTTCACAAGATGGGCAGCAGCAGCAGTTGTTGTTTCAATACCGATCTCTATACTTTTTGTTTTTATGCAGAGATTCTATGTTGACGGACTTTCAGGAGCTGTTAAAGGTTAATATAAGGAGGAAGAAAAATGAATTACGAGAAAAAAGCAAAGGAATTGCGCCAAGAGATATTGAAGAGTTTATTTGCCTGCCAGTCAGGTCATCCGGGCGGATCATTATCATGTGTTGAGATTCTTATGGCTCTCTACTATGATGAGATGAAGAATCTTGATCCTAAGGATCCTAAGAAAGCAGACAGAGACCGTCTCGTATTAAGTAAGGGACATGCTTGCCCTACATTATATGCAATCCTGGCAGATCTGGGATATTTCCCGAAAGAGGATCTGGCACACCTTCGTCAGATTGACAGCCATCTTCAGGGACATCCGGACTGCAACAAGACTCCAGGTGTTGATATGAACACAGGATCTCTTGGACAGGGAATGTCTCTGGCAACAGGACTTGCTCTTGCAGCTAAGCATGCAAAAGCTGACTACAAAGTATATGCAGTAGTTGGTGATGGCGAGTGTCAGGAAGGTATTGTATGGGAGGCAGCTATGGCAGCAGCTTACAAACTTGATAACCTTTGCGTTTTACTTGACTATAACGGACTTCAGATTGATGGAACTAACGATCAGGTTATGGGACTTGGAAACATCGTTGAGAAGTTTAAAGCCTTCGGTTTCGAATGCTTTGAAGTAGATGGACATAACATCGAAGAAATTGACAAAGCAATTGAGGCTCCAGTATCTGGTAAGCCAAAATTCATTTGCTGCCACACAATCAAAGGTAAAGGTGTATCCTTCATGGAGAATCAGGTAGGATGGCACGGAAGACCGTTGAAACCAGAAGAGTTCGAGACAGCTATGAAAGAATTGGAGGCGTAAGAAGATGGGAAAATCATTAAGAGTTGCTTACGGAGAAGCATTAGTTAAATTAGGACAGAAGAACGATAAGATCGTTGCATTAGATGCAGACCTTGCACATGCAACAATGTCAGCTACATTTGCTGAGGCATTTCCAGATCGTTTCTTTAACGCAGGAATTGCAGAGTGTAATATGATGGGTATGGCAGCTGGATTTGCTCATACAGGATACATTCCATTTGCAAGCACATTTGCTCTTTTCGGAACAGGAAGAGCTTATGAGATCATTCGTAACTCTATTGCATACACAAACACAAATGTTAAATTTGGATTATCTCATTCAGGACTTTCAGTAGGAGAGGATGGAGGAAGTCATCAGTCTATCGAGGATGTTGCTCTTATGAGAGAGATGCCGAACATGACAATCTTTGTACCATGTGATCCTACAGAGATGGAGAAAGCTGTATTTGCAGCAGCAGAGATTGACGGACCAGTTTACATCCGTGTTGCAAGACCTGTTTGTGAGGATATCACAACAGAGGATACACCATTTATCCCGGGAAAAGCTAACATCTTAAAAGATGGTAATGATGTTTGCATCATCACAATGGGACTTATGGTACCAATCGCATTAAAAGCAGCTGAGATGCTTGAGGCAGAAGGAATTTCTGCAGCAGTTGTTAATATGCACACAGTAAAACCTATCGATGCTGAGACAATCCTTGCTATGAACGAGAAGTGCAAAGGTATCGTAACAGCTGAGGAGCATTCTGTGATTGGTGGACTTGGATCTGCTGTAGCAGAAGTCCTTGCAGGACATGACGGAGCTAAATTCGAAAGAGTTGGTATCCAGGATAAATTCGGAAAATCCGGTAAACCAGATGAACTGTTTGCAGCTTATGGACTTACAGCTGAGAACATCGTTGAAAAATGCAAAGCAACATTAGCATAAGAATCTGATCAAATTCATTTTATTATATAAAAGGGAGATAAGAATCATGGAAATTTTAAATTATTCATTTGACGGGGAAGGAATGCAGAGAGTATTCGAGAACGAGAAATGGACAGTTGGTATCAAAAACTGGAAACCAGCTAACGACATCACAGGAATCAACAATCTGGAGCGTCACAACAAGACTGATGAGCTTTTCGTACTTGTTGCCGGATCTTGCACACTGATCTATGCAAATGAAGTAGAAGGCGGTCTTGATATCAAGGCAGTTAAGATGGAGCCAAACAAGGTTTACAATATCCCAGCTACACTGTGGCATAACACAGTAACATGCAAGGATACAAAGATGATCCTGATTGAGGACTCCAACACATCCATGGACAACAGCGATATTTTAGATCTGAAGGAAGATCAGATTGCTGCTATCAAAGCTTTAGTATAGTATCTTACGTAATGCATTAGCTGCATCGCGACAATAAAACAGGCTCTCTACGACATAATTATGCGAGATTATGTGTTGAGAGCCTTTTTTGTAAAATAATCCAGACAATTTTGCAATAAATAAGAATATTTATGCATTTATCGGTATTTTATACAATAAGCTTGATGCGGATATTTATAGAAAATTATAAAGGAGGTCGGAAGAAGTGTACAATTTAAAATTTGGCTGTCAGTCCTATCCATGGAAGATGGGAAAGCATTTTGGTCAGTTGCCGAGAATGCTTAAAGTGGCAGCAGAGGCAGGATTTCAGAGCATTGAGTGCGAAATTGACATGCTTGGAACATGGTTCCATGACCCGGAAGGTGTGAAAAAACAGCTTGAGAAATATAACATGGAATTTGCGGCACTTGTTCTTCATCAGGATTGGAATGGCATGGAGGAGACTGCGGAAGAAGCAGCGTTAAGCCGTGAAGCAATTGAATTCGTGAAACATTTTCCAAATGCCAAGATTATGCTGAGTCATCATGCAGGAAATGTACCTAGAGGAGAAGGTGAAGCATTGGCAGAAAGAAGAAAATGTCTGATCAGTTGCATGGCATCTGTAGCGGCTGAGGCAGCAGAGGCAGGAATCGTATGTTGTTTCCATCCGAACAGTGCAAAGAATTCGTTGTTTCGTACAGAAGAAGATTATGAAGCCATGTTTGAGTTGATTCAGCCGACTGCTATTGGCTGGGCTCCGGATGTAGGACATATTGAGAATGGTGGTATGAGTGCAATTGAACAGATGAAAGCACACAGAGATCTGATCCGCCACGTACATTTTAAAGACCGTATTGCTCAGAATGAATGGGCTG
>ENA-OPDA01002133-OPDA01002133.1-human-gut-metagenome-genome-assembly--contig:-NODE-2133-length-11915-cov-4.191906_pt1 | contig 11915 bp, 9 predicted proteins | sample MGYA00241253_ERZ501486 | MGnify/ENA primary metagenome ERZ501486 (study PRJEB25962, sample SAMEA2042510) | human gut metagenome | biome: human gut; feature: human-associated habitat; material: faeces... | reverse complement strand
CCGGTCATAACGAAGACGGGGTGGCTGAAATGCCAATGGTGCGGTGCAAGCCCGCTGCTGGACGATTCCCCACTCCTAGGGTGCCGAGGGCGAATATGGGAGACCTTAACATATTTTTCGGGAAGTCAGCATGTTAGCCGGCTTCTCTTACATATCGCTTTTATCCTCAAGCTTTATCTAAGCTTTTTCAAATTATCAGTTTTCACGGCATGATCATCTGCCATATCCAAGGAGGGTCTATGAAGTTTAACGATGCCTATTCCCAGATGTTTCCCGGTTACCCCGATGCCATCAGCCTTCAGCAGGCTGCGGAGATGCTTGGTCTGAACCGCCATACAGTTGGGGAACTGATTCGTTCCCGCCACCTATTTGCGCTTAAAATCGGCCGCACCTATCGTATCCCGAAGCTGAGTGTGATCGAGTTCCTGCTTACCGGGCAGAGCACCTTCCCGGCTGGAAATCCGCCGCTGGATGTGGTATGCTGTGGGTGCAGCAACGGACAGCACGCCTGTTGACCCAAAGGAGGTTTATGATGAAAACTACAGGGTCTGTCCAAGAGAAAAATGGACGTTTCTATTTCGTGATCAATCTTTATGATGCCAACGGCAAGCGGAGGATCAAGTGGATCTCCACAGGTTTGACCGTCCGGGGCAACAAGCGCAAGGCAGAATCCATGCTCCGGGAAGTATTGCTCAACTATGATGAGACCGGGGAGCTGCCCACAGGGCGGGGCGGAGCCTACGAAAAAGTGGATGCTAAAACCGCCAAGCCCTTGCCGCAGCATCTCCAACCCGTCAGCAAGTCGGAGATGCTGTTTCTGGACTATCTCAACGAGTGGGTGCAAGTCCATAAAGCATCCATCCAGCCTGCAACCTTTATCAGCTACAATCGGATGATCACCGGGCGCATCACGCAGTATTTTGAGCCGCTGGGCTTGAAGCTGTGCGAGGTCACGCCGCAGGTGCTGGATGAGTTTCAGGAGAAGATCTTGCTGGAGGGCTACACCACCAACACGGTCATTCACTACCACGCCATCTTCGGTAAAGCGTTCAAGGATGCCGTCCGCAAGGACTATCTGGAAACCAACCCGATGCTGAAAGTTGACCGCCCGAAGAAGAACAGCTTCCGGCCCAACTTCTACTCCAAGGATGAAGTCCAGCAGCTGCTGGAAGTATCGCAGGATGACCCCCTGCACCTGTGCATCCTCATTACGGCCTACTACGGTCTGCGCCGCAGCGAGGTACTGGGGTTGAAGTGGTCGTCTATCGACTTTGAGCGCAAGTCCATCACCATCAATCACAAGGTGACGGAACAGTTGGTGAACGGCAAGTACGTTCCTGTGGTCAGCGATGTGATGAAGAACAAGACCAGCTGCCGTACTCTGCCGCTGATCCCAGCTGTGGAAGAAGAACTTCTGAAGCAGAAGGAAAAGCAGCAGCTTTACCGCAAGCTGTTCAAGAAGAGCTACAGCACTGAGTATCTGGATTTCGTCTGCACCGATCAGGAAGGCAAGCTGATCCGCCCGAACTTCGTGACGGAGCACTTCGACTGGTTGCTGACCAAGTACGGGCTGAAGCACATCCGTTTCCACGATCTGCGCCACAGCTGCGCCAGCCTGATGGTGATGAACGGCGTATCTATGAAGCAGGTTCAGGAGTGGCTGGGGCACAGCACCTTTTCTACCACCGCTGACATCTACGCACATCTCGATTACAAGAGCAAACAGGGGTCTGCCGGGGTCATTGCGAACCTTTTAGGAGAATCCAAGCTCCCTAAGTAATCATGGATTTATCGTTCATGTATAAAGCATACTGCAATAAGAAAAAAGCGGCCTTTCTCTGCTTGATGCAAAAGAAAAAGTCGCAGATTCGTTTGAATCTGCGACTTCTGGCGGAGATGGTGGGATTCGAACCCACGTGCCCGATTAAGGACAAAACGATTTCGAGTCGTTCTCGTTACGACCGCTTCGATACATCTCCAAGTATATTTTCATGGAAAATTTACGATTTGTATATCGCAAATCGACCTTGAAACTTGGAACAGTTGCTGTTAGAATATTGTTAGAAAACGCATCGTTCAGACAGGCTTTGAAGCTTGTCAGGACATCAAAATTGACGTTCCCTCGTGTGATATGGAGACATCCGGCGAAGCATCCACTTGGATTTCGAGTCGTTCTCGTTACGACCACTTCGATACATCTCCATATTCAAATCATGCTGTGGAGCGCAGTGCAAACATTCACACTGATAATCCTACAGCTTTGTCATTATACCAAAAATCCCGCCTTCCGTCAACTGGTTTTCATTGCAGAAGAGGGGGGCGCACGCAGCACCAACACGCCCGCATTATAGGAATTGGTCAACCGGTTGCGGCAGATCTCCCACACAAATTTCCGCCGGTCGTTGAAATTTTCGCAAAATATTACTATTTTAAAGTGATTTTGTACAAACGTCTGCCGGGTTCGCTGTGATATACTAGTTTTACAACGAGGTCTGCGCTGCGGACCCACACACTGAAAATCTGAGAAGGAGTCGTATCAATGAGAGAGATCATTTCTTTGAACGAAAACTGGACCCTGTCCTTCCCCAAGGGCGACCACGCCACCGAGCAGATCAACCTGCCCCACACTTGGAACGCTGTGGATGGCAACGACGGCAATGGCAGCTACCTGCGCACCACCGGCGTTTACACCCGCACCTTCACCGCACCCAAGCAGCCCCGCGAGGGCGGCCGCACCTACGTGGAAGTTCTGGCTGCTGCCCTGAACTCCACCGTGAAGGTCAACGGTCAGGTCGCTACCACCCACGAGGGCGGCTTCTCCATCTTCCGTGCGGACGTCACCGACCTGTGCCACGAGGGTGAGAACGAGCTGACCATCGAGGTCTCCAATGAGGACACCCCGTCCATGTACCCCTCTTCCGCCGACTTTACCTTCTACGGCGGCCTGTACCGCGGTGTCAACCTGATCAGCGTGCCCGACGCACACTTTGATCTGGACTACTACGGCGGCCCCGGCATGATGGTCACCCCTGTTCCCACCGAGGACGGCGGCGCAAACTTCACCATCAAGAGCTTCGTCACCAACCCCGCTGACGACCTGACCGTCATGTACAGCATCGAGGACTGCTTCGGCCGCGAGGTCGCTTCTGCTGTCCGCGGCTCTGCTGACACTGAGGTCACCATCTACGTTCCCGATGCCCAGCTGTGGAGCATGGACGAGCCCAACCTGTACACCGTTGTCGCTACCCTGCAGCGCAACAACGAGGAAGTGGACGAGATCGCCGCCAACGTCGGCGTCCGTTCCTTCAAGGTCACTCCCGACGAGGGCTTCTCCATCAACGGCGTGCCCACCCCGCTGCGCGGTGTTTCCCGCCATCAGGACCGCGTGTTCGAGGGCAACGCTCTGACCGCCGAGGAGCACTATGATGACGCCATGCTCATCAAGGAGCTGGGTGCCAACACCATCCGTCTGGCACACTACCAGCACAGTCAGGACTTTTACGATGCTTGCGATGAGATCGGTTTCGCCGTTTGGGCTGAGATCCCCTTCATCAGCGTCTTCAAGAAGGGCGAGGGCGCTCACAAGCATGTCATGGAGGAGATGAAGGAACTCATCATCCAGAACTACAACCACCCCTCCATCATGTTCTGGGGCATCTCCAACGAGATCCTCATCGGCGGCATCTCTCAGGAGCTGGTGGACACTCATCACGATCTGGAGAAGCTCTGCAAGGAGCTTGACCCGACCCGCCTGACCACCATCGCTCACGTTTCCACCACCCCCGTCAACGGCCCCATGCACCACATCACCGATCTGGAGAGCTACAACCACTACTTCGGCTGGTACGGCGGCAAGATGGAGCAGAACGGCCCGTGGCTGGATCAGTTCCACGCAGAGCACCCCGACATCTGCATCGGCATCTCCGAGTATGGCTGCGAGGGCATCATCAACTGGCACAGCAACACCCCCCAGTGCAAGGACTACACCGAGGAGTATCAGGCTCTGTACCACGAGCACATGGCGCAGGTCTTCGAGGATCGTCCTTGGGTCTGGGCTTCCCACGTCTGGAACATGTTCGACTTCGGCTGCGCTGCCCGTAACGAGGGCGGCGTGAGCGGCCGCAACAACAAGGGCCTCATCACCATGGACCGCAAGACCAAGAAGGACAGCTATTTTGTCTATCAGGCTTACTGGACCCAGACCCCGATGGTCCACATCGCTGGCCGCCGCCACGCTCAGCGCGCAGGCGAGACCACTGAGATCAAGGTCTACTCCAATCAGGACACCGTCGTTCTGTACGTCAACGGCAAGGAAGTCGGCCAGCAGACCGCACACCGCGTCTTCAAGTTCAACGTTGCTCTGAACGAAGGTTTCAACACCATCGTGGCCGTTGCCGGCGATGTGAAGGATTCCATCACGCTGGAGAAGGTTGCTGAGGAGCCCGGCTACTACACCCTGCCGGAGTTCAACGAGCGTCAGGAAGGCGTCGCCAACTGGTTCAAGCAGGTCGGCAGCATGGATCTGACTGCGCCCATGGAGTTCCCGGAAGGCTATTACAGCGTGAAGGACACCATGGAAGACCTTGCTAAGAACGAAGAGGCTCTGGCTCTGGCTGCAAAGGCCGTCAAGCTGGCCACCAACTTCGACATCAAGCCCGGCGTCGGCATGTGGGACATGATGAAGAAGATGACCCCCGAAGCCATGAGCAACATGATCTCCGGTATGCCGGAGGGCTTCATCGAGAGCCTGAACGCACAGCTCATCAAGGTCAAGAAGTAATTCCCTCTCAAGAGCAGAACAATGCCCCGGCGGATGCTGCAAATGCAGTGCCCGCCGGGGCATTTTTATGAAACCAAATTCTCAGCGCTTTTTTTTCTTTTTCTTTTTCGGGCCGGAGGAAGCCGCACTGCTGGTCGTATGGGGCGCATTGCGGGCCCGGCGGGACTCATACAGATACTTTGAGAGATTGGGCACCACGATGGCAATGATCGCCAGAACGACGAACACCAGAAAGCTGGGCTGGTCGTGGTTCGTATTGAACAGCGTTTGCAGGAAGTTGCTCATAAGATGTACCTTTCCGGTTTTGCGAAACCGCTCAATAGGGGGTGGCTCACAGCAGGATGAGGCCGTTCTCGTCCGGCTTCATGGGGACGGCGATGATCGCATCCACGAGGGTCATTGCGATGGAAAAACCGCTCCAGCAGGTCGCCAGATAGAGTACCCCCAGAATGGGCCGCTTCGCGTAGAACTGGTGTGCGCCAAAAATCCCCAGAATGCAGAGGCGGAGGTAGGTCTTGCGGTTGACGGCGTGCTTTTCGCGGCCATCATACCATGTGGCCAGATGATCGATGCAGTTCCAGATGAAGCCGTGGTTGGGGTCTTTCTGCCATTGGGTCTTTGCCATTGTTTTGTACCTCTGTCTCTTGTTTCATAAAATCAGGAAAGCCGCCCACCGCGCAGTCAGCCCGGTGAGCGGTCCTCCTTATTGGTTTCTGATGAGAATGTTTTCCGCAGTGTTAAGCGTTAGAATGCAGCTTGGGATCAGGCGTTCTGCGCAGCAGCCATCTTGATCTTCACGACCTCGTCCTGAATCTCGGCCATCTTTTCCTTGGTCAGGGGGTAGAAGTGCATTGCGATCAGGTTGCAGACCAGACCGATCATGATGACGCCGTAAGCGCACAGTGCAGTGCCGATGCGGAGCTTCATGGTGACGGGGTCGCCCATAACAGGGTTATGGTCAGCGAAGCCGCAAGCGGTGAACATGACACCTGCGATCATGGGAGCGAAGGAAGAGACCAGCTTGTCCACGAAGCTGAACAGGGTGCCCATCAGGCCGGGGACGTACTTGCCGGAACGATAAACTTCGTAGTCAGCGCAGTCAGCGGTCATGGGGATGACGATGTTGCCGGCGAGGTTCTGGAAGCCGCCGGTGAGAACGGTCAGGACAATGTAGAGGATCAGGAAGTAGCCCCAGTTCAGAGCACCGGTCTCCGGGTTGGAGGTCATGGTGGTGGGGTCACCCAGCAGCCACAGAGCGATCAGACCGCCATTGCCGATCAGAGCGCCGACAGAGCCGATGATCATGCCCTTGCGCTGGCCAAACTTGGTAGCCAGAGTGGAGATGCACAGGAAGGTCAGGACGCAGACGGGGACGGTGGTCAGAGCGGTGACGTTGCCCTGCAGCAGGGTAGAACCGGCGATGCAGGCGAACAGAGCGACCTGAACGGCGCTGGTTCTTGCGGTATTGCCCAGCTTATCGGTAGAGGCAGACAGGACCAGCATCTGAATGGCGCGGTTGTTCTTCAGGGTATCCCAGTAATCCTTCAGGCCGACCTTGACGGGCTTGCCGGTGCCGAAGAACTCAGGACGATCCTTCGGGGTGATGGCGATGACAGCCAGCAGGGTGAAGATGCCGGAAGCGATGGCAGTGAGCAGCCAGAAGGTGTGGAAGAACTGAGTGGAAGCATAGCCGCCGACGTCCTTGTAGCTGTTTGCGATATTGGCGGTGATAACAGCCAGACCGGCAAACAGGACGGTGTTATACACACCGTCGAAGGAGGCAAACAGAGGACGCTGCTTGGGGTCGTTGGTCAGGCAGGACTGAGCCGACTTGGTAACGACACACTGGCAGGTGTAGCCGAGGTAGTAAACCATCAACACGACCACATAGAAGGGGAAGCGGGCAGTCTGCGGCAGGTTGTGGGTGACATGGAAGGCGACGAAGCTGGTCACGGCCAGAAGGATGTTGCCGATGACCATGAACGGGCGGTTCTTGCCGAACTTGCCGTTGGTCTTATCAACCATGAAGCCCACGAACGGGTCGGTGACGCCATCCCAGATACGCATGGCCATGGTCAGGGAAGAAGCGACCATCATGCCAACGCCGACCCAGCCCATCAGGTAGTAGGTGGCGTAGTTCATCAGGAACAGGTACAGGTTGGTGGCCGTGTTGTTCAGCGCAAAGCAGCCGATGCGCCACAGCGGAACGCGGTGGATGCCGTTGGTCTCATAGTTCTTGTCATAGAACTTGTCCGGCAGAGTTCTCGTTTTTGCCATTTCGTTTTCTCTCCTTAATTCGTGAATAGGCGTTCTCCGTTTTGCCCCGTTTAGAAAACCGCACCTGCCACTGTGCGGGCTGCGGGACTTTATGTCATTATTATGAACACATTTCGAAAATTCTGTTAGTAAAATTTTGAGGTGAATCAGGACGATTTTACTATTTTGAGAAGATTTTCACAACTTTCAAAAAAGCTATTGGGTAGGTTGCACAATCAAGTGATATACTAGTATTGCACATTGCCCATGTGCGCGAAACGTCCTGAAAAGAATGTGGGGAAATTGCGGATTTATCCAAAAATATTTCTACTCCGTTTGGAGCCGCGTCATTATAATATAGGTATCATAAAAACGCATCTCTGCATCCCTGTAAAAAATGAAAAAGGAGAAACACAAATGGCAGTAAAAGCTTCCGAGCGCGTTCAGCGCTACGTCAATGCAAACGGCCCCACCATCGGCACCGTGGAGCGCAAGGTCCTTTCGCAGGACGGCCTGTACTTCAAGGATATCGACGGCACCGGCACCGTCAGCGCCGTCAACGACTGGCGCCTTTCCCCCGAAGAGCGCGCACAGGCTTACGTCAAGACCCTGACCACCAGCGAGAAGATCGGCCAGCTCTTCACCTCCGACTGGCGGATGGGCCCCAAGTATCCCTCCCCTCGTCTCGCCGCCAACGGCCATAAGCCCGTGGGCGACGAGACCGGCCTGCTGGATGAGGCCCCGGTGGATGTCTCCGACAGCATCTTCGGCCATCAGGCTCTGCCCAGCACCACCGACATGGTCAAGAAGTGCTTCAACCGCCACGTCATTCTCCGCGAGAGCCCCTCGCCCGAAGATCTGGCCGATTACCTCAACCAGCTGCAGTACCTGACCGAGACCTGTGAGCACTTCGTGCCCATGCAGGTCATGTCCAACAGCCGCAACGAGAACGGCGAGGTGGTCTTCGGCATGAACGACGCCACCGGCGTGTTCGCCACCTATCCCGGCACTCTGGGCATCGCAGCCGCCGTCAAGGGTACCGCCCGCATCGACATCATCGACAAGTTCGCCGACACCATCCGCCGCGAGTGGAACGCATGCGGCCTGAAGAAAGGCTATATGTACATGGCCGACTGCGTCACCGACCCCCGTTGGCAGCGCACCTTCGGCACCTTCGGCGAGGACCCGGAGCTGATCGAGGAGATCTTCGACCACCTGATCCCCGGCATTCAGGGCGGCAGCAACGGTGTCACCCCGGAGGGCGTATCCGTCACCGTGAAACACTTCCCCGGCGGCGGTGCCCGTGAGAACGGCTTTGATCCCCACTATGCCGCTGGTCAGTGGAACATCTACGCCACCCCCGGCTCCCTGCAGAAGTATCACATCCCGGCTTTCCGTGCGGCCATCCGCCACAACGCCGAGTCCATCATGCCCTACTACTCCAAGCCCTGCGCCGAGAAGAGCGCCCCGCAGGAGGACTTCAACGGCAACCCCATTGCGCTGAACCCCTACGGCTTTGCCTATAATAAGGTGTTCATCGACGGGATGCTCCGCAGCCAGATGGGCTTCAAGGGCTACATCAACTCCGACACCGGCATCGTCCACAACATGTGCTGGGGCGTCGATATGCTGGACGAGCCGGAGCGCATCGGCTACGCCGTCACCCAGAGCGGCGTGGACCTGATCTCCGGTCTGCTGGACAACGAGCTGGGCGAGGAGAGCTACGCCCGCGCCACCAATGGCTACTACGACACCCACGAGGTGCCCGCCGGCTTCAAGAAGGAGGACCTCGTCCTGACCGACGAGAGCCTGAACCGCGCCGTCAGCCGCACCCTGACCGAGTTGTTCCGTCAGGGCATGTTCGAAGACCCCTACGCCGACCCCAAGAAGGCCGCCGAGGTCGTTGCCGCCAAGGCCGACTGGGAAGAGGCTGCCCGCGTCCACCGCGAGAGCGTCGGCCTGCTGAAGAATGACGGCACCCTGCCCCTGAAGAAGGGCTGCAAGGTCTACGCCGAGGCCTTCGGCAAGAGCGCCGAAGCCAGCGAGGCTGCCACCAAGGCCCTGCGGGAGATGCTGGGCGATGTAGTTCTGGTGGATGACCCCGCCGCAGCCGGGATCGCCCTGCTGATGGTCAGCCCCCAGTCCGGTGCCTACTTCAACGCTACCCCCGGCTATCTGGAGCTGGACATCTGCGAGGACAAGACCGTCTGCAACGTGGACGAGAGCGGCAAGCCCACTGCCGAGACCCACAAGGAGACCACGCTGGTGGGTGCCAACCGCATCCCCGGCATCGCCGAGGCGGTCCACGCGCACGGCGGCAAGGTCGTCTCCAACATCAACTGCCCGCTGGCTTGGGAAGTCGGCAGCATCGAGAAGGTCTCCGACGCGCTGACCGTCGGCTTCGACACCTATCCTTCCGCTACGCTGGACGTTATGTTCGGCCGCTTTGCCCCGGTCGGCAAGCTGCCGCTGACCCTGCCCAAGGGCGATGAGGTTCTGGCTGTCAACGCGGACGGCGTCTGCGTCAGCCCCAACGACGTGCCCGGCTACGCCAAGGATGCCTACATGCCCGACAGCATGAAGGACGAGAACGGCAAGGCTTACGCCTACCGCGACGCCGCCGGCAACTACTATGAGATGAACTTCGGTTTGAATTACTAAGCTTTTATCGATAATCAACACCCCTTCCGGGGTGTTGATTATCGATTTTTACAAGGAGAATCAAATGCCTCAGACACAGAAAAAACAAGATATGGGCACCGGCGACGTCAAGAAGCTGCTGCTCCAGCTGATGATCCCGGCGGTCGTAGCGCAGGTGGTCAACCTGCTGTACAACATTGTGGACCGCATCTACATCGGCCACATCTCCGGCATCGGTGCGGCGGCGCTGACGGGCGTGGGCCTGTTCACCCCCATCCTGATGCTGCTGAACGCCTTTGCCATGCTCATCGGTGCGGGCGGTGCCCCCCGCACCGCCATTGCCATGGGCCAAGGCGATAAGGAGCAGGCGGAAAAGATCATCAGCAACAGCTTCACCATGCTGATGATCTTCGCGGTGCTCCTGACGGGCGTGTTCTACGCCAGCGCACCCACCCTGCTGCGCCTGTTCGGTGCCAGCGATACCACCCTGCCTTACGCGCTGGCCTACAGCCGCATCTACATCCTCGGCTCGGTCTGCGTCCTCATGGTGATGGGCATGAACCCCTTCATCACAACGCAGGGTTTCGCCAAGATCAGTATGCTCACCACCGTCATCGGTGCGGTCATCAACATCATTCTGGACCCCATCCTGATCTTCGCGTTCGGTCTGGGCGTGCAGGGCGCGGCCATCGCCACCGTGCTCAGTCAGGCTGTGGGTGCCATCTGGATCCTGCGCTTCCTCACCGGCCCCAAGACCACTCTCAAGCTGAAAAAAGAGTACCTGAAGCCGGAAAAGAAGACCATCCTGCCCGTCGTAGCGCTGGGCATATCCTCTTTCGTCATGCTCTCCACCGAGAGTCTGCTCTCCATCAGCTTCAGCTCCAGCCTCGCCCGGTACGGCGGCGACGTGGCCGTGGGCGCTATGACGGTCATCACCAGCGCTTCCCAGCTGGCGACCCTGCCCCTTCAGGGCATCTGCCAAGGCGGCCAGCCGGTGATGAGCTTTAACTTCGGCGCGGGCAAAAAGAGCCGCGTCAAGGAGGCCTTCCGCTTCCAGTTGACCCTCTGCTTCGGCTACACGACCCTGTTCTGGCTGCTGATGATGCTGGTTCCCGGCGCGGTGGCGGGCATCTTCACTTCGGACGCCGCCCTCATCGAGTACACCACGTGGGCCATGCGCATCTATATGGCTGGCATCTTCGCCATGGGTGTTCAGATCGCGTGCCAGCAGAGCTTCATGGCGCTGGGGCAGGCCAAAGTCAGCTTGCTGCTGGCCTGTCTGCGCAAGATCATCCTGCTGATCCCCCTCATCTTCATTTTGCCGCATCTGGTTTCTGACCCCGTTTTCGGCGTCTTCCTCGCCGAGCCGGTCAGCGACATCCTTGCTGCAACCGTTACCGCCTTCACCTTCTTCACACGGTTCAATAAGATCTTGGATAAGGGTGCGGGCAAAGTCTGATTGAACGGAGGTACACCATGGAAAAGAACGTTCTGAACACCGACCTCTCCGGCAAAGTCGCCGTTGTCACCGGTGCCAGCGGCACCCTCTGCTCCATCTTCGCCAAGGCCTTGGCCCGCGCGGGGGCGAAAGTTGCCCTGCTGGGCCGCAATATGGACAAGCTCAAGGCGCTGGCCGATGAGATCGAAGCCGAGGGCGGCGTGGCCAAGGGCTACACCTGCAACGTCATGAACAAGGCCAACTGCTTACAGGTGGCCGAGGACGTGCTGGCTGACCTCGGCCCCTGCGACATCCTCGTGAACGGTGCGGGCGGCAACAATTCCCGCGCCAATACCGACAAGGAATATTTCGAGATGGGCGACCTCGACACCGACACCGTGACCTTCTTCGACCTCGACGAGAGCGGCGTGGAGATGGTGTTCAACCTGAACTTCATCGGCACCCTGCTGCCGACCCAAGCCTTTGCCCGCCAGATGGTCGGCCGCGAGGGCTGCAACATCCTGAACATCTCCAGCATGAACGCCTACCTGCCCCTGACCAAGATCCCGGCCTACTCCGGCTCCAAGGCTGCTGTGACCAACTTCACCCAGTGGCTGGCAGTGCACTTCAGCAAGGTGGGCATCCGGGTCAACGCCATTGCGCCGGGCTTCTTCGCCAGCGACCAGAATGCAAAGCTCCTCTACAACGAGGACGGCACCCCCACCGCCCGCACCGGCAAGATCCTTGCCGCCACCCCCATGGGCCGCTTCGGCGACAGCAAGCGTGACCTCGTGGGCGCGC
>ENA-OPDA01002129-OPDA01002129.1-human-gut-metagenome-genome-assembly--contig:-NODE-2129-length-11931-cov-3.049764_pt1 | contig 11931 bp, 11 predicted proteins | sample MGYA00241253_ERZ501486 | MGnify/ENA primary metagenome ERZ501486 (study PRJEB25962, sample SAMEA2042510) | human gut metagenome | biome: human gut; feature: human-associated habitat; material: faeces... | reverse complement strand
GTACTGCGATATCGTAGATGAAACCGGTGCAATTGCCACAATTGCAACCATTTTGTCCATGAACGGAATCAGCATTAAAAATATTGGCATTCTTCATAATCGTGAATTTGATGAAGGTGTTTTAAAAATTGATTTCTACGATGAAGAAGCCCTGAAAGCCGCTTCTGAGCAGCTTAGAAAACGAAACTATATTATTTATGAGCGTTAGGAGTTTACAATATGTTATTTCATAAATCCCATCCTCTAAAAGGAGAAATTACCGTACCTGGAGATAAATCCATCTCCCACAGAGGCATTATGCTTGGTGCTCTTGCCAATGGTACTACTTCGATTACAAACTTTTTAAAAGGTGCTGACTGCCTCTCTACCATTTCCTGTTTTCAAAAAATGGGGATTGAAATTGAAGAAACAGAAAATGAAATTCTGGTTCATGGAAAAGGACTGCACGGTTTAAGTGCTCCAAAAGAAATTTTAGATGCCGGAAACAGTGGTACAACGACAAGATTAATTTCCGGTATTTTAGCCGGACAAAACTTTTCCTGCGACCTTACCGGTGATGCTTCGATTCAAAAACGTCCAATGAAACGTATTATGACACCACTCTCTATGATGGGTGCTGATATTACCAGTGTTCATAATAATGGATGTGCACCACTTCATATCAAAGGTGCGCCGTTAAAGGGAATTTCCTACCAGTCTCCGGTTGCTTCTGCCCAGGTAAAATCCTGTGTACTCCTTGCCGGAATGTATTCGGACGGCATTACCTGTGTAACAGAGCCGGTTCTCTCCAGAAATCACACGGAGATCATGCTGAATTACTTTGGCGCTGATGTAACATCAGAAGGAACAACTGCATTCATCAAGCCAGATCCTTCTCTTTACGGACGTGAGATCCTGGTTCCGGGCGATATCTCTTCCGCTGCTTATTTTATCGCAGCCGGCCTTCTTGTTCCCAACAGCGAGATCCTTCTGAAAAATGTGGGGATCAACCCGACCCGTGACGGTATCCTCCGTGTATGCAAAGCCATGGGGGCAGATATCACCCTTCTCAACGAAACCACAGAAGGTGAGCCTACTGCTGATCTTCTGATCCGCTCCTCCGCTCTTCACGGAACCACAGTAGAAGGTGCCATCATTCCTACTCTGATCGATGAACTTCCGATGATCGCTGTTATGGCAGCTTTTGCAGAAGGAACCACTGTTATCCGGGATGCACAGGAACTCCGTGTCAAAGAATCCGACCGTATTCAGGTTATAACCGAAAATCTCCGGAAAATGGGCGCAGATATCCAGGCAACGGAAGACGGCATGATCATCCATGGCGGAAAACCTCTCCACGGTGCAGAGATCGATTCTCATCTGGATCACCGTGTAGCCATGTCCTTCGCAGTAGCAGGCCTTCTCTCAGAAGGAACACTTTCCATCAAAAATGGTGAATGTGTCAACATCTCCTATCCGGAATTCTATTCCGATCTTTACAGTCTGGCAGAATAATTATCAGATATACAGACAGAGAGCATTTTTGTGTACTATTGCATCTGTTCTATCAGATGGAAGTACCTGAAAATGCTCTCTGTTTTTTGTATTTTTTTATATTTCGTATATTTTTTATCTGTTATGGATATTATAATTCCAAAATAAAATCATTTTTTTGATAAACTTTATCTATTTCCCCACTTTTCAAATTTCTACAGTTATGGTATTATTTGTCCGGAAAATAAAATATTTCCAGAGAGGAGCAACGATTATGAAAATTTTGTTTTATGACACTAAGAGCTACGATAGAGAATTTTTTGAGAAGCTGCTTCCGTCCTATCCAGGTATTGAGATTAAATTCATTGAAGCAAATATCCATGAGGAAACTGCAGCTCTTGCCCACGGCTACGACGCTATCTGTGCATTTGTAAATGCAGATCTTGGCGCACCGGTCATCGAAGAACTTCACCGACAAGGTGTAAAACTGATCCTAATGCGCTGTGCAGGATACAACAACGTTGATCTGGAAACTGCTGCCAGATGCGAAATCCAGGTGGCACGTGTTCCAGGTTATTCTCCGGAAGCAGTTGCCGAACACGCCATGGCACTTGCCCTTACCGCCAACCGCCACACCCATAAAGCATATATCAAATGCCGTGAAAACAACTTTGCACTGAACGGTCTCATGGGCGTAAACTTTTATCAGAAAACTGCCGGTATCATCGGTACCGGAAAAATCGGCCAGGCAATGGCAAAAATCTGCCGTGGCTTCGGTATGAAAGTAATCGCTTATGATCTTTTCCCAAATAAAAATCTTGACTTTCTGGAATATGTTTCACTGGACGAACTTCTTGCCACCAGCGATCTGATCAGTCTGCACTGCCCGATGACTCCGGAAACAGAGCATCTGATCAACTCCGAAACCATCGCCAAAATGAAAGATGGCGTGATCCTTGTAAATACTTCCAGAGGTGGACTGATCAAAACGGACGACCTGATCGCAGGTATCCGTGATCATAAATTCTTTGCCGTTGGTCTGGATGTTTATGAAGAAGAATCCGCCTATGTATATGAAGATATGTCAAGCAGCATTCTTCCTACTTCCACGATCCAGCGTCTTCTGTCCTTCCCGAATGTTACAATGACTTCCCATCAGGGATTTTTCACAGTAGAAGCACTGACAAATATTGCTGAAACAACCCTGGAAAATGCAAAAGCGTTTATGGATGGGGATGAAATGAAAAATCTGGTTCACTGATTTCCAGAACCTTTATAGAAAAAATGTCCCGGACCATTGCACTTAACGATGATCCGGGACATTTTTGTCAACTCTTAAATGTACACCTGTATTTCCTAATAAATTTCCTCAAAAGATTTTCCATCATCTTCTGTATAATATACACGCTTTCCATCCTGTGTATAGATTAATTTCTGTTTTCCCTCAGGATCCAGACTGCACTGCTGGTAAGTAACACCTTCTTCTACCGGAAGCATACTATCTGCATTCTCATAATTCTCGGGAGTTAAATTCGACGGCGCATGGCCATACTCATAAATATACTGGGCAACATCATTTTTGTCCGTATACGTTCCTTTTTCATCCATTTTGTTTTCTGCAGCGTGATCTGTACTTTCTGTGCTGTCTTTCTCTGAAGAATCCTGCGCCTGCTCCATCTCCTCTTCATCCATCGCAGTCATTTCATCATCACTGTCCTCATCCATGGCTTTTAATTCATCGTCTGTCAACGGCTCCATATCATTCTCAAAAGCAGCTTCATCATACGTCTGCTTCTCCTTACAGCCACCCAGCATCAGAATCGCAGCACCAGTCAGTGCCAAAAGAAATAATTTAAACTTTCTCATGAATCAATCTCCTTTCATGGCATATCGTTCTCTCAAAAGTGTAATTTCTCTTTTCCATCCCTCATCATCATTTGGCGTCTCCAGTATAAAAGGAACTCCCTTAAGTGCCGGATGACACACCACCTCTACAAGCGCATCCAGACCGATTTCTCCTTCGCCGATCTTTGCGTGACGGTCTTTATGACTTCCCAGTCCATTCATGCTGTCATTAAGATGAACCGCTTTCAGTCTGGTAAGTCCGATCACCTGGTCAAATTCTGTCAGTACTCCATCCAGATCATGTACAATGTCATAGCCTCCATCCCAGATGTGACAGGTATCCAGGCAGACCCCCAGTTTGTCTTTTCTCTCCACGCGGTCAATGATCTCTTTCAGTTCCTGAAACGTTGATCCCACTTCTGATCCCTTGCCGGACATAGTTTCCAGAAGAACTGTGGTACTTTGTTCTTCTGTAAGAACATCATTGAGAATTTCTGCAATTTTTGCAATTCCAGATTCTATTCCCTGCCCTACATGGCTTCCGGGATGAAAAATATAATAATTCCCCGGTGTATACTCCATGCGTTTCAGATCATCTGCCATAATCTCTCTGGCAAAATCCCTCAGATTTTCTTTTGCCGCACAGGCATTCATTGTATATGGCGCATGAGCTACGATCTTACCGAAATGATGCTCTCTGGCAAGTTCCAGAAACTTTTCCACATCTGCCGGATCAATCTCTTTCGCCTTACCGCCTCTTGGATTTCTGGTAAAAAATGCGAACGTATTTCCTCCGTTTTTTACCATCTGACGTCCCATGGCTGCATAGCCTTTGGATGAACTTGTATGATTTCCGATATATAATACCATTTTTTTCTGATCTCCCTGTATTTTTTATTTACAGCAGCTTAAAGCCACAATTGTGTTGCCTTGTCCATTATAGCAAAAACTCTTTTTTCTGCAAAGTCCGGTATTCATTCTTTACATTACTTCCAATTCTTCCTATAATAAATGTATCTTTACATATGAAGGAGAAAAAGTATGGCAAATGATAATCGAAAGCCGCCGCACAGACATGATCCGGAACTGGCACGAAAAGAAGCACTCCAGGCCAGACAGACACATACACATCGTTCCGGTCAGAAAGAAAGCGGCCATCGCCAAACCACTTCGCGGGTAAACAAACGTCCGTCCACACACAGTTCTGCCACATCCCGCAGAAAAAACATCAAAAAAAATTCCAGATATCAGCAGGTACGACGTCAGAAAATGATGCTTGCGGGAGGAGGATTTCTGATCTTGCTTCTTGTAATTATCTTCTCTGCCCGCTCCTGTATTTCTTCCAGAAAAGCCGCCGAAGCTGCTGCCATCCAAAAAGCACAGGAAGCCGCCCAGGCGAAAAAATCCGAAGAAACCGCAAAAGCAGCTCAGAAAGATCCTGTTTCACTAACCATCAGTGTTGTAGGCGACTGCACCCTTGGTACAGACGAAACCTTTGATTATGACACAAGTCTGAACGCCTATTATGACAGCAACGGAAAAGATTACTTTTTCCAGAATGTAAAAAGTATTTTTTCAGCTGATGATCTGACCATCGCCAATTTTGAGGGAACACTTACGGATTCGGATACCCGTGAAGATAAAACATTTGCATTTAAAGCACCTGCCGAATATGCACAGATCCTAACCAGTGGTTCCATAGAAGCCGTAAATACTGCCAACAATCACAGTCATGATTACGGAGAGCAGAGTTACACGGACACACTGACTGCTCTGGATAACGCAGGGATCATCCATTTTGGCTATGATGATACTGCAGTTATGGACATCAAGGGCGTTAAAGTCGGACTTGTGGGAATTTATGAACTGAAAGACCATCTTGGCCGTGAACAACAGCTGAAAGATAATATTGCCAAAGTCAAAGCAGACGGCGCAGAGCTTGTTATTGTAATCTTCCACTGGGGCAATGAGAGCGAAACCGTTCCGGATACCAATCAGATGACTCTCGGACGTCTGGCCATTGATGAAGGTGCGGACCTGGTATGCGGGCATCATCCACATGTACTTCAGGGAATTGAAACTTACAAGGGCAAAAATATCGTTTACAGTCTTGGAAATTTCTGCTTTGGCGGAAACAGCTCGCCAAGCGATATGGATACCATGATTTTTCAGCAGACCTTTACCATCACCTCCGACGGTGTACAGGCAGATAATGTAACAAATATCATTCCCTGCTCCATTTCTTCTGCAGACGGTTATAACAACTATCAGCCAACCCCTGCTACCGGCGATGAAGCCACCAGAATCAAATCCAAGATTGATGAACGCAGCGCAGCGATTCCAACAGCAGATTCTACAGCCAAATCCTCTGGCGATACAGGCAGTTCTGATACTGTTTCTGCAGATGACGCATCCGGAATCACTGATACTTCCGATGAATCGGAATCGGATACAGACTCTGATTTTTCAGATGAATCGGATGGTTCGGATTACGATACTTCAGAAGATTATGATACCTCGGACGAAGAAGATTACAGTTCCGATGAAGAGGCAGATTTTTCAGATAACAGCGATGAATAGATAAAATAAAATCCTGACAGATATTGCATGATCCATGCAAAAATCTGTCAGGATTTTTATATGAAAGATAATTGTAATCTTGTTACTCGATCATCATGGCATCACCAAAACTGAAGAAACGGTATCTCTCCTTCACCGCCTCCTCATAGGCAGCCATAATATGCTCTTTTCCTGCAAGGGCAGAAACCAGCATCAGCAGCGTGGACTCCGGAAGATGGAAATTGGTGATCAGTCCATCGATTGCTTTGAATTTATAGCCTGGATAGATAAAGATCTCTGTCCATCCGCTTCCGGCTTTTACGATTCCGTCTTCTCCTGTTGCAGACTCCAGGGTACGGCAGCTGGTAGTTCCCACGGAAATCACTCTTCCACCGTTTTTCTTTGTATCATTGATCAGTTTTGCCTGATCTTCTTCCACAATGTAAAATTCCGAATGCATATGATGTTTCTCCACATCATCCACTTTTACCGGTCGGAACGTTCCAAGGCCTACATGTAAAGTTACATGGGCAATATTCACACCCATTTCTTTTACCTTCTCAAGAAGTTCCGGTGTGAAATGCAGTCCTGCAGTCGGTGCGGCAGCAGATCCTTCATTTTTGGCATACACGGTCTGATAACGGTTTTTGTCTTTCAGCTTGTGGGTAATATATGGCGGCAGCGGCATTTCTCCCAGCTGATCCAGAATTTCCTCAAAAATTCCCTCATAATGGAACTGGATCAGGCGGTTTCCCTCATCTACAATATCGATGATCTCACCTTTTAAAATGCCATCGCCAAAAGTAATTTTGGCACCCGGACGTGCCTTTTTGCCGGGCTTTACAAGACACTCCCAAATATCATTCTCACGGCGTTTCAGAAGCAGGATCTCGATCAGTGCTCCTGTCTCCTCCTTATGTCCGTAAAGACGTGCCGGAATAACTTTGGTGTCATTGATCACAAGGCAGTCTCCCTTATGCAGGTAATCCAGTATATCGGTAAAATGACGGTGCTCGATACTTCCGTCTTTCAGGGACAGATGCATCAGTCTGGAAGAACTTCTGTCCTCCAGCGGGTCCTGAGCAATCAGTTCCTGCGGCAGGTCATAATAAAAATCTGATGTTTTCATAATTATTTTTCCACTTCCTCTTTCCACTGTTTGCGAAGTCTGCGGACCTCGTTCCACTCTTTGTTTGTAAGATCGGCCTTTGGCAGCAGATCCGGTCTCCATTTGGCAGTACGGATAATAGACTGCTCTCTTCTCCATTTATCCACATTTGCATGATGTCCGGAAAGCAGCACCTCCGGAACTTTTTTTCCATGCCATTCTTCCGGTCGGCTGTACTGGGGATATTCCAGAAGATTTCCGGAAAAAGATTCCGTCTCTCCGGATTCCTGATTATTCAGAACTCCTGGTACCATTCTGGAAATGGAATCCATCATAACCATAGCCGGAAGTTCCCCACCAGTAAGTACATAATCACCGATAGAAACATAATCCGTCACAATTTCTTCCAGAACACGCTCATCAATTCCCTCATAATGACCGCAGAGAAAAACCAGGTCTTCTTCCAGTGCGAACTCTTTCGCCATATTCTGGTTGAAAGTTTTTCCCTGAGGAGTAAGAAAGATCACACGTGGTTTTCTTCCGATGCGCTCTACAATGGATTCATAGGACAGATATACCGGTTCTGCCTGCATCAGCATTCCGGCACCGCCGCCATAGGTATAATCATCCACTTTCTGGTGCTTATTGAATGCATAATCACGAATGTTCACTGCCTCCAGTGTGAGGAGACCTTTTGTGATCGCACGTCCGGTAATGCTGGTATTCATGCCATTTTCAATCATCTCCGGAAACAGGGTTAAAACATGAAAATTCATTTATATTAATCCTTTCATCAGATGAATGGTCATTACATTCTTCTCCACATCCACATCAAGGATACATTCCCTGATAGCAGGGAGCAGAATTTCTTCGCCTTTGGCATCCTCTACTACATAGACATCATTAGCGCCTGTTTCCATTACATCTTTCAGAGTTCCAAATTTGCTTCCGTCTTCGAGAACTACATCCATACCGATCAGGTCTGCAATGTAATATTCATCTTCTTCCAGCTCCTGTGCTTCTTCTCTCGGGATCCAGAGTTCTCTTTTTTTATACATCTCTATATCATTAATATTATCAATTCCCCTGAATTTCAGGATTACAAGGTTCTTGAAATACTTAACATTCTCTATTTCAAGCTTTCTTTTCTCTCTGCCTGTGTCAAGCAGAACATATTCCAGATCCAGAAATCTGTCTGCATCTGTGGTAGGATATACTTTTACTTCCCCGCGTATTCCGTGTGTCGTAGTGATCACACCAACTTTTAATAAATCTTCCATCTGCTGACTCCTATAATTTTCATATCATACGTCATTTGCATTCTGCTTTTATGCCTGCTCACAGCGAATGCTGATCCATATTCCAAATCCGCTTAAACCCAAATCAGGAGCCATGGGATGTTCCACAGCTCCTGACCCTTATTTTCATTGCAGAATATCTACAATCACTTTTTTGCTGCTTTTTGAAGAAGCTGCTTTTACCACAGTTCGGATCGCTTTCGCAATTCTTCCCTGCCGTCCGATAACCTTGCCCATGTCAGCAGGTCCGACTTTCAGTTCAACGATGATCGCGTCTTCCTTTTCTGTCTCAGTAACAACTACTTCATCCGGATTTTCAACAAGAGATTTTGCAATTACTTCCACTAATTCTTTCATTACATACCTCCCTGACCCGTCCCCTACGGACGCTGCAGAAATACCTTATCCTGGTATATCTGAATTATTTTTCAATTCCGGCATCTTTGAGGATTTTTGCTACAACATCTGTAGGCTGAGCTCCTGCTGCAAGCCATTTTTTAGCTGCTTCTTCATCAACTGTTACAGCGCTTGGCTCAAGGTTTGGATCGTATGTTCCGATTTCTTCGATACATCTTCCATCACGTTTGCAACGGGAATCTGCAACTACGATTCTATAAAAAGGTGCTTTCTTCTGTCCCATTCTTCTTAATCTGATTTTAACTGCCATTGTTTCTTTTCCTCCATTAAATAAAATATATTGTTTTCTTATGTTATATTACTGTTCAGCTATGAAACAGTAACTTTTATGTCAAAGCGTTATCCGCTTCGCTAACTTCTCAATTACAGTCCGAACGGAAGTTTAAATCCACCGCCGCGCTTACCGGCTTTTCCGCCCATAAGACCAGGCATCTGTTTCATCATCTTCTTGCTCTGCTCAAACTGTTTCACCAGACGGTTTACTTCAGAGACATCTACTCCTGCACCTCTGGCAATACGGTTCTTTCTGGAAATGTTCAGGATTGACGGATTACTTCTCTCCTGAGGTGTCATGGAAAGGATAATTGACTTGGTTCTGTCCATGGCTTTCTCATCGATCATTCCCTCAATATCCTTCATCTTACCGCCCATACCTGGAAGCATATTCAGGATACTGCCGATACCGCCCATCTTGTTCATCTGTTCCATACTGGTAAGGTAATCGTTGAAGTCAAAGTCCATTTTCTTTAACTTCTTCTGCATGTCCTGCGCCTGTTCTTTATCGATGGAAGCTTCTGCTTTCTCGATCAGGCTCATGACATCACCCATACCAAGGATTCTGGAAGCCATACGCTCCGGATAGAACTGCTCCAGATCAGAAAGTTTCTCGCCCATACCTACATACAGAATAGGCTTACCGGTTACTGCCTTGATAGAAAGGGCTGCACCGCCTCGGGTATCACCATCCATCTTGGTAAGAATGACACCGTCGATTCCTACTTTATCAGCAAATGTGCTTGCCACATTTACCGCATCCTGTCCGGTCATCGCATCTACAATGAGGATGGTTGCATCTACCTGAATGTTCGCCTTGATATCTGCAAGTTCCTGCATCATATCTTCATCAACATGAAGACGACCGGCTGTATCGATAAGTACGACATTCTGCTGATTTGCCTTCGCATGCTCTATGGCTGCTTTCGCAATATCCACAGGCTTCTGCTTATCTCCCATGGAAAATACTTCCACGCCCTGTTTCTCGCCGTTGACCTGCAGCTGTGTGATAGCCGCCGGACGGTAAACATCGCAGGCTACTAAAAGAGGTTTCTTACCTTTGGATTTCAGCTTACCTGCAAGCTTCGCAACTGTGGTGGTCTTACCTGCACCCTGCAGACCTGCCATCATGAACACTGTGATCTCATTTCCCGGGCGAAGAGGCAGATCTGTTGTCTCACTTCCCATTAATTTCACAAGTTCATCATTAACAATCTTGATCACCATCTGACCCGGATTCAGACCGCTCATAACGTCCTGTCCGATTGCCTGCTCCTGTACAGATTTAGTAAACTGCTTCACAACCTTAAAGTTTACGTCTGCCTCTAACAGAGCCATCTTTACTTCCTTAAGGGCAAGCTTAACGTCCTCCTCTGTCAGGCGGCCCTTGCTTCGCAACTTCTTAAATACATTCTGCAGTTTATCTGTCAAGCTTTCAAATGCCATATGTTATAACTCCTCTAAAATCTCATTGGAAATATTTACAATTTCATCGGAATGATATTCCCGGGCAAGTACACGGATCTGCTTTACCTGTGCCCGTATATTCAGGAATTTCTCTACAAGATGAAGCTTCTGTTCATACTCTTCAAGGGTCTTGTTGCATCTCTTGATCATATCATGCACACCCTGTCTGCTGATGCCCAGATCCTCTGCGACTTCACTCAGCGAGTAATCCTCCAGCACCACGCTCTCATAAACCTGCTGCTGTCTCTCTGTCAGAAGTTCTCCATAAAAATCATATAAATAACCTTGCTCTACAAACTTCTCCATCTGTAATCACCTTGACTATATTAACCTATTTCCAATGTGCTGTCAAGCATTTTCTCTTGACAGCACAAATTTATTTTTTCCGATACACTTCTTAAAAATCTCATCAAAAAAGCCCCGGCATCCATATACTGAACACCAGGGCTCCCATTTCATTTATTTACATGGCAGATGCTACTCTGAGACAATCACAGACTTGGGCGGATCACCTTTGGTCTGCATCCTGCATCTTCGAGAGCTTTAACAATCTCATTCTTATGATCTGTGCCAAAAGCCTCCAATGTGATCTTAAGTTCCACTGCCGCATTTCTGTTCGTGCTTACAAACTGGTTATGATCCAGCTTGATAACATTGCCCTGCGCCTTGGCGATCACGCTTGCCACACGTACCAGTTCACCCGGCTTATCTGGAATGAGCACAGATACTGTGAAGATTCTGTCTCTCTGGATCAGACCATGCTGAACAACAGAAGACATGGTAATAACATCCATGTTTCCACCGCTTAAGATAGAAACAATCTTCTTTCCCTTCACATCCAGATGACGAAGCGCTGCCACTGTCAGAAGACCAGAATTCTCTACGATCATCTTATGGTTCTCAACCATGTCAAGGAAAGCAACGATCAGTTCATCATCCTCGATAGTGATGATATCGTCCAGATTCTTCTGGATATACGGGAAGATTTTCTTTCCGGGTGTCTGTACGGCAGTACCGTCAGCAATCGTATTTACGTGCGGAAGAGTCACAACCTCACCCTTCTTCAGAGAAGCTTTCATGCAGGCAGCCCCTGCCGGTTCCACACCAATGACTTTGATATGTGGATTTAACAGCTTCGCAAGTGTGGAAACACCTGTTGCAAGTCCGCCTCCACCGATCGGAACCAGAATATAATCAACAAGCGGAAGCTCCTGAACGATCTCCATTGCAATGGTACCCTGTCCTGTGGCAACTGCCGGATCATCGAAAGGATGGATAAAGGTATATCCCTCTTTCTCAGCAAGTTCCAGTGCATGTGCACATGCCTCATCATATACATCACCATGCAGGATAACCTCTGCACCGTAACTCTTTGTTCTCTCAACCTTGATCAGCGGAGTTGTGGTAGGCATAACGATCACTGCCTTCACACCATATTTATGCGCAGCATAGGCAACACCCTGTGCATGATTTCCGGCGGATGCTGTGATC
>ENA-OPDA01002128-OPDA01002128.1-human-gut-metagenome-genome-assembly--contig:-NODE-2128-length-11932-cov-2.695630_pt1 | contig 11932 bp, 8 predicted proteins | sample MGYA00241253_ERZ501486 | MGnify/ENA primary metagenome ERZ501486 (study PRJEB25962, sample SAMEA2042510) | human gut metagenome | biome: human gut; feature: human-associated habitat; material: faeces... | reverse complement strand
AAGTCCCCTGCCTTACCGCTTGGCGATGGCGCATCGTGCAGCTAAGTATAGCATATTTTCTGCCGTTCCACAAGAGGGGCGCTGCATTTTTGCAGCCTTTTCCCCGCAGCACTTAGAGCGTTTGCGGCGTTTTTTGTCGTTTTTTGGGCTTTTAGACGCTGTTTTTATGCTTTCCATTTCCTGCCATGTTTTTACGAAAGACAAGTTTTAAAGAATGCAATTTTCAAAAAATGCGGTCTATCGGGGCATAAAATTCATCTTGCAAGGGTAAAAATCGTTTTTTCATAATTTTTATTATTTTTTCAGCCAAAAGCTGTATTTTTTGTTGCGGTTCTGGTACACTGGATGTGATAAAAATAAGTTGAAGAAACTACGCCGATGTCCGGGCTGTCCCCGGGCGGGGCAGTGTCTCCATCTTTGTGAAGGAAAGCGAGGGATCTCATGAAAAAATTCCTGAAAACGCTGGTGGTCGGGATCTGCCTGTTCACCCTGCTGTGCTGTGCGCTGCCGGCTGCGTTTGCTGCCGGCAACACTTCAGGGAGCAAAAAGGAACAGAACGTGTTCGCCATTGGTATGGATGCCCAAGGCGGTATCTGCTCTACTGTGGTAACCTACACGAACCTGTCCGGCAAACTGGAGAGCACGCCCGAGCAGCCTACCATGACGGGCTATACCTTTGACGGCTGGTACACCGAGCCGGTGGGCGGCAGCAAGGTGACCACTTCCACCGTGTTCACCTCCGACGCTACCATCTACGCGCACTGGATTGCCAAGGCCGGTGCTTCCACCGTGCCGCAGCCCGCCACCCAGCCCGCCGCGATTCAGTGGCAAAAGTATGTAGGGCCCGCACTGGTAGCCGGTGCCCTGCTTACCACCCTGCTGGTCTCTACCATGTTCTGAACAACGCTGTAAAACGCATTGATACCAATGAAGAAAGGGATCTTACCATGACTACTTCTACCATGAAACTGCCCGCCAGCTACGCCGTGATCGACGCCGAGGAGATGACCTATCTGGACGGCGGTGCAAGCAGCGCCTACCAGTCCTTCCTGGACGTTGGCAAGGTGTTCAACTACATCGCCCGCATCTTCTCCGGTGCAAGCTCCATCATCAACAACGTCAACGTCATCTACCAGTCCTTTGTCTCGCTGAACAGCCTGCTGACCAGCTTTGGCAAGTAAAAGGCTGACCCCAAAGTCTGCATACGGGAGCCGCGCTTTTTTCGAAAAAGTGCGGCTCCCGTTTTTTCGTGCGCGCAGCAGTTCAGCACAGTAGTGTGTAAAACTTCACATCTCAAAATTATGAACAAACTTTTTAAGTTTTTGGGGTCTTGCAGTCGTTTTTGGGGAAAAATACACACAAAATACAAAAAAATGCGATATTTTTTCGGCATTATCTCTTGATTTTGTGTCTGTTTTGTTATATTGTTGTTACATGGGATGTGGTAAAATAAGGTAGCTTGTAAAGGAGCGCTTCCGCACCCTTTACACCCCGCAAATCCTGTGGCGGCAAGCGCATTTTAAGCCGTTTTTGTTAAGTATTTTCGTAGTTTACGAAAACCTTTTCGCTGGCTTGTACTTTATAGTTTGGGAGTTTGGACATACATGGCAGATCGTGAACTGCGGCGGATGCACCGCGCTGAACTAATAGAGATCATCTATGCGCTGAAACAGAGCGAGGACCAGCTCAAGGCACAGAATGCTGCGCTCACCGCGCAGCTACAGGACCGGCAGCTCCGGCTGGAAAGCGCTGGTTCCATCGCGCAGGCCGCGCTGGAGCTGAACAACGTGTTCGCCGCCGCGCAGGCCGCCGCCGATGACTATCTGCACTCGGTGCAGGCCAACCTTGCAGACACCGACGCCGCCGCTGCCAACACCCTTTCGCAGGCGCGCAGCGAGGCCAAACGCATTCTGGAGCAGGCACAGGCAGACGCCGACAGCCTGAAGGCGCAGACCCGGCAGGAATGCAGCGCCATGGTAGAGCAGGCCGAGCAGGAGGTGCAGCAGCGCTGGCAGGCATTTGACCACAAGGCCAACGAGCTGCTGGACCAGTATCGCAGCACAGACGGCCTGCCTTCGGAGGAAACATGAAAAAACGCGATATCCGGTTTGCTTCCATCCCATCCACCGAGGAAGTAGCCGCAGAACGTGAACGTCTTGCGTACCAGAACCGCTACCAGCGGGTACTGCGCAGTACGGTCTATATATTGGTGGTGGTGGCCGCAGCGGCCGTGCTGCTGGCTACGCTGTTTTTACCGGTGCTTCAGGTCTCTGGCGACAGCATGAACCCTACGTTGAACGACAAGGACATTATCCTGCTGGTAAAATCCAACCACATTGAAAACGGTGAGTTATGCGGGTTTTACTGGCAGAACAAGCTTTTGCTCAAGCGCATCATCGGGCAGCCCGGTGATGTGATCGATATGGACGTGAACGGCGTGGTCTCGGTAAACGGCGAGGTGCTGGACGAGCCCTATGTGGACGCGCTGACCGTGGGCGAATGCGACATCCGGTTCCCCTATCAGGTGCCGGAAAACCGCTACTTCGTGCTGGGCGACCACCGCTCCACATCCATCGACAGCCGCAGCAGCGTGATAGGCTGCGTGGAAAAAAGTCAGATCATTGGCAGGGTGTTTTTAAGGGTATGGCCCCTGTCCAGTTTCTCGTTGATCCATTGAGCCCGGGAGGAGGTACTCTAAGTTATGAACGACATCCTTAAAACCTACAAGGAGCAGTTCCGCGAAAACCGGCATACGCTGCGGCGCTACACCGCATTTGTGCTGGCGCTTGCCATGATCACCACCCTGTTCGTCAACTGGCAGCTGCACGGCGTTGGCATCTCTATGACCGCGCAGTACCAGTGCGGCGAGGTGGAGCACGCCCACACGGCGGATTGCTACGACAAGGTGCTGATCTGCGGCTACACGGAAGGCCAGCTTGAAAATGCGGACGAAGTTGCCGCTGCCGAAGCTGCCGCCGCCAGTGCTGCCCAGAGCAGCGCCGAGGAAGAGATCATGCCGCTGGAGCTGGAGCCGCAGATCGAGTTTGTGCCCCACGAGCACACCGATGACTGCTACACCGAAGTGCAGACCCTGACCTGCCTGGAGGAAGAGCACGTCCACGATGATGACTGCTACGACCCCGAGGACGGCACCCTGATCTGTGAAAAATTTGAGCATACCCACGATGAAAGCTGCTACACCACCGAGTACGAGCTGACCTGCGGCCTGGAAGAGGGCGAGCTTGTGGAGCAGGTGGTAGAGCCCACCCAGAGCGCCGAGCTGGTGGCCATGGCGGTGGCAGAGCCTGTGGCGCTGGAGCCGGTGGTGGACACTGTGGAGCCCATCTACCACCACCACACCGACGCCTGCTACGAGGAAGTGCTGGTGTGCCCCCTGCCGGAGCATCACCACACTGTAAGCTGCCTGAGCGATACCTCTGCCGACCTTGAGACCCCCGAGGAGTGGCAGGCCGCCAACGCCGATGCCGTGATCACCGGCGAGTGGAACGAGGATCTGCTCAGCGTGGCAAAGACCCAGTTGGGCTACGAGCAGAGCGAGAAAAACTTCGAGATCGACCCCGCGGACGGCGTGACCCTGCGCTACTACTCCCGCTACGGTCAGTCCTACGGCAATGCCTACGGCGAGTGGGACGTGATGTTCCTTGCCTACTGCCTGAAGTACGCCGAGATTCCCCAAAGCGCCATCCCGCAGGAGGCCAGCGTGCTTGCCCTGCGCAGCTCCATGAGCGGCATGGACTGGCTGCTGGAAGAGGACGGCAGCGCCGCCCAGCCCGGCGACATCGTTATTTATAATAAGTACGTCACCCGCACCGTGGCTGTGGACAGCAGCGCCGACAGTGCAGAGCCGGATCTGGACGACCTGTTCAGCGTGGATACAGAGTTTGAAAACAGCGCAGAGCTTGAGGGCTCCGGCGTTTCTGCGCAGGATGCAGCCCCCAGTGCTGACGACAGCACCGGCGCACAGGATACCGCAGCCACCTCCGGCACGCAGGACACTGTGCTTACCCCCGAGCCCGTTGACCCGCAGACGGAGCAGCCCGCCGAAAAGCCGGTGGACAGCGCTGACACCGCTGCACCCAGCACCGTGACCTCCGTGTCCGGCGCAGACACCCTTGCCCCCAGCGTGGTATCCCCCGCTGCTGAGCCGCAGACCACCACTGTGACCGACGCTTTGCCCGTGGAGACCGTGGGCATCGTGAGCAGTGTTGACAAGGATGCCGACACGCTGACCGTTATTTCCGGCGACGTAGACGGCAAGGTGGCTGAGGTAACACTGTTCAACACTGATGTGGAAAACGTTATTTCTGTGGCGTATGCGCAGATAGAGCTGAGCGAAGGCGATTCCGATTCGGATGATGACACCGCTTCTGATATTATTGAAACCGACCCGGTGTTCTCCTGCTCCGTTACTACCGTATACGAAACTGCATCCGCATCTGCGGTGCGTCCTTCCCGTTCCCGCGCTGCAAGGTACGCTGCACCTTCCACCTATGCCGTAACTGCCGTGTCTGCTACTCCTGTTGATATGGGCACTCATATCACGAACGTTTCTGTTCAGGTTCCCAACTCCACGGACGGCAGCGGCGTTGTAACCTCTTGGAAAGATGCAAACGGCATTGTGCGTCCCGGTCAGACCGTTAAGGTGCAGTTGAATTACAGCTTTAATGAAAATGAAATCACCGCAGACAACCGCGTCGCAACCTACAAGCTCCCCAACGGTATTACGCTGTTGGACAGTGTTTCAGACTCCGGCAATATCACTTGGCGTGACATTACCACCGGTAAAGACGTTGTCGTTGGCACCTACAATATTGTTGGTGACACCGTCACGTTTACTTACAATGAAACGTTTGCCGACGGCAAAGCCTTTGACGGTGACTTTGAGTTTAAGGCTTCTGCTTCCTCTGATTCCTCCATGGAAAACCAAAAAATCAATTTTGGTGGTACGACCGGTTCTGTTACCATCAAAAAAGAGGATCTGATCTCCGACCTGTCTCTTTCCAAGAATGTGCAGAAGGATGCAAGCGGTAAAGAGCTGATCAAATACGATTCGACGGCGAAAACGCTTGATATCGCCTATGAAGTGGTTGCAAAAACCACAAACGGCACCGGTGATACCGTAAATCTTACCGATTTCTTTGATACCGTAAATTCTTCTCTTCCCAGCAACGCTACCTATCGGCAAGATACGATCAAACTGATAAAGATTGCTGCGGATGGCACCGAAAAGGATGTCACAACGGACTATCAAAGCAAACTTACCGTAGGCACTGAGCTCAAATACGATGCTCTGCCCGAACTGAAAGCCGGTGAGCAATACGTTCTGCGGTATCACGCCACCATTCCTGTTAATGATGATTACACCTATAAAGCCATCAATAAGGTAAAGGCTGAGTTCGACGGCAAAGACAGTTACACGAGCACGGAGGTTAAAAACACCAATCCGCGCCTTACCAAGAGCGGCAATTATGACGCCAGCAGCCGTATCATCACTTGGACAGTCAAGATCAACAACCCCTATGGAGAGGATCTCCGCGGCAAAACCTTTAAAGATTTTCTGCCTGCCGAACTGGAGGTCGTAGGTGAAGTTAAAATTCAGCGCGGCTACTATAGCGACGACATTAAGCCCGTCTCTGCTGCGGATTTCAAGAAAGATAACTACACCTACACCTTCCCGACAGATTTGGCGCATGGTCCGGAAACTGAATCGTTCTACACGATTGAAATCAAGACGAAAGTTCCTGACAACACCACAGTCGGTACTACCTATACAAATACGGCTGATTTTGATGGCAGCGGCGCTTCCGGTGATGTTACTGTGACCGACCGCAGCTCCTATCTTAACAAGAGCCTGTCTAAGGCAGAGGACTTGGAAACCGGCAAGAAAAAGCTGACTTGGCAAACCTCGGTCTCCATCCCTACCGGTTGGAACGAGATCACCCTTACGGATACGATCCATGATGCCGAGGTAAATGGCACAGAGCAGGACGACACACATTATGCGGTCTTGTCCGAGCTGAAGGATGAGATCAAGAATAATCTGCATCTGACCTTGTTCAACTCCACCGAGACCGTTACAATGGCAAATGCGTCCGAGCATGATGTCACGTTTACCGTCACCTATTATGACGAGAACAATGCTGTGGTTACGAACGATGATGCTCATGTGACCAAGTTTAGCATCACCGCTAAGCTTGCCGATGGCAAAACGTTGGATGCCACCAGCATGGAGCTGAGCAACTACCATACCGTTGCCGATATCAGTAATGCAGGCATAGAAGAGCCGTGGCTGTTTGTAAACAATGCTGCCTCCGGTGATAAGACCTCCGATGCCAGCTACACCTATAAAAAGCCCAAGGAAGCAAAGCTTGAAAAGCTGGTCTATGAATACGGCAATTTCAATAACGCTGGCAGCAAGATCAGTGAGCTGGATTATACCAGCAACGGTGGTAAAATCTACTATGAGCTCACCATTCCCACATCACTTACTTGTAAAGATCCGCTGACCACAAAAGATTTGGTCATTACCGATACCCTGCCGGCTGGTGTTACCTTTGACATAAGTAGTGTCACGGTTGGAGCCAACGAGTACAAAGCTGACGGTTCTGTGAATCATCAAGCTTGGTTTGCTAACACAATTTATGGTTCTGGCGGCAGGTCAAACTATGATATTTCGGCAACCAAAAACTTTAGTGCATCAAAAACTCATATTGGCGCAACCGACACCGACCGTACGATCACGTTTACGATCAATAGCGGCTACAACGTTTCTGATAAACCGCAGGTTTTCTATATCCGCTACTCGGTCAGCGTTGCGGAGGACGTCTCTTGGGACGATCTTCGTACGGAAAACAAGTACCGCAACAGCGCAGAATGGAACGGCGATAAGGCAGAAACGGAAACCACCGTCAAGCGCAGCTATGAAAAGCTTTATAAGACCGGCACTATTGTCGATGAAGGCACCGATGCCACCGGCAATAAGCTTGCGACCAAGAAGATCAACTACAGCGTTGTTATCAACCCCACCGGCGATAAGCTGCTGACCACCAGCAATACCACCCTGACCCTGACGGATACGCTTAGCTTTGAGCCCTCTGACAACACCTCCGCTGATCTGGATCTAAGTTCGATCCATCTGTATGGTGTGACCCTTGATACTACCACCGGCAACCTTGTTGCAGACCATACAAATGAGATCGGTCATGACCGGTTTACGGCAACCTACGACAGCCCCAACCACACCATGACCGTCACCGTCCCGGATGAACTGGCTTGTGTACTGGAATACACCTATCAGATTTCTTACCCTTCCTCTACGGAGGTAACGGTTAAAAACCACGCAAACCTTATCGGTCTGGAAGAGAAATGGGTCGATACTCATGTTGTGAATTATGATTCTACGGCTACCGTCCGGTTCAGCAAGTTTGACCTGAACAAGGTGGATTCCAACGATTATCTGGTCACACTTCCCGGTGCAACTTTCCAGCTTGCAAAGTACAATAAAACAACAGGTAAGTTTGAAGAGGTTTGCACGCTGAAAACAAACTCTTCCGGTCAGATCAATTTCGGTCTGCAGGGTTCTTCTGCAACAGCGGAGATCATCACTGAGAGCAGCGCCCAGCTGCTTTGCAATACGCTCTACCGTATTGTAGAGACGGATGCCCCCGACGGTTATGCGATTAGCCAGAGCCCGATCTACCTGCTGTGGGGTGCATTTTCCAACACAACACGAGCTGACGCGTTTAATGCTGCTACCGGTGAATCTTCTATCCATGATGCTCCGAAGTACGATAAATGGCTTAACTGCAACGATGTAACCTACCTTGCCCGTGGTGATATCAGTGCTGTATATGTGCCCAACACCGCTAACAGCATTACGGTTGCCAAGCATTGGCTGGATACGGACGGCAAGACAGAGCTTGCTCCGGACAAGGTCAACTCCACCTACACCGCAACCGTAGAGCTGTGGTGCAAGGGTTACCAGTATAGTGGTGAAAAATCTGATACAAAAGTTGAAAGCGTCACCTTGGATAGTTCCAACAACTGGAGCTATAGCTGGAACAATCTTCCTTTGACTGATCCCGCTGACAGCAGTATCACCTACAAGTACTACGTTAAGGAAACAGCTTGTTCCGGTACGTTTAAATACGACCTGAACAACACCGGCATCACCGGCGGCACCATCCTGCTTTACAATCAGGTGCCCGAGGATGCTAACTACGAACTTCCCTCTACCGGCGGGTCCGGTACACTCCCGTACACAGCCGTGGGCGGCACAATGATGCTGTCTGCGCTGGCATATAGTTTTATCCACCGCAAGCGCAGACGCGAAGGGAGGGCAGATGACTAAACTGCACTTCCCTGCCGGACGCCCGGAGCTTAAACCCCGCCCGCCCAGCGCAAAGTTTACGCGATAGTCCGAACAAAACTACACCCCTACCCCCCCCTGTGCAAAATGCAGGGGGCGGCAAGGGGCAGAAAAAAGAAAGGGGCTTTTTCCATGAAAAAAGCAATGAAGAAACTCATGGCTGCGCTGCTGGCAGTTGCTATGGTTTGCGCCATGGCGATCCCGGCGTTTGCAGATGGCAGCAGCTCTACCAGCACTGCTCCTGTTACCACCCTGTACACGATCGCCGCACCTCATAACGGTCATACCTACGAGATCTACCAGATCTTTACCGGTGATTATGATGCACTCCAACCGTCCATGCTCACCAACATCAAGTGGGGCAAAAACGGCACTGGTACGGCTGGTGATGCTGTTGAGCAGACTGTTCTGGACGCACTTTCCGCCGTTGCTTCCAGTGCAAGCGACAAAGCTAAGCTTGACGTTATCGAAAATTATGTCACCCTGACCAATCCTGTAAAGACCATTGTAAACGGCGGTTCTGTTGAAGTTGTTGGCGGTTACTACCTGATCAAGGACCAGGATGGCTCTCTGTCTGGCTCTGAGCCTTATACCACTTACCTCGTTTCCGTTGTTGGCACTGTTACCATCTCTCCGAAGAGCAATGATGTTCCCGAATTTGAGAAAAAACTGAAGGACACCAACGATTCTACCGGCGATACTACCGGCTGGCAGGATTCTGCCGACTATGATATCGGCGATGACATCCCCTTCCGCCTGCAGGGCACTGTTCCCGAAGACTATGATTCCTATAAGACGTATTACTACGCTTTCCACGATGTGGAAGAAAAGGGTCTGACCTTTGACCCCAGTTCTGTGGAAGTCCATCTCGGCGATGAAAACGGTGCGATAATCCCTAATACCGATTATAAGGTCCTTACCAAAAAAGACGGTACTACGTCTGACACTGAATGCACCTTTGAGATCGTATTTGATGATCTGAAAAAAGTTTCCGGTGTTACTGCTGATTCTACCATTACCGTTACCTACAAGTCTCAGCTGAACGATAGCGCTGTTCTGGGCGCACACGGCAACGTCAACAAGGCAAAGCTGGAGTACTCCAACAACCCCAAGGGTACTGGCACTGGTAGAACCCCTTGGGATAACGTCATCGTCTTTACCTACAAGGTGGTCGTGAACAAGGTCGATCAGGACAATCATCCTCTGGAAGGTGCAGAGTTCACTCTGACCAAAAAGATTAATGGTGGCACGGAAGTTATCAAGACTATGACCATCGACTCTAGCGAAACTCAGTTTACACTGTCCGGTCTGGATGACGGCGAGTACACGCTGACCGAGACTGTAACCCCCGCCCACTACAACACCATCAGCCCCATCACCTTTACTGTCAACGCTGATCATACTATCACTTGGGAAGCCGATCCTCGTAATACTGTTCTGACCTCTTTGAGCGGCAACACGGCGAGCGGTGAGATCACCTTTACTCATAACGAAACCGATGGCTCTCTGACTACGGATGTCGTCAATAATATCGGCACTACCCTGCCCGGCACCGGCGGCATCGGCACCACCATCTTCTATGTGATCGGCGGCGGCCTGATGGTTGCAGCAGCTATCCTGCTCATCACCAAAAAGCGCATGGAGAACCGCTAACTTCTCCTTTTCCCCAGCACAGAGCGGGGCTGCAAAGCCCCCTGCTCTGGTCCTGAAACTATAACGTTAGGGAGTAGCCCATGAAAAAGAACAAAAGCACCATTATACTGATCCTCGTCTTTTTCGTGGGTCTATCCGTGATGTTATACCCCACCATCAGCGATTATGTCAACCAGCGCAACCAGTCCCGCGCGGTGGCAAGCTACGCGCAGGACGTGGACAACATGACCGATGCGGATTACAGCGGATACTTTGACGCCGCCGATGCCTTTAACGCACAGGTAGCCGCCAACGAGTACGCGCTCTACCGCCCGGATCAGCTTACCGGCTACGCCGACACGCTAGATATTACCGGCACGGGCATTATGGGTTACATCACCATCGCCAAAATAGGCGTGGAGCTGCCCATCTACCACGGCACCAGCGACAGCGTATTGCAGATCGCCGCAGGCCATTTGGAGGGCACCAGCCTGCCGGTGGGCGGCGCGTCCACCCACGCGGTCATCTCGGCGCACCGCGGCCTGCCCAGCGCAAAGCTGTTTACCAACCTTGACCAGCTGGAAGTGGGCGATACCTTTACCATCACCGTGCTGGATCGGGTGCTCACCTACGAGGTGGACAAAATTTCCATCGTGCTGCCCACCGAGACCGACGAGCTGAAGATCGCCGAAGGCAAGGATTACGTCACCCTGATGACCTGCACCCCCTACGGCATCAACACCCACCGCCTGCTGGTACGCGGTCACCGCGTGGAGACCCCGGATCAGTACAAGCACATCCGTGTTACTGCCGAAGCGCTCAAGATAGAGCCTATCATTGTTGCGCCCGTCATGGCGCTGCCCATGCTGCTGATCCTGCTGATCGGTATGCTGCTTTCCACACGCAAACGCAAGAAAACAAGAGGTGAAGAACATGAAAAGCATTGATCTGCGTCATCGTCTGGCAGCTGTGCTGCTGGCTGTGTGCCTTGTGGTATGCTGCGCCCTGCCGGCGTTTGCCACCAGTGCCAACCTTGTGTCCGGGCGGCTGGGCTCGCTCCACGTCCGTCTGTACGACACCCACAACGATGTGCCCCTGCGCGGCGGCGAGCTGACCTTGTATCAGGTTGCCGCCGTCAAGCGCACCGGCGGCAACCTGTCCTACGCCTATACCGGCGATTTTACGGGCTGCGGCGTGCCGCTGGGCGATCTTTCCGACAGCACGCTGGCTGACCAACTGGCAAAGTATCTGCCCACCGTGCCCGCCGTTGCCGCCCAGCAGAACGTTGACGAGGAAGGCTACGCCGACTTTACCAAGCTGCCGCAGGGGCTGTATCTGGTCATGCAGACCGAGGCTTCCCACGGCTACGAAGCCATCAAGCCCTTCCTTGTGTCCATTCCCCTGCCGGATGGCGACAGCTGGATCTACGATGTGGACGCCACCCCCAAGGTAGGCGCTACCATCCCGGATACGCCGGACACGCCGCCGGACACCCCCGATCTTCCGGAGCAGCCGGACACCCCGGATACGCCGGTGAGCCCCGGCACACCGGATAACCCGGTAAGTCCCGGCAACCCGGACAATCCCGTAAGCCCCGAGAACCCGGATAACCCGGTCTCCCCTTCTAACCCGGATAAGCCTGTTCTGCCCCAGACCGGTCAGCTGAACTGGCCCATCCCGTTCATGGCCTGCAGCGGCGTGCTGCTGTTTGCCGTCGGCTGGGTGCTGAACCGTCAGGGCAAAAAGGAACACTGAACCCTACTCCCTTCCAGCACGGCGCGCCGTGCCCTCTCCCCCGCAAGGGGGAGTTTTTTGTACCCTATTCCCTGCCGGGCACAGTACCCCTTCCGTCAAAGCCTACGGCTTTGCCACCTTCCCCAAGGGGACGGCTTTTGGCGGTGAAGAGAAAGC
>ENA-OPDA01002123-OPDA01002123.1-human-gut-metagenome-genome-assembly--contig:-NODE-2123-length-11963-cov-3.688781_pt1 | contig 11963 bp, 10 predicted proteins | sample MGYA00241253_ERZ501486 | MGnify/ENA primary metagenome ERZ501486 (study PRJEB25962, sample SAMEA2042510) | human gut metagenome | biome: human gut; feature: human-associated habitat; material: faeces... | reverse complement strand
AACTAAAGGGTTTTGACGGCTTGAGTTGTCCTTCAAATGTTTTATTTGTTGAAAAACTGCAAGAAGCGGGAAATCCTGAGGGTTATATGTAGGTGGCTTTTGGAAGCTCTGTTTTGACCCACAAAAAGGAGCAGCAAATAAAGATTGCAGGAGAGTTCAAGCCTACGGTGGATTGCCTTTGTGCGATCCGCCGTGGGTTTGTTGCTGTTTATATAGAAAAAGTGAGGAGTGCAGGATGTACATGAATGACGGAAATGGAAAGCCTGTTGGGATGCCGCAGAGGGTTATCTACCAGTGTTCGGAAGATGGAGTATGCGGGTGCTTATATATGTAACTGTCGGCTCATAAGTTAATACATGTTTTATATCAAACAAAAGTATTGCTTCCCACACCATAGCCTAAAATCATGTCCGGTGAAATTTTAGCAAAAGAGACATCAGAGGAGCGCATCTGGGCAGAGCAAATGCCCCGGCGGTGCTCCGGGCCCCGGACGCTCCGAACTATGTGTTCCGTGAAAATAGACTTCCCAATATGAGAAAAATGCAGGTCGGATGTAAAATTGACGGAAACCTTGCAAATGACGCTGAAACGTGATATAATTCCGGTACGAACAAACCGGTTTTGGTACGACAACGGTATGGTCTGGTACTGTAACTGTTGTTACGAAACTGTGAAGAACTACTTGGAAAAGTGCAAAAATTCAGCGTAGCTGCGACGACACCTATCAGGTTCAGGTCGTGTCTTGGTACGACAACGAGAACTCCTACACCTCTCAGATGGTTCGTACCATTAAGTGCTTCGCTGAGAATTGCTGATTGAGTTCCTGACCTTCTATCGCAAGTCAAGAAATTAGCGCAACATTCAAGCAGCATATTTGCGATATGCAATTCAACGTTGTTGCTGTTGCATTAAAAAGTTGAATTGCTATAAAAAAGGCTTTTGCTCCCCCTCCTGCCGGGTGACCGGTGGGAGGGGGAGCTTTTTTATCTGCGCAGGAAAATTGCGGCCGGGCGAAACGGGCAAAATTCGGCACGATCTATTGAAAGCAACTCCATAGTATGTTAAAATTACAAAGATAGGATAGACTGGGTTTGGTGTAAAAATCTATGTGCCGCGGGCCGGGAAGTACCCGGACAAAGCGGGCGGAAACGAGGCCGCCGCAGGGTACAACGGTAAGGAGTAAGAAATTTTTATGATTACAAGACGTGAAAAATTGCAATATGGATGTCTGTTTGTGACCGATTTTGTCTCGCTGGTGGCCAGTGTGGCGGTGGCGTGGCTGATCATGGATGGCCTGTTCGGTAAGATGACGGACTTTCGGGAGCCGCGGCTGGTGCTGGAAGCCTGTGTCATGCTGTTCATCGCCTACGTTCTGACCTTTTTCGTTTTCGACCAGAGCGAAAATATCGTTACCCGGAGCAGCACGCGGGAAGTGGAGATCGCGGTCGGCTTCAATACGCTGCTGGCTCTGCTGGATGTGGCGTGCTTGGCGCTGACCAAGGCCACCATGCTGGATTCGCGCTATTTCCTGATCGCAGTGCCTCTCGTCAACATTTTTATGATGTGCGGCAGCCATGCGCTGCTCAAAAAGCTGCTGACCCGCTCGAAGTACACCAAGGGGTTCCGGAGTCTGGTCGGCATCGTGACAACGCGGGAGCAGGCCCCGGTCATCATCCAAGACCTCCGAAAGGACTGGTCGAAGCAGCTTACCGGCATCGCGGTGCTGGAAGCCGTGGCCGAGGATGTGACGGGCGAGATCGAGGGTGTCGCGATCAAGGCCAATTACGATACCTTCATGGACTGGCTCCGTCAGGCGGCGCTGGATGAGATCTATATCGATGTCCCGACGGAAAGCAGCAATACGCTGGTGCCTTATCTGGAGGAGATCGAGAGCATGGGCCTGACGGTCCATTTCCGGCTTCCGGTTCTGGATCGGATCGAAGAGGCGTGCTGCAGCGAGACCAGCGCCGTGCGGATGAGCCGGGTGCTGAGCCGCTGTGCCGGGGGCAATGTGGTCACCATGGGCACCGGGGAACTCAAGCTCCACGACCAGATCCTGAAGCGCGGGCTGGATATCTTCGGCGGCCTTGTGGGCTGCATCATCAGCATCCCCATCATTGCCATCGTGGCCATCCCGCTCAAGCTGGAAAGCCCCGGCCCGCTGATCTTCAAGCAGCGCCGCGTGGGCCGGAACGGCCGTGTGTTCTACATCCACAAGCTGCGCAGCATGTATATGGATGCCGAGGAACGCAAAAAGGAACTGATGGCCCAGAACGAGATGAACGGCCTGATGTTCAAAATGCAGGATGACCCCCGCATTACCAAGGTGGGTAAGTTTATCCGCAAAACAAGCATTGACGAACTGCCGCAGTTCTTTGATGTTCTGCGCGGAGATATGAGCCTTGTCGGCACCCGCCCGCCCACGCTGGACGAGTATAAACAGTACGAAAGCCACCACAAGCGCCGCCTTTCCATGAAACCGGGCATCACCGGCCTGTGGCAGGTCAGCGGCCGGAGCAACATCGAGGACTTCGAGGAAGTGGTCCGTCTGGATGTGCAGTACATAGACAACTGGACCCTTTGGGAGGACATCCGCATCCTCTTCAAAACCGTATGGGTCGTGTTTGCGGGAAAAGGTGCAAAATAAATGAACTACATCATTTTTGGAGGGTCGGGGTTCATCGGAACCCACCTGATTCACCTGCTGCGGCAGGAGTGTGTCCGGCCGGGGGATAAGATCTACGATCTGGATCTCGTCATGCCCGGCGAAGAGGGCGTCGTACCGGGCATCGTGGAGAAAAACGAAGGGGTCGAGTATATCCGCGCGGATGTCCGTCAGCCCCTCACGCTGGACTTTACACCGACAGCAGAGGACGTGATCTTCAACCTTGCGGCGGTCCACCGCACGCCCGGCCACCCGGACGAAGCCTATTTTGAAACGAACATCCTCGGTGCCGAGCATGTGACCGCCTTTGCGGAACGGTACGGCATCCGGAAGATCCTGTTTACCAGTTCCATCGCCCCCTACGGCGCGGCGGAGGAGCTGAAGACCGAGGAAACGATCCCCATGCCCAATACGCCCTACGGCATCAGCAAGCTGGTGGCGGAAAAGATCCACCAGATCTGGCAGGCCAAGGACCCGGCGCGGGAGCTCACCATCGTCCGCCCCGGCATCGTTTACGGCAAAGGCGAGCACGGCAACATGACCCGCCTGTACAAGGGCCAGAAGAAGCACTATTTCTTCTACGCCGGGCGGAAGGACACCATCAAAGCCTGCATTTACGTCAAGGAACTGGTCCGCTTCTTCAAGTATCGGATGATCGACCACTCGTTCCCCGGCGTGGGCCTCTACAACTGCACCTTCGAGCCGGCCTATACCATCGAGGAGATCTGCGCCGCAATGCAGTCGGCCACGGGGATGAAGTCCTATGTCCCGCTGATCCCCGGCAAGCTGCTGCTGTTCGCGGCGGCGGTGCTGGGGCCCATCGGCGGCAAAAAGGTTGGCATCCACCCGGCCCGCGTGAAAAAGCTGATGGTCTCCACCAATATCTGCGGCAAAAAGCTGGCCGCAACGGATTACCGCTTCCACTATACCTTGGAGGAAAGCTTCCGGGACTGGTATGAGGACTGCGGCCGGAAAGAATTGATTTAATGTGAGGGAAAAACGTGTCTGAGAGTACGCCGATCCGGGTCGCCCAAATGATGACAGATATGAATTATGGCGGCGTCGAGATGGTCGTGATGAACTATTACCGCCACATCGACCGCTCCAAAGTCCAGTTTGACTTCTTCGCGCTGGAAGGCTCTGCCGTGCCCCAGCAGGAGGAGATCGAGCGGCTGGGTGGGCACGTCTATCTGGTGCCGCGGTATACCCATCTGGTCCAGTACGAAACGGCGATCATGGAGCTGTTCCGGAAAAATCAATACCAGATTGTCCATTCGCACATGAATACGCTGGGCGTGTTCTCTCTGTGGGGAGCACAGCGCGCCGGGGTGCCCAACCGCATCGTGCACAATCACTCGGTGGCGGGCAAGGGCGAAACGAAGAAGAATTTCGTCAAGTATCTGCTCCGCCCGTTCGCAAAAATTTACCCAACCCAGCTCTGTGCCTGTTCGGAATCCGCCGGGCGCTGGCTCTACGGGGATTCGGAGTTCCGGGTCTTCAACAATGCCATTGATCTGGAAAAGTTCTCCTTCGACGCCCAGAAGCGGGCAGCCCTGCGCAAGGAACTGGGGCTGGAAGGCAAATTCGTGGTCGGCCACATCGGCCGCTTCTGCTACCAGAAAAACCATGAGTTCCTGATCGATGTGTTCGAGGAGATCCATCGCCAGCGGCCGGAGGCAGTGTTGATGCTGATCGGCCGGGGCGAGATGGAGAGTGTCATCCGCCGGAAAGTGAACCGCCGGGGGCTGCAGGACGTGGTCCTCTTTTTGGGTAACCGCAGAAAGATCGAGCGCTACTATCAGGCGATGGATGCGTTCGTTCTGCCGTCCCGTTATGAGGGTCTGCCTGTGGTGGGCGTGGAGGCACAGGCTTGCGCGCTGCCATTGATCTGCTCGACGGATATTTCACAGGAAACGAAACTGCTGGAATCGACGCAGTTCATCAGTTTGTCAGAACCGCCCCGGAAATGGGCACAGAAAGTGCTGGAAACGGCGGAACGGACCACGCGGTGCAATACGGAACGGCAAATGACCGAAAAAGGCTTTAATATTGCGGTCGAAGCGAAAAAGCTGGAAGCATTTTATCAAAGCCTTTTGGGATAACAGGAGAAACCGATATGGAACCGCTCATCAGCGTCATCGTTCCCATTTATAATGTAAAGGCATATCTGGACCGCTGTGTGGAAAGTCTGTTGGGCCAGAGCTATAAGAATCTGGAAATTTTTCTGGTGGACGACGGCTCCACCGATGGCTGCGGGAAAGTATGTGACCGGTATGCCGCGCAGGACCCACGAATCACAGTGCTCCACAAGAAGAACGGCGGCCTGTCTGACGCCCGGAATGCGGCGCTGGATGCGGCCCAAGGGGAATACTATGCCTTTGTGGACGGCGACGACTGGGTGTCGCCCTACTACGTGGAAAACCTCTATCGGGCGCTCAGAAAAGCCGATGCGGATATCGCCGTCAGCTGCTTTGAAGAGGTGTTTGAGGGCAGGGGCATCCAGTCGCAGCCCGCGGCAGAACTGGAAAATTTCCAGAGTCTGACCCCGGAAGCGTGCCTGAGGCGGATGCTTTATCAGGACGGCGTGGAGACCTCGACCCCGACGAAACTTTATAAAAAGGAGCTGTTCGAAGGGCTGCGTTACCCGGTCGGAAAGCTTTACGAGGATATCCCGGTCGCGTACGAAGTGCTGAAGCGGGCGGCCCGCGTCGCATGGATCGGAAATGTGGATTACTACTATTTTCAGCGTGCTGCCAGCATCCAGAATGCGGCGTTCGACCCGAAGAAGTTGGACGGCGTGGAACACTGCCGCGCGATGATGGAAAATGTCCGGCGGGATCACCCTCCGTTGGAACAGGCGGCGGAGTGCCGCTACCTCAGCACGGTCTGCAACATCCTGTTCCAGATCCGGGATAAGGCCCATGAACCGGAGCGTAAACTGCTCTGGAAGGAAGTGGTCCGCTGCCGCAGTGCGGTGGTGCGGGACCCCAACGCCCGAAAAAAGGCGCGGCTGGCGGCGCTGCTTTCCTATGGAGGCTATCCGCTGCTGCGCTTTGTGTATGACCGGACGCAGTGGAGAGGGAAAACAAGATAAAAGGAGAAGTTGAATGGAAAAGCTGCGGAGAGATCACGGCTGGGAAAAGGGGTTGCTGACAGCGCTTTTCCTGTTGGCCTGTTTTCAGAACCTGACCCTCGCCTCCATCGGTTCCGGTGCTTCGCTGAAATGGGTCCATGTGTTTTCGCTTGTGTTTCTGCCGTTTCTGTGCAGAAAAAAAGAACTGAGGGTCAACCGCCCGGTTCTGCTGTATGTGGCCTATGCAACGGCTGTCTCTCTGCTTCATCGGAGCGAGTTTGGTGTCAATAGTCTGCTGCTGAACTACATCTTCGGCTTGTATCTGGTCGTGCTCTGCGCAAATTTTGGCGCAGACCTTTCCAAGGATGACTGGCTGGACATCGTGTCCGGCGCGGCAAGCATTCTGATGATCGTGATCCTGATCAAAAATTTGATCTGCTATCAGGGATTTTTGGATTATCTCCGGACGGAGGGAATGGCGCACCCATGGGGCGTGAAAATGATCATCGGCGGAGGTTCCAACATTGAGTCGAGCTGGCTGGGACTGCTGGCTTTTTTCTTCTGCCGGAGCCGCTGGAAGTGGCTGTATGCGGGTGCGAACCTGATGCTTTCATTCCTGTATGGGAGCCGCGCGGGAATGCTGATCGCCGCAGCGGCGATCCTCTGGCTTTTGCTGCCGCAGTTCAAGCGGCTGAAAGAACGGAAGGTGCGGATCACGGTGCTGGTGCTCTGCGCTGCACTGGTCGCGGCTCTGTGGGGGTCCGGCCTTTTGGAGTCGCTGGTCCTGCGCTCGCTGAATCGTTTCCTTCATGGCATGGAAGATGCGGGCAATGCGGGGCGTATCCGAATGTGGACCTACGCGCTTGAAACAAGCAAGGCCTATCCCTTTGGCTGTGGTGTGGGCAACTGCATGAAAGCGCTTTCCGGCGTGGCGGGCTTCGCCTATGGGGAAGATAATATCCACAATGTTTATCTGCAAAACCTCATCGACTGCGGCTGGCTGGGCGGGGCAGCGTATCTGGCGCTGGTCGTCCGGTTCCTCTGGATGGAAAAGAAGAAGCTGCTGCACGATCCGTTTGTGGCGGCGCTGTTTACCTACTGCGGGGCCTCTCTGCTTCAGTTCCGCGGCGGCGATACGCTGGCTTTCCTGCTGCTGGGCATGTATCTGGCGTACCGGGATGCAGACAACAAAAAAGAAAATTGGGTCGTAAAAATTCCATTAGGTAAAGGAAAGGAGACTCTGTGACGTGGGCAAAGAAAAGCCGCTGGTCTCGGTCATCATTCCGGTCTACAATGTTCAGAAATATCTGGAAGAATGCGTAGAGAGTGTACAGAGCCAGTCCTATACCAATTTGGAAATTGTTCTGGTGGATGATGGATCCACGGATAATAGCGGCGAGCTGTGTGATGCATTGGCAACGAAGGATACAAGAATTTGCACTTTACATAAAAGTAATGGAGGTCTCTCAGATGCACGGAATACAGGTATGCTGCAGGCGAGGGGAAAATATCTTACTTTTTTGGATGGTGATGATTTGCTTCCGCATAGTGCCGTAGAAAAGTTGGTTTCTAGTTGTGAGAAGAATCATTCGGAGCTTGCAATTGGACAACTCTTCGAGTTTTCAGGAGAGACGCCAAGAGATACAGAAAAAAATGGAACTGTTGAAAAGGTGGCGATGGAAGAAGCGATGAGAAGAATGTTCCTTTTCCAAGGAATCGGGCATTCGGCGTGTGGAAAACTTTATCGACGCGAATTATGGAATAAATTGAAGTTTCCATATGGAAGGTTATATGAGGATTACGCAACGATTTACCGAGTGACATCCAAAAGCAAAACAGTTTCTATTATTGAAGAACCGGTATATTATTATCGCATGCGAGATGGATCAATCATGCACAGTGGTATTCAACGAAAAAATCTTGAGTTGCTGGAGGTCAGTGCAGATGTGACGGCTTTCATTGAGCAGGAGCTTCCGGAACTGCGCAATGAAGCTGCTTATCTTCAGCTTGTGACCTATCTGAAACTGTTGAAAGGAATTATGGATGGAGGCTTCTATAACTATCCAATGGAGCAGGAGAAAATCCTTGCCTATGTGCAGGATCAGCAGGACCTCATTCGCCAGCCGTGGGCAAAGCGTGCGGACAAGATCAAGGTGAAGACGCTGCTGCTCAGCAAGCATCTGTTTTACTGGGTATATGAACTGGCCGAACGAAAAAATGCACGGGATTTGAGAGTGTAAAAAGCATGATGAACAATAAGTTGATCAGCGTGATCGTGCCGGTCTACAATGTAGAGCATTACCTAAACCGCTGTGTGGACAGCATCCTTGCCCAGACCTATTCTGATCTGGAGATCCTGTTGGTGGATGATGGCTCGACGGATAGCAGCGGTGCAATTTGTGATGTCTATGCCCGGCAGGATGCGCGGGTGCAGGTCATTCATAAGAAAAATGGCGGGCTGTCCGATGCGCGAAACTGTGGAATCGAACACGCAAAGGGCCGCTATTTCTGCTTTGTGGACAGCGACGACGGCATAGCGCCGCAGATGATCGAGGTGCTTTACCGGGAGCTTTTGGAAAATGCAGCGGATATCTCGGCGGTGGGCTGGAAGGCATTTGACACGGAGGCGTTTCCCTCAATAGAGGAACAAGAAGCGTCGTCCAAAATCCTTCAGCCGAAAGAAGCCATCCGGCAGATCTTATGCTCGGAAGAGCTTGGCGATTTTGCGTGGAATAAGCTCTATAAATGCAGTCTGTTTCAGGAAATTCAATATCCATATGGGCGGATGCTGGAAGATTTAGGCACAACCTACCGCTTGTTTGAAAAGTGTGTGCACATCGTTTACTGTCCCGTCCCGCTTTATTTCTATTACCAGCGGCCCGACAGCATCCTGCACAAGCGGACACTGAAATTCTACGAAGACAAGTGGGATATGGGCTGTCAGCGGTATCAGTATATCCGTGAAAAGTACCCGGATATGTTGGAAAACGATGCAGCGATGATGAAGATCGTAGAGCACTGCTACCCGTATCTGAGAAAAGACGAACGCCGCAGAGCGGAAATGGAGCGATTTCTGCAGGAGTTCCGCACAGAGGCCGAGGGGCTTCTGGACAGCGGGTTCATGAGAAAATACCGGCTGCTGAAACAAAGCAGAGGACTGTACAGCGCGCTTTTTCTGCTGAAAAACGGCCGCGCAGCGAAATAAAGGAAACAGGGAAGAAGAATTGGAACAGGAAAAATTGATATCGGTCATTGTGCCGGTGTACAATGTGGAAGCTTTTTTGGAACCGTGTGTGCGCTCCATTATAGGACAGACGTATCGGCGGCTGGAAATTATACTGGTGGATGATGGTTCACCGGACAATTGCCCGCAGCTGTGCGAACAGTTGGCACAAAAAGATGAGCGCATTCGCGTGCTCCACAAGGAAAATGGCGGGTTATCCGATGCAAGAAATGCCGGGCTAAAAGCTGCGACTGGTGAATTTGTGTTGTTCGTGGATTCGGATGACTGGATTGCACCGGAAATGGCAGAAAAAATGTTGGATGCCATGGTGGAATACAAAGCGGATATGGTGCTCTGCCAGTATACAGAAGTGTTCCCGAATGGGAAAATGCTCCGAAAATATGACGGAAAGCGCGCAGTTCGAGTTTATGGCCGACAGGAAATGTTCAAGTTGCTCTTGGAAGACCTTGAGGTGACGAATCATGTCTGGCGCAGACTGTATAAACGAAAGCTGCTGCCGGAAAATCTGTTCCCGGTCGGCAAAAATTTCGAAGATATGTATGTGATGGCGGAACTGACGGAAAAATGCGAGACGTTTGTCAGCCTGAATGATGTCTACTATTATTATCGTGCAAATCCGGACGGTATTATGAAAACTAAGACATCAAAAAATCTGAATGACTATCTGGATGCGCTGGAGAAAAGCCATGCGGATATCTGCCGCTTTTGCCCGGAGATGCCGAAAGCAATGCAGGACAGTATGCGCCGGATGCGCGGCTTGACAGCAACCTATCTGTGGGAAGATGCACTGGTGGCGCCGACATTGACTTCAGAAGAAAGAAAGCAGATTCGGGAGAGAGTGGACAAGTGGGCAGATATGCTGCCGGAAGAAGTGCCCGGATTGAATGCGAGACAGCGGACATATTACAGGTTGTTTCAGGAAAATGACCTGCGGGCTGCACGGATATGGTATGAATTATGGTTTAACCAGAACAACTGGTGGTGCCATTTGAAAAAGGCTGTGAAAAGAGCAGTGCCGCTTTTGGCGCGGAATGCAGCCGAGGACACTTTCTCATGAAAAAATCAATGAGTCTCAATGCGGTGATGAATGCGCTGAAAACGCTGATGGGCGTTATTTTCCCGCTCATCACCTTTCCCTATGCCTCGAACATCCTGCAGGTCGAGAACCTTGGCAAAGTCAACTTTGCAAACTCGGTGTGCGGCTATTTTCTGCTGTTTGCGGGGCTGGGCATCTCGTCCTATGCGGTGCGGGAGGGTTCCAAGTATGTGAACGACCGGGAAAAGCTCTCGGCTTTTTCGTCGGAGATGTTCTCCATCAATATGATCACAACGGTCATCGCCTACCTAGCCCTGTTTGTGACCATGCTTTGTTCGGCCAAATTGCGGGGTTATACGGACCTGCTCCTCATCATGAGCTTGCAGATCTTCTTCACGACCATCGGCACCGAATGGATCTTCACGATCTTTGAGGAGTATACCTACATCACGGTGCGCGGCATGATCTTTCAGATCCTTTCCTTCGCCGCACTCTTCCTGTTCGTGAAAAATCAGAGCGATTACTGCATCTATGCGGGGATCTCGGTCTTTGCATCGGTGGGCTCCAATGTCCTCAACTATTTCCGCGCCCGGCGGTATTGCGCCATCCACTTTACATGGAAGATCGACTGGAAGACCCATCTCAAGCCCATTATGATCATCTTTGCCTCCACGCTGGCGACGACGCTGTACGTCAGCTCGGACACGACGATCCTCGGCATTCTGGGCAGCGATTACAACGTCGGCATCTATGCCGTGGCGGGAAAAATCTACGGCATCGTGAAGAACCTTCTTTCGGCGGTGCTGGTCGTTTCCATTCCGCGTCTGTCCCATTACGCCGGCGTCGGCGCGAAAAAAGAGTTCAACCAATTGTTCAACAATATCTTTAGCGCCCTTATGGTCGTGGTGGCCCCGGCGGTCATCGGGCTGATCTTGCTCAGCAGGGAAGTGGTGCTTTTTATTTCCGGGGAAAGCTATCTGGATGCGGTGCAGCCGCTGCAGATCCTGAGCTTGGCTCTGTTGGTCTGCCTGTTTGGCTGGCTGTATAATTCCTGCGTTCTGCTGCCCTGCCGGAAGGAGAAGGAGCTGTTTTTTGTCACCCTCGTCAGCGGCGTGCTGAACGTCGCCCTGAACCTTGTCCTGATCCCGTACTTCAAGGAGAGCGCGGCGGCCTTTACGACGCTGCTGGCAGAGCTGTGTTCCATGGTGATGTGCATCCACTACTCGAAAGGGCTGGTGGAGCTCGTGTTCGATTGGAAGATCGTCGGGTCGGTGGCGGTGGGGTGCTTCGGCATTCTGGCGGTCTGCACGGTGGTCAAGGCGCTGCCGCTGCCGCTCCTCGCAACGATTTTTACGGCGGTGCTGGGGTCCGTGGCGGCCTACGGCGTGATTCTGATCGCGCTGAAAAACCCGCTGGTGCTGGAGTATCTGGCCAAATTCAAGCAGAAGATCAAACGCAGGATCTGAACTTTTCCGCCAAATTCCTTCCGCCATCGCTCACGTGATGCCAGCGCCCTCTGAGAGGAAGCTGGCACGGCGCGCAGCCGGGACGGAGGGAGTTCTTTGCAACGGCTTCTTTTTTGGCCGCTTTCAGTCAAAATCACTACATTTCGCACAGGGAATAGGTGAAGTTTGTTAATAAATTATCTATCACTTCTCCTTGCAAACATCACACTTTTTGTTTATAATAAGAGTGTACGGGGAGGCAAGCCCCGATAGCGAGTGAAATTCGATTCCGATGAAAAGAATTTGAGAGGAGCTTATTACCATGGGTTTAGGTAAGAAAACGATCGACGACGAGAATTACTGCGGCAAGAAGGTCCTTGTCCGCTGCGACTTCAACGTCCCGATGAAGGACGGCGTCATCACCAACGAGAACCGCATCAATGCAGCTCTGCCCACCATCCAGAAGCTGGTCAACGATGGCGCTAAGGTCATCCTGTGCA
>ENA-OPDA01002116-OPDA01002116.1-human-gut-metagenome-genome-assembly--contig:-NODE-2116-length-11999-cov-4.985013_pt1 | contig 11999 bp, 8 predicted proteins | sample MGYA00241253_ERZ501486 | MGnify/ENA primary metagenome ERZ501486 (study PRJEB25962, sample SAMEA2042510) | human gut metagenome | biome: human gut; feature: human-associated habitat; material: faeces... | reverse complement strand
CGCGTTTGCGTAGCAATGAAAGCCCCAGTGGGGCTTTTAAGCGGCAGAGCGGTCTTGCGAAGCAAGATGGAGGGGCGTTGCCCCGACAAGCTCCGTGGGATTTGTGACAGAGAATATCATGGTTCGTGGGGTGCGTCAAGATGTTTTTGAAAAATTTATTGTGGTAAAGCAACGATAGTAGGACTTATCGACTTTTGAATGCGGCGTTGACTTTTCTGAAAAAAGATGAAATACTTAAAACAATCTTAGGTCAAACGAAAATCTGGAAGTTGAGGGCATCATTATGGAGCTGCGAAAAGAAGCGCGAGATCTTTTGTTCTGTATGCTGCGTAAGGGAGATTGGATTACCGGCGAAGAACTTTCAAGGATGCTGGATTGGAACAAGAAAAAGGTTCAGCAAAATATAAAGTGGCTCATGGAGGACATTGGGCAAGAGGGAAACATCGAAACACAAAAGAACAAGGGCTATCGAGTTTGCCGAATCAGCGAATGTCTGCGCAATGAAATTCTGAAGGACGCTTTTTATAATGAGGTTTACTTTAATCTGGATGAACGGCGCATCATCCTGATCATGGATCTGCTTTTTCGGCGGCAGTATATCCCAATGGATCAGCTGGCGGAGGATTATTATTTATCGAAGTCTGTTGTGTTTGAAGAAATCCGTCAGATGCGGCGGTGGTTTGGTCGTAATGATGATATTCAACTGGAAGTTTCACCGCAGAGGGGTATCTATATTCATGGCGAGGAAAAGGATAAACGGTACGCATGCACTGCATGGGGACCGCTCCATGTCCTGCAAATGACAAAGATCGATCCGGATGCGGTGCAGCACTATCAGGAATCCATGGAACAGGCAGCGGAACCTTTGCAGCAGTTGCTGATCGATACCGGGCGTTTTATTTCAGGAGAAGAATATTCTTTTCTTCTCCGCTACATTGCGATGAGCCGACTGCGTTCCAGTTTGGGATACTATCTCCCGGAAATGGGCGAGAAACCGTTTGAATATTCAGCCTTTTATGAAACGCTGTCGAGAAAGCTCGGATATACCTTTTCAGCGTCCGAGCAGACAGAGATCAATAAATTCATTCGGAAAGCAACGATCCTTGCCCCTAAAAGCCACCCCGATGCAAAACAGGAAAACCTTCATGCACTGGAGAACTACTTTAACCAGAAGCTGAAGCTTTCTCAGCCCTTGCACTTTGAAGACCCCGAACTGGTCGCTGAAAATCTGAACGCACTGTTGGAACGCCCCTATCACCGGGTGAACTACTACGATAAAAGCATCCTGATAAAATATCCGCTGGCGATCCATCTGGTGAAACAGGCATTTCAGGACGTGTTTGCAAAAAAGCTTCCTCGGACAGAAATTCTGAATATGGCGGCATTTCTGGGCAGCTATCTGGATACGATTCATTACCCATCCAGCGTTCGCATCCTTTTGGTAGGCAATCAGAGTTTTTACTTGATGGAAAATTTGAGGAACTATATCTGTCAGATGCTTTCGTTTGCGCCGGAACGTGTAGACTATCTGCCCGGTTACGCATGGAACAGCTCTTTGCTGCGGGATATCGATTATTACACGATTTTCCTGACAACAGAGCCTGAAATCGCACTGAAAAACAGTCGCTTCCGATTGATCCCGATCATTATGACAAATGAAAACCGTGAAATGCTGAAGAGCATTCTGGAGGACTGCCGTAAAACAAATCGTATCCAACGCATGGCGCGGATGGAAAGAATCACCCAGTATAAAACACTTTCACACTTGGAAAAAATTGAAATGCTGCTGCCGGAAGAAGACCCGGCTAAAATTACAACCTATGCGCTGAATCGCAACACGCTGTGTGTGATATGTACAACTCCCACCGTGCAGACCGGCATGGAAATCATCACACTCGACACGCCGTTCCCATACGACTTCAGAGAGATCAGCACGATCAAGATTCTGAAATTCAGGGATGATCAGCCGGGCATCATTGAGTTTTTTCATGCGGCGGCGGATATTTTGCAAAAATAAGATACAGCTTGGATATAAGCCATTCGGAAAAGTTTGCTTTTGTAAGAGAATTTTCCCGAATGGCTTTTCCTTTTGCAGACTGATACAATAAGGCTGTCGAAAGTACACTGAAAGACAGCGATAAGTGATAAGAAGATAAATGAAGGAGCGCGTGGTATATGAAAATCGCAGTATTGGGTGCAGGCGCAATGGGCAGTCTGTATGGCGCAAAGCTGTCCCATACACAGGACGTAACGATGGTAGATGTGAACGAGACGCTGATCGATCACATCAACCAGAACGGCATCGTTGTGCAGGAAGCTGATGGCACGGAGGAAACTTACACCCTTAAAGCCGTGAAGAGTGGGACAGACATTGGTGTGCAGGATCTGGTGATCGTCTTTGTGAAGGGTATCTTCACGAAGGATACCATCCGGCAGAATCTGTCGATGATCGGCAGCAACACGCTGGTCATGACGTTGCAGAACGGCGCAGGCAACAACCGTGACATTGCAAAGTTTGTGAGCAAGGACAATATTCTGGTTGGTACGACCAGTCATAACTGTGTCGTGAAGGGACTGGGTGTGATCTACCATTCCGGCCATGGCCCCACGAATATCGGCCCTGATGTGCAGACTCCGGATAACACCGCGAAAGCCAAAATTGCAGGTGAGATCCTGAAGCAGGCAGGCTTTGAAGTCTACGTTCTGGATGACATTCAGGTGATCCTCTGGAAAAAACTGTTTGTCAATTGTGCCGTGAATGCACTTTCCATGGTAACTGGAAAGCATCTGGGCGAGTTGTCCAGCGATCCGTATCTGTGGGAGATTTGTACAGATGTGATTCAGGAGTGCGTCAAAGTGGCAGAAGCGGATGGAACTTCGATCCCGTCGGACGTTGCAATGGAAACTGTAAAAGAAGTCTGCGAAAACAACCCGTTGGGATACGCAAGTATGTATCAGGATTACATGAATCACCGCAAGACAGAAATTGACCGCATCAATGGTGCGATTGCGGAACTGGCGGATGAATATGGCATCGTAGCCCCCTGCAACAAGATGCTGATCCGTCTGGTTCACGCAATGGAAGGTTAAGGTGCAGAAAAATGATCAGTGAACAAATTACGCAGGGTGTTGAACGCGCACCGCAGAGGTCGCTTCTGTATGCGGCCGGTTTTACCGAAGATGAGATCAAAAAGCCGCTGATCGGCGTGGTATCTGCCCAGAGCGAGATCATCCCCGGTCATATGCACCTGAGCAAAATTGCTGAGGCAGTCAAGGCTGGAATTTATGCCGCAGGAGGAACCCCCGTGGTGGTGCCTGCCATTGGTGTGTGCGATGGCATCGTCATGGGACATCGTGGAATGCACTATTCCTTGGCATCCCGTGAACTAATCGCGGATTCCGTGGAGACGCTTGCCGCCGCACATTGCTTCGATGGTCTAGTGCTGATTCCCAACTGCGACAAGATCGTACCCGGCATGGTCATGGCAGCACTGCGGCTGAACATTCCTGCCATCGTCTGCTCCGGCGGGCCGATGCTGGCGGGACGTGTCAAGGGCGGAACGGGCTTCTGTCCGGGCAAACGCCGATTTCCTCTACCAAAAGGCGCTGCATGATAACCCCGCCCTTGCGCACTCCAACCCGATTTCCCGTTTTTGGCAGAAGCAGCGCATTAAAAAGCAGTATGCAAAAACGCTGAAAGCGGGCGGCAAAGCGAAAAAAACCGCTGAAGCCACCGCAAAGGCGGCGAAGAAAACCGCGCAGGAAACCAAACGGGCGACGTTCTTTGTTGTCCGGCATTGGAAAGGCTGCTTGATTGTGGGCGGGATTGCCTTTATCGTGCTGCTGCTTTTCGGCGGGCTGTCCTCTTGCTCCCTCTTTGGCGGCAACAGCGGCAGCGGCTTGATTGCGTCGTCCTATCTCTCCGAGGACGCGGATATAACGGGCGCGGAAAGCGCGTATGCCGCTATGGAAGCCGAGTTACAAGATATGCTGGACAATATCGAAAGCGAATACCCCGGCTATGACGAATACCGGGTAAACGCGGACGAGATCGAGCATGACCCCTATGTGCTAATTTCTATCCTTTCCGCGTGGCATGAGGGCGTGTTTACACTCGATGAAGTGCAAAGCACCCTTGAAATGCTCTTTGAGAAACAGTATATCTTGACGGTCGAGGAAGAAGTACAGGTACGCTACCGCACCGAAACAAGGACGGACAGCGAGGGCAACCCCTATACGGTTGAAGTCCCCTATAACTATTACATTCTTCATGTGGATTTGGAAAACTTCAACCTCTCCCATGTCCCCGTTTACATCATGGGCGAAGAACAGCTATCCATGTACGCTATGTATATGTCGTCGCTGGGAAACAGACCCGACCTTTTCCCGCAATCCGGCTATGTGTCTAAATACTATGAAAACCCGCCCGCCGATTATGAAGTACCCGCCGCGCTGCTGGGTTCCGATGAAAAGTTTGCGCGGCTCATGGAGGAAGCAGATAAATACGTCGGTTTTCCCTATGTGTGGGGCGGCAGCACCCCGGAAACCTCTTTTGATTGCAGCGGCTTTGTGAGTTATGTGTTGACGAACAGCGGCCTATACAATACGGGCAGACTTGGGGCGCAAGGGCTTTACAACATCTCAACCCCTGTTTCTAACCCGCAGCCGGGGGATTTGGTGTTCTTTACGGGTACATACGACACCCCCGGCGTTTCCCATGTGGGGATTTATGTGGGCGAGGACGGGGACGGAAGCCCCGTCATGCTGCATTGTGGCGACCCTATCCAGTATTCAAAGCTGGACACCAGCTATTGGCAATCCCACTTTTACGCCTACGGGCGGTTAAATTACAATTAAAAGGAGTTGAAAAATGAATATTGTATCTTTTGGCGGCGGCACGAATAGTGCCGCCTTACTTATTGGCCTATACAAGCACAAAATCCCGATTGACCTTATCACCTTTGCCGATACGGGCGCGGAACACCCGCATACCTATCAATTTATCGAGATAATCAATCAATGGCTTGCGGAACACGGTATGCCGCAGATTACCGTTGTGCAGTATGTTGACCGCTACGGCAACCGCCTATCTCTTGAAACCGAGTGCTTGCGCTCTCATACGCTCCCGTCGATTGCCTACGGGCATAAGCGTTGTTCGCAGAAACACAAAATCGCACCGCAGGAAAAGTTTTGCAACCACTATGCGCCTTGCCGCGAAGTATGGCAGCGCGGCGAGAAAGTCAACCGCTATATCGGCTATGACGCGGGAGAAGTGAAACGGTATGAACATTCCCGCAAGTACAACGAAGCCGACAAAAAATATCATAACCGCTACCCCCTCATTGAAGAATGGGGCTGGAACAGGGACGATTGTATCCGGGAAATCAAAGCGGCAGGATTGCCGCAGCCGGGTAAATCGTCCTGTTTCTTTTGTCCGAGCATGAAGAAACAAGAGATTTTATATCTCAAAGAACACTATCCCGATCTATTTAACCGGGCGGCGACTTTGGAAGAAAACGCTATGCCCTATCTTAAAACCGTTAAGGGATTGGGGCGCAGCTATTCATGGAAAGAACAGTTTGGAAAGGAGTAAATGACTATGGCGAACACGAAACTTGACCGTATCGAAAGGGATATTGAGAAAACGAGGGCAAAAATCCTTGAACAGCAAAAGAAGCTGAAAGACCTTGAAGCGCAGAAAGTCGAGGAAGAAAACGCGCAGATCGTGCAAATGGTAAAGGCGGTACACCTTGACGGGACGCAGCTTGCCGCGTTCCTCTCCGCTTACGCCAGCGGCGAAATCACCTTGCCGCAGCCGGAAGCCACTTACCCCGCCGAACAGGAGGACAACGACAATGAAGAATAAAAAGATAATCCGAAAGTTTACCGTATTGCTTGCCGCACTGGTTATCATGTGCGGCTTTTCTGTTACCGCTTATGCGGGCGGTGGCGATGAAAGCGACGACACGCCTACCCCCGTAACCGAGGAAACCCCCGCGCCGGAAACCGAGCCGGAAGAAACGACGGGCGGCTATGAGCCGCAGCCCCTTACCCCGGACGGGAATATGTCCCTTGTGGACGATATAACGGGTGAAGCGTCCGGCGACAAGCAGTTTATCACCGTCGTTACCAAAAGTGGCAACTATTTTTACATCATCATTGACCGCGCCGAGGACGGGGAAAATACCGTCCATTTCCTTAACCAAGTGGACGAAGCGGATTTAACCGCCCTTATGGAGGACGGGCAGACCGAAGCCCCCGTTTGTAGCTGCACCGATAAATGCGTTGCCGGAAGCGTCAACACCGCTTGCCCGGTTTGCAGCGTCAACATGAGCGAGTGCGCGGGTGTGGAAGCCGAGCCGGAGCCGGAAGAAACCGAGCAGCCGCCGGAAGAAGAAAAAGGCGGCGGCATGGGTATTCTGCTTGTCGTGCTGCTTGTTGCCGCAGCGGGCGGCGGCGCGTTCTACTACTTTAAGATTTTGAAGCCCAAAAAGGACGCGGCGAAAGGCAGCAGCAGCCTTGACGACCTTGATTTTGACGAGGACGACGAGGAAACGGAAGTAGTCGAAACCGAACAGACCGAGCAGGAGGACGATAATCTATGAAACTTGTAATTGCAGAAAAACCGAGCGTCGGGGCGGCGATTGCCGCCGTTATGGGCGCGAATGAAAAGCGCAGCGGATATTTTGAGGGCGGCGGCTACCTTGTGTCGTGGTGTATCGGGCATTTGATTAGCCTTGCAGACGCGGCGACCTACAATGAACAATTCCGTAAATGGAAGTACGACGATCTTCCCATTGTCCCGCAGGAGTGGCAGTTTATTGTTGCCAGCGGCAAGGAGCAGCAGTTTTCCATTCTCAAAGACCTTATGCACCGCAGCGACGTTACCGAGATTATCAATGCTTGCGACAGCGGGCGCGAGGGGGAACTCATTTTCCGCTTTGTCTATGAACAGGCGAATTGCAAAAAGCCCTTTTCCCGCCTTTGGATTAGCAGCATGGAAGCAAGTGCAATCCGCGAGGGCTTTTCAAATCTCAAAGACGGGCGCGGCTATGACAACCTCTATCAATCCGCGCTTTGCAGAGCAAAGGCCGATTGGCTCATTGGCATTAACGCGACCCGCCTTTTCTCTATCCTCTACCATAAAACATTGAATGTCGGCAGAGTGCAAACGCCCACCCTTGCTATGCTGGTAAACCGCGACTATGCAATCAGCAGCTTTAAGAAAGAGAAATATCATGTCGTCCGGCTGGACGTTGGCGGCGTTGCCGCCCTTTCCGAAAGGCAGGACGACGAAGCGGCGGCGCGGCAGATGAAAGCGGCTTGCGAGAAATCGCAGGCCGTTTGTACTTCCCTTAAAAAAGAGAAAAAGACCGCAGCCCCGCCGAAACTGTTTGACCTCACCGCCTTGCAGCGGGAAGCAAACCGTTTGTATGGGTTTACGGCGAAACAGACCCTTGACTATGCGCAAGCCCTTTATGAAAAACGGCTTTTGACCTATCCCCGCACCGACAGCAAATATATCACTTCCGATATGGAGGGCAGCACAAAGGAACTTATCACCGGCCTTTGCGCTGCTCTCCCCTTTATGCAGGGCGTGAAGCTGCAAGCCGACCTTGCGAGGATTTGCGACAACAGCAAAGTAACCGACCATCACGCCATTTTGCCGACAGCGGAGTTTGTGAAAACGGGCTTTTCTTCCCTTGCCGAAAGTGAGAAAAAGCTAATGACCCTTGTGTGCGCAAAACTGCTTTGCGCCGTTGCCGCGCCCTATGAGTATGAAGCGGTTACGGCGGTTTTCACTTGCGGCGGCTATACCTTTACCGCAAAGGGCAGGACGACGCTTTGCGAGGGTTGGCGCGAGATTGAAAGACTATCCCGCGCCGCGTCCGGGGAACAGGACGAGGACGCAGAGCCGGAAGCGGTTTTACCCCCGCTTGCCGAGGGGCAGACCTTTGACAATCCGGCAGCGGAGATCTCCGAACGTTACACGCAGCCCCCAAAGGCATTTACCGAAGATACGTTACTTTCGGCTATGGAGAGTGCGGGAAAGGAGGACACGCCGGAGGACGCGGAGCGCAAAGGGTTAGGCACCACCGCGACGCGGGCGGGTATCATTGAAAAACTCATTAGCGCGGGCTTTGCCGAGCGCAAGGGCAAAAAGCTAATCCCCACAAAGGACGGGTATAACCTTGTCGCTATTCTGCCCGACAGCCTTACGTCCCCGCAGCTTACGGCAGAATGGGAAACGCGCCTTACCGGGATTGCAAAGGGCAGCGACAGCCCCGCCGACTTCATGCGCGGGATTGAGGAAATGACAGCGGGGCTTGTCAAGACCTATTCCGCGATTTCCGAGGATAAAGCGAAGCTGTTTACCCCGCAGCGGGAAGCAATCGGCACTTGCCCCCGTTGCGGCGCGGCGGTTTACGAGGGCAAGAAAAACTTTTACTGCTCCGACAGGGCTTGCAGCTTTGTGATGTGGAAGAATGACCGCTTTTTTGAGCAGCGCAAAAAGGCTTTCACAAAGGCGATTGCCGCCGCCCTTTTGAAAGACGGAAAGGTAAAAATCAAAGGTATGTACTCGACCAAGACGGGAAAGACCTTTGACGGAGTTGTGCTGCTTGCCGACACAGGCGGCAAGTATGTAAACTTCCGCGTCGAGCAGAACCGAAAATGATAAGGCTTGATGAAAAGCAATACCGCGCCGTAAAGAAAATGACCCGCGCCGCTTGTGCAAACAACGATTGCGGGAATTGTCTGCTGCTGGACGACGGGGAAACTTGCGTTTGTGTGCAGAGTATCAGCTATTCGCTGCTATGCCGCTATTTCCGCGAAGCGGTATTACCCGCCGACAGGCAGCTTTGCGAACAGATCACCCGCAGCGGGGAAACCGATTTGAAGCGTTGCGCGGTATGCGGCAGCACGTTTGCGGCGGGCAGCAACCGGGCGAAATACTGCCCCGATTGCGCGGCAAAGATACGCCGCAGACAGAAAGCCCAAAGCGAGAGAAACAGGCGTTTACGGATAAAAACAACTACATAGCAAGCACAGCAAACGAGTACCCGTTTGCGAGAAATGCCCGCGCTTCCCATAGAGAGCGCGGGCATTTTGCTTGTTGGGATAGTCCCAAACCCTTATATGACCGAGAAAGGACGTGATGAAAGAATATGCCGTATTCCTCATACGACCATGACAAATTAGAAGCCGCCGAAACCATGCGGATAGAACGCCGGATATATTTTGAAGCAAAGGACAGGGAGATTGCCCCTTATGCTTCCTTGCCGATTGCGCAGCTACTTTCCATGCGCAGCGAAAGCGCGGCGGCAGAACAGGCGATTTTTGACGACCTTAAAGAACGCGCCGCCGCATGGGAAGAACAGGCGGGAAGAACGCTTTTGCTGGATAAAACACTTGAATATGTGAGAACGCCGCACGTCCAGCACACCGCTAACGAGTGGCAGACCACCGAGCATAACCGCCATATTCGCAGCAATCGGGTATATCAGATGAATTACTACATTTACGAGAATACCCGCTACGACAAAGAAGCGCAGAAATCTATCCCGTATTCATGGACGCTTACATGGAGCGTGCGCACCAACAGCCCAAGCAGAACCCAAGCGAAGATTGCCGGACAAGATAGAAAGGTTTTCACCGACAAGGCAGCTATGGAAAAGTATCTGAATGGGCGTATCAAAGCGTATGACCGCTTGTTTACGGAAATCTCCCCGCCTATCCCGCAGGAGTACGCCGACTATTTCAAAGTAAACGGTATGCTCATGCCGGACTACACCATAGAGGGCGAAGAACCCCCGCAGCAGCAACAGGCGGCAGCTATCCCCGAAAATACCGGGCAGGAAAAGGAGCGTGAACACATGAGCGAACAGTTTTCTATTATGATAGGCAACCGCAGCCGCTTTGACGCGGGCGACCCCGGCGGCTATTGGTTGGATATGCCCGCCACAAAGGAGCAGTTGCACGAAGCTATGCGGAACGTCGGCATTACCGCCGACAACCCGCAGGATTTTTCCATTCGCGGCTATTCCGACGACCCGGAGAAACATATTGCCTTGCCTTATGAAATGGTATGCGCCGCCGACGTGGACGAACTCAATTTTCTTGCGGCGCGGCTCGAACAGCTTGACCCCGCCGAGGTTGGCAAGCTGAACGCAGCTTTGCAGCAGAAAAACGGGCTTGCAAATATTGGACAGGTAATTGACTTCACCTACAACGTGGATTTTTACGTCCATATCCCCGAAGTACATAACTACCACGATTTGGGCGACTATTACTTAAATCAATCCGGCATGGTACAAATGCCCGAAGAATGGAAAGGCGGCATTGACCTTTCTACTTTTGGCAGGAACGCTGCCGCGCAGGAAAAAGGCGCGTTTACCGAGTACGGCTATATCGTGGAAAGCGGCGACGAGTGGGAACGGCAGTTTGAGGGGCGCGAAGTGCCGGAAGAATACCGCATTATGAGTTACCCGCAGCCGGAGCGCGGCGAACAGGACAAAGCCTATATGGACGCAGCCGAAACGCAGCAAGCAGACGCACAGGCCGCAGAGCCGCAGCAGCCCCGCCCCGTCGTCCCCATTATCCTTACTTCCGAAAAGCCCGCCGAAAAGGTAAAGGAGATCACCGCGCGTTTGGAACAGGGCGTACAGGCGATTTTTGACAGCGACCGCTACAAAGAGTTTCTAACCGCTATGTCAAAGTTCCATGATTATAGTTTGAATAACACTATCCTAATTGCTATGCAGGGCGGCAATTTGGTAATGGGCTTCCGTCAATGGGAAAAGGAGTTTGACCGCCATGTAAAGAAAGGCGAGAAAGGCATTAAAATCTTTGCCCCCGCGCCCTACAAGGTGAAAAAGCTGGTTGATAAAATCGACCCCGAAACGAGAAAGCCCATGCTTGACCGCGAGGGAAAAGTGGTAAAGGAAGAAAAGGAAATCACCGTCCCCGCCTTTAAGGTTATAACCGTCTTTGATATTTCGCAGACCGAGGGCAAGGAGTTTCCCGACCTTTCCGTTAAACCGCTGCTTGCCGATGTGGAGCAGTACGAGGATTTTTTCGCCGCCCTTGAAAAAGCGTCCCCCGTCCCGATTGCATTTGAGCAGATCACAAACGGCGCAAATGGGTATTTCAGTTTGACCGACAAGCGTATTGCAATCAAAGAGGGCGTGAGTGAATTACAGGCGGTAAAGACCGCCATTCACGAAATCGCCCATGCGAAGCTGCACGACGTAGACTTAAACGCCCCGCCGGAGCAGCAAAACCGCGTTGACCGCCATACCTGCGAGGTAGAAGCGGAAAGCGTCGCTTATACGGTTTGCCAGCATTTCGGCCTTGATACTTCCGATTACTCTTTCGGCTATGTGGCTGGTTGGAGCAGCGGCAAGGAAATGACCGAGTTAAAAGCGTCCCTTGAAACAATACAGACCACCGCAAAGGAACTCATTACCGAGATTGAGGGGCATTTTACCGAGTTGCAGCAGCAGCGGCAAGCCGAGCAGGAGCAGGGCGATACCTTTTCCATTTATCAGTTAAAGCGCGGGGACGAAACAAGGGACTTGCGCTTTGAGCCTTATGACCGTCTGCAAGCGGCTGGACTTACCATTGACCGGGTAAATTATGAACTCGTCTATACTGCACCGCTTACAAAGGATATGACGCTGGGCGACATTTGGGAAAGGTTTAATATCGACCACCCCGCCGACTTTAAGGGGCATAGCCTTTCCGTTTCCGACATTGTTGTGCTTCATCAGAACGACGAGGACACCGCCCACTATGTAGACAGTATCGGTTTTCAGCAAGTGCCGGAGTTTTTGCAGGAGCAGCAGACCCCCGTATTTGACAAGCTGCCGCCCGAACAGCAGCAAGCCTTGTCCGACACCGTACAAGACACTTTGCAAATGCTGGTTGACGCAGACAAGCGGATTTATGGCGACGTTACGGGCAAGACCCTTGAAGCAATCGCGGCGCAAGGATATTCC
>ENA-OPDA01002113-OPDA01002113.1-human-gut-metagenome-genome-assembly--contig:-NODE-2113-length-12017-cov-4.051162_pt1 | contig 12017 bp, 9 predicted proteins | sample MGYA00241253_ERZ501486 | MGnify/ENA primary metagenome ERZ501486 (study PRJEB25962, sample SAMEA2042510) | human gut metagenome | biome: human gut; feature: human-associated habitat; material: faeces... | reverse complement strand
CTGACGACCCGCCCATAGTCCAGACAGGATATATAACCAGGCAAAAGGATCAACTGAGTTGCTCCGATATTGCACCACATACTCAATAGAGTTATCCCCACTTACAAAGCAAAAAACCAGTAGAGCACAGCAACAAAACAACCCAACAAAGGTAATAAGTGCACCAACCCTACCGAGCCATGCAAAAAGACCGGTGCTTTCCACTCCTTCTTTTACATGGCGCACACACGCCACGATACACCCTACACACGACATCAATGCCGCCACAAACGATGCCATCAAACAGTATGTTCCAAACATTGCCATAGTGCTTCCCCTTTGGCGTCCATAGCTTCTTGCCGTTATTGTTTCTCTTTACCTCTCTGCACTCGTTTTATCCTGCACGGAGCAGGCAAGCTACGTTAACCCTCAAGAGCAACATCGGTAGCATTAAACACACCATTTTCGCCAAGCGAACCCGTGATAACGAGCAAAGAGCCATCTTTTATCTCATCAGAAAGAGCACCAACGTATTTCACGGGAAGAACCATCTGCGAATCTTTTTTAGACTCAGGCTTTGCCTTAGTTTCTGCACTTTGTTCATCAATCAACACAAAGCGAATTTCTTCCTGAGCACCTACCAGAGTTCCCTCCTGCAAAGAGCCAGTCACCTTAACAGTTTTGGAGTAAATTGCCTCGCCATAACCAAACAATGCCGAAACACTCAAAGCATCCGTACTCGTTTCGTATTTGGAAGGACACTTGGTTACCAACTCGGAACATTGCAAGACACCTGAATCGTTGATCGTGCCTGTACATATCGCAGTAACTCCGTTACCAAAGGTTGCAGAAACACCTTTGTCGTAAACAACTTCGAGTGTTTTGTCTGGATTGTTGGAATCTTCAAGGAAAAACGTTACGTTTTCTTGAGTGAAGGTAAACGAATCGTCCACCACATTGCCTGCAACCTGCACACGCTGACCCTTGGCGGAATCGTTTAACGCTTCAGCTATTGTCATAGATTTTGCAGCACCGTTAGAACCCAAAAGGGCTAAGGCAACAATCATCACGATCGCGATGATTCCTCCTGAAATTACAAAACGTTTTCTCTTATTTCTCATTTTGATATCTTTCTTTTCAACATAGACCCTGCAAGCAAAATACCTGCAGGGTCTAGTTTTTTTGCATTCACTAGCCCTTATGCGTTAGTAATCAGTCCTGTTGATAGGATTCGATCCCCTTCTGCACCTGATACCCAACCTTCAGGTAGTGTTTCGTTTTCATGCTCGTGGCATGAAGTACATGCAAACACCGACGCACGATGACCCTTGTGACAGGTTCCGCATTCAAACTTTGTGCCATGATGTTGACCATGCGGATTAAATTCCATATCCATCGTGGTCTGCTCCAGCTTGCCATAGTCCACGAGACCATCGTTGCCAAGCAAATAGCTGTGGCAATTTTGATTTGCGCAGAACTGAGAGCCTTCAAGTCCCCGCCAATTTGCCATATGGCTTATTGTTTGTTCATTAAGCGGGTCAACATAGTTGCCTGATACCCAATTGATGCCTTCATTTGCCTGCTCGGCAATTGTGGGTTCGTGGCAATCCAAGCACCTAATTTCACTCTTTGCAGTAGTATTGTTTTTCTTATGCAATACCGCCATCATGGCATTAGTATTCGATACCTCGTTGCCATATTTATCGGTACCAACAACGCCCTGATCCTGCATGTAGTTAGCTAAGTACTCATCCATTGGTGTGTGACAAATAGCACCGCAGAAGCTTGGCTGCTCGTGCCAAACCATAAACCCACCGCCTGCAATAGCAAGTACGGCAAGTATCGACGCGAGCGTCACAGCAAGCTTTTTTCGCCTAAAAATACGCGGCTTTTTGTTGAGACCCTGTTCTTCGCAAGAAGGCACGGGGCTGGTTTTGATATCAGACGTATCATTATCATTCATTCAGATCGCCCCCTTCTGGTTCCATCAAGGAACCCTACATCTCAACGGAGGACATGCCGAGAATCTCGTCTGCCTCGTTAAGCAAGATTTCTGCTTTGTCCAGGGTTTCCGTAGTAAGCGTTGGGTTATGTGCACCCTCGCTGTTTTCGGCCGCTACAAAATTCCAGAAGAACACGGCTTCACGCTGAATCACCTGCAGGCGAGATTTTTCTGCGTCGGTTATAGTGCCGTTGTTAATAGCAGCCTCAAAGTTCTGGATAAAGTTCTCTGCTCGGAGACCAATTTGATGGGTACGGCCATCAAGATCTTCTTGCCAAGCAGCAACTTGCGCTTTGATGTCGGAATGACACTTACTGCAATCACGGTCAATTAGCTCTTGGTTTTCCAAAGGACTAATCCAATTGTGGCTTGAGTAAACGGTTCCGTCTTTAGCGGTAGTTGGTGCCATGTGGCAGTTCGAACAGGAGTAACCCAGGTCAGCCATGTGAGACTTTTCGCCACCATAGAGATATTCAAACTCAGGATGACGAACAGCGATCATCTTGGCGCCCGTGCTCTCATAAATCCAGTCGTAGAAATCGATATTGTCATACCAAGCAAGCGAATCAGTTGGATTCATAGACGCTAACCCATTGTATGGATTGGATGTAACGCCAGTGTTCTTGTCGAAATAGTAGTCATTATGGCACTGACCACATACTTGAGCACTGACTGGCGCCTTATCGGCGTCATTACCCATTGCGCGAATCCAATTCTGCTGCGTCACTACAACATGTGTGGGGTCATTCTCATGACAGTTATAGCAACTGATTGGCTCATCAAGCGACGCTAACGTTTCCTTGAAGTTCATCGTAAATGCTTCATCGCCGTACTTTTGAGTAATAGCAGTGTACTGACCAGACTTACAGGTAATGCAGTTTGCCTTGGTCTTATCACTAATACGGCCATTATTTCCTACAGTATCCAGGGAATAAAGATGAGAGACTGGCTCAGTGTAATACTTAGCATAACCATAACCCTTGCCAAGGGTTTTGATTTCGGGGTAACCGGCCCATTCCAGAACACGCGCCTGAATCCAGAAGGCTTCATCGTTATGGGTGGTGGCACGATCTTCGCCATAGGTGTTCTGGAATACGTTGGCCCAATAGATTTTGCCGTCCTCCTGGCGGAAGTTGTCCCACTCTTCGTCGGTGTACATCTCTTTCAGGTTGGGATACTTTTCCAGGTAATCATCCCAAGGCACCAGGACGCCTGCATCGTAAAGAGACATCATGGCATCGCCGCCATTGATGAAGTCCGGATACTCACCGCCCGCGATGATTGTGCCGATGGCTTCTGCGTCGGTCTGGCCGGTCAGCCAGGTCTCTTTCAGTTTGGCACCGGTCTTTTCGGCAATGATGTTCATAACATCGTTGTCATCATTGATTTCGGAACCGGGCATTGCGGTAAACATCGTAAATGTTTTGATCCCATCGGACGATTCGGTGGAATTAGAACCGCCACATGCCGTTAAGCCCAGCAGCATGACCGCGGACATACTTGCCGCAAATGCGCGCCGCCACAATTTTACTTTCATAATTGGCCTCCTGTAGATAGATTTTTCGCCCTTGCGGGTTTCCCTGATTTAAGTATATATACCAAAAATGTCTTACACAACCGACAAATTCCAGTAAAAACCCCTGAAAATTATAGCTTTGCAAATTCAACGGAAGAGGAAATCGCGCTAAACAGCGAAACAATGATACAAAAAAGACAGGCAGTCCCCCATCCTTGAAGTATTTTGGAAGGCAACGTGCCCGCACTTTTGTTTGGCTTATCGTTGTTTTTTGAGAATGCAAAAAACAAAAAGCAAGTGTATGATTATTCTGGTGTGAATTATTTCCCGGGAAATTCAGAATGTGGTTTCTCGGTTTTGCTCTTCCGAAAATGGGAAGGCGTACAGCCTTTCAGCTCGATAAATTTGCAAAGGAAATAATCCACATCTTTATAGCCCACATCTTCGGCAATGTGGCCGATCTGCTTGTTTGTGTACAATAGCTGGCGGCACGCTTCGTTAATACGGTAAGAACACAAATAGTTTTTAAAGGACTGTCCGTATTTTTTGCGGAAGATTTGCCCTAAGTATGCACTGTTGATATAGTATTTTTTGCCCAAGCCCTGCAACGTCAGGTTTTCCGAGTAGTGTTCCTGAATTTCCTTGTCGATAGAATCCAAAATATCGATGGAGATATTTTTTCGCAGAAGGGAAAGGTAGTCTGCATACTCGCGTGCAAAGCGGAACAGATGCTGTCGGCTCCCGCGGGAAATTCCTTCCCGGAAAGACTGCGCGCTGATAAATTGCAGCATTTCCTTCTGGTTGGCTTCGTTGTCCAAATTGGATGCAAGATGCATAAGCCGGAACAAAAGATAATTTAAGTTCAGGTTGATATCTTTGTCATGTACGCCACGCTGCTGCATTTCGGCAAACAAATGGTCTATTTCGGAGCCGATGCGTTCCTGCTCATTCAGTTCAATGGCGGTAATCAACTGATCCAGGGTATCTTTGCACAAAACGGCTCTTTCTTGCGGAACCGATAACTCTTCCTCGTAATAATAGATTGATTTTTGCTGGCGGAAGGCGCAAAGGTTTTTCAGGCCGCAGACGGTATCATACGATTCAGAAACAGTGGTGATATCGTCCACTTTTTTGCCAACCAGAAATCGCAATTCGTGTTGTGTCGAAACACCCAATTTCTTATAAAAATCCTGGATATACTGTGTTTCGGAACAGCCGGCATTTCGGGCAAGCGCACCGCTGTAAACAAAAGCAATCCCATACCCAACGCGATCCAACGAAGCGTCACAGAAACACCGGCTCCGGTCCTCGCCTAAAATTTGCACACAGCTTTGGTACAGGTCACGCTGCACCATACGGAAGTGGTTCTCATCATCGTCATCTTCGTTGTCCGAAGAATGGCAAGCGGAAATTTCAATGTAACGAACGCCGCCCGAAAAATCCAGATGCTTATGCAGATAATCCACGCCGTTGGGATCATATTTGCCGAACAGCAACGAGATCAAACACCGGGCCTGATAGGCCAGTTCGTACTGCTCCTCCATTTTGCTGTTTTGCGAGATGTTATTGTATTTGCTGAGAATGGATAACAGATCTTGCTTTTCCACCGGTTTGAGCAGATAGTCGATACACCCGTAGCGCAGCGCTTTTTGAGCATAGGAAAACTCACTGTATCCGCTCAGAATCACGAAACCGGCGTTGGAAAGATTCTCCCGGCGAACAGTTTCCAGTAATTCAAGTCCGGTCATTTTTGGCATCATAACGTCGGTGATGACAAGGTCAACGGGTAACTTTTTTATGTACTCCAAAGCCTCCTGTCCGTCGGACAAAACGGCAGCCACTTCATAGCCTGCGGCGTTCCAGTCAATCAACGCCTGCAAACCTTGCGCAATAAACTGCTCATCATCTACGATAATAACTTTTAACATGTCACTCCGCCCTTATTGCTTTGTTTAGAGGAAACCGAATCGAAACAAGTGTTCCAATGCCCGGCTCGCTTTCCACCGAGAACTGTGCAGTATCCTCCGTCATCATGCGGATGCGCAGGCAGGTGTTCACCATGCCTACGCGTCCTTTTTCTTTTAACATTTTCAGGCTGGCGTTGCGCATCCGGTCTTGAATACGTTCTACCTCGGCCTCGTCCATACCGCCACCGGTATCTTCAATTTCCATGCAAAGCGCATCGTTTTCTGTATACACGCGTACAAAAATCCAACCGGGAAAAGATTTTGCTTCAATACCGTGCACACAGGCATTTTCCACAAAGGTGGTAATGGTCAATTTCGGAACCAGGATGTTCTGGCAATCTTCCTGCGCATTGATTTGATACGAAAGGCGCTCCCCGAAGCGATATTTTTGCAAGGACAGGTACGCTTCAACAAACGCCAGCTCACGCTTAATGGTATTGGAATCCGAGGACCAATCCACGTTTTGGCGCACCATTATGGCCAATTTCTGTATCATATCGGCGGTTTCTTCTTCTTTTTTCAGGATGCTGTGCATACGGATGCTTTCCAGTGCGTTGAACAGAAAATGGGGATTGATTTGGCTGTATAAAGCCATCAGCTCTGCGTTCTGCCGGGCAATATCCATCTTCTGCTCTTTCAGTCGGCATCGGTAGGCGGTGTCAATCAGGCTGTTCATCCGGTCAGCCATGCGGTTGTAGTTGTCCATCAGACTGCCGATCTCATCTTGACCGTTTGGCCCGGAAATCTTGATCAACACGTCGCTGTCTATCTGGTTGAAGACTTTTTCCAGACGGAAAAGACGAGAAGTAATGGAATTCTCCAGCAGATTCATCAAAAGCTGCGGGGGAATAATGTTCAGGATCAGCAGCAGGATCAGGATATAGATGTTTTGGCGAATCAGGGCTAAAACGTTGCCGCTTGGTTCCATCACATAGATGTCCAGATCTTCCCCGTAAAGGGTAAAATGCTGGGACAAGCCTACCGAATCAGACGGGGAGAATGTGTCATAAGGCTGCCAACGATAATTGGGCATTGCGTTCGTAAGCAAAATCCGGTTACCGCTGCATACATAAACTGAATCGTTATACCCCATGTTCTGGAAATCGCGGTCCAGTGTGCTGTAATTGATTCCAATACACAAAAGGCACTCCGCCTTATTGCTGTAAAGGCCATTCATCCCACGTAAAAACAACACCTGGCGCCCATCTGTTTCATCATAAGAAAAAAGAAGCCGCGGGCTGTAGCCATCCGCAGTATACTGCTGATACCAGGGCTCCTGCGAAACGGTGGATAACCGTGCAAATTCACTGCCGTTTATCAGGGTTTCATTGTCTGCATACACCCGTATGACAGAATTTGTGATCCGGGAAACACCCTGCAGCAAAGAATTGTGGATGTATTCTCGGTAACTTGAAAAATAGTCCTGGGGACTGGCATATTGCCGGCTCACAAAATCCTGAAGGGAGTTATCCATATACAGGCTGGTAGAAATCAGCGCGGAATCTTCTGTGGCGGCGGAAAGCATCGACTGCACTGATTTGGCTATTTTTTCCATCTGGTGCAGCTGCTCGGCATGCTCGTTCTTGGTTAATGCATGTAAAATTACAATATCGGTCAAAAATATGGGGACCAGAATACATAAAAAATAAAGATATCTAAGTTTTTTCTTCAGGCTTAAGTTATTGAGAAAACTTTCCAGCTTGATTCTGACATGATGAAACCGGTTCATACAAAGCTCCTTACCGGTGAATGTTGCAAAATGACCTTGCTATTTTTAGCGGTGCAAAGTATAATGCCAGTATCAGTATAATTCAGCCGCAGAACCATTGTCAATCAAATAACAGATTGAATAGTGCACAATCTGAACCGCTGTTTTTTGTGAATATTTACATCCTGAAAAAAGGAGGAGAACTCATTGAGAGGCGTTTTTAATCCGGACAGCCCCATGATGCGCGCCCTGGGCGTTGTGTGGGATCTTATTGTCCTGAATCTGCTGTTCCTGGTTTGCTGCATTCCGGTGGTCACCATTGGCCCTGCCATCACGGCTTTACATTATGTCACCACAAAAATGGCGGGTGAAAAAGACGGCACTCCGGTGGTCGGCAATTTTTTCAAGTCATTCCGGGCAAATTTCCGCCAGGGCGTACTGATGGGAATTCTTTTTGGGGCCGCAGGGGGATTTCTGGGCTATGATATCTATCTTCTATGGCATTCCGGGAATTTCCAAAACAGCAGCTTTAAGATTTTGATTCCCGTGGCAGCAATCGCTTATATGATGACCTTCGTATATGCTTTCCCGCTGCTTGCAAGATTCAACAATACGGTTTTAGGTACCATACGGAATGCGTTTATCATGTCTGTGACCTCTTTGCCCCAAACCTTTTCCATGTTGTTGTTGATAGGCGCATGTGTAGCACTTACCCTGTATACACAGACCACATTGCGCTATGGATTGTTTTTGTGGTTTGCGCTGGGGTTCTCTTCGATCGCTTATGCAAATGCATCTGTTTTAAATGGCGTTTTCATGAAGTGCTCAGAGCAGTACTCTTCTCAGATAAATCAGGAGCAGTCTCAGGATACTACGGAGAATTCAGACGACAAAGAGTAACCGTTTGACGGCATAGAAAAAAGCAAAAGAGCGCAGAAGTCATCTTCGGCGCTCTTTTGCTTTGGTCTGGAAATCAGGTTTTCAGCGTAAAGGCAGCAACGCTGCATGCGGGCAAGAGGGAAGTAAAGCTGTTGGTACCAACAGTTATGTCTGTCAACGGCTTCGGCTCGACTTGATGGGGATTATCGAACGTATTGTAGGCAGCCGCGCCGGCACCATCACCGCTAAGCACCTGACCGGTGATGGAAGTAAACTTGCTCAGGCCATCCCAGTGAATTTCAACAGGCACAAGGGTACATTATACCGTTGCTTCTTGCGGGAACCAGATGCGGTAATGCCCGCTTAAAGCAAGCAGCGCAAAAAGATACAGGCAATTGTCATAATAACGCCGCGGTCCGGAACGGAGCGGAGTGCTAAAGAACCGGCGGAGCCATTCATCCGCGCAGGCGTCATCCAGAATCAGGGAACCCTGCGCAATGGTAGCCAGAAGCCCTACAGGATGCAGAGCATTTCCTTCAACGGGTGTGCCGTCGATCAGATAGATGCCGTTTGTTTGCCCGTGTTCCTTTTCTTCAAAAAATTGCTGAATATGTGCAGCTGTTTCTTGGGCCCAACCGTCTTTGTCCCCGAACCATTGGGCATCCAAAGCAATGTTGCCCAACGTGCGGTATGCATCGCTGAAGAACCAGTCGTGACGATCCGGCTGATCACCCCGATGCGGGCGGCCGTCGTACTCGGCATATTCGGCACTCAAACCGGTACGGGCGTGGCAGGCTTTGCGCAGGTACTGGCGGCTGGCCGCTGCGGCTGCATGCCAGAAAGGACGGTCGCATTCGTCGCTCCACAGAGCAAAAAGTTCATAGAAATGCGGCAAATGATAAGAGGGATCGGTAAATTCACAGTTGGGAATGAATTTGATGAGATGGTTTTCGGGGTTCCACATGGGAAATCCGGAACCGGCTTCTTCGCCTTTGTGTACACATGCGTGCAAGATGCGCCGTGCCCAGGAAGCGTAATCCAGTACTCCTTCGCCGGAACCCCAGCGGTTGGCCGCAAAAAACAGGGACATGGCAAAAAATTCTTCGCCGTCAGGGGCGGGTCCATCGGAATTTTTGCTGCCGTCAGTATGGCAGGACCAGGCAAAATAGCCGGCGTTTTCCCCTTCGGTGAGGTACATGTGGGTCACGACCCATCGCCACAGGCAGTCGAATTCCTTCTGGCGATTCATTTGTACGCAGAACATCATTGCGTAGGACATGCCCTCGGTACGGACGTCATGGTTCCCCGTATCCTCTATGTACATCATGTCAGGTCCGGCACAATGGCAAAGGCGAACCCCCTCCGGACCATAGAACATCTCCTCAAATGTGCTTTCCAGCTTGTTGTCAATTTCGGCCTGCGAATATCCAAGCCGTTCCAGTCTGTTCAAATATTGCCCGTTATAGTAGGCACCTTCCATAATAATTTCAGCTCCTTTTGAATCGTGTAAGGCGCAACCGATTTACTCGGTCTGCTGTTCTTGTAACTCACTATAGCAGTTTTTCGATTGCATGGCAAGTGCAAAAATGGTACGGGTATGGCGAAAAGCTGTCAGCCATTTGAAAACTCTCTGGAATACAGCAATAAATGAGGAAGACTGTTTCATCCTACATCTTTTTCAAGAATCAGAGGAACAAACAGAAACCGCAACATTCGCCTATCCTTATTTTTCATCATGGTTCTCTAAATTAAATAATAAATGGTAGCAACAGTAGCGGAGTAAGGGCAAACGGGAAACAACTTTACAAAATCAGAATCAACTATGAATGGCGGCAGGGTTGTGGCGTCTTCTTGGCGGTATAAGCAAATTGATCAAAAATTGCTGACTTTTCAATCAGAGCGGTTAATCCGCAACGGAAAACAAAAAAGCAAAATACAAGAATTCGTATAGCAAAAAATGAGAAGCGCACTCATACATAAGGATTTATGATAGAGAAAAATTGCCAGAAAGCAAAAATTTTACTCTGAGGGGTGCCATCTGTATGCAGATAAAATCCAGGGACTGGCAAAATCCAATGAGCTTATCAGCGAAGTACGCGGCGTATGTGCGGAATGTGATGTGGTGATTTGCTGCCTGGGCTTGGATGCGGGCCTGGAAGGCGAAGAAGGCGACCAGGGAAACCAGCCCGACAGCCTGCCCTATCCCACCGAGAATCCCTGGGGTTGATTGATTAGAAAGGAAGTCTTTTGTTATGAAATTCTTTATTGATACCGCGAACGTCAACGAGATCCGCGCCGCAAACGACATGGGCGTCATCGCAGGCGTCACCACCAACCCCAGCCTCATCGCCAAGGAGGGCCGGGACTACGCCGAGACGCTGGCTGAAATTGCCACCATCGTAGACGGCCCCATCAGCGGTGAGGTGAAAGCCACCACCACCGATGCCGAGACGATGGTCAAGGAGGGCGAGGCCATCTACGCCCTGGACCCCAAGCACATGGTCGTAAAAATCCCCATGACTGCCGAGGGCCTCAAGGCCATCAAAGCCTTGTCCGCCAAGGGCATCCCCACCAACTGCACCCTGATTTTCAGCGCCAACCAGGCGCTGCTGGCCGCCCGCGCCGGTGCCACCTACGTCAGCCCCTTCCTGGGGCGCCTGGACGATATCTCCCAGCGGGGCATCGAGCTCATCGAGACCATCCACGACATGTTCCTCAACTACCCCGACATCGAGACCCAGATCATCGCGGCCAGCGTGCGCAACCCCATACACGTGACCGACTGTGCCCTGGCCGGTGCCGACATCGCCACCGTGCCCTACAAGGTCATTGAGCAGATGCTGCATCATCCGCTGACCGATTCCGGCATCGAGAAGTTCAAGGAAGACTACTGCAAGGTGTTTGGTGAGTGATATGACAAAGGAAGAACGTCTGAAGCTGCAGATCGCAGCCTGCAAGGTGCGTATGGGCGTGATTGAATCCACCCACGGTGCCAAAGCCGGGCACCCCGGCGGCAGCCTGTCCGCCGCCGATATGTTTACTTACCTTTATAATAAGGAAATGCGCGTCGACCCAACCAACCCGAAATGGGAGAACCGGGACCGGTTCGTGCTCTCCAAGGGACATACCGCGCCGGGGCTGTACAGCGCGCTGGCCTACCGGGGATTTTTCCCGGTGGAGGACCTGCCCACCCTGCGCCACATTGACAGCTATCTGCAGGGCCACCCCAATATGAACACGGTGCCCGGTGTGGATATGTCCACCGGCAGCCTGGGCCAGGGCATCTCCTGTGCGGCGGGCATGGCCAAAGCCGCCAAGTACCTGCACAAGGATGATGTGCGTGTGTATGCTCTCCTGGGCGATGGCGAGATCGAGGAGGGGGAAGTGTGGGAAGCGTTCCTCTTCGCCGCCAAGTACAAACTGGACAATCTCTGTGTCATTATTGACCTGAACGGGCTGCAGATCGACGGCCCCACCAGCGAAGTGATGCCCACCGACCCGGTGGATGCCAAGATGCGGGACTTCGGGTTCCGTACCGTCACCATTGACGGTCACGACTTCGCCCAAATCGAAGATGCGTTCCAGTATTTCCACACCCAGACAGGCGCCCCCACAGCCGTCCTGATGAATACTACCAAGGGCAAGGGCGTCAGCTACATGGAGAACCAGGTAGGCTGGCACGGCAAGGCCCCCAACGACGAGGAATACAAGATTGCCATGGAAGAGCTGAACGCTCAACTGGCAGAACTGGAGGCGCAGGTATGAGTGAGGTCAAAAAAATTGCCACCCGCGACAGCTACGGCGCCGCGCTGGTAGAACTGGCAAAAGATCACCCCAACGTGGTGGTGCTGGACGCCGATTTGGCCGCCGCCACCAAGACCGGCGTCTTCAAAAAAGCCTATCCCGACCGCCATTTTGACTGCGGCATTGCCGAGAGCAACATGATGGCCACCGCCGCCGGTATGG
>ENA-OPDA01002109-OPDA01002109.1-human-gut-metagenome-genome-assembly--contig:-NODE-2109-length-12032-cov-2.767721_pt1 | contig 12032 bp, 9 predicted proteins | sample MGYA00241253_ERZ501486 | MGnify/ENA primary metagenome ERZ501486 (study PRJEB25962, sample SAMEA2042510) | human gut metagenome | biome: human gut; feature: human-associated habitat; material: faeces... | reverse complement strand
TTTATGGAGAATTTTGTAATTACCATTGCGAGACAGTATGGAAGCGGTGGACGTACAGTTGGCCAGATGCTGGCTAAGAGACTGGGAGTTCCTTTTTATGGTAAAGAGATCATTCAGATGGCTTCGGATGAGAGCGGTATTGATGTGAAGTTATTTGGTCAGGTTGAAGAAGGGACAAAAGTAAAAGCGTCACTGTTCAATAAGACCGGTCTTTATAAAGGGGCACTGATCGCACCGGATCAGAAGGGATTTATTTCTGATGAGAATATTTTTAATTATCAGGCAAAGGTTGTGAATGATCTGGCTGAGAAGGAGCCATGCGTGATCGTGGGACGATGCGTGAATTATGTGTTCAGAGACAGACCGAATACACTGAGAGTATTTATTCATGCACCATGGGAATTCCGTGTTGAGAAGTCCAGAGAGAAGATCAGCGGTGGTGATGAGGAAATTGAGAAGTTCCTTCGCAAAGATGATAAGAGAAAACAGGATTATTATCGTAAATTTGCAGGCGGGGACTGGAGTGATGCGACAAATTATGATCTGTGCCTGAATTCAGGAAAACTGGGATTTGAGAAGTGTGTGGATGCGATTCTGGCGCAGATGGAGGTTATGGGAATTAAATGATGAAAAGGGCAGTCTCTCTTGGAAGGGGCTGCTTTTTTCTGCGCTGTGTATTGGCTGATAGAAATAAAAAATCCAGGCAGAAAAGTGTTTCTGCCGGATTTTTTTATTAAGACTGGGATTTGATTTTTGTTTGGTATTCTTTTAGTTTTTTTTCGTAGCCCATTTCTGAGAGTTCGTAGAAGTGTTCTCCTTGGATTTCGGTGGGGAGGTATTGTTGGTGTACGTAGTGGTTTGGGTAGTCGTGGGCGTATTTGTAGCCGATGCCGTGGCCCAGTTTTTCGTGGCCGCCGTAGTGGGCGTCCTGGAGGTGTGGTGGGACTGTGGTTTTTGTGCGTTTGACGGAGTCCATGGCAGCGAAGATGGCGTTGACTGCGGAGTTGCTTTTGGGGGCGCAGGCCATGTAGGTGACTGCCTGAGAGAGGATGATCTGGGACTCGGGCATTCCTACGCGTTCTACTGCCTGGGCTGCGGCGACTGCTACGCAGAGGGCCTGTGGATCGGCGTTTCCGATGTCTTCGGAGGCGAGGATCATGATTCTTCGGGCTATGAATTTGACGTCTTCTCCGGCGTAGAGCATTTTTGCAAGGTAGTAGACTGCTGCGTCAGGGTCTGAGCCACGCATGCTTTTGATGAAGGCGGAGATGATGTCGTAGTGGTTGTCTCCGTTTTTGTCGTAGCGGACGACGCGTTTCTGGATGCACTGAGATGCCACATCCAGGGTGATGTGGATGAGACCGTCTTCGCTACGGGGGGTAGTGAGGATGCCCAGTTCGATGGCATTGAGGGCATTTCTGGCGTCGCCGCCTGCCATGTCTGCAAGGAAGTCGAGGGCGTCTTCATCTATCCGGGCTTTATAGTTTCCCATTCCTTTTGTTTTGTCGTTGACTGCGCGAAGGATGAGTTCTTTGACTTCGGAGATCTCCAGGGATTTCAGTTCGAAGATGATGGAACGGGAGATTAAAGCAGCGTTGACTTCGAAGTATGGATTCTCTGTTGTGGCACCGATGAGGATGATGGTTCCGTCTTCTACGAATGGGAGGAGATAGTCCTGCTGGCCTTTGTTGAAGCGGTGGATCTCGTCTATGAAGAGGATTGTTTTTTTGCCGTACATACCCAGGTTTTGCTGGGCTTCTTTTACAACTGCTTCCATATCTTTTTTGCCTGCTACAGTGGCGTTGATCTGGGTGAATTCTGCACTGGTAGTGTTGGCGATTACTTTTGCCAGGGTGGTCTTGCCGGTTCCGGGAGGGCCGTAGAAGATGACGGAGGTCAGTTTGTCAGCTTTGATAGCCCTGTATAATAAGGTGTTTTTTCCGATGATGTGTTGCTGTCCTACAACTTCATCCAGAGTTGTGGGGCGTAGTCTGGATGCCAGAGGGGATTCCTGGTCCAGGGTTTTTGATTTGGCGTATTCAAATAAATCCATAGTTTTTTCTCCATAGAATATGATGATAAAACAGTCACATTTCATTTCGTGTTTATAGTAACATAAAGCATTTCTGACAAATTATAGCAAGTCTCTTAATCAATATACATTATTTACGAGGAGTGCTATAGAACGTATATTTGTTTTAGTATAACGTATCCCTGTTTTTTTGTAAAGATTAGGAAATAAAAAGGAAGAGCATTATAAGAGCTCTTCCATTATTTTACCGTATATTTCCTGGTAATGTGTGGACCATTTTTTACAGATCGACTGTGCTGCCTCAAGGTTAGGAGCTGCGATGTTCAGGTCGATGAGGGAGTTGCCCTTTTCGATGAGCTGGCATCTTACAGAATAGGTTCCCTGTTTGGTGATGTAATAATCGGCAGGAGTGACGATTCGCTCCTGGGCTTTGAAGCCGGTGGATTTCAGGTATTCCCTGACTTCCTGTTTGATCTCAGGAGAGAGATCTTTCTGGAAAAAGGAGAGAGTCTTTATGCCATCTTCGGTAATCCGGTAATGGGAGACATTGGAACGGGTGTCCATGGTGATTAGTTCTGCTTCTACCAGTTCTGAGATTGCCTGCTGGAGATGGAAATAGTTTGTATATTCCCGGTCCAGGATAAATTCCGAAATCTGCGAATTTGTCAGGGTATTTTCGGTATTCTGAAGCATGTATAACACGATTAATTTGTAAACTGTGAATGGTGTTGCCATTTTATCCCTCCTTTGCATAGAGTAGCAGAGAATCTTTTAGTGCGAAAACAGTCTTCCCTGGTAGCTTTGTTCTTCTTTCATCCTGTGATGCAGCATATTTAATACCTCACGTTTACGGCTTGCCCACAGTGGTGCGATCAGCAGATCTTTGGGGCCGTCGCCTGTGATGCGGTGTATAACCATATCCGGTCTGAGATGTTCCAGACAGTTTATAAGGAGAGAGATGTATTCATCCCGTTCGTAAGTCTGAAACAGTCCTTTCTCGTAATCTGCTGCCAGATCAGTGCCGCGAAGCACATGAAGTAACTGCAGTTTGATTCCCTGAATATCCATATGGTTGAGGTATTCCATAGTTTCCAGAATATCTGCTGTGTTTTCACCGGGCAATCCGAGGATTGTATGCACGATTACTTCGATATTTTCTTTTCGCAGGCGTTTTACGGTATCATCAAAAACGCAGAGAGGATATCCCCTTCGGATATACCTGGCAGTGGACTCATGGATCGTCTGAAGTCCAAGTTCAATCCAGACAGGTTTCTGTTTATTTAACCGGGACAAAAGTGCCACGATTTCAGGACTGAGGCAGTCTGGTCTGGTGCCGATGGAAAGAGCAACTATCTTTGGATGAGAGATTGCTTCTGTAAAAATTTTCTCCAGATATTCCACAGGTGCGTAGGTATTTGTGTACGCCTGGAAATAGGCAATATATTTATGAATCGGACGTTTCTGTGAAAGGATACTGATCTGGCTTTCTATCTGGTCAGTGATGGAAAGTGCGGCATCTGCAGCGAAATCTCCGCTTCCTCCTGCGCTGCAGAAGATGCAGCCGCGGGTTCCAATCTTACCGTCCCTGTTGGGACAGGACATGCCGCCATTTAGCGTGACCTTATAAACCTTTTCTCCAAACCGCTCTCTCAGCATATAGTCCAGAGAGTGGTATGGTTTCTCTCCCCATTTGGTCATACTGTGTGATCATTTTCTGCTGATGAAGTTTCAGCAGAGTTTCCGTTCTGAAGGTCTGTATCCTGGGTATCTGCATCAGCCGGAATATAATTATCAAAAATCTTTACCAGAAAATGTCCGTTGATAAATGCCTCCAGTGCAAATCCAAACATGCACAGAAGCATGATGGCCATGGACTGTATGCGGAAACTTTTAATAAAAAACACGCCTGCAGGTAACAGAGTGATGACTGCCATCAGGACTGTATACGGAAGATGACGGATAGCCATCAGGAATGCATTGCGGAAGGTGTTTTTGATGGAGTTGTAGAATTTGGCAAGCACCGGATAAATATACAGAAATACCATCATATAAAGGATACCAAATGCAAAGAAAACGATATACAATACCTGAGACATTGTTCCGTCGATATTACCTACAATACGCAGATCCATGTAAAGGATAGCTGCAACTGCAAGCATGATAAGATTGATGACAGTTGCCTGTTTGAAGTTCTGCTTAAAGGATTTGAAGAAGCTTCTGATAATATAAGATTCTTCGTTACGTGCCATTTTCAGTGTGACATAGTGGAGTGCAGTCAGTGACGCACCAATAGTCACGATTGGCAGACAACAGATCAGAAAGACCACATTAAGCATAATAAGATCAGCCACGCGTCCCATGACGGTGAAGAATTTGTTGTCCATGTTAAATAGTCTGTCCATTCGTTTAATTACTCCTTTTGTATATAATGATGTACAGCATACTCTGCGGATAATCCTGCTACAGAGAAATCTGTACAAGCTTTGTATAACAGTATAACGAATCAGGCAGGAAAAAGCAAATCTTTTATGTGAGCAGGAGCTGGTCTGCAGTGACAAAAACATAGCCTTTTTCAGTAAAAAGATCAGCGATTTTCAGGGCTGCATCCACAGATGTTTGATAGCCGTCATGCATCAGGATGATAGAACCGTCATGAACCTGTTTCTGGGCGATAGACAGGATAGAATCGATGTCTTTGCTTTTCCAGTCCAGGGTGTCTACATCCCAGAATACGGGAAGCATGGTGACAGAAAGTTCCATATCCTTGATCCATGCGCCGAAAGGCGGTCGTACATAAGAAGGGTAAATTCCGGAAGCTTCATAGATTCTGTTATTTGTTTTTTCAATTTCCAGTCTGGCTTTCTCCGCCGGTATCTTGTCAAGCTGTACATGATCCCAGGTGTGATTTCCGATAAGATGTCCGTCTTTTCGCATTTGCAGGAGTATGTCTTCGTTTCCTTCAATGTTCTCGCCTATCAGAAAGAAAGATGCCCTGATGTTTCTTTTTTTTAATCCATCCAGAAGCATGGGGGTATACCGGGCATTAGGACCGTCATCAAAGGTCAGTGCGATTCTGGGAGGTTCTTCGACGGGAAGCCCGGCGGTGGTGTCAGTTGAAAAATTCTCAGAAGCTGTAGCTTTTGCAGATGCCTGTTTTACAAGGGAAAGCATACCGGGACCTGCCAGTGAAGTAAGGAACTGTGTGCGTCTGTCAACAGAAGAAAAGAGCAGAAAAAAAATCATGCATAATATTTCAAAAAATATTAAAGTCCGCTTCATGCAAAGATACTCCTCATAAAAATATCTCTCTGATTCCGGAACACAGAGTATGAATATCTGTGTCAGAACGAAAGAAACAGCAGGTGGCAGATGTAATCATTACAGTATATGAAAAAAAGAAAGCAATTCATACCGATTTATTGTATAATAGATTCTGCAAAATATAGAAGAAAGAATTTACGGGGAATGAGATGAAAAGGAAACGGACCAAATTGCTGGTTTTCTTTGCACTGGCAGGAATTTTAGTGCTTTTTTATATGATAGGAGAGTCTTATTGTGAGGGACTGTCCGGGGGAAGTAGTCTGGAAGAGAAGAATGATGTGGTGTGTAGATATAAATACGATATGATCGTAGACAGTCCGAATTCTTCTTTCTGGCAGGCTGTTTATGACTGTGCGCAGGAATATGCACAGAAGAGCGATGGAATCCTGGAACTGAGAGGTAGCGGTAAAGAGAGTGATTACAGCAAGCTAGATTATATGAATATGAGTATTGCTTCAAATTCAGATGGGATTATCCTGCAGTACAGTGGGGAGCAGGGACTGGAAGAGAAGATAAATGAGGCTGTTCAGAAAGGAATTCCGGTTGTTACTGTAATGGGAGATGCAGTTCACAGCAAGCGTCAGAGTTTCGTGGGTGTCAGTGATTATCAGCTTGGAAGTGTCTATGGCGAAAAGGTAGCGGAATATGTGACTGAGGATACGGAAAGTATTCTTATTCTGTTGAAGAAAAATATTGATGATATGAATCAGAGCCAGATATATACACAGATTAGCAACGCAGTCCAGGCAAAGGCAGGCTCTTTGCAAAATATCCAGATAACAGGAAAAAATCTTCGCTTAACAGGGACTTTTGAGACAGAAGAAGCGGTAACAGATATTTTTCAGCAGAGAGATAAAGTACCGGATATTCTTGTGTGTATGGATGAGGAAACTACAGAATGCGCACGTCAGGCAGTGCTGGACTTTAATCTTGCAGGAAAGGTTACAATCATAGGATATTACAGTTCCGAAGATATTCTTACAGCAGTGGAAAAGGGAGTAATCTCTGTTACCTGTGATGTGGATACAGAGCAGCTTGGCAGATACAGTATAGAAGCTCTGACAGCATATCAGAAGGATGGAAGGACCAATTCCTATTATAATGTAGATATTAATTTCCTGGACAAAAATGCAGTACGGGAAATGAGAAGGAAGGGGGTGTCCGGATGAAGCAGCTGCGCTGGAAAGATTTTTCACTGGTCAGTAAAATCGTTATAGAGGTGGGTATGATCGCTGTCCTTCTTTTTGCCATGAATATGCTTTTTTATGTGCGGATCAATAATTCCATGCAAAAGATGGATAATGTTTATGCCAGTAATGCAGAGCTTACCGAACTTTCACAGGTATTTGAGAAAGTACAGGATAATATGTATAAGTATCTTAAGGTTAAGAGTTCTCAGACACTTCTTGATTATTATCAGAATGAGGCAAAATACAGAAATGAACTTGAGAAACTTAATGAAGATAATATCAATGATCCCGTAAAGCTTCTGGAACGGAATATCCGGAAAATGTCGGAAACATATCTGGACTGTACTGCGGAAACGGTAGCTGCCAAACGAGGAAGGAACGTTGAGCAGTATAAGCGTAAATATGATGATGCAACAAAGCTTTACAGATATATCCAGTCATCTATTGACGAACTGAATAACCTGATGTTTCAGGAGAACTCCAGTACTTATGCAGTACTTCGTGCAGTGATGAGATATCTGGAGATAAGCAATTCAGTTATTATGATCATAATTGTAGCCGGTGGAATGCTTCTGCTCATCCAGGCCACCAGAAATATGTTTGTTCCCCTTTCCAATATGGCAGAGACAGCACAACTGGTAGGTCAGGGAAATTTCCATGTAAAGATGCACGATACAGATGCACAGGATGAACTGGGAACAGTAACCAGAGCGTTTAATACAATGGTAGAAAATCTTGATCTGTATATGGCAAGGACGAAAGCAAGTATGGAGAAAGAGCAGCAGATGATGGAGAGGGAGCTTCTTATGGAAAATCATCTGAAAGAAGCACAGCTGAAATATCTTCAGTCACAGATCAATCCGCACTTTCTGTTTAATTCCCTGAATGCAGGAGCACAGCTTGCAATGATGGAGGATGCAGAGCAGACCGGGATTTTCGTAGAGAAAATGGCGGATTTTTTCCGCTATAATGTAAAAAAGGGACAGGAAGATGCCACATTGGGAGAAGAACTGGAGGCTGTTGATAACTATATTTATATTCTGAATGTCCGGTTCGCCGGAGATATCCATTTCAGCAAGGATGTGGATGAATCACTGGAGAATGTGCGTATGCCAAGTATGATCCTGCAGCCGATTGTGGAAAATGCAGTCAATCATGGAATACGTGACATTGAATGGGAAGGAAAAATACATCTCACAGTTACAGGAGATGCAGATTATATACGTATCAGCGTGAAAGATAATGGAAAGGGAATGACGCAGGAACAGATAGAGGGTGTTCTGTCAGGAAACAGAGAGCACAGAAATGAAGAAGGTGATTCTACAGGAATCGGTATGAATAATGTGATCAGCCGTCTGGAGCTTTATTATGAGGAATCAGGGCTTATGGAGATTAACAGTGAAGGTGAAGGAAAAGGCACAGAAGCAGTAATCTATATACCTGTGCATGAAAACTAAGAGAAGTATTATGGGAGTGAGAGAAGATGTATAGAATTTTGCTGGCAGATGATGAAGGTATCATGCTGGAATCATTAAAGAAAATTATTGAAACTGAATATGGAAATGAATGTGAGATCCACTGTGCAAAGTCAGGCAGAGTTGTGGTGGAGATGGCACAGGCATATCCGCCGGATATCTGTTTTATGGATATCCAGATGCCGGGAATAAGCGGAATCCAGGCAATCAGGGAAATTCAGAAATTTAACAGCTCAGCAGTTTTTGTGATCATAACTGCATATGATAAGTTTAATTATGCAAAAGAAGCAGTGAACCTGGGAGTTCAGGAGTTTCTCACAAAGCCTGTAAATAAGAAAGTAATTCTGGAAACCTGCGCGAAGATGATGACAAAGGTAGATCAGATACGGCAGAAGAGAAGCGATGATCTCCTGATCAGAGAGAAACTGGAGACAGTGGTACCTATGATTGAGAGTGGATATATCAATAATATTCTTCTGCAGGATGATTTTGTTACTTATCAGGATAATTATACACAGCTTCTTGATATCCGTCAGAAATACGGTTATATGATGGTCATAGAATTTGGAGATTCTATGGAAAATGGGGTGCTCAGTAATGCAGTAGGTGCAAGTGTAAAGGCAAACAAATTTTATTCTACTTTTCGTGAAATCGCACAGGGATTCTTTGAATGCCTTGTAGGTCCTATTATGGGAAACAGGATCGTACTGCTTGTTCCTTATGAAAATGCGAAAGAAGATTACGAAGACAGAGTTGCAATTGTCACAAGAGCCAGAAATATGGTACATAAATTTGAAAACCGGATCGACAGTATGTTCCGCTGTGGAATCGGAAGAGTCAAAGAACTTGGAAGCGTGAAGGAATCTTTTAAGGAAGCGGTGGTCGCACTGAGAGAGAGCATCAGTCATGTAGTGCATATCGAGGATGTACCGGCGGCACAGAAATATGACGGGGAATATCCAAGAGACCTGGAAATCAGATATCAGAAGAGGATCCTTGAGAAGGATGCTGCGGGAGCGATGAACTGCGCAGAGGGATTTTTTGAATGGATGCACAGTCAGCAGGCCGTCACAAGAGAAGACATTGAGATTAAAATCCTGGAGATGGTGATGAATGCGGAACGCAGGGCATTCTTTGCAGGAACTTTGAAATATAATGTTAACAGCAGGAGAAGCTATATCCGGGAGCTTCAGTCCTGTACGGATATAGAAAATCTGAAGAAGTGGTTTCTGGATAAGACGAGAGAAATCTGTACGAAACTGGAGAATTCCAAGGAAAAAGAAGCTGGCAGTATTATTGACAGAGCAAAGGAATATATCAATGAAAATTTCCGCAGGGATATTTCTCTGGATGATGTTTCAAGAGAGGTAGATATCAGTCCGTATTATTTCAGTAAACTTTTTAAACAGGAAACAGGTAAGAACTTTATTGAATATCTTACAGAAATACGTCTGAAAAATGCCAGAGAACTTCTGCAGGATTCCAGACTTTCCATTAAGGAAATATGTGCACAGTCAGGATACAGTGATCCCAATTACTTCAGCAGGATTTTCAAGAAGTATGAAGGAGTTACGCCTAGTGAGTTCAGAGAGAGGTTAGGCTGATGAAATTATATAAGACAAAAAAGAATTGCGGAAAGCTGCTGCTTGGAATACTGGCATTTTGTACAGGGATGATACTGCTGACAGGATGTGGTTCCTCTTCAGAACAAAAACAGAATAAGAATGAAGAAACAGCAGAAGAGAATAAGGAAGAGGATAAGGTTCAGATCGGACTTACAGTGGATTCTTTTGTTATAGAAAGATGGATCCGCGACAGAGATGTATTTGTGGCGACTGCCAGAGAACTGGGAGCAGAGGTAAATGTGCAGGATGCAGGTGCAGATGTCAAAGAGCAGATCAGTCAGATTGAATACTTTATAAGTAAGCAGGTGGATGTGATCGTTGTGATCGCAAGAGACTGTGGAGCACTTTCAGATGCCATACAGAAGGCACAGAGTGCGGGAATTCCGGTTATTTCCTATGACAGAATGGTCAATAATGCCAATACAGATTTGTACATTTCCTTTGATAACCGTAAGGTGGGTGAGATCATGGCACAGGCACTTGTCAATGCACTTCCTCAGGGAGGAGATGTCTTTATGATACAGGGATCCTCTTCAGATAATAATGTCCAGATGGTGAAACAGGGGTTTGATGATATGCTTGCAGACACAGATCTGCATGTGGTTTATGAAGCTAACTGTGATGGCTGGACAGCAGAACTGGCTGCCGGATATGTGGAGGAAGCCCTGGAAAAATATCCTCATGTTAAGGGGATTATGTGCGGAAATGATGATATTGCCAGTCAGGTTGTACAGGTACTGGCAGAGAATCAGCTTGCCGGAAATGTGGTTGTCGTAGGTCAGGATGGAGATCTTGCAGCCTGTCAGAGAATAGTAGAAGGAACACAGTATATGACTGCTTTTAAACCAATTGAAGATCTGGCAAGAAAAGCAGCGAAATATGCAGTGGAAATGGGTAGTGGAAAGGGAGTTGCAGAACTGGAAGATGTGACAGAAACAGTAAATGACGGAACTTATGAGATTCCTTCCTGCATCCTTGAACCAACTGCAGTGACAAAAGAGAATATAGATAAGGTGATTATTGAAGGAGGTTTCCACCGCAGAGATGAAGTTTATCTGAATGCGGATTACAGTTAAATAAAATATTCAGAGATTATCCGGCTGCTTTTGCAGATGTAAGAGTAAATCAGCATATAGCATTATCTTGCAACAAAAATGTCCTGTCCTGTGCAGGGCATTTTTTGTTTTTCTTAAAATGTCTTGTTTCTTGCCAACCATGTCCAGATTGCCCTGTGCTATAGTAACATCATCAAGAAAACGTGAACAACGTAAAAAAGAAACGGAGGATTTTTACAATGAGAAAGAAAGTCGTATCTGCAATTCTTTGTGCATCAATGGTAGCTGGAATGGTAGTTATCCCGGGAGTAGCTGTTAAAGCGGATGACAAGAAACTGATCGGTGTTACAATGCCTACAAAAGATCTTCAGAGATGGAATCAGGATGGCGAGAACATGAAGAAAGAGCTGGAAGCAGCCGGCTATGAAGTAGACCTTCAGTATGCATCCAACGATGTAAGCACACAGGTTTCACAGCTTGAGAACCAGGTAGCCAACGGATGTGATCTTCTGGTTGTGGCATCTATCGACGGAAGCAGCCTTGGAGAGCCTCTGAAACAGGCAAAAGAAGCAGGAATCCCGGTTATCTCCTATGACCGTCTGCTTATGAACTCCGATGCAGTTACATACTATGCAACATTTGATAACTACAAAGTAGGCCAGAAACAGGGCGAATACTTAGTAGATGCACTTGATCTTGACAATCAGGACGGACCGTTCAACATCGAGCTGTTCACAGGTGATCCTGGTGACAACAACTGTAACTTCTTCTTCGGCGGAGCAATGGATGTACTTCAGAAATACATCGACGAAGGCAAACTGGTAGTTAAATCCGGACAGACAGAGTTCGAGCAGGTTGCAACTGCTAACTGGGACAGTGCAAAAGCTCAGGACAGAATGGATACAATCATCGCTGGTAACTACTCTGACGGAACAAACCTTGACGCAGTTCTCTGCTCCAACGACTCCACAGCACTTGGTGTAGAAAACGCACTTGCAGCTTCCTACACAGGAGAGTATCCGATCATCACTGGTCAGGACTGTGATACACCAAACGTTAAGAACCTTGTAGCAGGAAAACAGGCTATGTCCGTATTCAAAGATACACGTGCTCTTGCATCTGCAGTAGTTAACATGGTTGACGCTATCATGAAAGGCGAAGAACCGGAGATCAACGATACAGAATCTTATGACAACGGCACAGGCGTTATCCCGACATACCTTTGCGATCCGGTTGTTGTAACTGTTGATAATTACAAAGAAATGCTGATTGATTCCGGATATTATACAGAGGATCAGATTAAATAATAAGAATTAACAAACTGTACAGGCGGG
>ENA-OPDA01002108-OPDA01002108.1-human-gut-metagenome-genome-assembly--contig:-NODE-2108-length-12040-cov-2.984147_pt1 | contig 12040 bp, 10 predicted proteins | sample MGYA00241253_ERZ501486 | MGnify/ENA primary metagenome ERZ501486 (study PRJEB25962, sample SAMEA2042510) | human gut metagenome | biome: human gut; feature: human-associated habitat; material: faeces... | reverse complement strand
GAAATGAATTTTGGCTAAGTTACTGTGAACGGAGTGAACAGTAACTTTTGAATTGTAAGTCAGATGGTGATTTTTGACATTTTTTGGTGGATGCTAATCCTTGTCTTTTGACAGAAATTATGGTATGTTAAATAATAACAATCAAAACTGATTTTCATACAAATCATAATCTGGCAGTTCTGCCATATTTTTTCCAAAATACAATAAATATTAAGAGAGAACAGTAATGACAATATGAAAGGTGCAGGGACAGGAGGAGCCTGATGATTAATTTATTTGATTTTACTTATTGCGGAGACTATAATCGGCAGATTCAGAATCTGGCAAGGATGGTGCCGGAGAAGTGGAGCTTTTCGGATACAGATGATAACGGAATTCTGAAAGGATACCTGGAACATACATTTAAACGCCTTTATGAAGAACAGAAGGTGTGGGAGAAAAAGAATTATGCCATATTTAATACAGGACTCTTTAATTACTATTATCAGCCGATTTATGCGTATTTTATTCCCAATCTGGTCCCGGACAGGCAGCCCTGGTTTCTGGATGGCTTTTATACAGAATACTATTTGTTAAAAGAAGGAATCACCTGTCTGCCGGAAAAGGCATGCTATGTGGAAAATCCGTCAGATCTTGTGTTTGATACAAAACTTCCGGTAATTCCACAGTACGAGCATATTTTCGGGGATGAGGAAAATGCTGCCCGTCTTCCAAAGGAAGTACGTGACAGCAGCATGAAAATGCAGCTGTTTGACGGCGCGCTGAAACAGACAAAAAGAATGCTTGAGGCAGATTACAGAACGGCAATTCCACAGTATTATAATCACTCAATCCAACTGCTGCTCCCAATCTGTCTCCGCCATCCGGGAAAACCCGACCTTGCACTGGCGTGTATGAAAACTTCGGACGGAAGCAAATATCTGGGGCGTACCTGCCTGACTCTCAGAATGGCCTATCATAATGCCAGGCTCCTTGCAAGGGTGGACCGAAGCTGGCTGATGACTTCTGTATCTGCCTGAGGTTTGACATGTGTGGTTCGCTTTGATATATTATAGCAGCGAAGCGGATGATTTTATCTGTCTGACTGAAATGATGTCAGGTCAGACATTTACGGATTGTTCTGCTGCTATAGATGAAACAACAGAAAAAGGTGGGTGAGAAATCAAATGCGAAATAAAAGTCTGGATGCTGTAAAGGCCATTGCTGCGTGCCTGGTGGTATGCATCCATGTAAGCTTTCCGGGACAGGCCGGGCAGCTTGTAAAAGTACTGGCAAGATGTGCGGTGCCGTTTTTCTTTATGGTATCCGGGTATTTCTGTTATTATCAAAATTGCAATGCCTCAAAAAGAATATTGTCTAAAATCCTGCATATCATGAAGCTTTTTGCAGTTTCAGTTGTGTTTTATTTTATCTGGGAATGTTTTATGAAAGCCTGGAATGGGGAGAGAGTATGGACATGGATAAAAGGGCTTGTGAGTACAGAGCATCTGAAGGAATTTTTCGTGTACAACAGTACTTCTCCGGTAAGAGCACATTTATGGTTTCTTCCTGCATTAATTTACTGTTATCTGCTTGCTCTCCTGATTGAAAAATGGAGAATGCGTAAGGCTGCATATTGTATGGCACCTGTATTGCTGGCAATACTTTTATGGAGAGCGGAGTTTTGTGTCTTTTTTGACAGATTTTATCACACTATGGAATACAGAAACTTTCTGTTTACAGGAATGAGCTTTTTCCTTACAGGTCAGATGATCCATGAATATCAGGATAAGATAGTATGCAAACGTCTGGAGCAATGGATGCAATGGGGATTGAAAGCAGGGATGAGTTTCGGTGTGGCACTCAGCATGATGGAATATGCTTTCCGAGGAGCAGGAGAAATTTACACAGGAAATTGTGTTGCAGTGATCTGTCTGTTTCTGTGGCTTATTTTATATGGAAGGGAAATAAATTTTCCCTCTGTACTGGTGGAAACCGGAAGAAAATATGCTTTCCTGATCTATCTTCTTCATCCGGCAGTATCAGATCTTCTGAAAAAATGTTCAGAAGGTCTGGGAGTCAGCAACTGTCAGATTTATTTTTGGCTGCGTCCGGTTTTGGTATATATGCTGACAGTGGTGACAGTTTCTGGCATATCTGCGGTCTCTGCGTATGCAAGGCAAAATATTTTGCAGAATAATCATGTATAGTCAGGGTATGAAAATCCAGAATGAATTTTGGCTGCGTTACTGAGAATGGAATGAACAGTAACATAGTAACGTTATCTTCAGGAACCGCGGGAATTATAACTGTTCACATAATGGAAAATGTGATATAGTAATCAGTAAATCTTATGAACGTAACCGTTCGGTGTTTCGCAGAATGGCGGATTGCTGAACAGTTACCGAAAATCATTATGCAGAAAATACAAAGGAGAGAGAATGGCAGATAAAAATCAGGACAAGAACCAGAGTAAGAACAGAGCAGAACAGGCAGAAGAGCACGATGAAAGCGTGCTGAATCCGGAGATTAAGAATGAATCGGATTTGTCAAAGAAGGAAAGACGTCTGATTGAGAAAGAAAAATTAAAGGGAATGGGGCCAAAGAAAAAGCTGGAATATATCTGGATGTATTATAAACCGGCTATTTTCGGAGTGATCGCAGTGATTGCTCTTATATTCGGAATAAAGGATTACTATGAACAGTCCAAAATAAAAACAGTTCTGTCCATGACAGTGGTAAATTCAATGGCAAATGATACGGAAACTCCTGAGCAGAAAATCAAAGAAACACTTGGGTACAAAGATGATCCCTATAGTAAAGTAGAGATAGGCGTGAATCTTACTACGGACTCTGAAATGGCAGAATTTGATTATAATGCACAGATGGCTTATGTGGCACAGATCCAGGCAGGTTCCATTGATATTATGGTTATGCCGGAGAAGCTTTATCAGACTTTGAAGAAGAATGAGCCATTTGCAGATTTGAAGGAATTGATGGGTGAGGAAGCTTTTGAGAAGTTTGGAATGCAGACAGATACTACGCACATTTCCATTACTGACAGTGAGCTTGAACAGGAATTAGGTGTAATCTACGATCCTGTATGCATTGCAGTGCCGTATTCAGCACCGAATCAGGAGAACGCAGTAAAATGGATAAAAAGTCTTGACAGCAGGAAATAAATTGTGATATGTTTATCACACCAAAACTGGTGTGGATTTTTCAGTCTTGTGACAAACATGAACTCTTTTCGCCGCACGATTATCATACAGCAATGTAGAGATAATTGTGTGGCGTTTTTTGTTGCAATGAAACAGAGAAAGGAAAAAAGAATGAACAATACTTTTATGAAGAAAAAACCGATTCTGCCGCTTCTGGCATCTATGGCAATGCCTATGGTACTGTCTATGCTGGTGAATTCACTGTACAACATCGTAGACAGCTTTTTTGTGGCAAAGATCAGTGAGCAGGCGATGACAGCTCTGTCTCTGGTATTTCCTGTACAGAACTTTATTAATGCAGTTGCCATTGGTTTCGGTGTGGGAATCAATGCACAGATTTCTTTTCAACTGGGAGCAAAAAATATTAAAAATGCGAATATAGCAGCTACCCATGGTATGCTCTTTAATATTATCCATGGAATTATTTTTACAGTAATCTGTATTCCGTTTATGCCTGTATTTCTCAGTATGTTTACAAAAGAGCAGGAAGTGATCTCATCTGGTGTGCAGTATTCAACTATTGCATTTGCATTTTCCACAGTGATCATGATCAGCCTGTCCTTCGAAAAGATTTTTCAGGCTGTGGGCAGAATGAAACTGACAATGATCAGCCTGATGATCGGTTGTATTTCCAATATTATCCTGGATCCGCTGCTGATTTTCGGAGTGGGGATTTTTCCGGAAATGGGGATCAGAGGTGCAGCACTGGCAACTGGTCTTGGCCAGGTATTTACAGTTATTGTATATCTGATCGCATATAAGAAGTGTAGTATTCCGGTGGAGATCAGCAGGAAATATCTGGAACTTAACAGGAACCTGGACGGGAAGCTGTATATGGTAGGGATTCCCGCAATCCTGAATATTGCCCTGCCGTCAGTTCTGATCTCTTTCCTGAATCAGATATTATCGGCTTTTTCCGGAAGCTATGTAGTGGTTCTGGGAATCTATTATAAGCTTCAGACTTTTTTGTATCTGCCTGCAAGCGGCATTGTCCAGGGAATGCGCCCGTTGATAGGATATAATTACGGAGCAGGGGAAATACAGAGGGTAAAGAAACTTTTTGGGATTTCTGTGCTTCTGAATGGTATGATCATGCTGGCAGGAACAATTATCTGCTTTACAGCATCAGAGACATTGATGGGAATGTTTACTGAGAACCCGGAAACTGTAAGACTTGGCACTGCAGCATTACAGATTATCAGTATCGGGTTTATCCCATCTGCCATCTCTGTTACAGCTTCCGGTGCATTAGAAGGACTGAGCAAAGGTGCTCAGTCCCTGGTGATTTCGTTATTAAGATATATTATAGTGATCATTCCGGCAGCATACCTGCTGTGCCATTTTGCCGGGGCAGATGCTGTGTGGAATGCGTTCTGGATCTGTGAATTTATAACAGCAGTAGTAGTAGGTATCGGGATAAAGTATTACTGGAACCGTCTGCTGCAGTAGACGATAGTGATAAAGCTGCTAAGTCAGGCTGCGCCTGCTTCAGCAGACTCAGCATCAGACTCTGCTTCTGAGGCATTTTCATCAGTAACATCTTCGGCATCGGAATTGCTTCCGCCGCTGAGAACATAAGTGATGACTTCGTCCGGAACGCCTGCATTGGACAGATTATCCATAAGTGTAGTGAGGTCGAGTGTAGCTGCGTAGGCACTCATATCATCTTCATTGGTTACGTCATAAACATCTCCCAGAGCCGTAAGATCCGGAATTTCAACAGATTCGCCTGCACCGGAAGTAACAGTGAAGCTTCCGAGAGTGCTTCCTGCACTTTCAACGGACAGTGCAACAGAACCAGAATCTTTTGCTGAATTTAAATCTAATACAAGTGCAAAGTTCTCGAGCATGGAAAGAGAAGAATCTGTATCTTCTGAAGAATCAGCAGGGAAGGTGATAGTATAGTTACCGTTTAAGTAACCTTCTTTTGCAGATTCGGTGTCGTAGTCCTTTACTTCGATAACAGCTGCGGCTGTATCATCCTGAGAAATTTTATAGGTTCCGTTTAATTTACCGCCATCAATCTGACCGGATCCGGACAGGGAGAGTGTGCCGGAATCATCTGTTTCAATGGAGAGAAGATAGCCAAAGTCTGAGCCGTCCCTGGTCATCTGCCAGTTCAGAACAGGAGTTATTTTATCACCTTCCTGAAACTCAATTTTACGTCCTGCAATTCTGCCGGTCTCATCAACCCAGATTCTGGTGTTGAGATGAGAATCATCGGAATCACCGGTATCTGCATCTTTCAGAAAATCAAGACCGTCTTCTACAGCTTTGGTAAAGCTTTCATGCAGGTCCTCGTTACTTGAGAGTTTCTCTGTCCAGGTATCGAGGATGTTCTCAATATCACTGTCTGATTTTGCTTCTTCCAGGATTGCAGTTGCAGTTTTTACAGCGTCTTCGGCTGAAATCTGGCCTTCATATACTGTACAGTCCTGACTGATATCACCTGCTGTCAGAGTTTCCTGACTGCTTTCGCCTTCTGTTACATTGTCAAAAAGCATAGATCCGTATTTATCCAGAAGTGTTTCTACTACAGAAGCTTCTGGAGCTGCTGCTGACAGATCAGACATCATGGAAACAGTCAGGCTGAGACTATCAGAATAAGCGGAAGCGAAATTGTCTGTCGGAATATCTGCATCTGAATCATCAGGGGTTAATTCTTCAAGATCATTTTCAATATTGGCAGCCTGTTGGTCTGCGGCTTCTTCCAGATTGGTCTTGAAATATTTATCAGAGAGTTCAGGGATGCGCATATAAATATCCTGGCTGTCCGGATCAAGATAATATTCCAGAGTACAGATTTTATTATCATTAAGAAGGACCTTCATCAGAATACCTTCTTTTCCTTCTGTAAAAGAGATATCATTGGAAAGTGTGACATTGTCCAGCCAGGAGACATCAAATGGTGCGACAAACCCCAGCAGTGAGCGTCCGGAATCTTCAAATTTCAGAATCATGTCACTCTGCATTCCTGACATCAGAGACTGGCTTTCTTCTATAGATGTAGCGTAAGAAGATGCCATTTCTGTGACCTTTTTTGCCCATGCATCTTTTTCAATGGAAGCGTAACTGTCTGCTGCAAATGCTGTAGATGGAATTGCAGCAGTACCAAGAAGTGCTGCAGTACAGATAGCGGTTGTTTTTCTTAACCATTTTTTCCTTGTTTTCATAAAGGGCCTCCTTCCGTTCTGTTATGAATCTTATGTAGTGGAATTACATTTCAGGACATTCATTTTCAGATATGTCGTTTGACTGAAATAATAATCTATAGCAGTCCTTGTAAATGATTTTTCAAATACGCTCTATATTAAGATGCATTATTTTAGAGGATTGCTATATATCAATTTTACCAGATAAAGATAGAAAAAGCTATGTTTTTTCGACAATATAGAAAAAGATGTTGATTTTAGACTAAATTATTTCTATAGAAAAATAACAAAATATAGACAAAAACTATATGTGTATATAAATAATTGATATAAGAAAATTTATTGACAGATTTATGTGAAAAATATATACTACTATTCATATCAAAACACTATGGAATTACTAAAAACAGGGAAACGATATATCACAGAAAACATACCGTTAGTCCGGAGATTATTATATTTTACAAGGGGAATATGCTCATGGAATTTCAGACTAAATTATTACACGGAAAAGCAGTAGACAATTATGCGAATGGTTCAACAGTGCCGCCTATCAGCCTGGCAAATGCTTTTGCATATGAATCTTCAGAACAGTTGGAAAAAGTATTCCAGAATCGGGCACCGGGATTTGCATATACCAGGATTGCGAATCCGACAGTAGATGCGTTTGAGCGAAGAGTAAATGAATTAGAAGGCGGGATTGGAGGTGTAGCCTGTTCCTCCGGAATGTCAGCGGTTACATTATCATTACTTAATATCCTGCAGGCAGGGGATGAGGTAATCGCAGGAAGTGCATTGTTCGGAGGTACACTGGATCTGCTTCATGATCTGGAGGCATTCGGAATCAAAGTACATTTTATACCGAGGGTAGAGATGGCGCTGATCGAGCCGTTTCTTACAGATAAGACCAGAGCAGTGTTTGGCGAAATAGTAGGAAATCCCGCACTGAATGTAATGGATGTCCGGCAAACAGCAGATTTTCTTCATGGAAAAGGAGTGCCGCTGATCGTAGACAGCACAACTTCGACTCCGTATCTGCTTAATCCGATTCAGTATGGTGCGGATGTAGTGGTGCATTCTACTTCTAAATATATAAATGGAAGTGGAGATGCCATCAGTGGAATTATCATTGACAGCGGAAACTTTTCCTGGAGTCCGGAACGTTATCCGGGAATGAAGGAATATAAGAAATACGGAAAGTTTGCTTATCTTGTGAAACTGAGGAACGGAATCTGGCGAAATATGGGCGGCTGTCTGGCTCCGATGAACGCTTATCTGAATATTATCGGGATGGAGACACTGGGGCTTCGTATGGAGCGGGTCTGTAACAATGCGTTCCGGCTTGCACAGGCACTGGAGAAGCTGGAAGGTGTATCTGTCAACTATCCACTGCTGGAGTCCAGTCCATATCATGAACTGGCAGAAAAACAGCTTAGTGGAAAGGGCGGAGCGATTCTGACTATCCGTGCAGGTTCCAAAGAACGGGCGTATAAGCTGATCAATCATCTGAAATATGTAAAGATTGCAACCAATATCGGTGATGTGAGAACTCTGGTAATTCATCCGGCGTCTACAATTTATATCCACAGTACGCCGGAGGCAATGGAAGAGGCTGGAGTGTACGACGACACGATCCGTATCAGTGTGGGTATCGAAGATATAAAAGATCTGATACAGGATTTCACAGAGGCAGTGGAGAGCCTTGGAGAAGAATAATTCATAATATACACATTATCAGGCGCTTTGGTCGGAACATGATAGTAACCGGACAGAGGCGCTGGTTTAAAAACAGAATAACTGACAGACAGTCAGAGATAAGAGAAGCCCCGGAAGTTCAGGAGTGTCCAGTTAAGTGGAACTCGATGATCTTCCGGGTTTCTTTTTGCAGCAAAATTTTTTCAGATATTGAATCTGTTTCCGAAACCGTTTCGTTATAAAAAATAGCGGTTAAAAATTAACAACTATCTGCGGGCGCGTTTTTCAATCAGTCCGAGGAGTCCGTACAGGATAATAGCGATGATGCACAGAATGATAATGGACATCAGTACCCAGGTAAGCTTAAAGGTCTGGCTGGAATAGATGATCAGGTAGCCAAGCCCTTTTCTGGCACCGATAAATTCGCCTATGATAACACCAACCAGACACAGACCAATATTAACTTTCATAACACTGAGCAGTAACGGCACAGAAGACGGAAGAATAATCTTCATAAGCTTTTCTTTCTTCCCACCGCCCAGCGTCTCAATCAGCTTCAGTTTTTCCGGGTCAGCTTCGCCAAAACCTGTATACAGATTCAAAATCGAACCAAAGATAGCAACCGACATACCGCAGACAATAATCGTCCGTTCGTTGGCACCAAGCCATACAATAAGCAAAGGTGCCAGAGCAGATTTCGGAAGGCTGTTCAGTACTACGAGATAAGGCTCTGTGATCTTCGCAAGTCTGGGACAGGTCCACAGCAGAACTGCCATCCCTGCACCCAGAACAACAACGAACAGAAAACTGACCAGTGTTTCCGTAATTGTAACAGAGAGATGGGGAAAAATAGAGCCGTCTCTGCACATACTGCAGAAGCTGTGCCAGATCATTACCGGACTGCTGAAGATAAAAGAATCGATCAGCCCGGTCCTGGCGGAGATTTCCCACAACACCAGAAAGAAAAGAAGAATAAATATCCGCAAAAAAAGAACAAGTTTCTTTTCTCTTTTCTGATGTCGGATATACTGTTGCTGATGATATGAGATTTCAGACATCATGATTCAGCTCCTTCCAGATAAGATTGAAATAAGATTTAAATTCAGGCGCATTTCTGGAAGCCATAGGAGTACGGTTCTCCAGATCAAAACAAATTGGCACAATCTTACGAATAATGGCAGGCCTTGGAGAAAGAATGATAACCCGGTCTGCCATGCTGATCGCTTCTGAAATATCATGGGTGACAAGGATCGCAGTCTTTTTTTCCTGACGCAGGATTCTGCCGATATCATCACTTACGCTGAGTCTGGTTTGAGAGTCAAGTGCAGAGAACGGTTCATCCAGCAGAAGAAGTTCCGGCTTTAATGCCAGAGTACGGATCAGTGCAGCTCTCTGGCGCATTCCTCCGGACAATTCAGACGGATGAGCAGAGCGGAATTTGTCCAAACCGTAATCTGAGAGAAGCTGATTTACATAAGCAAGTTTTTCGGCAGTGAGTTCCCTGCGGATTTCCAGTCCGAGAAGAACATTTTTATAAATTGTCCGCCACTCCAGCAGATGATCCTTTTGCAGCATATATCCGATACGGCAGTCACCGGAAGTTACCGGCGTGCCGTCCAGAAGAATCTGTCCCTGTTCCGGCCGGAGCAGACCACAGATCAGATTCAGCAGCGTGGACTTTCCACAGCCTGACGGTCCGATGATAGCAATTACATCACCTCTGTTCACCTCTGTGCTTATGCCCTTTAATACCTCCTGCTCTCCAAAACTCTTGTGCAGGTCTTTTACCTCTAGTATCACGTTATTATCTTTCATTGCTTCTCAGTCTCCTCTCAAGTTTGCTTACTCCGTGGCTTAAAAGCATCACTATAACCAGATAAATAAGGGCTACAGCAATAAGCGGTATAAATGCCTCGTATGTGTTGCTTCGTATGATATCTCCACCCTTTGTCAGATCCATCATACCAATATAACCACTGATTGATGTCTCCTTTAGGAGGCTGATAAACTCGTTAAGCAGCGCCGGAAGTATATTTTTGACAGCCTGCGGTATGATAACAAGCTTCATGGTCTGTCTGTAATTGAGTCCTAAGCTTCGTCCTGCCTCAAACTGTCCTATATCTACAGACATGATTCCTGAACGCACAATCTCTGCCACATATGCAGCTGAGTTGAGGCCGAAAGCAATGACTGCTACAAGTATCTTGTTGGTCACAGATGCAAGCACTACATAGTATATAATAAGAAGCTGTATCATGACAGGTGTTCCCCTGATGATGGTCAGGTATGCCTTGCAAATTCCGTTTAATATGGCAAGACCGCCGTTTCTGTCATGGCTGGTTCTGACTATCGCAATTAAAAATCCCAGCACAATACCAAGCATTACGGCAAATATTGTGATAACTATTGTATTGCCAAGACCCTTTACGATATACATGTAACGATTGTCCTTGACAAAGTTGTCATAGAGCTTTTCCTTTATACCGATTGAAGAACCCGACTGGCTGTCTTTTACGATAATCTCCTGCTTTGTGGTGATATATGTATCGGTAAAATCAACATTTTTCTGTCTGTCCTCTGTCACTGTAAAGCCTGCTGCCCCGACATCCACCTTGCCTGATGATACAGCGGCAATAATTGCGTCAAACTGCATATCCTCTACCTGCATATCCATGCCAAGCTCATCGGCTATGGCCTGCATGATATCCATATCAATTCCTGTGACCTTGTTGTCCTCATAGTACTCATATGGCGGGAACTCTGCATTGGTAGCCATAACCAGTGTGCCGCCTGCTGCATCAGAAGAAGCTTCGCTTCCTGTTGTTTCTGCAGTCTTGCTTCCGCATCCTGCCATAGTAAGTACCATTGTTCCAACCAGTGCTGCTGCAATCAGTTTTTTCATAATTTCTATTCCTCCTGAATTTTAATAAGCTTGTCCGAAATTTCTGTCTTTTCCATCATCCGGACTGCTTCCTTGCTCTGCGTCTGAGTTTAACACTGTTTCAAAGTAATGTCAACGGAATTGGTGCATAGAAAGTCAAATTACTGCATATTTTATGCTTTTATGCCCTCTCCGTCAAACGGTGGAATATAACAGACTTTCGCACTTTCCATTTCCTGCATGTAGCCGTTCTCCACGCCAAGTTCGACAGCAAAATCCAGCAGCTTTTCGTACTCTCTTTTTGTCACTCTCCGATTCAGTTCCGGATAGTTATCAAGTCCGCCAAGCGGTGTATACTGACACATCAGGCTGATCGCCGCCTGATCTTTATAAGTATTGTATACATATTTTACCACCTGTTCTGCTTCCTTACGGTGCGACGGCAAAAGCAGATGGCGGACCAGCACACCACGCTTCATCATGCCATGTTCATCGTATATCGTCTGCGGCTGCTGACGCATCATCTCGGCAAGTGCCGCCTTTGCAGCCTTTGGATAATCTTTGGCATGCGAATATCGCAGGGCACTTTCCGGCGACATATACTTAAAATCCGTAAGATAAATATCAATCAGGCCAGTCAGCTGTTTTAAGACTTCCACTTTCTCATATCCGCTGCAGTTATAAACAAACGGAAGGTCAAATCCTCTCTCTTTTGCCATACGGATTGCGGACATGATCTTGTCCGCATAATGGCTCGGTGTGACAAGATTGATATTTTCCGCTCCCTGTTCTTTGAGTTCAAAAAAAATGTCCACCAGGCGTGAAAGGCTGATCTCCTCTCCCATCCTCCCGGCTGCGATCTCGCGGTTCTGACAGTAAACACAACGCAGGGTACAGCCTGCAAAAAAGACGGCACCGGAACCGCCCTTCCCGGAAATACATGGTTCTTCCCAAAAATGTAAATCCGCACGTGCTATTTTTATAATGTTATCAGTTTTACATACTCCAATAATATTTTTATTTCTATTTATATTGCAATTTCTAATGCATAAATTACAGTTATCTAACATATCAATATTGTTCATATTTAATACCTCTTAATTTTAAGTTAC
>ENA-OPDA01002103-OPDA01002103.1-human-gut-metagenome-genome-assembly--contig:-NODE-2103-length-12074-cov-1.619602_pt1 | contig 12074 bp, 10 predicted proteins | sample MGYA00241253_ERZ501486 | MGnify/ENA primary metagenome ERZ501486 (study PRJEB25962, sample SAMEA2042510) | human gut metagenome | biome: human gut; feature: human-associated habitat; material: faeces... | reverse complement strand
CAGCTTTTCCCGCTCACGGCGTTTATCACATTCTTTTCGACATTCGGCAGTATTTTTTGTGTACTGCTTGAGCAGATACCGTTTATAAGTGCTCTCAGCGAAATACAGCATTCGCTTATTTTCCTGCTTGTGATATGCATTTTGTATGTTCTTATGCTCATTTTGCTGAAGGCTGTTTTCAAGGCCAAAAAGCGAACCGTAAGGCGTCTCGGCGTGGCGGCATTCAATACCCTTGTGCTTGCCGTACCGTTTATAAATTACCGCGCGACCTTCGGCATAGCCGAGGCGATAGGCGTAGGTATAGGCTCCGGACTTGCCTTTATAGTTGCGGTGCTTATGATAAATTTCGGGCTGCGCCGCTTGGTAGAAAACAAAAATATTCCGGAATGCTTTAAGGGCACGCCGGCAGTATTTATATATGTTTCGATTTTGGCGCTCGCTTTTTCGGGCGTCTCAGGCAAAGGATTATCATTGTAAAGGACCGTAGAAAATGGCATTTGACAACAGAGATATTAAGCCCCGTAAAAAGAGCTATTATCCGTTTTCAAAAAATTATCCGGGCAGACGCTCGGGTACATCATATGCGATAGGCGAAAGCCGCACCCGAAAGAAAAAGGAAAAACGCAAAAAAATCTTCTTCTCGGTTTTTCTTGTGTTCTTCTTCGTGCTCGTGTTTATTATTGCCGCGGTTTCCATTAACCTGTCGAAAAAGCCGTATGAGCATGAGCTTACGGGCGTTCCCGCCGAATATGACGGCAAGCTGCGCGCTCTTTATATGCCCGACGACGTTCTTGACGGCGGTATAGCCTTTGACCTTTTTAAAACGGAGCTCACCGAAACAAAGGCGAACGCCGTTGTGATAGATTTTAAAACGAAGGACGGCTATCTCAATTACGTATCCTCCGTCGGTACGGCGAACGACATAGGCGCGTCGTCCAAGGCCTATCAGAACGCGTTTGCGACAATCGACAGGCTTAAAAGTGCCGGCTATAAAATAATCGCAAGAATTTATTGCTATGAGGACAGCGTTGCCGCATCACACCTCGGCGCCGCTGCCGCCGTGACAAATTCGGACGGCACACTGTGGCTCGACAACAGCGCTCAGCACGACGGCGAGCCGTGGCTGAACCCGTACTCCCCCGTCGCGGAGAAATACCTTTTGAGCATTGTGAGCGAGATTTCCTCTCTCGGAGTTGACGCCGTTATACTCGATTCCGTGGAATTTCCCGAGAGTATTTATCTCGACAAGGCGGTATTTTCGGGCGAAGAAAAGAGCATAGAGAGCCGCAACGCGGTTTTACATTCATTTATAGAAAAGGTTAAAAACGTGCTCGGCGACAAGCCGCTCTGCGTTATGCTCAGCGCCGCGGACGCGCTCGGCGGAAACACCGCCCGATATGACGGCTCTCTCTTTGACAGTGCCGCCGATTTTGTGGCTGTGGACTTCAGAAAATCGGCGCAGAGAGACGGCTTTGCTTACGGAGAAAAAACATATTCCGCCGAAACCACCGATGAAAAAGCTCTGGTTACGGACTGTATACCGCTCTTAAGCTCAAAGCTTGACGAAAACTATCAGACCGGCGGATTTATACCGGTCATTGACGACAGCTCGATTATTTCCGAGCTTGACAGCCGAAATGTCAACAATTATGTTTTATTCGGCGAGGGATAAGCTATTATTTTAAAAATACTTGACAAAAGTTCATTTTTCTGTTATTATCGCACTTAAGATATTCCTTATGAAGGGGAGTAGCTTTTACCCGGTGGTCAACATCATGTTGCCTTTCGGCTTCTGGTCACCGAGCCTTATTAAGGTAGCAAGACCTTCGGCAGAGCTAAATTCTGTCGAAGGTCTTTTTTCTTAAAAAAGCGGCTGCTCTTTTTTAAAAAACAGGGAGGAAAAAAATGAAATACTATCTTGAAAGCTCTTCCGAGGTTTTCGGCGAAGTAAAAAGCACCGAAAACGGTCTCACTTCCGAGCAGGCACGCCGGCGTTCTGCCGAAACCGGCAAAAACAAGCTTGCCGAGGGCAAGAAAACGCCGCTGATACTGCGTTTTCTCTCGCAGTTTGCCGACCCGATGATAATCATCCTCATTGCCGCGGCGGTAATATCGGCAATAACCTCCGTATTGCAAAAAGAATTCCCATCGGACGTTATCATTATAATGTTCGTCGTAATAGTTAATGCCATACTCGGCGTATATCAGGAGAGCAAGGCTGAAAAGGCCATAGAGGCTCTTCAAAAAATGGCCGCCGCAACAACAAAGGTCTTGCGCGACGGCAAGGTATGCGAAATACCGAGTGAGGACCTTACCGTAGGCGACGTTGTACTGCTTGAAGCGGGCGACGCTGTTCCGGCGGACGGCAGAATTTTTGAAAGTGCAAGCCTTAAAATCGAGGAATCGGCACTTACGGGTGAATCCGTACCCGTCAACAAATTCATAAAAGCCATAGGCCTTGAGGGGCAAAAAGATGTACCCCTCGGCGACCGAAAAAATATGATGTATATGGGTTCAACCGTTGTTTACGGCCGAGGCAAGGCCGTTATAACAAGCATCGGTATGGACACCGAAATGGGCAAAATAGCAGGTGCGCTCTCAAGCGCAAAGGATGAGCAGACGCCGCTTCAGAAAAAGCTCGGTCAGCTCTCAAAAATCCTCAGTTTCATAGTCCTCGGAATATGCGTATTTATGTTCGCCTTCGATATAGTCAGAGCTCTTGTAACAGGCACGGAAATGAATCTTGACTTCCTGCTCGGCTCGTTTATGCTCGCCGTATCGCTCGCGGTTGCCGCTATCCCCGAGGGTCTTGCGGCGGTAGTAACGGTTGTGCTTTCGATAGGCGTTACCAATATGTCAAAGAAAAATGCCATCATCCGCAAACTCACCGCAGTTGAAACTCTCGGTTGCGCACAGATAATCTGCTCTGATAAAACCGGTACGCTCACTCAGAACAAGATGACCGTAGTCGAGCATTACTGTGACAACGAAAAAATGCTTGCCGAGGGCATGGCTCTCTGCACGGACGTAAATCTTGACGATGACGGCAATCTTGTAGGCGAGCCCACGGAAATGGCTCTTGTGGCATACTCTATGTCGCTCGGTATGAATAAAAACGAGCTTCTGAAGAGCGCGCCGAGAGTCGGCGAGGCTCCATTTGACTCAAATCGTAAAATGATGTCCACAATTCACAAGACTGCGGACGGAATATTACAGTTCACCAAGGGTGCTCCCGACGAGATATTAAAGCACTGCACAAAGATATTCAAAAACGGCGAAGTCAGCCCTCTTACGGACGCAGACAGAGATGCCGTACTCAAAAAGAATAAGGAATTTGCCGACAGAGCACTTCGAGTTCTCGCCTGCGGCTACAAGCAGCTGTCATGTGTTCCCGAGGATCAGTCGCCCGATAATATCGAAAATGAGCTCGTCTTCTGTGGCCTTGTAGGTATGATAGACCCCGTAAGGCCCGAAGTTAAGGCGGCAATCGAGGAATGTCGCGGTGCCGGCATAAGACCCATAATGATAACCGGCGACCACAAGGACACCGCTGTTGCAATAGCCTTGGAGCTCGGCATTATAAAGGACAAGAGCGAGGCCATAACCGGCGCGGAGCTTGATGATATTTCCGATGAGGACTTCAAAGAAAAGGTCACACAGTACTCGGTATATGCCAGAGTTCAGCCCGAGCATAAGGTAAGAATAGTAAATGCCTGGAAGAGCCGCGGTATGATAACGGCAATGACGGGTGACGGCGTAAACGACGCCCCCTCCATTAAGAGCGCGGACATAGGCGTAGGCATGGGCATTACAGGTACTGATGTAACAAAGAACGTTGCGGATATGGTCCTTGCCGACGATAACTTCGCCACCATAGTATCTGCTGTGGAAGAGGGCAGACGAATTTACGACAACATAAGGAAGTCAATTCAATTCCTGCTCTCGTCAAATCTCAGCGAGGTAATGGCTATTTTCACAGCCAACCTGCTCGGCTTCACAATATTAAAGCCCGTACATCTTCTCTGGATAAACCTTGTTACCGACTGCTTCCCGGCTCTCGCCCTCAGTATGGAGAAGGGCGAAAAGGACCTTATGAAACGTCCGCCGCGTAAATCATCGGACGGCATTTTTGCAGGCGGCGTCGGCTTTGACGTAGTATACCAAGGGCTTTTCGTAACGCTTCTGACACTTGCCGCTTACTTCATAGGCCACTTTAGGCAGGCAGATGGGAGCTTACCGAGAGTGCCGACGGTATGACCATGGCATTCCTTACAATGTCAATGTGCGAAATATTCCACTCGTTTAATATGCGTTCGCAGCATGGCTCAACCGTATCAATGCTCCTTCACGGCAGCTTTAACAAGTACATTTTAGGGTCAACCGTGCTTTCGCTCATAACGACTGCGCTCGTTATAGAAGTACCGTTCCTTGCAGACGCTTTTGATTTCACCACTATTGACGCTCGCGAATTCTTCACGGCTCTCGGTCTTGCGTTCCTGATAATTCCTCTCGTTGAAATTGTCAAGGCAATAGAGCGTGCCGTTATAAAGAACAAAGCCAAAAAGCAGACCGTAAAATAAGCTTTGGCGACAAAACAAATATATGTTTTTTAAGGCACGGCAGTAAGAACTACTGCCGTGCCGTTTTATTTATCCCGCAGCGGCTTAATACTGGATTTTTGCGATGATTTATGTTACCATAATAAAAAAGGCATCGACGATGGGCGCCACCATTTAAAAAGGAGCGGAAAATATGAATCTTATATTCTTAGGAGCCGCACACGAAGTCACGGGAAGCTGCACGCTTCTCACCGCCTGCGGCAAGAACATTTTGATTGACTGCGGTATGGAGCAAGGACCAGACACATATAAAAACCGGGACATTCCCGTATCTCCCGCCGATATAGACTGCATTTTTCTGACCCATGCTCACATAGACCATTCCGGCAAGCTGCCGTACCTTACGGCAAACGGATACAAAGGGCCGATTTACGCAACCGCGTCCACAGCGAAGCTCTGCAAAATTATGCTTGAGGATTCTGCGCACATACAGCAGTTTGAAGCACAATGGCGCAACCGAAGGGCAAAACGCTCGGGCGAAGCGGGATATGTTCCGCTCTACACCGTAGAGGACGCTCAAAAATGCTGTTCTCAGTTTTTGAGGTGCGAATACGGTGTGGATTATCACGTTTTTGACGGTGTATCCATAAGCTTTACCGATGCGGGTCATCTTTTGGGCTCATCGAGCATTACAATAAACGTCACCGAAAACGGGGAAACCGAAAAAATAGTTTTTTCCGGCGACATAGGCAATACCGACCAGCCGATAATACGCGACCCACAGTATATTACCGACGCCACCTACGTCATAACCGAAAGCACCTACGGCGATCGCAGTCACGGCGAAAGACTCGACTATATATCACAGCTCGTACCAATACTTGACCGCACCTTTGCGCGCGGCGGCAATGTAGTTATACCGTCGTTTGCCGTCGGCAGAACTCAGGAGCTTTTATACTTTATAAGGCAGATAAAGGAAGAGCATATGCTCAAAAACTACAACGACTTCCCTGTATATGTGGACAGTCCCCTTGCAGTTGAGGCCACCAACGTTTTTTGCGACAGCTATTCCGACTTTGACGACGAGGCGGCGTCGCTTATCGAAAACGGTATAAATCCGATAGCCTTTCCTAACCTTTATGTCTCCGTGACAAGTGAGGAATCAAAAGCAATAAACTCAGATCCCGCTCCGAAGGTCATAATTTCGGCGAGCGGAATGTGCGAGGCCGGCAGAATCCGCCATCACCTAAAGCACAATTTGTGGCGACCCGAATGTACGATTTTATTCGTAGGCTACCAAGCCGTAGGAACACTCGGCAGAGCCATAACCGACGGTGCGACGGACGTAAAGCTCTTTGACGAAAAAATCCATATAAGTGCGGAAATAGAGCAGCTTCACGGCATAAGCGGTCACGCCGACAACGAGGGCTTGTTAAAGTGGATGAAAAGCTTTAAAGTTACGCCAAAGCACGTATTTGTAAATCACGGCGAGGACACGGTGTGCGAAATATACGCCGCACGTCTTCGCGACGAACTGGGGCTTTCCGCGAGTGCCCCGTACAACGGCGAGGAATACAGCCTCACCGAAAACAAGGTTCTCGTTGAGGGGAACCGCGAAAAGATAGTTAAAAATACAGCCTCGCAAAACGCCTCTCGCCGCGTAAGCACGGTTTATGAGAGACTGCTCTCGGCACAAAAGCGTCTCCAAACGGTTGTGGCACATAATGAGGGCGGTGCAAACAAGGATCTTGCAAAATTTGCGGATCAGATAATTGCGCTTTGCGAAAAATGGGACAGATAAATGACCGAAATTACACTTAACAAAGATGAACATATCGAATACCTCAGCAGGGACTTGGGGCTTATCGTCTCAAAGGAGCACACCTTCGGCACGGACGCGCTGCTGCTTGCAGACTTTGCGTCGCCGAAACGATATGACATATGCTGCGACTTCGGTACGGGCTGCGGCATAATTCCAATGCTCTGGTGCAGGGACGGCTGCGGAAAAGAAATATCGGCAGTCGAAATCCAGGAAAAAGGCTGCAATCAACTTTTACGCTCCGTCGAAGCAAACGATTTGCAGGACAAGCTCTTTGTGTACAATGCTGATTTGAAAGAAGCTCCGCGGATATTGCCGTGCGGGAAATTCGACGTTATAACGATGAATCCACCGTATAAGGCGGAAAACGCCGGAATAAAAAGCCAAAAGGAAAACGAAAAAATAGCCCGTCACGAAACGCTGTGCAATCTGCGCGACATAACAAAAGCCGCGTCGAAACTTCTGAAATTCGGCGGCAAGCTATGCATTTGCATACGACCCGAGCGCCTTTTTGAGACGATGGAGGCAATGAAGGAATATAAAATCGAGCCGAAAGCGTTGCGCCTTGTTGCAGCTTCACCCGAAAAGGCTCCGTGGCTGTGCCTTGTAGAGGGCAGACTCGGCGGAAAAACGGGCATAACGGTCAAAAACAATCTTTTTATATACAAGAGCAAGGACGTTTTGTCCGACGAAATGACAAGAATTTTAGGTAAATACAGGGAGGATATGTAATGACGGGAAAGCTTTACGTTGTCGGCACTCCGATAGGCAACCTCTCGGATTTTTCTCCCCGTGCCGCAGAGTGCCTCAGAAACTGCGATTTTATAGCGGCGGAGGACACAAGAGTCACCCTGAAGCTTTTAAACAGATTTGACATAAAAAAGCCGCTCATCAGCTATTTTGAGCACAACCGCCGTGAGCGCGGCGAAATAATTCTTGCGCGTATTCTCGGCGGAGAAAGCTGTGCTCTTGTCACGGACGCAGGTATGCCGGCAATTTCCGACCCCGGTCAGGACCTTGTTGACATCTGCATTGCATCGGGAGTAAATGTTGTATCCGTCCCCGGCCCCACCGCATTTGCCACAGCCGTGGCGCTGTCGGGGCTGCCGTCCGGCAGATTTACGTTTGAAGGCTTTTTGAGTGTAAATAAGCAGAGCCGCACCGAGCATCTTGACAGCATTAAGGATGAAAAACGCACCATGGTGTTTTACGAGGCACCGCACAAGCTTTTACGCACGCTTAAGGACCTTTATGCCTGCCTCGGTGACCGCCGTATAGCGATTATTAAAGAGCTTACGAAAATCCACGAAAATGTTGAACGCACCACGCTCAAAAAGGCGTGCGAAGAATATGAAAACATACCTATCAAGGGTGAATTCGTATTAGTTATAGAGGGAGCGCCGCAGGCCGCTCCGGAGATTTACACGGTGGAGTCCGCCGTCGCGAAGGCAAGAGAATTCACAGATGGCGGAATGTCGAAAAACGAGGCGGCAAAAAACGCGGCAAAGCTCACCGGAATCAAAAAGAGCGACATATATAAAATCCTGACGGAGGAATAATAATGGAATATTGGTACTTGTGGCTGCTTCTTATCGTCCTGTGCGTCATTACGGTATTTGTACTTAGCAAAGCCTCGGCGGCGGCTAAAAAGCACAACAACGAGCGTGACGCTCTTTTGAGAGAATATGACAGAAAGAAAGCTCTCAAGGAGGAGTTTTCATTCTTAACGCGTGAAAAAGCGGAGAGTTCCGACCCGGAAACCCTATTCGAGGGTGTTTCGGCGGTCTTACAGGCAAAAACAGAAAAGGCCGAAGACCCTGAAAAGGTATTCGGCAAATTTACAGAGGCGCAAAAATACATTTACACTCTATACTATTTTTTAGAGGATACCGAGAGCGATTCCCTCTCGTTCTTTTTCAGAAACAACGGTGAGCCGCTGACATTTCTCGCTTCAAAGGCACTCTGTGCCGTCGGCGAAAACGAGCTTTCTTTGATTGTCGAAAAGGAATTTTCGATGTACGATGAAAACAACGAGGAAGTCTCCGTGGACAAGGACGAAATTGAAAATCTTGACGGCGAATTCAAGGCGAAGCTTCAAAAGCAGCAAGTTTTAAACAGCATAAAAACATATATTATAAAAAATATCGATATGCTGTCTTAAAAGATGGAGAGAAGCTATCCGCGGCTCTTTTCCGCCGCTAACTCGGCAGCTCTTTTGCGTATCAGCTTTTCCGAATGCTCCACAACGGTTTTTACGCATTTCGGTTCGGCGATATTCTTTTGCGATTCCTGATTTGCCTCGGCCATCAGCTCCCTTATTATATCCGTCATCAGCACGCTGCCGAAGACCGGACTTGTCTCGCAATCGAGCGATATCCACTTTTTCGGAATATAACCGCCGTTTGCGGCGCAAACAGCCATACGGTATATCGAAAGCGCAAAATAATCCTTCAGCTTTTCCGGCGAACCGCAGTTTATCATACTGTCATTGAGCATAACGGACGCGCGAAAAAGCGTACTCGTGCGGTATTCTCCGTCCTGCACGGTATCGGTCATATCAAATTCCTCGCTCAGAGAGCGTCTTGTATCGACCTGACCTAAGAGGTAATCACAGCTCACGTCAAAAAAATTCGACGCGCGGCACACAAAGTCAAGGCTGCACTCCCTTATACCCTTTTCATAGTGCGACAGGAGCGACTGCGACACACCGAGCATTTTTGCGGCGTCCTTCTGGCTCATACCGCGCTCCCTGCGAAGCTTTGTCAGCCTTGCGGCAAATACGGAATTCATAAAATGTCCCCCAAATATTACAAATTGTATTATAATTATATATCAAATTAGACTGTTTGTACAGTATTATCCCCCGGAAGGAGCAAAGCAAAATGAAAGCTTATAAAATTCACCTGATCCGCCATGCCATGACAGAGGAAAATCTTGACGGCAAATATATCGGTCAAACCGATGTGCCGGCATCCGAATATGGGCTCAGGCAAATCAAAGACATCATAGATGAATACGGCGGCTATCCCGAGGTTGACGCGGTGGTTTCAAGCCCCTTAAAGCGTTGCACGGAAACCGCAAAGCTCATATATCCCGACAAAGAGCCCATGATTTTAAACGGGCTTATAGAGTACGACTTCGGCGAATTTGAGGGCAGAACCGCCGACGAAATGAAGGATGACGATGCCTTTAAAACTTGGCTGTCGGGTGAGCACCCGGAAACGCCCGTACCCTTCGGCGAAAGTCAGGCGGCCTTCAACGAGAGAGTCTGCTCATGCTTTGCCGGGCTTATCGACGGAATTATAAAAGCCGGCGTAGAATCGACCGCGGTAATAACCCACGGCGGAGTTATTATGTCGCTTATGACTGCATTTGCCATACCGTCGCTGCCCATGCACGAGTGGATGGCACCGAACGGCACGGGATATACCCTCAGGATAGACCCGTCCGTGTGGAGCCGCGGTCAGAAGCTCGAAACCTTTTCGGAATGCCCGGCCGTGGCACTTTCCGACGACCAGGAGCGTGAGTTATGGGACTTTTACCCGACAGAGCGAGACGACGAATACGATATAACCGAGGATGTGTACGGCGATAGCCCCGATGAGGACGAGGATTTCTGGAAGGGCTTATAAGCACTTCTTCTGCACGGCAGGTTTTTTCGGCGCGGTGATTATATAAAAAATTAACGGGCAGCATAAAGCTGCCCGTTAATCGGAGAGATTCTGTACGGTCTCTTTTTAGAGGAGAAACATAAAAAACATCAAAGACGTCCGCAAGGGGAGGCTCACTTTATCTCCCCCGTCTTTGTTCTCAAATTATATCATTTCGGTTTTTAAAAATCAGCAAAAGTGCAAAAATGTCGAAAAATGGGTACATAAATGTCGAAATTTGTCGAATAAGAATCGATAAAGCGAGAAAAAGCTTTTGCTCACGGATATTTTAAGTCTGAAAAAAAGGATGTAAAAACTCGGTTTTTACATCCTTTTAATGCTTTTACGGCCGTTTATTTATCTTCCTCGGACGGGTGCCAGTTAAAGATATAATTCATATTGTCTGTGCAGTTAAAGGTCACGGTTCTGTCACCTATATACGAGAGACTCCCCTCGCCCTTTGCATAAGACGTTATCGTCATATTCTTGTAGAATTCAACCTTTGCCACCTCGTCGGTAACGGCGTCAAACGTAGCAATTATTACCGGTGAATTGTATGCTATCTCATAATCCGACACCGAAAAATAGCTCTCACCCTTTTTAAGCTCGGACAAAATCGCACTTTTGTCATGCGGAGAAAACGCGTGTGCTACGGCAGACGGGTCATTTTTGAGCGTTATTATAATTGTGCGGCTATAAGAAACGGGCACGTTGTTTTCATCGGTGTCCTTTTCATATGTGGGTGTGAGCGAAGTAATTGCCGACTGGACATCGTCCATGGTGAGGCGTGAGGCACAGCTGTCGCCAAGCAGATAGACCTTATCGGTAAGGTCCGTACCCTGTTCATATTTTTCGCCCACGGCCTCGGGGAAATAATCATCCTTAAGCCCCTTCTGAACAAAATCCTTATAGAGTTTGAAGGCGTTATTGAGAGTCTTTGACTCCTCACCTGATATTTTTACGGTGTCGTCATCTATCCAAAAGTCCTCTTTCGGTTCGGTTTGCGGTCTCTCGGTCTTGACTCGGTTAAAATTTTCGTTAAAATAATTGAGTACCGCCTCCGAATTATCATAGAGCAGAGCTTTTTCGCTGTCGGAAAGAAGATTCATTATGCCGTCAAATATATCGCGGTTATTATCATAATAACGAGAGCGAATGTCATTGTAATTGAGCTGTACCGTGCTGTCGTCGTTTATATCATCGGTATTCTCAAACAAAGCCGTCAGATCGCTTATTTTATCAGGTGAAAAAACCGGCTTCAGCTGTGCGTATGTAAACGTAAATTCTGCGTCGTGAAGATCTGTTTTCACATATGCTTTTTCAGGCTCATCGCCTCCTGCGCCGATGCTGCATGACGAAAACATTGCCGCAATAAGCACAAGTGCCGTAATGACGGATAATAATTTTACGGTTTTTCCCATAATAACGCCCCTTACAATAATATATAAGTATACTTTTTCATTGTAACAGATTTTTCCGGATTTAACAACAGAAAAAACAAAAAAATGCGGGACGCTCTTTTTCGCGTTCCGCATTTCATTCGATTATTTTAAATCAATATTCGTCCTTTAAGCCCTCGCTGTCATAGAGGAACGCGGTTTCAAGAAGAATGTTGATGCCGGCCTCGATGGTTTTGGGGTCAAGATTGTCGGCTGTATCGCCTCTTGTGTGGTAATATCTCGCCGGAGTGGGGTCCATGGCAGCCAAAGCAACCGCCTTCATACCGCCCTGCTGAATTGCCGCAGCATCGGATGAGCCGAAGAATACGCTGCTGTACGGAAGATTGTAGCCTGCGATATCGCTCGCGTGCTTAACCATGGCCGCAGCCTGCTTGTCAAGCTTTACGGTGCCTGTCATATCCTTGTTGTAAACGCCCATATCGTCAAAATCGCGAAGGGTGTCGGTTCCTACGAACACAGTCTCGACATCGTCCTCGCCGCAGTGCTTTTTAACGTACTCCTTAGCCCCGCGGAGACCTGCCTCCTCACACGCCATGGAAACACATACAACCTCGGTATTTTCAAATCTGATGTCATTTGCCGCCAT
>ENA-OPDA01002098-OPDA01002098.1-human-gut-metagenome-genome-assembly--contig:-NODE-2098-length-12088-cov-3.030998_pt1 | contig 12088 bp, 8 predicted proteins | sample MGYA00241253_ERZ501486 | MGnify/ENA primary metagenome ERZ501486 (study PRJEB25962, sample SAMEA2042510) | human gut metagenome | biome: human gut; feature: human-associated habitat; material: faeces... | reverse complement strand
GGCGGAGCTGCTTGCCCTCAACCTCACCACAAGAGCGATCCCCGGTGCTGGCCGTGTGGAGATGTGCGGTGTTCCGGCGCACAATTTAGAGATGTATGTGGAGAAATTGCGCGATAAGTACGACGTGACGATTGCCGAAGCGTCAGACTTTAGGGGTGAGCGCCACATTTACACGCTGCGCTCTATTGACCATGAAGCAGAATCCTCCATCGACGTACAGGAAACGGAGTTTGGCGCTGACGGTTCAAACGTGTTCCATGATCCTGCCGCCGATGTGACGCAGCCCACGGTACGGGAGCTGTTTGACGGGTACAAGCTGACTGTTGGCAACGCGCTTTCCAAAGATACGGCTTTTGTCAATGCCTGCCGCAATTCAGACCGCCAGAACGCTTATCTGGAGGGTGCGGACGCTATCCGTCGTATTGTCACGGCATCTGATGATCTCCAGCTTGTCCGCCTGTACTTTGATATGCCCGCGTTCCATAACCGGCTGCATCAGGAGCTTTTGGAGGAACTGTATCCCACGCTGGCAGCGACGGTCGCACCCTCTCCCTATCAGATCACACAGGAGGACATTGACAACGCGCTTCTGGATTGGCACAACAACCTAAAGGGCAAGCAGGAAGTTGCACTATATATGCAGGCGCATGGGCGAGAACGCAGCACCGCCGCATGGCTGGCTGCAAAATATGGCTGGGAAGATAGCAAAACTCCCATGTATATCCATGTAGGAAACGCCGAGCCGGTGACGCTCACATGGGCGCAGGTACAGCGGCGGTTGGCACAGCTCATCCGAGAGAATAAATTTTACGATGAGAATGAGCGACTGCGGTTATTTTCACCTGACCGATACTCCATTCGTCTGCATCCCGGCGAGGGCGGAATTACCGGCATTTGGGATGAGGTGTTGGAACGGTTCTGCGGAGATGGGGAACAAACGCTCCGCTTTGCAGAACAGAATAACGCCATTGCTTACTTGGATGGCATCAAACGGGATATGGGAATTGAGCTATCCCCTCCGGCGTTTACAACACCGCTTGGCTATACTTATCATATTGGAGATCGCATTTCATCCATAGAGTTAGACCACATAGCAGCAGTCGGCGTTATCGCGCGTGTAGATGAAGATCACGTCTGGCACACGTTACCGAACGTACCCGGACAGGAACCTGTCAGCATCGACCGCAATTCCTTTGAACGCTACCTCGACACCAGATATTTCGAGGTTTCTGAACCGGAGCCGCAGCGCGTCATTGCGGCGCAGCACACAGAACAGCCAACCCCGGAGACGCCGCAAGCGGTTCAAAACCTTATGGGGCAGCGCGTGGAAATTGATGGTAAGCTCTATAATGTTGATTCCGCAGATGAAACTGTCGCGCATCTCAGCGTCGTTTCATCCTCCAGCGAGAGCAATCACGATCCGGAACACAGAACCGAACCGGTTTCTGCTGTCCTCACACGAATTGCAGATCAGGGTCGTGAGCTTGCGCCGAATATTTCGGCATATCAGGCACTTCGTGCAGAGCATCCCGAAAAGCTCATCGGTGTCCGTGTCGGAGAACGGCTGCTTTTTTATGGCGCGGATGCAGAACGAGCCGCCAGCGCTTTGAATCGCCGCCTGCTGCAACGCGATATTCCCGGTATGGGCGAAACCGCTGTGACCGGCTATGATTTTGGACAATGGGCAAGCGCCGCAAAGCGGCTGCTGGAGCATGGACACAGCTTCGTGTTTGCGCAGCCAAATGAAACCGACGGCTATGATGTTATCAACGAGGCCGATGCCAAGGAGTATATCCCCATTGGCATGGAGCTGGAGATTGACGGACGGAAGTTTGTCATTGACAGCGTAAATTTCGACACGGATGAAGTATCTCTGCGCGATGTGACTTTTCAAAACAGGCAGGGCTTTCCCATCTTCCGCGCTGAACACATTGCGTTTATACGCTCGTTTGTTGAAGAGCAGGAACGGGAGCAGCCGCAGCCTGTCACCAAACCCGTCGCGTTCTATCCTGCCGAGAAAACGCACTTGCCCTACGACATAGAAATCCAAACGCTGCACATCCCGGAACCGGAGCATGACCCGCCCTCTGCGGAACCCGCCAAGCCTGAACCGCCTGCCATGAGCGAGGAAGAAGCTCTGATTCTGGAGCAGGAAGGGCGCGCGGCACTTTCGGAAATGGGCGAGTTCGTGCCTGATTTTGATGATGCCATCTCACAGGTCGAGATCGACGAGCCTCCCGCACACCGTCCTGCGGTATCTATCCCCGTTGACGGCGAGTGGCAGGGCTTTCCCAGCGTTGCCGCTGCGGAGCAGGCCGCTTACGCTGACTTCAAGGCGGCAAGCCACCGCGACGCGCAGAATTTCCACATCACCGATGATGCCCTCGGCGTCGGCGGCGCAAAAGCAAAGTTTCGGGCAAATATGGCGGCTATCCAACTCCTGCAAGAGCTGGAGTTTGAGGGCTTACAGGCCAGCCCGGAGCAGCAGGAAATCCTCTCTCGCTATGTGGGCTGGGGCGGTCTTGCGGATGCCTTCGACGAGAATAAGCCAAACTGGTCGGACGAGTTTGCAGAGCTGTACGCCACACTCTCCCCGGAGGAATACGCTGCGGCCAGAGCGTCCACGCTGAACGCCCACTACACCAGCCCCACCGTCATCAAGGCAATCTATGAAGCGGTCGGCAATATGGGCTTCCAGAGCGGTAACATTCTGGAGCCGTCTATGGGCGTCGGCAACTTTTTTGGCCTGCTGCCGGAGCAGATGCAGGGCAGCAAGCTCTACGGCGTGGAGCTGGACAGCATCACCGGACGTATTGCCAAGCAGCTTTATCCCAAGGCGGACATTACCATCGCGGGCTTTGAAACAACGGACAGAAAAGACTTTTACGACCTCGCCGTGGGCAACGTCCCGTTCGGACAATATCAGGTAGATGACCGGGCTTATAACAAGCTCGGTTTTTCCATTCACGACTACTTCTTTGCCAAAACCCTCGACCAAGTGCGTCCGGGCGGCGTGATCGCGTTTGTGACCTCCCGCTACACGATGGACAAGCAATCGCCCGAAGTCCGCAGGTACATCGCGCAGCGGGCGGAGCTGCTGGGTGCCATTCGTCTGCCCAACAATGCGTTCCGCGCCAACGCCGGTACGGATGTGGTTTCGGACATTCTCTTTCTCCAAAAGCGTGACCGTCCCATTGAGATCGAACCGGATTGGGTACACCTCGGCCAGAACGAGGATGGCTTTGCCATCAACCGCTATTTTGTTGACCACCCGGAGATGATTTTAGGCAGGCAGACCTCCGAAAGCACCCAATACGGCAAGCAGGATTTCACCGTTGTCCCCATTGAGGGGCTGGCGCTTGCAGATCAGCTCCATGATGCCGTGAAAAACATTCGCGGCACCTATCAGGAGGCGGAACTGCCAGAGCTGGGCGAGGGCGAACAGATCGACACGTCCATCCCCGCAGACCCCAATGTGAAAAACTACTCCTACACCGTGGTGGACGGCGAGGTGTACTACCGGGAAAACAGCCGCATGGTCAAACCGGAGCTGAACGCCACCGCCGCCGAGCGTGTCAAGGGCATGGTCGCGCTGCGGGATTGCGTGAATGAGCTGATTGCCCTGCAAATGGACGAGTACAGCGCAGCAAGCCGGATTCAGGAAGCGCAGACCGAGCTAAACCGCCTCTATGATGCGTTCTCCGCAAAACATGGCCTAATCAATGACCGTGCGAACCGTCTTGCGTTCTCTGACGATTCCTCTTACTACCTCCTGTGTTCACTGGAAGTGCTGGACGACGACGGAAAGCTGGAGCGCAAGGCGGATATGTTCCACAAGCGCACCATCAAGCAGCAGCGCAGCGTAGATTCTGTGGATACCGCCAGCGAAGCCCTTGCTGTCTGCATCGGAGAAAAAGCCTGCGTCGATCTCGACTTTATGGCCTCCCTCATGGGCGGCAGCGAGAAAATCCCGCAGATCGTTGAGGATTTGAAGGGCGTCATTTACAAGGAACCCAACAGTGGTCCGTTTGACTTGCAGGACGGCGGCGAGCATTGGGCGAAGGGCTGGCAGACGGCGGACGAATATCTCTCCGGCAACGTCCGGCAGAAGCTCCGCACCGCGCAGCGTGTAGCAGCGCACGACCCATTCTTTGCCGGGAATGTGGATGCCCTGATTGCTGCCCAGCCGAAAGACCTTGAAGCCAGCGAGATTGAGGTGCGGCTGGGTGCGACATGGCTTGACAAGAAGTACATCGAGCAATTCATGTACGAAACCTTTGAAACGCCTCGCTATCTGCGCGGACAGATCGAGATCAGCTATGTCCCGTACACCGCAGAATGGCAGGTTTCCCGCAAGAGCATGGTGCGCTACAACGACGTGGCGGCATTCACCACCTATGGCACAGATCGCGCCAGCGCCTACCGGCTGCTGGAGGATGCGCTGAATCTCCGCGACATTCGCATCTACGATACCATTGAGGATGCAGACGGACGGGAGCGCCGTGTCCTCAACGCCAAGGAAACCACCCTTGCCGCGCAGAAGCAGCAGCTTATCCGGGATGCGTTCAAGGACTGGATTTGGAAAGACCCGGAGCGGCGCGAAACGCTGGTACGGCAATACAACGAGGAAATGAACAGCACTCGTCCCCGCGAGTATGACGGCAGCCACATCGTTTTCTCTGGGATGAACCCTGAAATTATCCTCCGGGAGCATCAGAAAAACGCCATCGCCCATGTGCTGTACGGCGGGAATACGCTGCTGGCACACGAAGTTGGCGCGGGAAAAACCTTTGAAATGGTAGCCTCTGCGATGGAATCCAAGAGGTTGGGACTGTGCCAGAAATCCATTTTTGTCGTGCCGAACCATCTGACGGAACAGTGGGCGTCTGAGTTTCTGCGGCTCTACCCTTCGGCCAACATCCTTGTCACTACCAAGAAGGACTTTGAAACCCACAACCGCAAGAAATTCTGCGCCCGTATCGCCACCGGCGACTATGACGCCGTTATCATCGGCCACAGTCAGTTTGAGCGTATCCCCATCAGCCCGGAGCGGCAGGAACAGCTCCTTCACCAGCAGATTGAGGAAATCACCGATGGCATTCAGGATACCAAGCTCGCAGGCGGCAACAGCTTTACCATCAAGAGCTTGGAGCGCACGAAAAAGGGGCTGGAGGCGCGGCTGAAAAAGCTGCAAGCCAGCGACCGCAAGGATGATGTGATTTACTTTGAACAGCTCGGCGTAGACAGGATGTTCGTGGACGAGTCGGACAATTATAAAAATCTTTTCCTCTATACGAAGATGCGCAACGTGGCAGGGCTTTCCACCACCGATGCGCAGAAATCCTCGGATATGTTCTCCAAGTGCCGCTACATGGATGAGCTGACCGGTGGGCGCGGCGTGGTGTTTGCCACCGGCACCCCGGTTTCCAACTCCATGACAGAGCTTTACACCATCCAGCGCTATTTGCAGCATGACCGGCTGCAAGAGATGGGTATGGGCCACTTCGATTGCTGGGCAAGCCGCTTTGGTGAAACCACCACCGCGCTGGAGCTTGCCCCGGAGGGAACCGGCTACCGGGCAAGGACGCGCTTTGCAAAGTTTTTCAACTTGCCCGAATTGATGAATCTGTTCAAAGAGGTCGCCGACATCAAAACGGCGGATCAGCTCCACTTGCCCACGCCGGAGGTTGCGTATCACACCATCGCCACCAAACCCACGCAGATCCAGCAGGACATGGTGAAAGCCCTCTCGGAACGAGCGTCCAAGGTACACAGCGGTGCGGTCAGCCCGGATGTGGACAATATGCTCAAAATCACCTCGGACGGACGCAAGCTGGGGCTTGACCAGCGCATCATCAATCCCATGCTCCCCGACGAGGAAACCACCAAGGTCAATCAGTGCGTGGCGAACATTCTCCAATACTGGCGCGACGGCGAGGAGGAAAAACTGACACAGCTTGTGTTTTGCGACATTTCTACGCCAAAGACCACGCCCTCGCAGCGGGCGGCAAAGGCTTCCCCCGGTACGCTGGACAGCCCGGAAATCCATGCGCTGGAGAGCGCGATTTCATTGGAGGAAAGCGCGGAAACGCCGTTCACGGTCTATGAGGATGTGCGCCAAAAGCTCATTGACGCCGGTATGCCCCCGGAACAGATCGCGTTCATCCACGATGCCAATACGGAGGTCAAAAAGCGGGAACTGTTCGCAAAGGTACGCAGCGGTCAGGTGCGCGTCCTGATGGGCAGCACGGCCAAGATGGGCGCGGGCACCAACGTGCAGGATCGTTTGGTCGCACTTCACGATTTGGATTGCCCGTGGCGTCCCCGTGATCTCACGCAGCGAAAAGGCCGCATTGAGCGTCAGGGCAATCAGAACAAGCTCGTTCATGTCTGCCGCTATGTGACCGAAGGGACGTTTGACGCCTACCTCTGGCAGACCGTTGAGAACAAACAGAAATTCATCTCTCAGATCATGACCTCAAAATCCCCGGTTCGCTCCTGTGAGGACGTGGACGCTACGGCGCTGTCCTTTGCGGAGATCAAAGCGCTATGCGCCGGTGATCCCCGCATCAAAGAGCGTATGGATTTGGACATTGAGGTGTCCAAGCTCAAAATTATGAAGGCAGACCACAACAGCAAGCAATTCCGCTTGGAGGACAGTCTGCTGAAATACTTCCCGGAAAAGATAGAAGAACACAAGGGCTTTGTTCGTGGGCTGGAGGCGGATATGCAGACCCTCGCGGCGCATCCGCTCCCGGCAGAGGGCTTTGTCGGCATGGAGATTCGCGGCGACCGGCTCACTGATAAGGAAAACGCCGGTGCTGCGTTGCTGGATACCTGCAAGGAGGTCAAGGGCAAAGACCCGGTACAGATCGGCAGCTATCGCGGCTTTACCATGTCCGTTGCTTTTGATTCCATGTGGAAAACGTACACGCTGACGCTGAAAGGCCAGATGACCCATCGCGTTGAACTCGGTTCGGATGCCAGAGGCAACCTTGTCCGCATCGAGAACGCGCTGGATAAAATGCCGGAGCGTTTGCGCAGCGTTCAGGAGCAGCTTGAAAACCTCTATAACCAGCAGGCAGCGGCAAAGGCTGAGGTCGGTAAGCCATTCCCGCAGGAGCAGGAGCTGGCCGCGAAAACGGCGCGGCTCATTGAGTTGGATATGGAGCTGAATCTGGACGGCAAGGGACAGCCGCAGCCTGAGCAGGCGATTGCAAAATCGGCGCGGCCTTCCGTTCTGGACAGGTTGAAAGCGCCGCCTGTTCATGGCGCACCGGAAAAGCCCCACAAGAAAGAAATGGAGGCACGATGATGAAAAATATTCCTGTTTACAAGCACACGGCGGCCTACGCCAGAGAGCATGACGAGCTTGCGGCCTACCGTGCATCCAATCAGGTGAACGTAGCCTGCAAGGAAGCTATCGAAGCCGCCATCCGCGACCACTACCGGGATAACCGGCTGGATGCAGCGGCGGTCGATCAGGTGGTGCAGCAGTTCGGCTATGACCGCACGTTCCATGTCCTTGCCATCACCGTCTGTCAAGCGGACTGGGACAGACGCTATTCTCCCGACAACAGGGCTTGGGCAAACGCCATGTCCATCCCCGCCAATCCCGACGCATGGGGTACTGACCGCAACTGCTATCTGGCCGTCAACAGCCATCCCGGTCTGGTCGATCTGTTTCTCAGCCAGACCCGCAAAGCCTACGCGCAGGAGCAGCAGAAAACCTCTGTCCGGGATATGCTGAAAAAGCTGCCTGAAACAACTTCGCCGAAAATTTCGGCGAAGTCCAAATCTCCGGAGCGTTGAGCGATGGCAAAGCGCAAACGGGACATTCAGCTTAAATTCCGCGTTACACCGCAGGAGCGGGAAATGATTGAAACGAAGATGGCGCAGTTCGGCACCACCAACATGGCGGCATATCTCCGCAAGATGGCGATTGACGGATATGTGGTGAAGCTCGACCTTCCGGAGCTGCGGGAGCTGGTGTCCCTGCTTCGGTATTCCAGCAACAACCTCAACCAGCTCACCCGCCGCGCCCACGAAACAGGCCGCATCTACGAAACCGATCTGGAGGACATTCAGCAAAGTCAGGAACGGATATGGACGGCGGCAGAGAAAATCGTTTCCTCGCTGGCGGCGCTGAAATAAGTCGCAGGGGCGGCGGAATGACCGCTGCCCCTGCCCGTACAAAAGCAAAAGCCCCGACGCAAAACAGCATCGGAGCTTCTACGGTTCCAGATTATTTTCATCGAATAACGGCGAGGCAAAAAAGCTGCTCAGGTCGATCTCCAATCCCTGACAAAGCTCGTGGATGATCCGCAGCTTCATGGATGGGTATGCGCAGTTCACAAGATTGCCGATGGTGGACTTCGGTACGCCGCTTTTCATATAAAGCTGATACTGCGTCATGCCGCGCTCCTGCATCAGCTCGACCAAACGCCTGCTGACGGCTTCATTCAACTGCAAGTACCACACCTCCCGTCCCTGTAACTGTACCAACATTATATTTCCCATCTGGAGCAAATTAGTTCAGGTAGCTGTACTAAAGAAGGATTATGTGATATGGTTAGATGTCGGGCAAAAGGCGAAAACTATTCGTATGACTTTGCCGCATCCTTGCAAAACACTAATGAGCAAAGTAATCTAATATCAGAAAGAGATTTGACCGCTTGGAAAGGAGCTGCGGAACGCATGCTGACAAACGAAATTGTGCTGAAGGTATTTTCTGACTACCTCGCCCGCGATGATGATTTTGAAGTTGTCCTCACCAGCAAGGGCTACACCGTTATGGGCTTTGACTGCTATCGGCAGGACTGGAACGCCGTGTACTTTTGCCCTACGCCCGAAGATTTGTTGGATTCTCTGCTGGATGCCTATGAGAATTTCCGCATGATGGAGATTACGGGTGGAGATCGTGATCTGACCGAAAAGGAAGAAGCAAAGCTCGCCAAAGAGCGTGACGCGCTGACCGCACTTTGTGAAAAGGAGGCCGCAAAATGTTCATCCTGAAAATTCTCTTTGCGCCGCTGTCGCTTATCCTGTCCCTGTTCGTTTGGCTGTGCGCGGGGCTGCTGTCCTGTTCCGGCTTCGTGTTCAAGCTGGCAAGCGGACTGCTCTCCCTGCTGGCTTTCGCCGTGCTGATTACCTACTCCGTAAAGAACGGCATCATCCTCCTTGTGCTGGCGTTTCTGATCAGCCCGATGGGACTTCCGATGCTGGCTGTGCAGGGACTTGGCAAGCTGCAAGACGTGAACTCTGCCATGAAAAACTTCATTCATAGTTAAAGTGCAAGCCGGGGCGAACGCCTCGGCTTGCTTTTCTAAAATCCCTGTTTACTTTCTTGCTAATCTCGGATATAATATTAGCAAGAAGGAAGTGATAACATGACCGCCTACGACCGGCTTGACCTGCTTTTTCAGCAAAACAATGGGATCGTCAAAACCGCGCAGGTTTTGGAAATCGGTATTGCCAAGTCCACGTTTTACGCCTACGCCAAGCAGCGCGGCGTAGAGCAGGCCGCGCATGGCGTTTATGTTTCGCCAGATGCATGGACGGACGCCATGTACCTGCTGCACCTTCGTTGTGCGCAGGCTGTATTCTCCCATGAGAGCGCGCTGTTTTTCCATGACCTGACCGACCGGGAGCCGAATCCGTATTCCATCACGGTCAAGACCGGCTACAATCCTGCCAGCCTGCAAGCAGACGGCATCAAGGTCTACACCATCAAGAAAGAATTGCATGATGTGGGGATCGTCACGATGAACACGCCCTTTGGCAACCCGGTTCCCGTCTATGATATGGAGCGTACCATCTGCGATCTGATCCGCAGCCGCAGTGGAATCGAGATGCAGACCTTTCAGGATGCACTCAAGCAATACGCAAAACGAAAAGACAAGGACTTGCGGAAGCTGATGCGCTATGCGCAGATGTTCCGTGTTGAAAAACTGCTTCGGCAGTATTTGGAGGTACTCTTATGATTAAGACTGCACGGCAGCTCAAAGACCTGATACGCAATCTCTCCAAGGACAAATCCGCAGATGCGCAAATCCTGATGCGCAATTACATGATGGAGCGCTTTCTGGAGCGCATTTCTCTTTCGGAATATCGGGACAAGTTCATCCTCAAAGGTGGGATGCTTGTGGCTGCAATGGTCGGCCTTGACGCCCGCTCCACGATGGACATTGACGCGACCGTAAAGGGTGCGACGGTCGGCATCGAGGAAGTGGAGAATATGATTGCCTCCATCATCTCCGTACCGGTGGACGATGGCGTGGAGTTCCGGGTGAAGCGCATTTCCGAGATCATGGACGAGGCCGAGTATCCGGGCATCCGTGTCAGCATGGAAACAGAGTTTGATGGTGTAAGAACACCATTAAAGTATGATTGAGATTTATGCAAGGGCAGATGTTGCCGGAAGGGTGGATATTATCTGCAAGAATTATTCGAATTTCATTGGAATTGTAGACGGCTACACAGAAGGGCTTCGCTACATGATTGAGAGTGAAAAAGCCTATAACCGAAAGAAAATGGGTTTTTCACAGGGCGTGGACATATCCTTTCTGTCAGAGGAAGCACAGCAGTGGGTAGAGGTCATTATAGAGGAACAGGGCTGTAATGTCAGTATCGTACAATCCGGCAAGCTAAAGGAATATGGAAAAAGCGGAGAGCTTACGCTTGCTATGGTGCGGCTGATTCTGACAGAAGAAAAGCCAAAGGAAGGCAGGTAAGTAATATGGCAAAAAAACAGACAGCAGGCAGAGATAGGTTAGGTCAACTGGCACCGGAGTTTGCAAGGCTGAATGACGATGTGTTATTTGGTGAGATATAGACAGCTATATCAGGAAGGTTATTCACCTATATGCCCAGTGCTATTCCAGTCAGATTTCTTAGATGATGGAGATGCTAAGGAACACAAGGATCGCCTTGATATGGCAGAGGAACTTCTTAGAAGATCAAGAGTGGTCGTAGCCTGCGGTACCAAGGTGAATGAGAATGTAAAAAATGATATTGCATTGGCAAAGAGGCTTGGGATTGTATCTACTACAATGGATGGAATTCAAAAAGCTGGTAAAAAAGCCAAGTAAGGATGGACTTCTCTTTTGAGAAGTTCTACATAGAAAAGTAGAGCCCTGGAGAAGTATAAGATCCCTATAAATGAAAATACTAACAAAGTATTTTATCTCCTATAGATTGAATTATCTCCTAATACGAGATATAATTTAGGAGAAAAACGAACAATTAGGAGATGCATTATGAGAGATTTTGATTATTCATCTTTAAAAAATAAAACATGGGATAGTGAGATTATTTCACTTGTTGCGCAGATTCATGAATATAAAGGTAGGCAGGAAGTATATCTTAGGCAGAAGCCAGGAGAGTTGGAGAAGCTTGTAGAAATAGCTAAAAGGCAGAGTACAGAGGCATCAAATGCTATAGAAGGAATACGTACAACTTCAACTAGATTAAAGCAGCTGTGTGAGGAGAAGACAACTCCTAAGAACCGTGATGAGGAGGAAATCCTTGGATATAGGGATGTGTTAAATACAATTCACGAAAGCTATGAGTATATTCCAATTAGATCAAACTATATTTTGCAGCTTCATCGAGATTTGTATAAATATACGGAGAAAAGCATTGGTGGACAGTTTAAGATTTCACAGAATGTGATTGTTTCAACAGATGAAAAAGGAGAAGAGCATGTATTGTTTACTCCATTAGCTCCATTTGAAACGCCAGGAGCAATAGATTCTATATGTGAGAATTTCAATCACATTATTGAGACGGAAGAGCTTGATGCTATTCTATTAATTCCAATTTTTATTCACGATTTCCTTTGCATACATCCATTTGGCGATGGCAATGGAAGAATGAGTCGTTTGCTAACAGCTTTATTGCTTTATAGAAGCGGATATGTTGTTGGAAAATATATATCAATAGAAAATAAAATAGCTAAAAATAAGGAGCTTTATTACAAAGCATTAGAAGTATGCCAGGAAGGTTGGCATGAAAATAAGGAAGATGTAACTCCATTTGTAAAATATATGCTGAGAGTGATTCTAGCAGCGTATAGAGATTTTGAAGA
>ENA-OPDA01002096-OPDA01002096.1-human-gut-metagenome-genome-assembly--contig:-NODE-2096-length-12101-cov-3.588494_pt1 | contig 12101 bp, 3 predicted proteins | sample MGYA00241253_ERZ501486 | MGnify/ENA primary metagenome ERZ501486 (study PRJEB25962, sample SAMEA2042510) | human gut metagenome | biome: human gut; feature: human-associated habitat; material: faeces... | reverse complement strand
GGAGCGGTGCTTAAGCCGCAAGGCGGGAATTGTGCGGTGTTGCCCTAGGTCTATCTGAAATTAAAAACGCCGGATATTTCCATTTCTCAGCTGCACCCCAACAAAAAAGCAGCGGCCAGCAATCTGCCAGCCGCTGCTTACCTTATTATAATAGCGTTCCCGGATGTTCCGCTCCGCTTCATCTCAATTACTCTTCGCTGTCATCCGGGATATCTTCCTCAAAAGCATCCATCCAGCTTTCGTTGTGCCACTTATCTTTTTCACCTTTTTCCTTGGCGTCAACCTTCTGCCGTTGTGCCTGGTCGTTCATTATGGTGCCGATCGGGTTCAGCGCGCGTTCTTCAATAATGTGGTAGAACAACCCCATCGGGTTATTCACGTTGGGGTCCTTGGCGGCCTTTGCCCAGAACACATCAAAGTCCAGTTCATGCGCCATAGCTTCCATCAACGGGGTCAGGCTGCCATACTTTTCAATCACTTCATTCATGCAGGCCAGGTAATGCAGCCGCATTTCGTCTTTCAGCCCATTGCGCAGGCTGGAAGGCGATGGCACGCACCGCGCTGCCAGGTGGCGGTAAATTTCGTGGTAAGCGCCGCGCTGGCCGCTTGTCAACGTCTTTTCCAGGTATCCATCATCTACAAACTTTGCAAACTCTTTTCGCATATCCTGCCGTTTTACAATCGTTTCGGGAATCAGCTCTACCGTGGGCGGCTCAGGCTCCGGCATCGTTTGCTGCACCGGCTCGTCCATCACATGGTACTCCGCTTCCAACAGCTCCTCTTTGGGTTCGGCTGCCGGCTTTGCCTTGCGGAAAATATAAATGCGATAGTTATCCATATCCTCGCGTAGCACCTTGTTCAGGTACCGCGCCGGGCTGCGCATCGTCTGCGACCGGGGAATGATCTCCTGTGCATAGCGGGGTGCCACACCGGCCAGCCAACTGGTCAGCCCGCCGCAATCCAGGATGATGGCATTCATCTTTCCAAACACCGTTTTGTTGCCGCCGTCCTGCTCGCCATCGCCTGCCTGGATGGTGCAGCAGGCATCTGCCAACACATCAATGATCACTTCCACCGCATGCAGCTCTTCGGGCGTAATCTCCGCGCGCAGCTGATCCATGCGCGCTTTCACAACAATTTCCTCCCGCAGCTCGGTGCGGTGGCGTCCAAAGGAATAGGGGATCGTTGTTTCCGGTGCCGAAACATAATCAAAGGTGATCACGCTGGGATCATCCAGCAGCGAATCCTCAATTGCCACGGTGGGGCGGCCCTTCTTTTTGCTCTTTTTGCGCACTGTGCTGTTGATGCTGTCCAGGTTGGCCTGTGCGGCGGCATCATCCACCGGGTCAATCGTTACCACCAGCGAAAGAACCTTCTGCCCCTTTTTTTCGTACACATCGTAATTAAAAATAATATCCGTCTTTTCGTTAATTTCCGCCTTTGCCTTTTCCAGTGCCAGGCGGCGGAAATCCGACCATCGGTTGGCCGTATACGAAAGCTGTTCATACAGCATGCTCAGGTTCCATACCAGCGGTTCCCCGGCCGCTTTCTTTTTCAGGTACAGGCTCTGGTAGCTCTTGCACAGCTCGTAAATGCGGATGGAATAGGTGGACCGCATCAGCATGGTGTAGGTCACATCCATGGTGGTATACAGGGTTTTCAGCTGCACCAGGTGCGGTTTCAGCACCGGATCCAGCGTGATGGTCATGCGCGCGCGGCCCTCATCAATGCGCACTTTATCGATCCAGCGGAATGTTTCCACCGTAGAAGTTCCGTTATTCTTGATCCACTGGATGGGCGCGTTGGCCAGCTCCTCAATATTTTTGCGCACCTGCTTGTACAGCGCCCCGCTGTGCGGGTCCATGCCGGTCATCTTGATAAAATCATAAATGCTCAGCTCATAAGAGGGCAGGTCCGTATCCTCCGGCTTAATCATCGAAAAAATATGCAGCATCAGGCGCTGCTGGCTCAGCGTCAGGTTGTTGCGCGTCATCTGTACAAGGTCATTGGATTTGCGAACGATGGTCTGGTCCCCGCGTTCTTCAAACGTAACGACAAACGGATCATCTTTTTTCTGTTTACTTGCCGCCATAAGCAGGGGCCTCCTATATCGGTTGCTGTATCCCGGGTGGTCACGCACATCATGCTAAACATTATAGCACATCCTGTTGTCCAGCGCAAGAATTGCAAATTTACACAGGGTTTCACCGCCATTATCCTGTGCAAAATGCAACACCCGCGTTGTGGTTTGCCATATATCCTGTGGGGGTTGCAGCCCGGGTGCAGGTTACACAGGGTTTTATGGTGCTTTTCTGTCCTGCTGTTTCAGGGTTCTGTAACCTGATGGAATAGCAACACCAATTTTTTCCCGTTCTCCCCCATCTCCCGGCTTACCTCTGGTTGTTATTATGGCTTAGATGTTTAGTTCTATATTAGTAATAGGTAGAGCCTGTGTAATTTAACAACGCAAACCTGTGTGTTCAACCAACTGCAGCCTGTGCATTCCACCACCATTTTCCTGTGCGGAAAGCAACCTGCGTAAAGTTGCAAATAAGCCAAAAACAGCCAAACCTGTGTAAATTGCAACACGGGGAACGGGCCTATCCTGTGTGGTTTTCCAACAGGTACGCGGGTCACGGCGGGGCAGGGGAGCAGGAATACCCTGTGTAAAATGCAACTGCTCCGGGGGTAACCTGTGCGTTTTTCCAACGGTAAGCGGCATAGGGTAACAAGGCAATCCTGTGCGTTTTTCCAACACGTTTCGGGAATGTTCGGCACAGAATGCGGGCAATACCCTGTGCAAAATTGCAACAGCTCACAGCTGCTTCAAATAGATCAGTTGCAAATTTACACAGGGTAGAACCCCTTTTATAATAAGGTAAGTGCCGCACAGAATGGCGCGTGAGGGGTTGCAGTTTACACAGGATAGATTGAAAGCTGGGAGCTGGAGGTGTATCTGAAAACAAAGAAAATGACGGATATTTCGCAAACGCAGCCGGATTTTGTGCTTGCGAAAGATCCGCTATTTTCGTTGCTCTCAGATGCACCTCAGGAGCTGGCGCAAATAGAAATCGGCAATGGGAAACCGGGAATCAGGGGCGGGGCAGGGGGGACAAAAAAGCGAATGGCATATCTGCAGCAAACCCGCACCCCGTTGTAAAGGGAGAACGGCGTCCCGTTGGCGGGCGTGCAATCCACCAAACACACACCCGCCGCCGCAAACACCGCAAACCGTTTGCAGGGGCGCGGTGTACCCATCGCGCCGCAAAAAAAACGGGAACCGTGCGCCGCAAACCTGCCATCCCTCCCACAAGGCGCCCACCCAGCCGCCAGGCCCCGCCGCAAACAGGCGCATGCGAAACAAATAATTGCGCAAAAACAGGAAAATGCAACAAAAAAGGCGAATTTTGCCGCAAAGTTGCGCTCTGCGTGCGCAGAGGATCATAAACGCGCGGTCAAAGTATATAAAAGGGACCGCTGCCAAAAAGAAAATCAGGAGTAAATTATACAAAGGCTTTGAACACATTATATAATTGGAGAAAAACGCAATCAGTAAAAGTGCTGAAAAACAGGAATTTGCGTGGATTGTATTGTCTTTCTGGTGTAAAGGTGCTATATTAAAAAAATAAAAAGTAAATGCGCAATGAGAAGACTCGATGCGGTTTTTTTTGAAAACAACATGGCAACGGTTGCGCAAGTAAAAGAAGCTGGCTTCTTTTACTGTTTCACAGGGGATCCCCTGTGGAACAATGTGCTTCCATCAAGCCAGCGCGAAAGACGGGTGAGCAGATTGAATAGAACAGGGAAAAACACAACAGGTTGGGCGCGCCGGCTGACAGCGCTGCTTGTCACCGCTTGCCTGGTTATGGCAATGGCCCTGCCTGTATACGCCGAGGTGGATCCTCTGCCCGACGCACCTGACGAAGTAGAGCTGCTGGAGGATGAGCAGGGAACGGCCTCCGGGGAGGATACCGTTCCGCCGGAGCAGAACGCCGCCACCCCGGTGCCGGATGCCGCCACCCCGGAACCGGAACAAAGCGCCGAGCCGGAGCAGCCCGCCCCGACCGAAACGCCGGAGCCCACGGCAGAACCCACCCCGACCCCGGAACCGGCAGCCACCGCAACGGCCACCCCCACGCCGACCGTGACCCCCACCGCCACCCCGGAACCGACCGAACAGCCGCAGAAGATGTACGCCGCAACAAGCGTGGATAACGTGCAGGCAGTTAGTGAGACGGGAGTGCCGGATACTTACACGCTCTATTTTGCAGTGCCTCGTAAGTGGAGTGGTTTTACAAGCGTTAAAATTTATGCAGTAGATACAAACAACGATAAAGAGCCGCCGTATACGCTTGATATGCAGGAAGCTGACATAACGAAGGACGGAAGAAAAATTTATTCTGCGGACCTGAATAAGAACAAACACTATCGATGGGGAGGATTGAATGGACTAGAATTTCACGGATATAAAGGGGATACGCTTGAAGATAGTGTGGTAATTGCTGATGTAAATACACGTACGTGGTGGAAGACGTTCGATCCAACTTGTGACGATTATATCGGCGGCAACTACTATGATCCTGAAGCAGAGGGCGAGAAGTGGTCTACCTATACGGTTACGGTTCGCCATGATGATTTCGCTGGCAAAGAGATGTCCTTTGAAAATAAAACCGGTGAAAAACTAACGAACGTCCAAGCCTGGTTTTATGAACCGAATGATAAAGGAGAGCTTATCCAGGTCGGTAAACCAATAGCCTCAAATAGTGCTGGGGCGGATTCTGGTATTGCTCCTAATTCCACAGCAACCTTTACCATTCCTAACGAGCTTTGCTCTTATGTTAAGTTTACATGGGGTGAGGACAATCCCCAACAATCCAGCAAATACTATAACTTCTATGGTGAAGATGTTAGTGGTGATGATAAAAAATCCTTTACATACAACAGTGATACAAGGAACTGCTTTATCTATACTGGCGTAGACAACGAAAGATGGGGTATAGAAAACTCTGTCCTTATCTATTACGATGCTACTTTCTCAAAGCTGCCAACAACAGGAACGGGTGATACTCGCGGCGACTATTCAATCCCCAAAGACAAGCAAAGTACGGTTTACTACCGCTTAAAAGGAGAAAAGGGCAACGAAAGCATAAACGGCACAATGAGCCGGATTGGGAGCACAGATTACTATGCAGCAGATGTGCCGGATGGCTATACCCAAATCGTATTCTCTTCGTATCCGTTGAGTGACGATGAGGACCTTGCAACCTGCGGCAACAGTACAAAATGGGAAGACATCCCTTCAGGCTATAAGGATACGGAACAGTGCTTCTATGCGGATACGAATGACGATGCAGTATATGGCAAGGGCCAACGTGGCGGCTACTGGGCTCCAAAAGACACCACCCCGCGTGATGCCGAAAAGGGGAAGAGTACTGGCACTAAAGTAGTAGATGTAGTAGATATTGCATCCGTTCCTTTTACGGAAGAAGCAAACACAAAATATGTTACCAGTACGCTGTATGACTATTATACAGATTACGAACTGAACGGCATGAACCGCGATAAATACGGTGAATATAAGGGTGCAAGTCACCGCAACTGGGTAACCTTCCGTGAATTTGATCAGGCGCTGAGCGATTATTATCAGGATGCAGATGCCCAATACCCGCTTTATACCGGACATTTCCAGCCTGCAGAAGGAACTAACTTTAGCGATATTGCTAGTACATTAAATTTGTTTGGGTACAACAACGTTAAGCGTTTCATGGCAATCAATAACTCTCAGTATAATGAAGATCAAAGCAATGGAAAGGAACATTATGACTATGCCTATCAGGGCTTGGTTGCGAATACAACTAACGCAGATGGAGCACCGTTGTTAAACAAAACAAAATCAGCAACAGTAGAACCGCACTTTAACAAAGACTTCCTCTTAGGAGAGAATAGTAAAAATGCAAAGCTTGGTGAAGTGTATGAGAATGTAAAGTTCCCATTTACTAAAAAGGAGAACCTTTTTAACGACGATACCGGCGTTGATTATTGGTACTTTGACAGCAAGGATACAACCTTGTATCTAAAACAAGATTCGGGACAAAATTCGGATTCAAAATATTTTCTCCAAAAAAGTACCGATAACAGAGACCGTTCATTGAATGTGGATGCGTTATCGAATCCGTCCTCGAAAATCCGATATGGTTACTTCCCGTTCAATGAAACAGCAACCTCTGGTGTGGCTTCTACCTACAATTACGGCTTTGGCACCAAGCTGCAGATGGATTTTACCCTGACGGATGACGGTATGGTAGAAACCAATAAGACGGGTGAAGATGGAAAAAAGGAAAAAACCAACATCAAGTTCTTCTTCTCCGGTGACGATGACGTTTGGGTATTCATTGATGGCCAGCTGGCGTTTGACGTTGGCGGCGCCCATGGTAAGGTTTCCGGCCTGCTGGAATTTGGCGAGACAAGCGATGGAAAGAATAGTGTAACAGCCTATGTCAGTAAGGTCAAAAAAGGCGGAACGTCAAATAGTGACCAAAATGGAAGTTCTGTCAAGACCGTAACATATAATGGCGAACCCATCTCTTTCTCCGCGAAAAACACAAATCTTGAACCACTCGACAAAGGCAAAAAGCACACCCTTACCATGTACTACATGGAACGCGGTATGTGGGAGTCCAACATGGCGGTGGCGTTCAACTTCCCGGATAATAACGAGCTGCAGGTTCAAAAAGAAGTCGATCTGACCAACGTTACTGATGATGACTTCAAAAACTGCTTTACAGGCCAGAAAATCTTCAACTTCACCATCCAGAACCAGGCAACCCATTATGGAACAACACCGGCCGCTGACCCGGATACGGGCGGTATTAAGCCCCAAAAGGTGGATTTGACTGCGGAAAGTGGTAACACGTTTAAACCCGCAACCAATTCAACCGAAGGTGAGTACATTTTCAAGTTGGATACAAACCCCCATCCAGATTCCGGGCAAGATACCGAACAGGTCCTTCACTGGTACGCACGCTATACGGATACGGAACCCGTCAGTGCAGCGCGTAAGCAACGTTATGGCATCCTGACGCTGAATGCCCCCATCAATATCAAAGACAACATGCGCTTCCTTACGTTCCAGGTTTACGTTGATCCAAAGGATGGTGGAGGTGAACTTTCCCTCAACAACCTGTATCTGGAACTGCTGGATGAAAATGACGTCCAAAAAGGTAGCCTTGACACAACAGGCATTAACGGCGCAACGTATGGTGCGGTCGAACTGAAGACAGGCAAATGGGTCACCGTAAAGCTGGACCTGAACAAGATGAAAGCGCAGGACGGTTTTAACGGCAAGGTCAAAACCATCCGCGTGGGCGATAACTATAGCCGCCACATCTATTTCAGGAACTTTACCTTCATTCCCAAAGCGGTGCCAAAAACGATGACCGGCTTTACAACCGATCAGAAGGAAATCCCGGATTACGGCTCCGCCAAAACCGGTCAGTTGCAAAACGCCATAAACGCACAGTACACATCCACCAAGGACAACGACACCCAGTTGGTGGACGATGACGGACGCTTTGTTCTGGAAGATGGAGAAACCGTTACCTTCAGTGACCAGTTCCGCCGCGGCAGCTACATTTCGCTCAAAGAGGATCTGAACCAAAACCTGTACGACACCACATGGACGGTGTGCGAGAACGGGCAGGCGGTTACTTCGATGAAGGGCGATAGCGAATCCGTGACAGTTACCGACACGAACAAGTCGCTGGACAAGCAGGAGGGAAGCAGCCCCAATGATGGCCGAACGGAAAAAATAAGACCGAATGATGATCAAACGGGTAATAGCTATACCGGAAACAAACCCTCCGCCGACACCATCGTCTTCCGCTCCTATAAGGACCCGGACGAAACAAGCTCCACGCTGACAAAGCTAAAGGTAAAATACGTCAACACCGTCAAAACCGGCGGGCTGAAAATCCAAAAGAAGGCCGCAGAGGGCGAAACCTTGACCGGAACCTACACCTTCAAAGTTACCTTTAATGATGTTGGCGGTGAGGGTCTGGAAGAAAAGCCCATCGAAAGAACCGTTACGATTAAGGGCGAAAGCACCGGAACCATCACCGGCATCCCCGTTGGTACCCGCTATATCATCGAGGAAGTCGGAAGCAACGATGGTGCCAAACTGCAAAGCGTAACCGTTCCGGATAGTTGCAAATCCGCCCATGTGATCAAAAACAACACCATGGTGGAAGGCGTGATTGAGAAGAGCAAAGATCCGAACAATCCGGAACTTACCGCAATCTTTACCAACACCCAGCGCACACTGATCAACATTGAGTTCGATAAGCTCTGGAAAGATGCAAATGGTAAGGACCTTACTACAGAGAACCGGCCGGGTACAATCTACATCCAGCTCCAGCGCCGTCTGGCAACCAGCCAAAACGATGCAGACTGGAAACCGGTAAACTACCCGAGAGCAGACAGCCCAAACTATGTTACCATTAACCGCGGTACTTACGGCTGGCTGTATACCTTTAGCGGTTTGGATCAGTACCAAATCAATACGGATAAAAGCCAGACCGATTATGTGTACCGCATTGTGGAAGGTACGGTGGAGAATGACCAATTTGAACAGGTAGCACCAGGCGAAACCATTACGATTAAGGGCAATACGTATGTTGTAACGGCTGAAGCAACAGCAAAAAGCGAAAAGGACAGCGAAACCGGCGCAACTACAACGCCAGCCAAAGTAAACGGTGGAACCATCACCGGCGGCAGCGGCAAGATTGTGCTGACCAACAAGCTGCAGAACCCGAAGTTTGTACTGGATATCATCAAGAAGGACGCGGAAAAAGACGAAAATAACAAAGATGTGCCCTTGAGTGGTGTTGAGTTCAAACTGGAAAAGCTGAAAGCCGAAACAACAGCCGGAGGAGAACCGCAGGTAGATACTACCTATAAATTCAGTAGCAACGAAAACAAAAATTATTTGACCGGTACAACCGGGGCGGACGGCAAAATCACCAATGTGTTCGCAAATCTGGAACCCGGTACATACCGCCTGACGGAAACCAAGGCACATCCGGGGTACAACCTGTTGGCACAGCCAATTAAGATCCAATTTACCCAAGACGGCAAGTGTTATATTGATGGGCAGTTAATTCCGGACAAAGAGCTTACGCAGTCCGACAACACCTACACCATGACCCTTACCGTTCTGAACCGTAAAACGCCTGAGCTGCCCCACACGGGTGCAGACGCGCCAAGCCTGTGGCTGCTGATCGGCATGCCGCTGGCGGTGGCAGGGCTGTTGATATTCACATTCCGCTACAACAGGAAAGGGGGCCGGCGACATTAACCATCCCCCGGAAACCCAGCAACCCCCAGGATACAGGGCCTGCCCGCCCGTGCGCGCCCGTTTACGGCAGGGCGCAGCCTTAAGCCAAGTGGGCAAGCGGCCCAGTTTTTCCTCCTTTTTTCTTCACGGCACAGTGCGGGCGGCGCGGCAGCGTTTCCCCGCTGCAGCGCCCCGCACTGCACGCCGTGCTGATGTAAAACCCCTAAGCCGGGCTGCCGCTGGCAGTGGCGGGGTTGTTGATACTGGTATTCCGTTACAACAAGAAAGGGGGACGGACGCGTTAATTGTTCCCCAATACAAACCATAAACAAATGAAGAGAGGTAAAGTCATGAAAAAGAAAAGCAGATTCTTAACAGGCTTGTTAAGCGCCGTCATGGCCCTCAGCCTGTGCGCCCTGCCTGCTGCGGCGGTAGGGGAGCCGGGTAGTGAAGTGACTGTCAATAAGGCTACCAGCGTAATTGATGAAAACAAAAAAGGTTCTATTACAATTTATAAGTATCTGCACAGTGCTGAAATTGATAGAGTGGATGGTACGGGCGAAGTTCAGACTCCGCCAGCTAATACGGAGCCGTTGAAAGGCGCAGGGTTTACTATTTACCAGGTAATGAGCACGAGTGACTTGATTGCTTATTACAATGGCTACGACGAAACTCCTGCACCGAAAGTTGACGACTATTTTAAGAAAGATAGCAATAATAGCGTTGTAGGTTACGAAGCAAAAGATTTGGCTGATGGTATCGCAGAAAAGGTTAAAGGTACGGGAAAAACGGATAAAGACGGTAAAGTCCAGTTTACGAACCTTGACTTAGGCTTGTACCTTGTGATCGAAACCGACAAGCCGGATGCTGTTGTAGAAGCAGTTAAGCCTTTTTTGGTTTCTGTTCCTATGACCCGTGTAAAAACGAGTGACAATAAAAGAGGCGAATTGACTGAGTGGCTGTACAATGTTATTGTATATCCGAAAAACAGCACAAAGATTGCGGGCATTACGCTTGTAAAGTACGGTGCGACCGGCGCAGACAAAGATGGTGCTAAAACGGCGAACAATGTGCTGAAAGGCGTTCAGTTTAGACTTGATCACTATAATGACGCATCTGATAAAGCTGATAAATGGGAAACCATTAAAACGGTAAGTACCAATGATGTGGGCAAAATCACGGCTAGTGATTTGAAACCCGGTAAATACCGCTTTGTCGAGTTGGGTTATGATAGCAATAAGGAAAATAGCTACATTATCAACAAAGATGCTGTATATGAGTTTACCATCGATAAAGACGGTAAGATTCAGTATACAACTAAACCCGGTGAAGGCGATAATTGGGATTTTGTTATTGATACTGCCAACAATACGATTGAAGTCTACAACTACAAGCCGGATATGGACAAGAATGTCCAGGACCGCGAAACTAAAAAATGGGTTCAGGCAAGTGATTACAATGTAGGTGATGAAGTTCCATATCAGATTACTGTAACGGTGCCCAAGAACATTGCTGATTTGAGAACCTTTAAGGTTACGGATACTCCGAACCATCTGAAGTATGTTGATAAATCTATGGATGTCAAGGTTGGTAACGAGACGCTGGTTATGGACACTCATTACACACTTGATACGACTGATCCGGAAAACGGCTTTACTGTCGCATTTATCCCGTCTGCAATTGCAGACTACGCTGGTCAGCAGATTGTGATTAGCTACAAGTCGAAGCTGTTGGAAGGTGCCGCTATTGATGCAAACGGCAACCACAACACTGCAAAACTGATTTACTCCAATAAGACTGGCACGATTAGCGACCCGAACAGTGATACTACGAACGAAATCGAAGATAGCGCAATTGTCTATACTTTTAAGATTAGAGTTGTAAAGACAGATGAGCAGAACAAACCACTTGCAGGCGTAGAGTTTGATCTTTATCGTGAGGTTGCTAAATCGGCAGCAAATGCGCTGACCGATGAGCAAGCAAAAGCGCTGGGACTTGAGGTTTCTACCGATAAGGCATGGGTCAAGGTAAACACGAAGAGTAAGTTGGTAACAAATACTAATGGTGAAATCATCAAGACTAGTGGCGAATTGAAGAACGAGGGTCTTGCCCAAGGTCGTTATGCACTGGTTGAAACGAAGACGGCGGAGAATTACAACCTGCTGAAAGGTCCCGTCTATGTTGAGCTGAAGGTCGTTTATACCAAAACTGTCGAGGTTACAGATGTAGTTGAAAATGGCAAGACCACGAAGCATACGGTAGAAGTTATCAAAAATGGTGGCTTTAAAGATGACGATGGTGCCACTATTACTGGTACCACGGTGATTAACGTCATCAACCGCAAGGGCTTTGACCTGCCCGTTACCGGTGGTTTCGGCACCCTGCTGTTCAGCGGCATTGGCGTGCTGCTGGTTGTGGCCGGTGTTGGCGTGCTGCTGAGCCTGAAAAAGAAGAACCGCGCCTGATGCGCCCGCCGCAAGGCAAAACAATGTTACAATTCACCAATAGGGTATAGAGGGATAATCCATCATACACAGGGGGAGGGCCGGATTTGGCCCTCCCCCTATGGTGGGTTATTGGGAAATAAATTTTTTTGGGTGTACATGGCCGTTGTTCGGTTGATTTTTAGGTTCTGCGTGGGGAACCACCCCATGGGCGTCAGGTTTGTGGCGGGGAACCACCCCTCAGGCCGCTCCGCGTCCAGCTCCCCTCAAGGGGCGCCAATATCTCACCTTATGTTTGCGCTGTCTGCAACGCAGACTGAGGGGTG
>ENA-OPDA01002090-OPDA01002090.1-human-gut-metagenome-genome-assembly--contig:-NODE-2090-length-12138-cov-2.762393_pt1 | contig 12138 bp, 9 predicted proteins | sample MGYA00241253_ERZ501486 | MGnify/ENA primary metagenome ERZ501486 (study PRJEB25962, sample SAMEA2042510) | human gut metagenome | biome: human gut; feature: human-associated habitat; material: faeces... | reverse complement strand
CTCCCAGCGCCTTGGGTCTGTCCACTACCTCTCCGATTTTACCGATATTGTGATATGCCAGGATTACGGAGCTCCAAGCAAGGCTCTTGCTGTCCTCTCTGCGGTCGATCCACAGTTCCTTGGTGAACTCATCTCTCCTGCCCTTCTTCAGCTTATAGGTAAAGGGCAAGCCGGACAGGGTCTTGAACTTGTAACCCCGAAAAGCCACCACGCACTTCCAGAGGTTCTCCTCGCAGGGATTCTTCTTCAGCGCAACCACAGCTCGGTAGTGTCGCTGCCTCTCTGCCCCGGCACTGATATTCGCCGCTTCAGCTTCCTCCGGGAAGTACACGCCTTTCTCATACGGCAGATAAGAGGTCACAGAGGGACGGGACAACTGCAAAGCGGACATGGTGGAGGTGACAGCAGCGGAATAGCCCTGTGTTTCTCTGAAGGTATTAAAGGTCTGCTGGACGAGTTTTGCCGTGTCCGACTCGTAGACTCCGGCGGTGATAAGCAGCTTCCGAACCTTGATGGGGTTGAGGGACAGTGCGTCTGCAATGGCTTGCAGGCTCATTTTGTCCGTATAAAGGTCAGCAGCCGCTTCCATCTGCTGTGCTAGGTTCCGTTCCGCACTATACTCTGGTTTTGATGGCTTCCGCCCGCCACCGGGCTTGCGTGTGTTACCCACAGACTTCACCTCTCTTTCATTTCCGTTACAAACTATATAACCGCCTTCAAAATATGCCGTGCGAACCTTCGGAGTTCAGTCCACACGGCATATTACTTTATTTCAGCTTTTCGAGAATTTCATCTGCCGTCATGCCGGATGCCAGCAGCTTCTTCAGCACAGCTTCAGCTTCAACCTTTTTAGCAGCCTCGGCAGCCTTCGCCTCAGCGGCAGCCTTCTTGGCCTCCAGCTTTGCGATTTTCTTTTCGGTCTGCTTGATCTCCGCCTTCTGCGGCTTTAGACTTTCACGCAAGGACTTTATGTCGGTCTTTAGCTCTTCAATGTGGGCGACAGTCTTGGAAAGACCTTCTTCGAGCGTCACCTTGTCTTTCTGCAACTTTGCGATCTGTGCATCGAAGTCGGTAGATGCGGTAACACGGTTCTTGCTGCCTTTGGCTCTGGGCATAGGATGATACCTCCGATAAGATTATGTAAGATTTAGGGTTAGTATAGCACCGGGGAAGCTGGATGGCAACTAATCCTTAGTGGTTTGCTGCGCATTTAGTACAGAATCCATTTACGCCATCGTTTTCCATTGACATTGGTTCACCGCAATCAGGGCAAAAGCCAAGCTCTCCCGGTTTCTTTGGTTCATCATCCCAATGTTGGTAACATCCAACCTCCTCCAAGTGGCCTTCCACAATCTCTGCTGACTCGAACTCGCCGGGTTCCTCAAAATCGAGGAATATATCAGCTTTTCTTTCCACTTGAACAGTTATAATTCCAGTGAACTCATGATCTACACCGTCAGATAGAATAACTTCTTTGGTCTCGTCATCGCGTCCCCAATAATCATACGATGTTCCCGTTGCTCTCACATTAAAATTGAATAGATATGTTACCATATCATCATCACGGTCAATTCGTTCTGCATTGGTGAATTCATGACTAATTATTTCAAGCTCGTCAATTCCCTCAGATCCAATGGAAGCAGTAGATTCGTCAATATAATCTGTATTCGAGTAAACCAAATAGTCAACGATCCTATCAAATACCTCATCCGCAATATCTCGGCAATAGTCCGTATCTGTCATATTGAGCGCAACATCAACGGCATCGGGTTTTACAATTTGATATCCTAAAGCCACGAAACTGTAGAACTCTGTCGAAGTCAACCCTTTTAAGTGATGTCCTGTTCTGTTAAACTCCGTAATCAACTTCTGATGGAACACACGTTCATTATCTGGCTTTCGTTCCCACCAATCCCGCTTGACATCATCGGTCACAAAAATAACGTCCTTGTTTTCTGATTTTGCGAATCTTAAAATTTCTTTCCACAGAATCAAATCGCTATATTTTCTAACGCCATCCTTGTTCTTCGCATCCATAAATCCGGGAGGTGTTTCTTCTCTGTAGCGTTTTTGTCCTTCCTCACACCAAAAATAAATATCTTCTTGAGTCACAGGCATCATAACTTGCCCGTTAGACACTATTTCTTCAACAAGGGAATTAAGCAAATCCGTATTCCCCCACGAATGCGCTGTAAGGCCAAGTCCGCATCGCTCATCAAAAAAATCCTGTACTTCCGTCTTTAAGTCTGTGATAACTTCATCAACCTTGTTACGTAATAAATCTATTTCTGGAATCTGAAGCGAATCAAGCTGATCACACATTCCACTCAGCTTTTTGCTCGCATTTACAACCACCTGCATCGCATTCTCGCTTGCATTGGTGATCCTATTTTTCATAGTTGCGAATGCTTGCATCCTATGTTTATTATACTCAAGTAAAACCGTTTGGGGCAAAAGAACACTATCCTTAACAGTTTTCAGGACATTTAATGCAAAATCCGAGAATTGCGGCGAGTATCGGTAAACATTTAAAAGAACATTTGTATCCAATACAATGATATACCCGGTCTCGATGAGTTTTATTACATCAGGTAGCGTATTTACTGCCACCTCTACCTGAGAATCTTCATTTGTCTCTCTCATAAGCAAACTCCAATTATTCCTATGCAAACTGTCCTCTGCATCTCAGCCACAGCACCCATACTGTGTTGCCTACCGCCCACCACGTAGAGGTGTGCAAAGTTTCGAGCGACAAAGCTGTGAGCATCCGTTGAGGATAACTCTCACAGCTCAAATATATACTATATAGGATCTGTTTTCAAGGATGACGGGGAAAAATAGATATGTATACTTCAATATGTCCTATTTTTCACGCTCATTTTTCTGCTCAGCCACGTCCAAGCCACCAGCACACCGATCCAACCGCCCATCGCATTACCGAACACATCATCGAACTCTGCGATGCCAAGTCCCGTAATATACTGGGTCGTTTCGATTGCCACAGACATCACGAAGGGGATCAGCAGCACCCATTTCTTCTGAAACCACCTATACAGCCCCGTTCCAAGTGGAATGAACATCCAGATGTTATTGATGACCCCAACTCTCACAGATTGCTCTTTCAAGAACCTTCCTGCATAGGAAAAGAGGACAAAGTTCGTTCTTGCATCCCCTGGCTCCCGAAACATCAGTGTTTCATAAAGGATGAAAGCCACATAAACAATCGTCAGTACTACGCTTAAACTCTTCGGAAGGAGAATCATCAGCAAGCAGACTACACAGCCAAGAACAACTACCATGCATGGGAAGCCATTCAGAAGGTTGTCCACACACAGCATAATGTTGCCGTTTCTGTCAAGCAGAAGGTTCACCTTGCCACTGCGTTTGATGCCGTACTGCCCTTTAGACAATGCTTTTAGATTGCCATCCGCATCAAAATACATATCCGTATCTGCTGTGCCATCTCTATGATAGGTACGTCTGAGGATGGTATAGCCTGCATTGGTAGGGTCGGGGTTGCCATCTGCGTCAAGATAAGTGATCTGACCGATGTGTCCTTGCTCGTTGCGCTGGTATGACTCGCCATACTGACCAAGTAAAGACCTTACAGGATTTCCTTCTGTGTCAAAATACTGCTCACCGACAACAGTTCCATTCCTATCACGCTGATATGTCTTAATAGCATATCCAGATGAAGTGCTCACCGCATGACCGTCTTTATCGAGAAATGTCAAACTAGTGTTCTGGCCTTCAGTATTAAACTCACGATGAGTCCCATAGTATCCACCGGAGCACTGTACCTGCTGTCCGTTCAAATCGTAGTAGAAATCATCGGAAGCCCTGCCACCAACCTGCGTTCTTACAATAATAGAATATCCGTCACTGAGTATTATCGGATTACCTTCGGCATCAAGATATGTGATTACCGTACTCGTTTCATCGTATTCATACGATAATCCGTAATAATCCCCATACCTTGCCACTGGGTCTCCGTTTGCATCAAGATAGCGTTCCTCTACAACTCGGCCACTATCATCACGCATTCTACACACGGTCGCATAGCCCATATCAATGGCATCTGTGATTACCCCATCAAGATTCACATAGCTTGTTTTGGTCACGCTTCCATCTACGGTTTCTCGGATACTCAGCTCTGAGGAAGTGTATCCTGCATCGTGGTCAACATCCGCATCAGGCAACAACGCCAAGATAGACAGAAGAACCACAGATGCAATCAGCAGGATTCCGCATCCTCGTTTCAGGTTTGCACTCAAACTCCGTAGCCTCTGCTCTTAATGGTCTCCACAACCTGGGACACATACTTCTGGCAGGTGTCGTGGTCGGGAGCCTCTACCATCACACGCACGACCGGCTCAGTGCCCGACTCACGGACAAGGATACGGCCAGTGTCACCCAGTGCCTCGGCTACGGCCTTGACTGCCGCCTGCACTGCTTCGTCATCCTGTGCGGCCTTCTTGTCGGTCACACGGACATTTTCCAGAACCTGCGGGTAGATCTTCAGCGGCTCAGCCAGCTTGCTCATGGGAACCTTCTTTGCCAGCATGACTTCCATCATCTTCAGGCTGGTCAGGATGCCATCACCAGTGCTGGCGTACTTGGAGAAAATGATATGCCCCGACTGCTCGCCGCCCAGGGCGCAGCCGTTTTTGCTCATATACTCGTATACGTACTTGTCGCCCACAGCGGTTTTGGCATAGCGGATCCCCAACCGGTCAAAGGCCCGGTACAGTCCGAAGTTGGACATGACCGTGGTCACCACCGTGTTGTGGGGCAGCTCGCCCATCTCCTTCATATGGCGGCCGCAAATATACAGGATATGGTCACCGGTGATGATCTGGCCCTTTTCGTCCACCGCCAGGCACCGATCCGCGTCGCCGTCGTAGGCAAAGCCCACGTCCAGGCCCTGCTCCACCACATGGCGCTGCAGACGCTCCATATGCGTGGAGCCGCAGTCGACGTTGATGTTAAAGCCATCGGGCGCGGCATTAATCACGCGCACGTCGGCACCGAGCGCGTCAAACACCGGCTTGGCCACCGAGGAAGCCGAGCCGTTGGCGCAGTCGATACCGATCTTGACGCCCTGCAGCGAAAAGTTCGCACTTGCAATGAGCGAAGCAATGTAGCGGTTGCGGCCCTGCATGTAGTCCACCGTGGCACCGATGTGGTTGCCCGTGGCCAACGGAACTTCGCTCTTGCCATCGATGTAGTCCTCGATGAGCTCCAGTACGTCCTCGTCCATCTTAAAACCGTCGCTATTGACGAGCTTAATGCCGTTATCGCAAAACGGGTTGTGGCTCGCGCTGATCATGATGCCGCAATCGAAGCAGCCCTCCACGGTCTGATGCGCCACGCCCGGCGTCGGGATCACGTGCAGCATATAGGCGTCCGCACCGCTCGCGACCAGACCGCTCACCAGCGCCGCCTCGAGCATATAACTCGAGCGACGTGTGTCCTTGCCCACGATAACGCGCGCCTTAGCACTGCGGTTGGCGCCGTAATACCAGCCCACAAAGCGGCCGATCTTATAAGCGTGCTCTACCGTCAGCCCAACGTTGGCCTCACCGCGAAAGCCGTCGGTGCCAAAGTACTTCATGCGCTCTCCTTACAAAATAGGGGCGAACAGATTGCCTGTCCGCCCCAAAATGGTACTCGATTATCTGCACTACCAGAAAAACCCTACGCCGACGCGCTGTCGCGAGCCGCCTGGCATGTAGGAGTCTGACGCAGCGTAAGCGGCTTGTCCCCCGCCTCGGCCGACGTGGTCAGCGTATACGTGATCGTCGTCGTCTCGCCAGCATGCAGGTCAACGGTTCCTGAATAGCAGGGAACTCCGTGCCAAGTGGCAGCGAACAGTCCAAACTGAGTCCCCTCGACGGTTAGATCGGTAATGCTGCCGCCTGTCGGCGCAAACAGTGATACATACAAGCGCTCATCGTCACGCGAGGTCCCAGGCGCACTGGCCGCTACGTAGTCGGGCAGCTTACCTGCCTCCTCCTGCGTCATGATGTTCGTCAGGGTAACGGTGATGCGATACGAGCAAGCGCCGTCGCCGTTCTTCACGCCCTGACCAATCTGCGTATCGGCGTTCAGATACCAGTCGAGCTTGGAGAAGCTCAGGTTGTTAAAGTAAACGCCGGCAACGGGATCTTCACTCGGGTCATCCGGATCGGGCAGTGAGGCGTCGATGTTCATCTCCTTGATAGCGTTCTGCTCGTCATCGTTTTTCATCCACGCGATCAGGCGGCCCTCTTCGGCACCGCGCTCAACGGCGCTGACAAGGTTCGCAACATCGACGTCGCCGATACCGCCAAGGATCTTGTCAAAGGCAGCGCTGGCGACGGATGCAAAGATGCCGTCCGACTCCTCGACCGGATAGTTCCAGTACACATCATGCATAAGCACCTTCGCCGCGTTAGTACCGTCAACGACTGTACCGTCGGGCAGTGAAACATTACCCACGAGGCCCAACAGATACTGCAGGAATACCGGATCGATACCAATGACGCCATCGACGTCCTGACCATATTCAGACTTCCACAGCGCGGCGACACGCTGCGAATTACGGGGCCAGTCGGGCGAATAGGTGTTGCCCGAGATGTATAGGTTGCTGTGGTCACCAAACAGCGTCTCATCTTCTTCGTCGACGCTCTCAACCGCCTCGTCTTTGCTGCGCGCAATGCAGGGAACAAACTCGCCAATCGACATCTGGCCGTCGGTGACCGAAATCAGACCCTGCGAACCGCCAAAGCCGCCGCAGGCACGAATCTCGACGTTGTTCATCGCGTACATAAGGTAGTTGCGCGTCTGGCCGTTGGCGCCGAGCATCTGGGGAAGGACGGGGGCGACCTTCTCCGCCGCGTCAACCGCACCGTTGAGGGTGGCAAAGCCGTCCTTGGCTTTATCGACCAGCTCGGTCACCTGGGAAATATGAGTATCGCCAATGCCCTGGACCTTCTCGTTGGCGCTCTTGAACACCTTCGAGCTGCTGGAAAGCGAATCGGCGACCGCCTGCAGCGCGGACACGTTAATCATGCCGTCCTGGAACAGCTTGCCGGGCGTAGCCTGCGAGAGGTTGTCGGCCATGGGAACCAGCGCATTGCTCGAGACATCGGACAGGGCGTCAATCATGGTGCGGGCCGCATTGATATCGCTGCCATACACCGGGATAAACGAAGCCGCCGCCCACAGCGGGCTCGAGGTCTCCGCCTTCATGCTGTTACAGAGCTCATCGATCTTCTTCGCGTCGTCAGGCAGCGTCGAAAAATCGCCCGACGTGACCTTGTCCTTAAGGCCACCGACGATCTCGACAGCCTCCTTCGCTTCGCTCTTTACGGTCTTTGCCGAGTGAAGCAGCATAAAGCCGCTTGCGCCAAGCGCAACGAGAAGCACCGCGACTACAACGGCAATAATGGCGCCGGTGTGACGCTTTTTGCGCTCGCCCTTGCGATGGCGATGACGGACCAGACCGTCAGAGGTCGAACTCGACGAAGCATCGCTACCGTAGTTCAAGCCAAAATCGTAATAATCTTCCTTGGAACCCGAGCCCGCAAACTCGGCACCGCTATCATCCAGGCGGGCGAACGGGCCTGTCTCGGAGGCGCCGGTGTAAATCGTGCCGAGGTTACCCGTAAGCCCCGCGCCACCGGCAGAGGGAGTATTGTTGTCGGCCTTGCCGGCATTAACGTTGCCGGCGCCATTCGCGGCGTTGGCAGCACCTGCGTTGTTCGCAGGTACCGAAGGAGCCCCGCTCGGCTGCGACGCAGAGGTTGCACCGCCCGCAAAGACATTTCCTCTTGCACGGCCGGTCTTTTTTGCCTTTTGAGACTGCTCGTACAGAGCGGTAAACATCGCCGTCTCGCCCGGGGACACGCGCTTACCGGAACCGCCCTGTCCAGCGCCGCCCGGCGTGCCGGCCTTACCAGCCCCGTTCGGACGCGGCGGAACTGCAGGGCGGCCGCTATCGCTGCCCTTAAAGTGATTACCAGCCATAAAGAAATCCTCGCAATTGAGTCGCAATGAAAAAGTCCATAACGTTACTAGTTTATGGCATTTTGAGCATCGACAGCTAAACTCCAGACACGGACATCAATTGGCGAAAATGCGGCACAACACCTTTTCCGTCTTGGCAGCGGCGCTAGCTACACCGTGAGGAACATCATCACGATGATCATGACAAAGCCGATAAGGTCGGTCGGCAAAAACACCGTCCCCAGCATAACGGCGCTGGTGATGGTCGCCGAAACCGGCTCCACAGTTCCGATGAGGCTCGCGCGCACCGAGCCGATGTCCTTAACGCCCTGCATATAAAGCATGTAAGCAAAAAACGAGCCGATAACCACGAACACCGCGAGCGCCTCGATGCCGGCAGCGTCGAGCGCCGGCATATGCGCCCAGGGCTGCACGAAGACGCACGAGACCACGCCCGCCGTGAGCATTGCCGAGCCCGTGACGATGGGGCTGCCGTATTCGGGCAGGATCTTGGCGGGAATCACCGCCATACACGCGGCGCTGACCGCACACATAAGACCTGCTGCCAGGCCAAGCGGCGAGATATTCAGGCTGGTGGGGTCGCCGCCGGTGGCGATTAAAAAGGTTCCACCCAGAGCCAGGCCAATGCCGATGACTTCGCGAGTACGCGGCATACGGCGATCGGTCACGCAGGCGTAGCCCATGATGATAACGAGCTGCAGGCACTGGAGCACCGTCGCGGTTCCGGCGTTCGTCAGGCGCACGGCCGAAAGATAGCAAAACTGGTTGAACAGCAGGCCAAAAGCGGTAAAGAGCAGCAGCTGCTTGCGATCAGCGGGCGTCGTCCAAAGCTTGACCAGGCGTGCGCGGTCGCGCGTGACAACCACAGCCATAAAGAGCAGGCCGGCGAGAATCTGACGCACGCTCATAAGCCACAGCGTATCGACATGGTAGGTATCGAACAAAAAACTCGCGCTGGTGCCCGAGAAGCCCCAAAACGAACCGCCCACCAGCGTAGCCAAGACGCCCGTGATCATCTTGCGCGTCGAAGCGCTGTTCAGGCGGTCGCGCCATGCGCGACGGGTGTTGCGGCTGAGCTCGTCGGTGCCCTCGGGCACATCAATGTTCGATATATCGGTCATCGGCACCGAAGCCCCTGCGCCTTCGACCTGCTCGACACACTCTTTGCTCATTCCACTCCCCCGAAACAGCCTGGAAACAATTCGGCTTACCTTACCACGGCGAAGTCACCAGCTGGAGGCTTGTCCGCTTATCGGTAGGACAATTCCGCAGGCGTCTTTCCATAGCTCGATACCGCAATGGCCTTGCATTATGCGACAGCCAAATCGCGGCAGCAGGCTCTTTTGAAATGGATGCGACAAAGCCCCCGAATTCCACAATGTAAGCGATTTTTAAAAATGTTCTTGCCACCGAGTTCAGGCTCCGTTATATTATCCCTTGCGCGCTTGCGCACCCTTGATCGGGCGTTTAGCTCAGGGGGAGAGCGCTTCCCTGACACGGAAGAGGTCAGAAGTTCAAATCTTCTAACGCCCACCAAATGTTCGCAGCTCAGAGGCTATGTCCTCTGGGCTGTTTTGTTTTATGTCGCCAAATCAGCTGGCAGCTCCAACCGCCCAACTAGCCAAAAGCCGACCATCTACTTGCCGATCTATTCATCGGCATAACCAATCAGTCCGCACCGCAACTTCTCAGCAAAACGCCGCGATGTCTGCGCCCTGCGGTATCCTTGAGCCACTTGCACCTGCAGCACCAAGGAGCCGCCATGCGCACCGAGCTCGATGTCCCCTTTTCGCACAAAGAAGAAGCCAAGGCGCTGGGCGCCAAATGGGACCGGACCAAGAAGATCTGGTATGTACCCAGCGGCGTCAACCCCGAGCCCTTTGCCGAGTGGCTGCCCGGTGTTGACCGATCCGACCCCTCAGCGCCGTATATATATCTAGTACTGGGCAAGCGCGAGTGCTGGAAGTGTCACAAAGAGACCTCGGTCGCGGCCTTCGGCATTCCCTATCGAGCCGATAACGACGAGAGCATCGCCATCGCGCACGCGCCCAACGAAGCCGGGCACATTGCCATCGACACGGCCAACGCCAACGCACTCGCCATCGTGCCCGCTCTTGGCTGCGTGCCGGGCGAGATCCGCGACTACCTTTATAAGCGCTGCGGCTACAAGCCCGTAGGCGCGCGAGCCTCCAAAGCCCCGTCGCTCGGCAACACGTGCACCAGTTGCGACGCGCTGCAAGGCAGCCGCTATCTGTTCGAGGAGCCCTCGTCCCCGTTTGCCCTCACTGCCATCAACAAGCTGCCGGCACTGGAGTTTATACGCGTCGAAGTTGCCGGCGTCTTTGGCGTCCCGGCCACGCGTACCGACTTTGACCAGGCGCTCTTTACCTGGGCACGCGACCATCACGCCGAGTTCCACAGGCAACTCGGCGAGGGGGTTTATTTGTAGAGGCAAAAGACACTCACAGCCAACTCCTCCGCATCACCTATCCCTCGTCGCCGGCGTCGTACACGATATCGAGGCCACAAACAGGGCATTTCTCCGGATACACCGGCATATGAACGCCTGTCCGTTTTCTCACTTCGTCGCTGAGTCTGTCGCGCGCATCGATAAACCGAATGTCGAGACACGGTATTTGCGAGCCGCAGCAAGGGCAGGTGACGACAAACGACGCGCAATCAACCTCTACGCTCGGAAACATATTGTTGTCTATAAGGGCACACGGCAGTTTTCCGTACTTCCCCATCGCAATATCGCCTCGCCAGCTCATATACGCTCCCCTCTCGCTATACAAATCAGGAAGAGCATGCACCGGCGGGCGTGCGCGAGATTGCATCGCCACGCGATCCGATCAAACAACACGATCGTCAAAGAATGCCAAAGCCAAATACGCTAATACGGCAGAAGCCCCGCCTTTTCACGCTTCTTTTCCGAGCGATCGAACTCAATGCGATGGGCCTCAAGAAACACCGTATCGGGTCGCCACTGACGCTCACTCGGCTGCCTTAGCGTCGCACCCGCAAAGGAAACGTAGTCGGTCTTATCCAGCAGGTACGATCCGCACAGCCGATATTCGCCGCAAACAGGCTCAAACGAAATCAGGTGAGCATCAAATAGGGAATGAAGATCGCGCCGAAGCAGAATACCGTTGCTGGCAACCTGCGATTTGGGTCCCGAGTAATTCTCGATATGCGCAGCCTCCAGAGCTTCGCTGACGCCGCAGTCCGACACCGCGCAACGGCCATCATAGGCGGCAACGAGCTGCTTGCGGAACCATTGCTGCCCCAATCGCTCGCGCCTTAACGCATAGCGGACCTTTTCGTCGTCGGTCACACCCTGTCCGGCAAACTCAATATCGACGGGTATGTGCTTCAGATAACTCATGTCGGGCGCAAAACGAGGGTCCGGTCCGCCTTTATGAACAGGACCGTGCAGAACAAACCATCCGTTTTCGGGCTCGAACCGCTCAACAAACGCAAGGCCGAGCACCTTATAGCCCACCTCGGTTGCAAATATGACTCCGACTGGGACGCCACATTCCATGCAGTTGAGCATTTTACGGTTGTAATTCTGGTCTCGAAAACCAACGGTACCCGGCGCTTGAACCGAGTACTTAATGACCCATGTGCCATCGTCCAAATAGAGCGGAGGCACATCGGTGTAGAAGCTCTTTTTAGAGTTATGGACCGAAAGCGCAAAGATCTTATTGGGATCTTGATTCACCCGATCCTGGCCCGGCCAGAAGATCCCTGAATCCCGCGTTACGGGAAAGAAGTCCGAGCCAATTCTCAAACGATACTGATACTGAGGGCTATCTTCCTTGGTGTGGTGCGGAAGGCTGGTCCAAACGCCGCCGCGCTGTTCCTCACCCAGAAACCACTCCCATGCCTCAACGTATTCGGAAGGCACGAGACTGCGGGCGCGGTCATAGCTTGGTCCATCCATCAACGGAACAGCAAGGTCAATGTCGTTCATCGCCAGCACCTACAACCATACGAACGCGAGTCATGCCCTTCAATAATATGGCCGAGAGTCAATTATTACGAGATCTCATTCCACGATCGGCACATCGTTGATGCTCTCGGTTTGCCGCTGGCGCGCTTGTACCCCGCCACCCCACTTCCCTG
>ENA-OPDA01002087-OPDA01002087.1-human-gut-metagenome-genome-assembly--contig:-NODE-2087-length-12151-cov-2.168981_pt1 | contig 12151 bp, 8 predicted proteins | sample MGYA00241253_ERZ501486 | MGnify/ENA primary metagenome ERZ501486 (study PRJEB25962, sample SAMEA2042510) | human gut metagenome | biome: human gut; feature: human-associated habitat; material: faeces... | reverse complement strand
CACACGTCTCTGCGAATCAACGGTCAGAGTAACCTGATCTCCAACCTTCATCATACCCTTTGCCATATAACCGATATGACCGATCTTGCCACCAAGCATCTTCTTCACATCTTCCACAACAAATTCACCGTCACCGCATTTGATCACACCGTGGTCGGCTTCCTGTCCACCGCTTGTTGCATAGAACGGAGTCTCATCTACAAAGATGGTTCCTCTCTCACCGTCAGAAAGAGCGTCTACGATCTCATCTTCTGTGGTAAGTACCGTAATCTTCGATTCATATTCCAGATGCTCGTATCCGACAAACTTAGAAGTTACAGACGGATCGATGGATTCGTATACGGTTGCATCTGCTCCCATGTAGTTCGTTGCCTTACGTGCTTTTCTTGCAGTCTGGCGCTGAACTTCCATTGCGGCTTTAAATCCCTCTTCATCAATATCCATACCTTCTTCTTCCAGAATCTCTTTGGTAAGATCGATCGGGAATCCATAGGTATCATATAATTTGAACGCATCTTCTCCGGACAGAGTCTTTGTTCCTTCTTCTGCCATCTTTTCTTTCATCTCATTCAGAATGACAAGTCCCTGGTCGATGGTCTTCTCAAACTGCTCTTCTTCCTTGCGGATGACATTCATGATAAAGTCTTTCTTTTCTTCCAGCTCCGGATATCCGTCTTTAGAGCCTTCGATCACAGTTGCAGCAAGATCTGTAAGGAATCCCGGTGCAACGTTCAGAAGTCTTCCGTGACGGCATGCACGGCGGAGAAGACGGCGAAGAACATATCCTCTTCCTTCATTAGACGGCATAATACCATCAGAGATCATGAAAGATACAGAACGCACATGGTCTGTGATTACACGCAAAGATACGTCTGTGCTTTCATTATCTCCATAAGATACTCCTGCGATCTCACATACCTGGTCACGCAGTGCTTTTAAAGTATCAATATCGAACATAGAGTCTACATCCTGTACGATACATGCAAGTCTCTCAAGTCCCATACCGGTATCAATATTCTTCTGCTTCAGTTCGCTGTAGTTTCCATGTCCATCATTGTCGAACTGTGAAAATACGTTGTTCCAGATCTCCATATAACGGTCACATTCGCAGCCTACTGTACATCCCGGTTTACCGCATCCGTATTTTTCTCCACGGTCATAGTAAATCTCTGAACACGGACCGCACGGACCTGATCCATGCTCCCAGAAGTTGTCTTCTTTTCCGAAACGGAAAATTCTCTCCGGTGCAATACCAATCTCTTCGTTCCAGATCTTCCATGCCTCATCATCGTCTTCATATACGGACGGGTACAGACGATCCGGATCCAGTCCAACCACTTCTGTCAGGAATTCCCATGACCAGTGGATCGCTTCTGTCTTAAAGTAATCACCGAATGAGAAGTTACCAAGCATTTCAAAGAAAGTACCGTGACGTGCAGTCTTTCCTACGTTCTCGATATCTCCTGTACGGATACATTTCTGACAGGTTGTCACACGGCGTCTCGGTGGGATCTCCTGTCCTGTAAAATATGGTTTCAGCGGTGCCATTCCTGAATTGATCAGCAGAAGGCTGTTATCATTGTGCGGCACCAGCGAAAAGCTTTTCATTTTTAAATGACCTTTGCTCTCAAAAAAGTCAAGAAACATGCGTCTAAGTTCGTTAACTCCGTAAGCTTTCATCTTTATCCTCCTCGCTTCTATCAGCTAAATTCTAATTATAAAGAGATTTTGATGGCTTGTCAATATAATGGAATTTAAAAAGGAACCGCATTTTCTGCGATTCCTTCTTTTTTCCATTCTACTTAGTCTCTGAATTCTTTGCGTCTTTTCTTTCACGAAGCTTCTTGCCTGCAAAAACCCCTCCGATTGCAAACACTCCGATAAAGAGCATCTTCAATACCGTAGAGATCAGTGTTGAAAAAAATGCCATCTTGTCATGCCTCCCATGCTATCATTTTCTTTTCTCCTTGATTTATGCATATTATAGCATATACAAAAAAATTTTCCAAACTTTTTTAGCATTTTCACATACAATTTCGACCTTTTGTATCTGCCTTGCAGTTCCTACTCCACCATGCCAAAAAATTTCTGCGCATAGTGTACGGACTGCATGGCATCTTTTCCATAGAAATCTGCCCCGATCATATCCGCGTAATCCTGGTTCAGAACAGCCCCGCCTACCATGACTTTGCAGTCCGGTTTTTTCTCTCTTAAGAGTTTGATCGTCTCTTCCATGCTGACTACAGTTGTGGTCATCAGCGCACTTAGGCCTACCAAAGTGACATTCTCCTCAACTGCTTTTTCTACGATTGCCTCCGGCGGCACATCCTTTCCGAGATCGATCACATCAAAACCATAATTTTCAAGAAGAACTTTCACTATATTCTTTCCGATATCATGGATATCACCTTTTACGGTGGCAAGGATGATCTTCTCCTTCTTTTCTTCTTCCTGTCCGGATGAAGCAAGCACATCCTTGATAACCGCAAAGGCAATCTTCGCAGCATCCGCACTCATCAGAAGCTGCGGAAGGAAGACGGTTCCCTTTTCAAAACCTTCACCGACTACATTGAGTGCCGGGATCAGTTCCTCCTGGATGATATCCAGCGGTTCCCTCGTACCGATCAGGTCACGGGTGATATGATGCGCCTCTTCTTTCAGCCCTCTCTCGATCGCATATTTGAGTGTCATCTCAACGCCTGCAGCTTTTGGTGCATTTCCGGCTGCTGCAGCTGCCTGCGATGCCTGGACTGTCACCGTCTCTGTGGTTCCCGCATAAGTACTGATATAATTCGTACAATTTTCATCAAAGCCCATCAGTGCATTATAAGAACGATAAGCTTTCATCATATCTTCTGAGGATGGATTGATGATTCCTGCCGTCAGTCCGTTCTGCATTGCCATCGCATAGAAATAGCTGTTGACGATCGGGCGCCTTGGAAGTCCAAAAGAAATATTCGATACTCCAAGAACGGTTCTGACCCCGAATTCTTCCCGTACTCTCTTCAATGCTTCCAGGGTAACCTTTGCCCCGTCTTTTTCCGAACTGATGGTCATGGTCAGCACATCGATCACGATATCTTTCTTGTCGATTCCGTATTTGGCTGCTTCGTTGATGATCTTACCTGCAACACGCACACGACCTTCTGCATCCTTCGGAATCCCCTCTTCATCAATAGTCAGTCCGACAACCACACCGCCATATTTCCGGACCAGAGGAAAGATTTCGTCCATAGAAACCTGCTTTCCGTTTACAGAGTTGATCATCGGCTTTCCGTTGTAGATACGCATTGCACGTTCCATAGCCTTTCCATCTACTGTGTCAATCTGAAGTGGAAGACTGGTCACGCTCTGCAGTTCTTTTACAACTTTTTCCATCATGGCAACTTCGTCAATATCCGGAAGTCCTACATTGACATCCAGAATGTGCGCGCCCTTATCCTGCTGCGTGATCGCTTCTTTCAGAATGTAGTCCATATCTTCATTTTTCAGTGCTTCTTTGAATTTTTTCTTTCCGGTCGGGTTGATTCTTTCTCCGATGATACGCGGCATATCATCCAGGATCACAGCCTGTCCATAAGAAGATACGATCGTATCATGCTTTTTCTCGATCTCGCGCAGCGGAAGATCTTTGCATTCTTCTACCAGCTTTTTAATATGCTCCGGTGTCGTTCCGCAGCATCCGCCGATCACACAGGCTCCTCCTTTTACAACCTCCTGCATGATCCGGGCAAACTCATCCGGCTCTACATCGTAATACGTTTCCCCGTTCTTCTGCTTCGGAAGTCCGGCATTTGGCTTCACAATGATCGGAAGGGAGGTATATCTTCTTAAATCGTTCAGGATTGGAAGCATCTGTTTCGGCCCAAGTCCACAGTTCAGCCCCAGTGCATCTACGCGGAGTCCTTCCAGCATTGCCACAACAGAAGGGACATCCCCACCTGTCAGAAGCTTTCCTCTTTCATCAAAGATCATGGTTACAAATACCGGAAGAGAAGAATTTTCTTTTGCTGCAAGAATGGCTGCCTTTACTTCATAGGTGTCACTCATGGTCTCGATATGGATCAGGTCTGCACCGTACTTTTCTCCATAGCGGACGGCTTCTGCAAATGCTTCATAAGCATCATCAAAATCCAGATCTCCCATTGGTTTTAATAGCTTTCCGGTCGGTCCCATATCCAGTGCCACATAAGTCTCTTTTCCAATCTGCTCTCCTGCTCTTTTTGCATTTGCAATCCCTGCACGGATCACTTCTTCAACCGTATATCTGTCATCATGAAATTTGCAGACATTAGCGCCAAAGGTATTTGCAAGAACCACATCACTTCCTGCTTCGTAATATCTGCGGTGAATCGCTTCCACCTTTTCCGGATGTTCGATGTTCCAGGTCTCCGGAAGTTCTCCCGGTGCAAGTCCTTCTGCCTGCAGAAGAGTTCCCATTCCTCCATCTAAAAATAAAAGTTCTTTTCCCAAACGTTCTCTGATATTCATACCCTACGCTCCTTAATTTCTTCTGTAAATGCAGTCCTTCTTCTCACACACTTCGCAGCCTTTGATGTGGCATTTTTCCTGCGTATCACTGATCCCAATGATTGCAGTCACCGATTTTGTCGGTGTGAGCATATAGCTGTCTGTCATAGTAAGTCCGATCTTCTTTGCCGTATCCAGCATCCGTAGGATATCGTCCTGATGATGGATATCAAAATCACCGTATCCCGGACTGAATCTCGGTCTGAGCCATTTATTCTGTGCTTTTAACTCTTCTCCGATCGAAAGCTGCAGATCGTCACAGTACTCCTCCAGATATGCAGCTGCGCATGCCTGCAATACGACAGATTTCGCCATATCTGTCAGTGAATAACGTTTCATCAGTATATCGACACTGGTACCGAGTGTTGCGCCAAATACAACTGCCCCTTTGCAACCTCTGAGATTCTTTCCGAGACTTCTGCTTTTAATATTCATTTTTCCGATCGTCACCTGGTCTTCTCCTGTAACTTTACAGTCAAAAATGCGATAGACGGATTTTGCCTGCGTAGTCTGATCGAGCTCCCCGAAGGAAACATCGATCAGCGCAAGCGTCTGTTCATCTACCGCATGTCTTCCATATCCCAGATAACGAATTGCTTCTTTCGTTCTGGCATCTGTCATCTTTCTTATGTTCCTTTATTTTACGATTTCTGAAAGGTTCTGCATGATTGCAGCAGCTACTTCCGGTTTATTCATCGAATATACGTGGATATTGCGGACTCCATTTGCAATCAGGTCAATGATCTGGTCGGTCGCATATGCAATTCCCGCTTGCTTCATCGCTGCCGGATCATCTCCAAAATAATCTACGATCGCACGGAATCTCTGCGGAACAGCAGTTCCTGAAAGGGCACAGCTTCTTGCGAGCTGCTTTTTCGTTGTGATCGGCATGATTCCCGGAAGCACCGGTATCATGATTCCCTGTTCACGGATACGATACAGAAAATTATAGAAAATATCATTATTGAAAAACATCTGTGTGGTAATAAAATCCACTCCACAATCTACCTTTTCTTTGAGATAACGGATATCATCTTTCTTGTGTTCCATCTCTACATGTCCTTCCGGATAGCATGCAGCTCCGATGCAGAAGTCTCCCATTTTTTTGATGTCTTCGATCAATTCACAGGCATGAGAATACTGTCCCGGAAGCGGAAACTGTCCATCCTGCGGGATATCTCCTCTGAGTGCAAGGATATTCTCAATCCCTTCTTTCTGAAGCTGTCCGATAACCTTATGTACCTCTTCCTTGGTTGAGGACACACAGGTCAGATGTGCAAGTGCCGGAATCTTCAGGTCATTCTTGATATGACTTGCAATCTTAACCGTATTCTTACTGGTTCCACCACCGGCTCCATAGGTAACACTAATAAATGACGGGGTAAGCTCTGCGATCCCATCCGTTGCTTTTAACACGGATTCAAAGCCCGCATCCGTCTTCGGTGGAAACACTTCAAAGGAAATATGTACTCCGTCTGCTTTAATTTTGTCTATAATCCTCATAATGAATGTTTCTCCTCTGTAAATTTTTTCATTTCATGATACCATATTTTCCGGTAAATTACCAGAATGCATTTTACATATTTTCGTAAAGTTCTTCGTAAAGCTTGGCTGAATTCTTCCATGAGAAGTCTTTTTCCATACCACGCTCTACGATCTTGTTCCAGTCACGCTTCTTGTCATAGTAAATCTGTTCTGCATATCTTACAGTTGCAAGCATCTCATGCGCATTGTAATTGGTGAAGCTGAATCCGGTTCCGGTCTTCTCGTATTCGTTGTAAGCTTCTACAGTATCTTTGAGTCCGCCTGTCTCTCTTACGATCGGCACCGTACCATATCTCAGACTCATCAGCTGGCTCAGTCCACATGGTTCAAATAATGACGGCATCAGGAATGCATCACAGGATGCATAGATCTTGTGAGACATCGGCTCTGAATAATAGATCTGTGCAGATACCTTATCCGGATACTTCCATGCGAAATGACGGAACATGTTCTCGTATCTCTCATCTCCGGTACCGAGTACGACGATCTGAACCGCATCCTGGCAAAGTTCATCCATCACACAGTCGATCAGGTCAAAGCCCTTCTGGTCGGTCAGTCTGGATACGATACCGATCATCATACGGTGCGGATCTCTCTCCAGTCCGAGTTCTTCCTGCAGCGCCATTTTATTTTTCACTTTCTCCTTGCGGAAGTTTTCGACAGAGTAAGTTCTTGCAATGTTGGTATCTGTTGCCGGATTAAAATCATCGTAATCAATACCATTGACAATTCCTGACAGGCAGTTTGCTCTTGCCTGCATCAGTCCTTCCAGCTTCTCCCCGTAAAACGGTGTCTTGATCTCTTCCGCGTAACTGCTGCTTACCGTTGTCACACGGTCAGCGTAGACAATTCCGCCTTTCAGATAGTTGGCATTGTCATATGCTTCCAGCTTATCCGGTGAGAAATAGTATGCCGGAAGTCCGGTAATATCCATAACCGTCTTCTTATCCCAGATACCCTGGAATTTGAGGTTATGTATGGTGATCACAGTCTTGATTCCACGGAAAAACTCATTGTTATAGCGGAAATTATCCAGATAAATCGGAACAAGCCCGGTCTGCCAGTCATGACAGTGAATGATATCCGGTCTGAAATCCAGAAGTGGCAGTGCACTTAAGGCTGCTTTTGAAAAGAATGCAAACTTCTCAATATCGTATGCAATATCACCATATGGCTTCGAACCATTAAAATAATATTCATTGTCTATGAAATAAAAAGTGATTCCTTCGTACTGAAGTTCAAGAAGCCCTACATACTGCTGTCTCCAGTTCAGATCCATATAGAAATGAAGTCTGTAAGAAAGTTTATCTTTCCATTCGTCTTTCATGCACATATACTTTGGAAGCATAACACGTACATCGTATTTGTTCTTATCAAAATATTTTGGTAGTGATCCCACTACATCGGCTAATCCTCCTGTTTTGATAAACGGAACTGATTCAGATGACACAAATAATACTTTTTTCATTTAACACCCTCCTTACTCTCGCGGCTTATTTATAATTATACCGCAATTTCATCCGTTTGAAAAGAATTATCTGCGCTTTGATTTCAGTCTGATCGTGTCTGCGACCAGAGCAATAAATTCAGAATTGGTCGGTTTTCCTTTCCCGTTACTTACTGTGTAACCGAAAAGAGCTTCTAAGGTATCCAGCTTTCCCCTGCTCCATGCAACCTCGATCGCATGGCGGATCGCCCGTTCAACACGGCTCGATGTGGTCTGGTTCTTTTTCGCGACTGTCGGATACAGGATCTTTGTGATCGCATTTAAAACTTCCATATCGTCAACCGCCATCAGAATGGAATCCCTCAGATAATGATACCCTTTTATATGTGCCGGGATTCCGATTTCATGGAGCAGTTCTGTCACCTGTGTTTCCAGGTCCTCCTCAGAAGGTTCCGCATATACGGTATAATCTGTGTAAGGCGCTACACTCTTTTCCGCATGTCCGGAGCTTTTGATCCGCTGAAGGATTGTTTCATTGCGAAATGGTTTCAGGATGTAGTAGGCTGCTCCTTTTTCGAAGGCATCTTCCGTGATCCTCTCCTGTCCAATCGCAGTTACAATAATAAAATTCGGCTGTTTCTTTACCGTTTTATCTGCGCCTATCATTTCCATCACACTGATTCCATCCATTTTCGGCATGATCAGGTCAAGAAGTACAACGTCAGGCTGTTTATCTCTTATAATGTGATAAATATCTTCTCCGTTCCTGGCTTTTCCCACCAGTTTGAGATCTTTATCACTTTCTACAATTTCTCCTAGTAAATTCAACATTCTTTCGTTATCGTCAGCAATCGCTACATTCAGTTTTTCCATAAAGCCTTTCCCCTCCTTAAAGTGACAATTTGCACTGGAATGGAACCTATTATAACCTTCTGTATTCTGCGAATACAAGCAAATGGTGTCGCAGAAATCTGACAAGGTTCGCATATTTCAATCTTTTTTCAGATTTTCCAGCATGTTTTCGATAAATATTCCGTATCCTTTTGTCGCATCCTGTACGAAAACATGTGTTACTGCGCCTATAATCTTTCCATTCTGCATGATGGGGCTTCCACTCATTCCCTGCACAATCCCACCGGTCAGTTTAAGTAACCGTTTGTCAGTAACCTGAATTTCAATCCCCTTGTTCACCTCCCTGGCATCCAGGTCAACTTTTGTGATTCTGACTGTATAATCTTCTGTCTTTCCGCTTACCGCACAGCGGATATACGCCTTTCCGACCTGAATTTCTTCCTTTGCCACAGCCGGATAAGCTTCTTTGCTGTCAAATATTCTCTCAATCCTGTCTAATTTCCCATAAATCCCTGTCTCTGTGTTTGTAGTAATCGAACCTAAAATATTGTAATGATTGTAGACAATGATCCCTTCCATCCCTCCGGGATTTCCGTTCTCACCTTTTTTAATATTCTGAATGCTGGTATCATATAATCTTCCCGTTGACATTTCGATCAGTTTGCCGGTATCTACATCATGTATTCCATGTCCCAACGCACCGTATTCACTATCCGCATTCAGAAAAGTGATTGTGCCGAGTCCCTGCGCGTTATCACGCACCCAGATTCCAAGTTTATATGCCCCGCCTTCATCTTTTGTCGGATGAAGTTGTACATCAATATACACTTTTTTTCGACGAATGTGTAAGATGACGGACTTATTCGATAATTTTTTAACCCGTTCGATAAGCTCAGATTTATTATAAATACTGTCAGAATCAACTCCGACAATATAATCTCCCTCCTTCACCAGATGCTTCGCCGGATTCACACCGATCCCATCTTTTCCCTTAATTTCCTGCGTCCCCAGCACCATCACGCCATCCGTCTCCATATAGATCCCAACCGGCATCCCTCCCGGAATCAGAAGGTTTCCCGAAAGTTCACTGACCGAAGCCTCCCTCTCCGCTTTCTCAGCCCGCCATTCCCTGTAGCAATAGCCGCCTCCTATAACCACAATTACCGCTAATAACACACTTAACATTTTCCGATAACTTCTAACCGACATTACACACCCCTTTTTCCTCCCTAAAATTCCGCAAAAAATAAGGCAGGATTTTTTCTCCTGCCTCTAGTATGTGCTCAATCTTATTTTTTCAAACCGGATGCCAGAATTTTCATCTCCCGTGCGTTTTCCAGCACCACATCCGTAATCTTTGCGCCTCCAAGGATCCTTCCCAGCTCCTGCACAGATTCTTCCCCGTCAAGCTGCCGGATCTTGGTCTTTGTCATCTGATCTTCCACCCGTTTTTCAATCAGGTAATGAGTATCTGCCATTGCAGCAATCTGTGCCAGATGCGTAATGCAGATCACCTGATGTTTCCTGCCGATCAGGCACATCTTCTCAGAAACCTTCTGTGCGGTACGACCGCTGATCCCCACATCGATCTCATCAAAGATCAGTGTCTCGATCTCATCTTTATCCGCCATGACTGCCTTGATTGCAAGCATGATGCGGGAAAGTTCACCGCCGGATGCCACAGTTGCAAGCGGTCTTGTCGGTTCACCCGGATTCATGGAGATCATAAATTCCACCTCATCCGTTCCTTCTACTGTGTACCCGGAGGTTTTTGAAAACCGAATTTCAAAGCAGACATCCAGGAAATTCAGATCCTGAAGTCCTTCTGCGATCTTTGCCTGCAAAAGCTTTGCCTCTTTTTTACGGATCTTCGACAGACCCTCGCATTCTTTTTGCAGACGTTCCTCTGATTTTTTCAGTTTTCCCTTTAATTCATTTAAATATTCATCATAATTTTTTAAAATCAGGAGACGCTCCTCGTCATCCGCCTTATGCTGCAGGATTGCCTCTGCCGAATCTCCGTATTTGACCTTCAGATGATTGATCTGATTCAGCCGGCTCTCCGTCTCATAGAACTGTTCCGGTTCAAAGGAAAGACTGTCCAGATAACAGCGAAGCTCGCGCCCGGAATCCCCGATCAGATTCTCCACTTCGACCAGCTGTTCATACAGTTCTCCCGATTTGTCATCATGTTCTGCCGCCACAGCCGCCGCACGTACTGCCCGTCCGATCGCTTCTGCCGCACTTATACCGCCTTCTCCTGCTGTATACAGATACGCCTCTTCCAGATTCTCTGCGATTCTTTTCCCCTGCATCATCCGCCGGTAATCTTCTTCTACCGACTGGCATTCTGCCGCAGTGATTCCTGCATTTTCAATCTCATCAATCTCAAATTCAAGAAAAGAAATCTCTTTGGCTCTCTCAGCCTCGTCTTTATCGGCTTCCTTAAGTTCTTTTTCCAGCCGGCGGTATTCCCTGTATGAATCCGCCACTTTTTTCTTCCATTCTCCGGCTTCTTTTGCAAATGCATCCAGAATTGCCAGATGATTTTTTTTATATAACAGTGACTGATGCTCATGCTGTCCGTGAATATCGATCAGAACCTGGGCTGCTTCCTTTAGCCGCCCCAGTGTCACAGTCTCTCCATTGATCCGGCTCACACTTCGGTTTCCGTTAAACCGTCTGGTGATAATGATCTGCCCTCCGTCCGGCGAAAGATCCATCTCTTCCAGCTTCCGTACCGTTTCCGGATTTTCCACATAAAAGGTCAGTTCTACAAGTCCCTTATCGGCTCCCTTACGAAGCATATCTGCTGAATATCTTCCGCCCAGGGCAAGACTGACACTCCCCAGGATAATTGATTTTCCGGCACCGGTTTCCCCGGTCAGGATATTGAGTCCACCAGAGAAATCCACTTCCGCCTCATCGATTAGCGCCAGATTTTTTACATGCAAATTTTGTAACATTCTTTCTCCTGTCTATTGTTCCAGTAGTTTCTTGATCTTTTCCATCAGTAGAATCGTATCATCCACGGTCCGCACAGCGCACATGATCGTATCATCCCCGGCAATACAGCCAACAATCTCATTCCAGTTCATCGCATCCAGTGCCGCAGCCACCGCCATCGCCATACCGGATACCGTTTTCAGTACCAGAATGTTCTGAGCCATATCCATAGAGCTGAATCCATCCCGCAAAATGCGCACATATTTTTCAGTCATTCCGTTCTGTGCACTCTGGAGTACCGCATATTTCTGCCTGCCGTTTTCTGCCGGAACCTTGGTGAGCTTTAAGTCGCGGATGTCTCTGGATACCGTTGCCTGCGTCACTTTAAATCCCGCTTCATTCAGATACTCGGCAAGCTCATCCTGTGTCTCAATCTGATATTTGTTGATCAATTCTACAATTTTGGCATGTCGGTTTACTTTCATCTTCTAGTTTCCTTTCATCTTTTCACGTAATGTTTCCAGAAAGCTCACTTTGCTGAGTTTTACGATTTTCGCTGTCTCCCACGCCTTTTTGATCCGGATCCGGTCACCGGTATGAAGCGGGACTTCATCCGCACCATCATATGCAATCACTGCTTCCTCAATCTGATTTTCCCGTTTTGCACCAATCTCGATCACGATCTCATCTTTGTCCGCGAAAACAATACTGCGGGAATTGAGTGCATGCGAGCAGATCGGTGTCACAACGATCAATGACGCTGTCGGCTCCACGATCGGTCCTCCTGCAGACAGATTGTACGCAGTAGAACCCGTTGGTGTGGACACGATC
>ENA-OPDA01002075-OPDA01002075.1-human-gut-metagenome-genome-assembly--contig:-NODE-2075-length-12202-cov-2.684202_pt1 | contig 12202 bp, 5 predicted proteins | sample MGYA00241253_ERZ501486 | MGnify/ENA primary metagenome ERZ501486 (study PRJEB25962, sample SAMEA2042510) | human gut metagenome | biome: human gut; feature: human-associated habitat; material: faeces... | reverse complement strand
TCAACTGGAAGCAAAGTCTATCGCTAAGGGTGTAGATGCAATGGTTGTGATCGGAGATAAGCAAAGCTCCAACAGCCAGAAGTTATATGAGATTAGTAAGAAAGAGTGTGAGAACACCTTTTTTGTGCAGACACTTAGAGACCTGGATTTGAAACTTTTTGAATCGACTGGTAAGGTAGGTATTACAGCGGGGGCCTCAACCCCACAGAAAATTATCAAGGAGGTTCATGCTAGCATGACAGAAAAGAGTTTTGAAGAATTATTAGAGGAAAGTTTTGTGACAATTCACAACGGAGAGGTAGTGAAAGGTACAGTTATCGATGTGAAACCAGATGAGATCATCTTAAACATCGGATACAAAGCAGATGGTATCTTAACAAGAAGTGAATACTCTAATGATTCAGCCAACGTAGATTTAACAACTGTTGCTAAAGTTGGTGATACTATGGAGACTAAGGTATTAAAAGTGAATGATGGAGAAGGACAGGTTCTTCTTACTTATAAGAGATTAGCAGCTGAAAAAGGAAACAAACGTTTAGAAGAAGCTTTCGAGAATAAAGAAGTCTTAAAAGCACCTGTAGCTCAGGTTTTAGATGGTGGATTAAGCGTACTGATCGAAGAAGCACGTGTATTCATCCCTGCAAGCTTAGTTTCTGATTCTTATGAAAGAGACTTAAAGAAATACGAAGGACAGGAAATCGAATTCGTTATCAGCGAGTTCAACCCTCGTAAGAGAAGAGTCATCGGAGACCGCAAACAGTTATTAGTAGCTGCTAAGAAAGAAAAACAGAAAGAATTATTCGAGAAGATCGAAGCAGGAATGAAAGTAGAAGGAGTTGTTAAGAATGTAACAGACTTCGGTGCATTCATTGATTTAGGTGGAGCAGACGGACTTCTTCACATTTCTGAAATGTCTTGGGGACGTGTTGAAAACCCTAAGAAGGTCTTCAATATTGGAGATAAAGTAACAGTTCTGATCAAGGATATTCAGGGAGAAAAGATTGCATTAAGCTTAAAATTCCCAGAAGAGAATCCATGGTTAAAAGCAGAAGAGAAATACAAAGTAGGAAGTGTTGTAACAGGTAAAGTTGCACGTATGACAGATTTCGGAGCATTCGTTGAGTTAGAATCAGGAATCGATGCACTTCTTCACGTTTCTCAGATCGCAAAAGAACATATCGACAAACCATCTGACGTATTAAGCGTTGGACAGGAAATCGAAGCTAAAGTAGTTGACTTCAAGAAAGACGACAAGAAGATCAGCTTAAGTATGAAAGCATTAGCTAACGAAGAAGAAAAAACAGAAGAATAAGATTTTCATCAAAGAATCCTGATTTTTATAAATCAGGGTTCTTTTTTCGTACAAGTATTGTAAAAAAACAAGTTTTGCGATATAATCAGTTTTAAAAATACATTTTTTTAAAATGATAAACCTCGAAAAGGAGTTATGACCATGGAATTAAAGAAGTTTAAAAAAGTATTGGTTGCAAACCGTGGTGAGATTGCGATCCGAGTTTTCCGAGCTTTAAATGAACTTGGAATTACAACGGTTGGTGTCTTTTCAAAAGAAGACCGTTATGCCTTATTCCGTTCTAAAGCTGATGAATCTTATCAGTTGAATCCGGACAAAGGACCAATCGATGCCTATCTTGACATCAATACGATCATTCGTATTGCAAAAGAGAAGAACGTAGATGCAATTCATCCAGGTTATGGATTTTTATCAGAGAATCCTGACTTTGTAGATGCCTGTGAGAAGAATGGAATCACATTTATCGGACCATCCTCAAGCTTAATGCGTAAGATGGGAGATAAGATTTCTTCCAAACAGATGGCAATTGAAGCTGATGTTCCAATCATTCCTGGTGTAGACCATGCGGTTCACGGACTGGAAGAAGTGACTAAGATTGCGAACCAAGTTGGATATCCTGTAATGTTAAAGGCTTCCAATGGTGGTGGAGGACGTGGAATGCGTATCGTTCATTCAGCCGAAGAGATGCCAAAAGAATATGCAGAAGCAAGAGATGAATCCAAGAAAGCATTTGGAGACGATCAGATTTTCGTTGAAAAATACTTAAAGAGTCCAAAACATATCGAGGTTCAGATCATTGGTGATCAGTATGGACATGTTGTTCATTTATATGACCGTGACTGCTCTGTACAGAGAAGACATCAGAAGGTTGTAGAATATGCACCAGCATTCAGCGTGCCAGAAGAAGTAAGACAGCAGATTTTTGAAGCATCTATCCGTCTTGCAAAACATGTAGGATATAAGAATGCTGGAACATTAGAGTTCCTGGTAGATGCAGATAATAATGCATACTTTATCGAGATGAACCCTCGTGTACAGGTAGAACATACGATCACAGAGATGGTAACAGGAATCGATATCGTACAGACACAGGTTCTTGTAGCAGAAGGATATTCTTTAGATTCTGAAGAGATCGGTATTGGATCTCAGGAGGAAGTGACATGTAATGGATACTCTATTCAGACACGTATCACAACAGAAGATCCAATGAATAACTTCCTGCCAGACACAGGTAAGATTACGGTATATCGTTCTGGAGCTGGTAACGGTATTCGATTAGATGGTGGTAACGCATATGCAGGAGCAGAGATTACACCATACTATGACAGCTTATTGGTAAAAGCGATCTCTCATGATCGTACATTTGGAAGAGCGGTTGACAAATCTATCCGTGTATTAAAAGAGATCCGTATTCGTGGAGTTAAGACAAATATCCCATTCTTGATCAATGTATTAAATAATGAGACATTCCGTGAGGGAAGATGCTATACAACATTTATTGAAGAAACGCCAGAATTATTCTTACTTCCAGAAAGTCAGGACAGAGCAACAAAGATCCTTGAATTTTTAGGAAATAAGATGGTGAATGTGCAGAAAGCCGTTCTTGACAAACCAGATTTTGAAGCAAGAACTCTTCCAAAGTATGATACAGAGAAGAAGATTTATGGTTCCAGAGACAAGTTCTTAGAGATGGGAGCTAAAGACTTCACACAGAGCCTGTTAAATGAGAAGAGATTACTGATCACAGATACAACAATGCGTGATGCACAGCAGTCTTTAATGGCAACACGTATGAGAACAAAAGATCTGATCGGAGCATCTGATGCGACAAACGCATTTATGGAGAATGCATTCTCTGTAGAGGCATGGGGTGGGGCTACTTATGATACAGCTTATCGTTTCTTAAAAGAGTCTCCATGGAAGAGATTAAAATTATTAAGACAACATATGCCAAATACATTGATCCAGATGTTACTTCGAGCATCCAATGCTGTAGGATACAGCAACTATCCAGATAATGTTGTTAAGAAATTCATCGAAGAAGCATCACAAAAAGGTGTAGATGTGTTCCGTATTTTCGACAGCTTAAACTGGGTTGAGAATATGAAGATGCCGATCGAGACAGCATTAAAGACAGGTAAGATCGTAGAAGGAACGATCTGCTACACAGGAGATATCACAGATCCAAACGAGACAAAATATACATTAGATTACTATGTAAAGAAAGCCAAAGAATTAGAAAGCTTAGGTGTTCATATCTTTACGATCAAAGATATGGCAGGTCTTGTAAAACCATATGCAGCGAAGAAACTTATTAGTGCATTAAAAGAAGAATTAAATATTCCAGTTAATCTTCATACACATGATTCTACTGGAAATGGTGTCAGCACATTATTAATGGCATCTGAAGCAGGACTAGATATCGCTGACTGTGCGATCGGTTCTATGAGTTCTATGACAAGTAACCCATGTATGAATTCATTAGTAGAAGCATTAAAAGGAACAGAGCGAGATACAGGACTTAATCCAGATGAATTAACAGAATTAAGTCAGTACTATGCAAGAATCCGCCCAATCTACAAACAGTTTGAGAGCGGAATGGATGCGCCAAATACAGAGATTTACAAATATGAGATTCCAGGTGGACAGTACTCTAATCTGTTAGCACAGGTAAAAGAAATGGGTGCAGCGGAAGACTTTGAAGAGATCAAAGGTTTATATAAAGATGCGAACCAGCTGCTTGGAAATATCGTTAAAGTAACACCATCATCTAAAGTTGTTGGAGACTTTGCGATCTTTATGTTCAAGAATGGATTAACAAAAGAGAATATCTTAGAAGTTGGTAAAGATTTATCTTATCCAGATTCTGTTGTAGAATATTTTGAAGGTATGATCGGACAGCCAGAAGGTGGATTCCCAGAAGAATTACAGAAGATCGTATTAAAAGATAAGAAACCGATCGATGTGCGTCCAGGAAGTTTATTACCAGATGAAGATTTTGATTATATCGCAAAGGGATTAAAAGAAAACTTCTATACAGAGAATATGGAAGATCCAGATATCTTAAGCCAGAAGACATTAAGCTATGCGTTATATCCAAAAGTATATGAAGATTACTGTAGACATTTTGAGGCTTACAATGATGTAACAGGACTTGAAAGTCACGTATATTTCTATGGATTAAGAAAAGGTGAAGAGACAACACTGAAATTAGATGAAGGTAAATATCTGATCATCAAATTTATCGATATGACAGAGCCTGATGAAGATGGATACCGACTGTTAGACTTTGAAGTAAATGGATCTATCCGTGAGATCAAAGTTCTTGATAAGAATTTAGAGGTTAAGACAGACCGAAGAGTTAAAGCAGATAAATCTAATCCTGCACATCTTGGATCCACAATTCCAGGAACAGTTGGTAAAGTTCTTGTCAATGAAGGTGATGAGGTCACAGTGAATATGCCGCTGATGACAGTTGAAGCTATGAAGATGGAGACAACTGTTGTTTCTACGGTTAATGGTAAGGTTGATAAGATCTATGTCAAAGAAGGAGAACAGGTAAATCAGGAAGATCTGTTAATCTCTTTTGAAATTGATGAATAGAAATTGAATTAGATTTCATACTAAAGAAGGAAGTAAGAAGATGCTTCCTTCTTTTTTTAGTGCAAATTGCAGAGCATCGTTCTAAATAATAAAGATAAAAAATAAGATACAGGAAGGTAAGATTTTGGTATGAAAGATAATGAGAGACAAGAAATAGAAAAATTTGGACAGTTGCAGGAAAATGGGATTTTTACGATGACTATCATTGGTGAGATCGAAGGGCATCAGTTATCTGCACAAAATGCAAAGACAACAAAATATGAACATATGATACCGGCTTTAGCAAAGGTTGAGCAGGATGAAAGTATAAAAGGAATCTTAATTTTGATCAATACGATCGGTGGAGATGTAGAATGTGGACTTGCGATCGCAGAGCTTATCGCATCTCTAAGCAAACCAACCGTATCGCTTGTTCTTGGAGGAAGTCATTCGATCGGAGTACCGCTTGCTGTGGCAGCAGATCATTCTTTTATTGTGAAAAGCGCAACAATGATGATTCATCCAGTGAGAAGTTCTGGAACATTTATCGGAGTTATTCAAAGTTATCGTAATATTGAAAAGATTCAAGATCGGATTACGACATTTATTAGTGATCATTGTAAAATGAAAAAGGAAAGAGTTGAAGAATTGATGCTTCATATTGGACAGCAGGTAAAAGATGTTGGTATGATCCTTTCAGGGGAGGAGGCAGTAAAAGAAGGATTGATTGATGAGATGGGTGGAATAAAAGAAGCAACAGACAGATTGATTGAAATAATTAATCAGTCTGAAAATAAATAGAAAACTTGAATAAAAAACAGATAATACCTTTATAATATTCCTGTTTTGGTATATGATAAGAATAACAAATATGTTAAAAAAAACACAAACTATCTTAAGGCATCATTAGAGGAGGGAATATCATGAGAGGAATACAGACACCAGTTCGGAATGTGAGAAGAAGAATTTTCAAAGAGATCGCAAAGTTTGGTTACGAACAAAGAAACTTACAGGATCTTGAAGATCTTCCATATGAGATCATACCTGGAGAAGTTGCAAAATATCGAGATAGCATTTACAGAGAACGAGCGATCGTAGGTGAGAGACTGAGGCTTGCCATGGGAATGTCATTAAATCCAGCGGATAAACCAACAAGAATTACGAAAGGAATTGATGAGAGCAATATTTCAGAGAAGTATTATGAGCCGCCACTTCTTCAGGTGATTCCATCTGCATGCAATGAATGTAAGGAGAAGGCATTTATTGTAGGAGAGCAGTGCCAGGGATGTATGGCCCATCCGTGTATGGAAGTTTGTCCGAAGAAGGCAATTAGTTTTAAGGATGGATATTCTTATATCGACCAGGAAAAATGTATCAAATGTGGACAATGTAAAAAGGTCTGTCCATATGGTGCGATTTATGAAAGAAAACGTCCTTGTGCAAATGCCTGTGGGGTTGGAGCAATCGAAACAGATTATGCAGGAAGAGCTAAGATCAATCCAGATAAATGTGTTTCTTGTGGTATGTGTATGGTAAATTGTCCGTTTGGAGCAATTGCAGATAAATCTCAGATTTACCAGTTGATCAAGGCAATGAATGAAGGTGCGGAAGTGATCGCGATCTTAGCACCTGCATTTGTCGGACAATTTGGACCAAAAGCAACGCCAAATAAGATAAAAGCTGCACTTCTTGATATTGGGTTTGCAGATGTGTGGGAAGTTGCAGTTGGAGCAGATGCAGGGGCCTTAGAAGAGGCAAAGCATTATGTTCAAAGTGTGGCTACAGGGAAACTGCCATTCTTGCTGACATCATGCTGCCCATCATGGTCTATGCTTGGAAAGAAATATTTTCCAGAGGTGATTGATGAAATTTCTAATGCACTAACACCAATGGTAGCAACGGCAAGAGCGGCAAGGATTGCATCTCCAAATGCAAAAATTGTTTTTGTAGGGCCATGTGTTGCCAAAAAGTTAGAAGCATCCAGACGGACAGTGCGAAGTGAGGTCGATTTTGTGATCACATTTGAAGAATTGGCTGGAATGTTTGATGCGAAAGAAATTGATTTTAACACATATGAAAAAGAAGAAGAGTTAAATGATGCCTTTGGAGCCGGACGTGGATATGCAGTTGCAAGTGGAGTAGCTGGAGCGATCAAGGCATGTATTGATGAATACTATCCTGGAACAGAAGTAAAGATCGATCATGTGGAAGGTCTTGCAGATTGTAAGAAAATGCTTCTACAGGCGAAATCAGGAAAGAAAAAGGGATATCTGATCGAAGGAATGGGATGTCCAGGTGGATGTGTTGCAGGAGCCGGAACCAATATACCAGTTGTGAAAGCACAAATTCAGGTTAAGAAGTTTGTAAAAGAAGCGGAAGATTTTGTACCTCCAGAAACTGCACAATATTAAGAGGTTAAAAGAAAAGGGAAATGTATGGGAGATAAATACATTTCCCTTTTTCACGGTGGGACTTGCGTATTTTGATAATTAATTGTAAAATAAGAAAATACGCAGATTATGTATACAAAATGTATACAAAGAGAGGTAACAATTTCTATGGCAGCAAAGAAGACAAGAAAGAGGAAGACATCTTCTGCAAAGAAACGGACACGCACAAGACAAAAAGATTTTGCACCGTTTTATAAAGAGATTGCAGTATTAGTTGTTTTTGCTCTTTTCATTTTTTTATTTTTAAGTAATTTTGGAATATGCGGATACATAGGAAACAGCATCAGTACATTTTTCTTTGGAGCGTTTGGAACGACTCATTACATCATTCCGGCGGTAAGCTTTATTCTGGCAATTTTATTGATTTCCAATGATTACAGCAGTCTTGCAGTGAAGAAGACATGTTTTGCAATCCTGCTGTTATGTATGGTATCCACAATTTTTCAGATGATATATAATATAGAAGTAAGAGATGCTTATTCAGCCTTTGTATTTAGTGGAAGAACCCACAGAGGAGGCGGGTATCTGGGTGCATTGATCTGTTCAATCCTTTATAAGGAACTGGGAGGGGCAGGAAGTGTTTTGGTTGTTTTATTGATTTCTGTAATCTCATTGATCCTTGTAACAGAGAGATCCTTACTTTCCTTCCTTAAGAAAGCAGTTGATTTCTTTACAGTAGAAGGATATGAAGAAGATATAGAAGAACGACTAGCGAAGAAGAAACGAAAAGCAAAAGAGGTGTCCAAAGAGGATAAAGAAACAGCACCGAGAAAGAAACGATCGATGCATATTCCGGATTTGCGATCTGGAAGACCGAAACCATCACAGGCATCTCCAATGCCTCCTATGGAACCAGAAGAGAAAACAAAACAAACACCGGTACAGAAGGATTTTGATGATCTGATCGTTCAAGAAGAAACAGACAAAGAACCAAAAGAAATATTTGAACCAGTACAGCCGAATGCATCGAAGAAATCTTTTGTGAATAAGGATAAGAATACACCATCGAAACCAGTGGAGATTCTTCCGCAGGTTCGGACCAAAGAAGGAGATTATAAGTTTCCACCAGTATCTTTATTGGAGAAAGGAAAGAAAACAGCAGGAAATAACAAAGAAGAACTTCGTCAGACTGCACAAAAACTGCAAAAAACATTGGAAGATTTCGGAGTTCATGTTACAATTACCAATATTAGCTGTGGACCATCCGTTACACAGTTTGAATTACATCCAGAACAAGGTGTGAAAGTCAGCAAGATCGTAAATCTTGCGGATGATATTAAGTTAAACCTTGCAGCAGCAGATATTCGAATTGAAGCACCGATTCCAGGTAAATCAGCAATTGGAATCGAAGTTCCGAATAAGACAAACCAGATGGTAATGTTCAGGGAACTGATCGAGAATCAGGAATTTGCACAGGCAAGATCAAAGATTGCATTTGCAGTAGGAAAGAACCTTGCTGGACAGGTGATCGTGTCAGATATTGCCAAGATGCCGCATCTTTTGATCGCAGGAGCAACAGGTTCTGGTAAGTCAGTTTGTATTAATACATTGATCATGAGTATTTTATACAAGGCAACGCCAGATGAAGTGAAACTGATCATGATCGATCCAAAGGTCGTAGAATTAAGTGCATATCAGGGAATTCCACACTTGCTGATTCCGGTCGTTACAGATCCGAAGCAGGCATCCAGTGCGTTAAACTGGGCTGTGATGGAGATGGGAGAGCGATATAAGAAGTTTGCAGAAGTGAATGTAAGAAACTTAACTGGATATAATGAGAAGGTCGAGGAATCGATCAAGAATGGTATGGAAGGGGAAGATTTTAAGAAGCTTCCGCAGATCGTTATCATTGTAGATGAGCTTGCAGACCTTATGATGGTTGCACCGGGTGAAGTAGAAGATGCGATCGTGCGCCTGTCACAGCTTGCCAGGGCAGCAGGAATTCATCTGGTGATCGCAACACAGAGACCATCTGTTAACGTCATTACAGGCCTGATCAAAGCGAATGTACCTTCAAGAATTGCATTTTCAGTATCATCAGGAGTCGATTCAAGAACAATTATCGATATGAATGGTGCAGAAAAGTTATTAGGAAAAGGTGATATGCTGTTCTATCCATCTGGATATCAGAAACCAATCCGTGTACAAGGTGCATTTGTCAGTGATGAAGAAGTCAGCAAGGTTGTAGAATTCTTAAAGGAAGAAAATAATGCCGAAGACAGCTATGGTGCAGACATTCAGGAAAAGATTCAGACAGCTGCGGTCAAAGCAGCAACATCGCAAGAAAGGGATGAATATTTTGAAAAAGCAGCTGAGTTTATTATTGACAAAGACAAGGCTTCGATTGCAAGTCTTCAAAGAGTCTTTAAGATTGGATTTAACCGTGCAGCAAGACTAATGGATCAGTTATGCGAAGCGGGAATCGTCGGAGAAGAAGAAGGAACCAAGCCAAGGAAAGTTCTTATGAGCGAAGAACAATTTGAACAATACAAAGAAGATTATCTATAGAAAGGAAACTATTATGAAAACAGATATTGAAATCGCACAGGAAGCCACATTATTACCGATCAAAGAAGTTGCAGCGAATATCGGGATCAAAGAAGACGACCTTGAATTATATGGAAAATACAAGGCCAAATTTGATTCTCATTTCATGGATGAAGTTAAGAATAACGAAGATGGGAAACTTGTTCTTGTGACAGCGATCAACCCAACTCCAGCAGGTGAAGGAAAGACAACAACAAGTGTCGGAGTATCCCAGGCGTTAAACAAACTTGGAAAGAAAACAATCTGTGCTCTTCGTGAGCCATCTCTTGGACCATGCTTTGGTATCAAAGGTGGAGCAGCCGGTGGTGGATATGCACAGGTTGTACCAATGGAAGATTTAAACCTTCATTTTACAGGGGATTTTCATGCGATCACATCTGCAAACAACTTATTAGCAGCAATGCTTGATAATCACATTCAGCAGGGAAACGAGCTTCGCATCGACCCGAGAAGGATTCTCTTCAAGCGCTGCCTTGATATGAATGACAGAGCGCTGAGAAACGTTGTGATAGGTCTCGGAGGCAAGGTAAACGGCGTACCGCGTGAGGACGGCTTTATGATAACGGTGGCAAGTGAGATTATGGCTATACTCTGCCTCTCTTCCGGAATCAAAGATTTAAAAGAGCGCCTCGGTTCAATACTCACCGCATACACATACGACGGTACTCCCGTATACGCAAGGGATTTGAATGCAGTCGGTTCAATGGCGGCTCTCTTAAAAGACGCAATAAAGCCGAATCTTGTACAAACACTCGAAAACACTCCCGCTTTAATGCACGGCGGACCGTTTGCCAACATAGCACACGGCTGTAACTCGGTAACCGCCACACGTCTCGCGCTGAAGCTCGGCGACTACTGCATAACCGAGGCAGGCTTCGGGGCAGACCTCGGTGCCGAAAAGTTTCTCGATATCAAGTGCCGCTGTGCAGGCCTCAAGCCCTCCTGCGTTGTAATAGTAGCCACAATCCGCGCGCTGAAATACAACGGCGGCGTACCGAAGGCCGAGCTGTCAAAGGAAAATACCGTCGCTCTGAAAAATGGTATCGTAAACCTTGAAACTCATATTGAAAACATGAGAAAATACGGCTTACCCGTTGTGGTTGCGATAAACCGTTTTGCAACGGATACCGAAGCGGAAATCGAAACGATAGAAGCTTTTTGCAAGGAAAAAGATGTCCCGGTTTCGCTTACGGAGGTATTTGCCCGCGGCGGAGAAGGCGGAAAGGAGCTTGCCGAAAAGGTCGTTAAAACGATTGAGACAAAAGAAGCTCACTTTAAGCCCATATATGACGAAAAGCTTTCGATAAAGGAAAAGCTGAATGTTCTTGCAAAGGAGATTTACCGCGCCGGAGATGTTGTATTCACCTCGAATGCGGAAAAAGCAATTTCCGAAATTGAAAAGCTCGGCAAAGACAAGCTCCCGATTTGTGTTGCGAAAACGCAGTATTCTCTGTCGGATGACCCGCAAAAGCTCGGCAGTCCGAAGGGCTTCACACTCACGGTACGCGATGTCCGCCTGTCGGCAGGCGCCGGATTTATAGTGGCTCTCACAGGAGACATAATGACAATGCCGGGACTCCCGAAACAGCCTGCGGCGTATAAAATAGACGTTGACGACGACGGGAATGTGTCGGGGCTTTTCTGATAACCCACATAGCCAATCGAAATTCGTATTTATAACAAAAAGACGGCTGTAAGAGCTTCGGTTCTTACGGCCGCTTTTGTTTTTATGTGCAACAAAAAAAGGTCCGCTTACGCGAACCTTTTTCATCGGTTGAATTATGCCTTAGCTTCCTCTTTTTTGTCAGCGTCCGCGTCATCTTCGCCGTCTTTCTTCTTTTCTTTAAGAAGAACGAATTTCTCCATCGGGAAGAGAACTACCATCTGAACAAAGCCTGCCGCAAGACTCGCAATAGTTCTTGCGAGAGCCTGTAACCAGCCCCATGAGGATCTGCCGATAACGCCGACGAGCCAGCCCTGGAACCAGGTTGAGAAGAGTATAAGTGCAATCATAAGGAATATGTAAATTGCGAAGTTATACCAGGGAGCATCAGATTTAAATGTCGTCTTTTTGTTCTGATAGAAGCCGTAGATATTGGCTACAAGGTTTGAAAGGAAGAACGGATGTACCAGAAATACAGCATTGGAACGATGGCACATCTCATGGGGATCTCTGCGGAGGCGCTGCGATATTATGAGAGTAAGAATATCGTCAGTCCCATCCGTGATCCGGAAACCGGCTACCGGTATTTCAATACCTGGGATTTTCATATGCTCCTTCGGGCAAGGCATTATCAGAACTATGGTTTTT
>ENA-OPDA01002055-OPDA01002055.1-human-gut-metagenome-genome-assembly--contig:-NODE-2055-length-12329-cov-3.338520_pt1 | contig 12329 bp, 11 predicted proteins | sample MGYA00241253_ERZ501486 | MGnify/ENA primary metagenome ERZ501486 (study PRJEB25962, sample SAMEA2042510) | human gut metagenome | biome: human gut; feature: human-associated habitat; material: faeces... | reverse complement strand
GATTACAGATACGTTCTGGAAAAAAGAGATGGAATTAGTAAGAACAGAAGTAATACCGTATCAGTGGAGAGCTTTAAATGATGAGGTAGAGGGTGCTGCACCAAGCTTCTGTATGCATAATTTTGAAGCAGCAGGCAGACAGAATAAGGAAAGAAGAGAGAAAGGAGCAGAATTTAAAGAGCCGGTTTATACATTTCGTGGATTTGAGACGCTTCCGGAAGACCCTGGGCATCTCGAAGACAAGTTCTACGGATTTGTATTTCAAGACAGTGATTTTTATAAATGGATTGAAGCAGTTGGATATTCTTTAAGCCAGCATCCGGATGAAAAATTAGAGGCGATTGCAGATGGTGCGATTGATATTGTCTGCAAAGCACAGCAGGAAAATGGCTATCTGGACACTTATTATATCTTAAATGGAAAAGATAAGATTTTTACAAATTTAAAAGACAATCATGAATTATATTGTCTAGGACATCTCTTAGAGGGAGCAGTTGCCTACTATGATGCAACTGGAAAAGACAAATTATTAAACGCAGCAAAGCGTTATGCAGATTATGTAGATTCCTGCTTTGGAAAAGAAGAAGGAAAATGTAAAGGTTATCCGGGACATGAAATTGCAGAGATGGCACTGGTTCGTCTTTATGAGACAACTGGCGAAGATAAATACTTGAATCTGGCACGTTTCTTTATTGATGAGAGAGGAACAAGACCATATTATTACGACAATGAACATCCGGAAGAAGTGAAAAAGAAACCAGACGGATTGCGCTATGAATATAATCAGGCACACAAGCCGGTTCGTGAACAGGACGAAGCAGTCGGACATTCCGTACGTGCAGTTTATCTTTACAGTGGAATGGCAGATGTGGCAAGACTGACAGAAGATGAAAGTCTGTTAAAAGCGTGTGAAGTGCTCTGGAACAATATGACAAGAAAGAAAATGTATATTACCGGAGGAATCGGTGCAACCCATATTGGAGAAGCATTTTCCTTTAATTATGATTTACCGAATGATACCGCTTATGCAGAAACCTGTGCATCCATCGGTCTGGTCTTTATGGCAAGAAGAATGTTGGAGATGACACCGGATGCAAAATACGCTGACGTAATGGAACGTGCATTATATAATGGAGTTTTAAGTGGAATGGCATTAGATGGAAAGAGCTTCTTTTATGTCAATCCATTAGAGGTGCTTCCGGAAGCCTGCCACAAAGATGAGAGAAAGTTCCATGTAAAACCGGTTCGTCAGAAATGGTTTGGATGTGCCTGCTGTCCTCCAAACATTGCAAGATTATTAAGTTCTATCAGTACTTATGCATACACCGAAAATAAAGATACTTTATTTGTACATCTGTACATTGGTGGAATAATCAAAAAACAGCTGGATGGACAGGAGATCGAAATAAAAGTGACATCTGAATTTCCATGGGATGGAACAGTAAAAGTAGAAATGCCTGCAACCGAAAAACCATTTACTCTGGCATTTAGAATTCCACAGTGGGCAAAAAATTATCAGGTAAAAGGCATAGAAGGCGCCAAAACAGAAGAAAGAGCCGGTTATCTCTATGTGACAAAACAGTGGACTGGAACGGAAATAGTAGAAGTGGAATTCCCAATGGAAGTAAGACTGGTTCAGACGAATCCAAAGGTAAGGGAAAATATTGGAAAAATCGCAGTTGTAAGGGGACCGATTGTGTATTGTCTGGAAGAAGCAGATAACGGTGCAGATTTACATTTAGTAAGTTTAAGTCCAAAGGCAGTTTGTGAAGTAAAGGCTGAGAAAATCGCAGGAGAACCGGTAAAAACAGTGCTGACAGAGGGATTACGCCAGAAAAATTCAGAAAATCCAGAAGAGGAAGAACTGTATACCATCGCAGAACCAGATACCGAAGTTCCGGCTGATTTGAAATTTATTCCATATTATGTATGGGCAAACAGAGGCGAAAATGAAATGATGGTATGGGTGAAAAAAGCGTAAATCCAGCAGAAACTGTAGTTGCCAAAGAAAATAAAAAAGCATATAATAGACCTGTAATTGATAAAATGAGACATCAAAGAACAGATGGAGAAAGAGAGGTCTTAAATGTATTGCACAAGAAAAGTAGCAGATGATTTAATCTGGGTAGGAGCAGATGACAGAAGACTTGCCATGTTTGAGGGCGTGTATTCTGTGCCAAGAGGAGTTTCCTATAATTCATATTTATTATTAGATGAAAAGACCGTTGTATTTGATACCGTTGACCATGCAGTAGAGAAAACATTTCTCGAAAATGTAGAACATGGATTAAACGGAAGAACTTTAGATTATCTTGTAGTACAGCACATGGAACCGGACCATTCCGCAACAATCCGTACTCTGTTGATGCTATATCCGGAAGCAGAAGTGGTATGCAGTAAGAAAACAGAAGGAATGTTACGTCAGTTTTTTGGCGATGCAGTTAAGATGAACATAAAAGTAGTCGGAGAAGGGGATACCTTAAAAACCGGAAAACATGAGTTTACCTTCCTTGCTGCACCGATGGTTCACTGGCCGGAAGTCATTGTCACGTATGATTTGACAACCAAAACTTTGTTTTCAGCCGATGCTTTTGGAACATTTGGCGCATTAAATGGCGCATTATTTGCTGACGAAGTAGACTTTTTCCGTGATTATCTGGATGAAGCACGCAGATATTATACCAATATCGTAGGAAAATACGGTGTTCAGGTACAGGCTTTATTAAAGAAAGCGGCAACCGTGGAAATTCAGACCATTTGCCCGCTTCATGGATTTGTATGGAGAGAAAATATCGGTGCTTATCTGGAAAAATATCAGAAATGGAGCTTATATGAACCGGAAGTAAGCGGTGTTATGATTGCGTATGCGTCTGTATATGGAAATACAGAAAATGCAGCCAATATTCTTGCATGCAAATTACGCGATAAAGGGATTAAGACAACCATGTTTGATGTCTCTGTAGCTGAAACTTCAGAAGTAGTCGCTGCGTCTTTCCAGTATAGCCATCTGGTATTTGCCGCTCCAACTTACAATGGCGGAATCTTTATTAAGATGGATGAAGTACTCCGTGATATTGAAGCACACAGCTTAAAGAATCGTACTGTAGCATTTATGGAAAATGGAACCTGGGCAGTGACATGCGGAAAACAGATGAAAGAAATTTTTGCGGGATTAAAAGGCATGAATCTCATAGAAGATACGGTTACAATTAAATCCGCACTCGCAGACGGTCAGGAAACACAGGTAGAAAAACTGGCAGAAGCGATTGCCGAAACCATGTAAAAAAAACAAAATCAAAAATAAAAAAGAACCAATGGTTAATGACGGTTGACCATTGGTTCTTTTTAAGTTTATCTTTATTATTAAAATTAGTTCAGAGTATTAACAGCTTTAGATAAACGTGAAACTTTTCTTGCTGCGTTGTTTTTGTGGTAAACACCTTTTGTAGCAGCTTTATCAATTGTAGAAATAGCGTTTGCTAATGCTGCAACTGCTGCTTCTTTATCTTTTGCTACAACTGCTGCTTCTACTTTCTTGATAGAAGTCTTAACTGCTGATTTGATAGATTTATTTCTGTCAGCTTTTTTCTGGTTTACTAAAACTCTTTTTTTAGCAGATTTAATATTAGCCAAATCCGTACACCTCCAAAATTATTATATTTCGTATTCGTATGTTTATTATCTGATACCAAAGAAGACACGGGCACTTTGGTATTCACATGCTTTTTTATTCTAGTTTATTTATTGCAAAATGTCAATACATAAAATCTATGAAAATGCAAAAAATAGAAATAAATCTGATGAAGAGGGAGAAAAACAGCATGATTCGAGGAAGAATACACACCGATTTGGCACTGGAAGCAAAAGAAAGATATGAGGAGTTTAAACAACAGTTTCCTCAGATATGCCAACGGGTGAAGTTAAGGTATATTGCATCTTATTTGGGTATAACACTTCCCACACTTAGTCGTCTCCGAGCTAAGAAATAATTTATGTATTGCTGATTTTTTGTCATAGGACAAATTTAAAAGCCTTTAAGTTGTGTAACTTTGCAGCATTATTAGTAACAGTTAAAAAGAATCAATTATTAAATCTATTAATTTATTATGGAAAAAATCTCTTCTGCAGCATTTACTGATACAAAGCCTCATTATGATCTTCTTGATGGATTGAGAGGAGTTGCTGCTCTTATGGTAATATGGTATCATGTATTTGAAGGTTTTGCTTTTGCTAGTGCCGGCAATATCGAAACTCTCAACCACGGATATCTTGCTGTGGATTTCTTTTTTATTCTTTCGGGGTTTGTTATCGGTTATGCGTATGATGACCGTTGGGGGAAGAATTTCACTATGAAAGACTTTTTCAAACGCCGTTTGATCCGTCTTCATCCGATGGTAATTATGGGTGCTGTTTTGGGAGCTATTACGTTCTGTATTCAGGGTTGTGTGCAATGGGATGGAACGCATGTCGCTATTTCCATGATTATGTTGTCTTTACTTTGTACAATATTCTTTATTCCTGCCATGCCGGGTGTGGGATATGAAGTTCGTGGTAATGGTGAGATGTTTCCGTTGAACGGACCTTGCTGGTCCCTGTTTTTTGAGTATATAGGTAATATTCTTTATGCGTTGTTCATTCGTCGGTTATCTAATAAAGCATTGGCTGTGCTGGTTGTGATGCTGGGTATGGCATTAGCGTCATTCGCTGTTTTCAATGTGTCTGGTTATGGGAATATGGGAGTGGGATGGACACTCGACGGAGTGAATTTTTTAGGTGGAACTTTGCGTATGCTTTTCCCATTTTCATTGGGTATGTTGATGTCGCGTAACTTCAAGCCTATGAAGGTGAATGGGGCATTTTGGATATGTACTATTATACTGATTGCGCTGTTCTCGGTTCCTTATCTGGAAGGATTGGAGCCGATTTGCATGAATGGTATTTATGAAGCTTTTTGTGTAATTGTGGTTTTTCCTTTTCTTGTGTGGCTGGGGGCGTCGGGTACTACTACGGATAAGCAGTCTACAAAGATATGCAAGTTCTTGGGAGATATATCCTATCCGGTTTATGTAGTACATTATCCGTTGATGTATTTGTTCTACGCATGGTTGATTGAGAATAAACTTTATACATTGGGAGAAACTTGGTATGTAGCTGTGGGTGTTTTTGTTTTGAGTGTCATTTTGGCTTGCCTGTGTCTGAAACTGTATGATGAGCCTGTGAGAAAATGGCTGACTAAGAAGTTTCTTGCTCCCCAATAAAAATACTGTATTTCTTGATTGATGTTCATTAAAAGGGCGGATACTATATAAGAAAATATTACAGCTTTGAATAACAGACAATTAGATGAATGGCATCCGATCAGTAAATTCGGATGCCTGCATTGGATTATATCAACTGGGCTTTGGGGTTGATTTCCTTTTCTGGCAATAGTTATACATGCTGATGAGAGCATTCCGAACATAGACCTTTCAGGACATAATTGATACTTTGTACGGTGAATCCGGGAGGTAGTGTCACGATGGGCACGTGGATACTTTTCATACAAAACGTGCGGTGACAGTTCTCACAGTAGAAGTGAGTGTGGAGGTCGTCTACCTCACAATTGCAATCATTGCTGCAAACTGCATATTTTAACGATCCTGTACCGTCATCAATGCCATGAATCAGATGATGGGCTAAAAAAAGGGTTATGGTGCGGTAGATGGTTGATTTGTCTACCGTATCCAATTCGTTTTCCAAATCCAACAGTGAAAATGCTTCTTTGTGCTGCATCATGGTTTTTAGAATAAGCAGACGTATGGCTGTCGGTTTGATTTCCCGCTGTTCCAGTTTTTTTAAATAGATTGTTTCATTCATAGGTCAAATCATTTTATTCTTTCCATTTCTGTATTCTCATTGCATTAAAAATGGCGAGTAAAGCTACGCCTACATCTGCAAATATGGCTTCCCACATAGTGGCCATTCCGCCGGCTCCCAATAGCAATACTAACAATTTCACTCCGAATGCCATTGATATATTTTGCCATACGATGCGATGGGTCTGTTTCCCTATTTTTATAGCTTCCGCCACTTTACTGGGTTGGTCTGTTTGTATCACTACATCCGCAGTTTCTATAGCAGCGTCACATCCTAGGCCACCCATGGCAATCCCAACATCGCTGAGTGCCAGTACGGGAGTATCATTGATACCGTCTCCTACAAAAGCTACACGATTTTCAGAATTTGCTTTTAATTGTTCTAAATGTGCTACCTTACCTTCGGGTAGTAAATCGCCGAAAGCCTGTGTGACACCTATCTTTTCGGCTAAATTAGAAACAATTGTCTGTTTGTCTCCCGATAATATTTGAATATTATTAATATTTAAGTCTTTCAGTTCGCGGATGGCTTGTACAGCATCTGGTTTTGGTGTATCCGCCAATGAAAGATATCCCAAATATTTGTTTTCCATTGCACATAACACGATTGTTTCTGTCATGTCGCTGATTTCATAGGGAAAAGAGATGCCGTATTTTGATAATAACCGTGTATTTCCTACATATACTTCTTTACCGTTTGTTACGGCTTTTATTCCATATCCGGCAAATTCGGTTATTTTCAGTGACGAGTTAAGGGATATACTTTGTTCTTCTGCATATTTGACAATGGCTTTTGCGATAGGATGATTGCTGAAACTCTCTATAGAGGCGATAAGTTGAAGCAGTTCTTTTTGCGAAACACCTTCGGCTGCCGATATTGCCTGGACACTGAATACACCTTGGGTGAGTGTTCCGGTTTTATCGAATACTACGGTGTTTATTTGGGTTATGGCATCTAGATAATTACCCCCTTTGAAAAGAATCCCTTTGTGAGATGCGGCACCAATACCTCCAAAGTATCCTAATGGAATGCTGACCACTAATGCGCAAGGACATGATATGACTAGGAATACTAAAGCCCGATAGAACCAATCATCAAAAACAAAAATGAATTCAGGTTTTATCAGAGAGTATAAATAGGGGAGTATGACAACTAGTATCGCCAGTCCTGTCACTATCGGTGTATAAATTCGTGCAAAACGGCAGATAAATAATTCGGCAGGGGCTTTTCTTTCTGCTGCATCTTGTACTAAAGTGAGGATACGTGCTAACGTACTTTGATCATACGGTTTGTTTACTTTGATCCGTACCACTTTATCTGAAGCGATCATTCCTGCTAAAACTTCTTCTTGTTTATATAGAGTCCGGGGAACACTTTCTCCGGTTAGGGCGGCCGTATTAAATGAAGCGGAATCTTCCAGCAAAAATCCGTCTAGAGGTACTTTTTCTCCAACTTTTACTTCAATGGTTTCTCCTGGCTGTACTTTTTCCGGTACTGTTATTTTATATGTGTTGTTATATATTACAGTGGCTGTTTCGGGACGTACATCCAATAATGCTTTGATGTCGCTGCGTGCTTTGTGTACAGCTTTGTGTTGGAACCATTCACCTATGAGATAGAACAGAATAACGGCAATACCTTCCCAGTATTCTCCTAGATAGAATGCTCCTGATACAGCTATTCCCATTAAAGTGAATTCATTGAAAACTGATTCTAATTTTATTTTTTTCATTGTTTCTTTTTATTTATGACAACAAAGATAGCGGAAAGAAGATGCAACTAAATTGCAAATTATATTGTACCTTTACATCGGGTAATTTTTTATATACATGAAAAAAAGATATTGGGCTTTTTTGATAGGAAGCTGGTGTTTGTCTGTAGGAATGCAGGCAGCTAAGGTGGATACTTTGTCGGTACATAGCGATGCAATGAATAAAGAGGTTCAGGTAATTACCATCTGTCCGGATAAAGCCATGGCAGGTGAAAAATGTCCCGTACTTTATCTGCTTCACGGATATGGGGGCAATGCGGGAACATGGCTCGGGATAAAACCGGAATTACCTCGGATAGCTGATAAGGAAGGAATCATTTTTGTTTGTCCGGACGGGAAGAACAGTTGGTATTGGGACAGCCCTTTGAACAAGGAGTACCGTTATGAAACATTCGTGTCAAAAGAATTGGTGAACTATATTGATAAGAATTTTACTACGAAAGCGGAGAGAGGGGGACGTGCTGTCACCGGGTTAAGTATGGGTGGTCATGGAAGTTTATGGTTATCCATCCGTCATAAAGATGTCTTTGGAGGAGGAGGTAGTATGAGTGGAGGTTTAGATATCCGTCCGTTTCCCAATAATTGGGAGATGAAGAAGCAATTAGGTGAAGAAGCGAGCAACAAGCAGAGATGGGACGAACATACGGTAATTAATCAGTTGGATAAGATAAAGAATGGTGATTTGGCTGTTATAATAGATTGCGGTTGTGATGATTTTTTTCTGGAAGTGAATAAGGCTGTACACGAAAAACTGTTGAAGAAGAAAATAAATCATGACTTTATCATCCGTCCGGGTGGGCATACAGGCAGGTATTGGAATAATGCCATAGACTATCAAATACTATTTTTCAGTAAGTTCTTTAATAAATCGAAATAATAAAATGGATAAGATTGTTTTTATCACAGGAGCTTCCAGCGGTATCGGTGCCGGATGCGCTCGCAAGTTTGCTTCACAGGGAGCAAGTTTGATTTTAAATGCCCGTAACGTAAATAAACTGAGTGCATTGAAAGAAGAATTAGAAAAGCAATATGGTGCGAAAATATATTTGCTTCCTTTTGACGTGCGCGACCGTAAAGCGGCAACGTCTGCTTTGGAATCATTGCCCAAGGAATGGCAATCCATTGATATATTGGTGAATAATGCTGGGTTGGTTATCGGTACGGATAAAGAACAGGAAGGCAGTCTGGATGAGTGGGATATTGTCATAGATACTAATATTAAGGCTTTGCTGGCAATGACACGCCTGATCGTACCGGGAATGGTGGAACGTAAACGAGGACATATTATTAATATTGGTTCTATTGCCGGAGATGCTGCTTATCCGGGAGGTAGTGTGTATTGTGCTACAAAGGCTGCTGTGAAAGCTTTATCGGATGGACTGCGTATAGATTTAGTTGATACTCCATTGAGAGTGACTAATATCAAACCGGGGCTGGTGGAAACAAATTTTTCAGTTGTTCGTTTCCGGGGAGATAAGGAAAAGGCGGATAATGTATATAAAGGCATTCGTCCATTGACGGGAGATGATATTGCGGAAACGGTTTATTTTGCAGCTTCCGTACCGGAATATATGCAGATTGCAGAAATGTTGGTTATGCCTACTAATCAAGCTACAGGGACAATTGTTTCACGTAAATAAAAGAGGTGGACAGAGATATAAATAAAGGCGGCCCTTTAATAAAAGCCGCCTTTATTCTTACTTTCTCATTTTACCTTCTTACCTTAAAAAAACAATTATAATTCAATAATCAATGATTGACGTGCACCGACTGTCATATTTTTGGTAAGGTCAATTTTTTTGCCACTGATAAGTTCTTTACCGCTTTTTGAATCATTTGTCATTATGCGGTAGTGGTCATTTGCCACCACTTGTTCGGCATCGGTGCTGTTTAGGACAATGAGTTCAGTTTTCCCAGAATTAGTACGTGCGTACATATATATTCCGTGTTGGGGAATATGGTACTTAACTGTTTTCTTTTCCATCTTCGTTTAATTTAGTTTGGTTTTACGGCGGCAAATTTATATGTTTTTCAGCATATCTTATATAACTAATCGTTCAAAAATCATAATAAATCATTCATTTCTTAATCTATATCAATAAAAAATCCTCTTCCACATATTAGTTGAAGAGGATTTTATTTATTGTTTTTCAATGAATTACATCAAGAACCCAAGTAAAATACCGGCAGCTACGGCAGAACCGATTACACCGGCTACGTTGGGACCCATGGCATGCATCAGCAAGTAGTTGGTAGGATCATATTCCAGACCGATAACCTGAGAGATACGTGCCGAGTCAGGAACAGCAGATACACCGGCATTACCGATAAGCGGATTGATTTTGTTATCCTTACCTAATACCAAGTTGAATATCTTTACGAAGATAACTCCCGAAGCGGTAGCAATGATGAATGACAATGCACCCAGCGCGAAAATCAAAATCGAATCAATGGTAAGGAATTCTGAAGCTTGCGTGGAAGCACCTACTGTCAATCCTAATAAGATGGTAATGGTATCAATCAGCGGACCGCGGGCAGTTTCTGCCAAGCGACGGGTTACACCGCTTTCTTTCAATAAGTTACCAAAGAAAAGCATACCCAATAGAGGCAGACCCGACGGAACCAGAAAACAAGTAAGCAACAAACCAATGATAGGGAACATTACTTTTTCTGTATGAGAAACGACGCGTGGTGGTTTCATACGGATCAAACGTTCGTGCTTGGTAGTGAGCAGACGCATGATAGGCGGCTGGATAACCGGTACCAATGCCATGTATGAATAGGCAGATACCGCAATAGCTCCCATCAGGTTAGGCGCCAGTTTGGATGAAAGGAAGATTGCTGTCGGACCGTCCGCACCACCGATGATGCCGATAGCACCAGCCTGCATCGGATCAAAGCCCATTGCCAATGCAATCATGTATGCACCGAAAATACCAAACTGTGCGGCAGCACCAATCAACATCAGTTTAGGATTTGAAATCAATGCCGAGAAATCCGTCATTGCACCGATACCTAAAAAGATAAGTGGTGGATACCATCCGGAGGTAACTCCTTGATATAAAATATTAAGAACAGAACCTTCCTCATAGATGCCGACTTTCAGTCCGGCTTCCATGTTGAAAGGAATATTACCGATCAAGATACCGAAACCGATAGGAATGAGCAACATCGGCTCAAATTCCTTGGCCACGGCAAGGTATATGAAGAATAAACCTATCAGGATCATTACGATATGACCAACAGTAGCATTGGCAAAACCCGTATATGTCCAAAAGTCAGCTAGGTTATTCCCTAAAAAGTTGATAAATTCTCCCATATTATTCAATAATTACAAGGTCAGTACCTTCGAGAACGGATTCTCCTTTACTTACATTGATTGCGGTGATCTTGCCGTCTTTGTCTGCATTGATGTTATTTTCCATCTTCATAGCTTCAAGGATAATGATGGTTTGCCCCTTTTTTACGGTATCACCCACATTTACCTTGATATCAAGGATTACCCCCGGCAACGGAGATTTAACGCCCGATTTACCTGTAGAAGTTGCAGCAGGCTTTACTACTGTAGCTGGTGCCGGAGCAGGGCTGGTTGATACAGGACGAACTACCGGTTTCACTACAGCTTTCGGAGCTTTTTCCATTTCCACTTTGTAAGGAGTACCGTTCACTTCAACATGAGCGATATTGTCTTCTATATCTCCAATGGCAACTTTGTATACGTTACCGTTGATCTTATATTTATATTCTTTCATCATTTTATCTTTTTATTGGTGACTTACTTTTTGTGGGGAGTTTCACGCAAGGTATAAATCTTGGAACTCCACGGTGAATAACTACGTTTTACACGGGTAATGGTAAGAACGGTTTCTTCCACGTCATGTACATCGCTTTGCATTTCATGCATGGCCATGGCGATAGCGGCGAATACTTCGCCCGGAGCTTCACCCAATTTCTTTTCTTTGGCTTCTTGCTTGTCGGTAATACCTTTTACCTTCATGGCATTGCGCTTGCTCAGGTTTACAGAAATCTTACCTACACATTTGAAGAGAATGAAAAGTAAAAGAAGACCGCAGAATACAACGCTCATAGCAGAGATGGCCATACCGATACCACTACCGTCGTGTTCTTCGAATTTTTCCATCTTTGCATGACTGTTGATAGTCTTGTTATTGGTGCTCGGAGTCACATATTTGTCTGCGCTGGAACCTTTCACCTCCCATTCATTTGCTGCGTCGCTGACACGTGCGTATGATTGGTTTGCTTGCAATGTGCCTGCCGGAACAATAATCTGATCCAATAATTTTTTGCCTGAATCATACAATCCAATCCAATTGTCGGTTGCGGCATTCAGTGTGAAATTAGTGTGGAAAGTACCGCGGTTGGGTTCGCCGTCTGCCCAGAATAAAGCGTGCTGGCGAGGTTTGACCAAAGTCAATACATCACCTTTAGGGATAAAATAAGTAGCAGTATCTCCAGGCTGGCTGCTCACCTTCAGTAAACAACCGGCAAGGTCTGCGCTACCAAATGATCTATTGAATATTTCAATCCATGCGCTGTGTACTCCGTAGTCATCCTGGAAATTGCTTTCATTTTCAATCAGCACTTCATTCAGTACCAGCTTGGTGTTCGATTTCTGTTCTCCACAAGAACATAACCCCACCATCAGCAGCAAAGAAAGGAATATTCCTATATTTAATTTCTT
>ENA-OPDA01002041-OPDA01002041.1-human-gut-metagenome-genome-assembly--contig:-NODE-2041-length-12432-cov-2.970510_pt1 | contig 12432 bp, 10 predicted proteins | sample MGYA00241253_ERZ501486 | MGnify/ENA primary metagenome ERZ501486 (study PRJEB25962, sample SAMEA2042510) | human gut metagenome | biome: human gut; feature: human-associated habitat; material: faeces... | reverse complement strand
CACAAAGGCCGCCGTGAACAGCAGCAGAATGCAGCTGACGGCCATGATGGGCGCGCCCACCAAACAGACACGGCGGTACAAAAATGCCTGGCCCATGCTCTGCATGATCTGGGCAAAGCGTTCTTCGCGCCCAATGCCCAGCAGCTGCTTGATGCCGCCGGTCAGCACAGCACCATAGCTCAGGCCCGCGCTGCCCACGCTGGCCCCAGTGGTTTCGGTTGGGGTCACGGCGGCGGTATAGCGGTTCCAGCTGATAAACACCGCCAGCACCACCGCCGCCAAAATACTGCATTTTGCCAGCGATACGCCGAAAATGCGGGCAGGCTTTGTATCTGGGTGCGGCGTACCGAACAGCTGATCCAGCCCGATCAGGAACGTAACGATCAAGGCATAGGCAAAACCGATATCTTTGGTCATGGTCAGCACGGCAAGTGGCATGGCACAGGCAAAAAAGCCGGTTTTGCGCCCGCCCGCCGCGGCATACAGGCACAGGGTTCCGCCAAACAGCAGCGCCAGGGGGGTATCCGCCATGGCGTTGGCGTACATGGTGGATGGGGTGCCCGCCGGAACCACGCTGAAAAAGAACGGCAGAAGAAAGCCCGCAGCAAACACCAACACAGCACCCGCCCAGTTTTTGCGCGGCATGGCTGCCGCCGGGGCAATGCAGGCCAGGAACAAAATATCCAGCCCGGCCAGGCACTGCCATTCATAAAACTGGCCCGGTACGCGCTGGAAGAGATAGGAAACCAGGCTGGTTGCCGGGTAGGTAAAGCTCGCCGTCAGGTTGATGGGATCCGCCACATACAGCGCAGCGCGCTCCGCCACCATCTTGGGGGCCAGGCCCCAGGCGGTAAATTCATCCCACTGGGTAAACATGGGCTGCTGCAAAGCAAACAGCACCCACAAAAAACAGCTGCCGCCCACAAACAGCAAAAAGCCGGGGCTGAACAGCGCCCGCCGGATAGCCCGCCACCCGGCACGCACCCCAAAGTAGACCCCGCCGGCCAGCCAGACCGCCATGATGATAAAATGGCCGAACTGCAAAAGCCCCAGCAGGGAAAGCAGATACAGCACCACGGCCGACCCGCACAAGGCAGGCAGCGGCAGCAGGGCGGCATCGAACCGGGTACATGCCGCCACGCACAGACAGCATGCGGAGAAGAACAGCAAAAACAGCAGGCCGAATACAATCTGCACGGTACAGCACCTCCCGGAATCAGAATCAAATTAGTAATTAGCAATTAGCAATGAATCATTAGCGGTGGATTGCCGCCCGGTGGGCGGCTCAGAAAATTGGGGCAAGGTAGCATATAAAGGCTGATTCTATATTCGCAGACTATCACGCAAAAGCCGCGAAAAACCGCAGATTTGATCGTGCCACGGGCACACCGCCATTATTTTTAACTATTCTCTCATATACGCGTAAGCCAGCTCACGCGTATACGACGTACACCGGCCCCACAAAGTAGTGCTGGAAGAGCAGCACAGCGCCAAAAACGGCATAGCAGGCGCACAGCGGGGTGATGGCCGCTTCGGCCTTTTCTTCCGTGATGGCGGGGCGGATGGTTTTGCGCAGCAGTACGGCCAGGGCGGGCAGCAATGCCAGCCAGACGCAGAGGAAATACCGCGCCTGCAGCCCCACAATGCGCACCATGCCCACCGGGGTATAGGTGATATACATGGCTGCCATGGCACCGGCGGCGTACACCAGCGCCAGCAGTGCCGCCCCGCCCACGCGGCGGCGGGTGGGGAACGCATCGGCGCGTTTTGGCTGCGCAGCAGCCAGCAGGGCGGCCAACAGCAGCACCAGCGGGCCGGTCAGGTTCAAAAAGCTGATGGGCAGGTCCTTCCAGCCGAACAGGCCGAGCTGCCCAATAAAGAAATCATTCTCTCCCAGGGTCCCCCAGAACGCAGCAATGGTCCGCAGAGGGTTGCGCAGCACAAAGGCCAGCTGTTCACCGCCGTTTACCGTGCTGCCGCCCTGGCGCTCAATCATGGGATAGTTATAGCGGAACGCCGTTCCGTACCATTCCGTCAGCAGGGTAACGGCCATAGCACCGCCAAAGCCGCCCAGCGCCCACAGCGGGCGGCGTCCCTTGGCGTGCCATTCCCGCTTTGCCACCAAAAAGATGGGCAGGACCCACAAAAGGTTCAGGTACGGTTTGGCGATATTGACAAAGATGCAGGCGGCGGTGTAAATGCCCGCCGTTTGGGTGTTCCACTCCTTGCGGGTCAGCAGGGCAAGCATCAGGTAATAGCAGCCCAGCAGGGTTGCATCATAGCTCAGCGACGACCCCATAAACAGCGACATCGGCAGCAGCATAATGGCCGCAAAGGCCGGGCGGTAACGCTCCGCTTTGGCCAGCGCCAACGCGCACAACAGCGTGTAGGCCAGCAGGTTGACGATGCGCCCGCCATATAGGCAGCCCAGCGCGCCAAAGCCAAGCAGGCGTGCCAGCGCCATACCGACCGCACCCGGCAGGAATGGAATGACCAGAAAGCTGACCGGCTCGCTGACCGGGTCCGGCACAGAATCCCGCACATCGTGCGCCAGGTACAGGGCAAAGCTGTCCGCCATGCTCTGCACTGCGCCTTCCTTGCCGTATTGCTTCAGGGCATAGCCCGCGGTGTTATAGGCTTTTTCCGCCCCGGTATCGGGGTCAGTGCCCACACCGGCAGAGGTATGCGCATTCACCCATGCACCGGGGAACGCTTCCAGCAGGTATGCCACATCGTCCGGGTAGGTGCGGGAAGCATCAAAATCAAAGTGCCCGGTGGAGATGGCATAGGTGCGCAGGTAATGGTCGGCTTCGTCCGGCGTTTGCAGCGGCGGGTTGGCAAATGCAAACAGCAGCCCGCACAAAAAGATGCACACGGCCCCTTTTGCCGCAAATCCTTTTGCAAACCGCCGCACACAATACCCGGCCAGCAGACATACTTCCAGAAAGGCCGCACACCCCAGTGTAACCACCAGGGGGGACACACGGTTATCCAGCCCAAAGAACACCCGCCAGTAATAGGCCCACAGCACGCCGCACACGGCGGCGCACAGCACAGCCAGCCCCCACCGCACAGCGGCGGGCAGCTTTTGTAATTTTATTGGCATAAAACTTCCTTACAACCGCCCTTACAGAATGTACTGGCCAACCTTGTACTGGTCCAGGTTGCCGCGCAGGAACTCGATGGTCGCAGCCAGGCCCTGCTCAAAGGTGTACTGGGGCGCCCAGCCGGTCAGCTCACGCAGCTTGGTGGAATCGCCCAGCAGGCGGTTGACCTCGCTCTTTTCGGGGCGCAGGCGCTCGGCTTCGCAGACGATCCTGGCGCTGGGGTTGATCTGGGCAATCAGCTCATTGGCCAAATCGCCGATGGAATGTTCCACGCCGGTAGCAATGTTGATTTCCTGGCCAATGGCGGCATCGCAGTCCGCAATGGCCATAAAGCCGTGGGCGGTGTCCTTGACATAGTTAAAGTCGCGGGTGGGGGTCAGGCTGCCCAGCTTGATTTCCTGCTGGCCGGCCAGCAGCTGGGTGATGATGGTGGGGATGATGGCGCGGCCGCTCTGGCGCGGGCCATAGGTGTTGAAGGGGCGCACAATGGAAACCGGCAGGTCAAAGCTGCGGTAAAAGCTTTCGGCCAGGCGGTCCGCGCCGATCTTGGTGGCAGAGTAGGGGCTCTGGCCCTGGAACGGGTGGTGCTCGTCAATGGGCACATACTGGGCGGTGCCGTATACTTCGCTGGTGGAAGTAACCATCACGCGCTGGGTGCCCAGCTCGCGGGCGGCGTTCAGCACGTTCAAGGTGCCCTTGATGTTGGTATCCACATAGCTGTCCGGGCTGTGGTAGCTGAACGGAATGGCAATCAGGGCAGCCAGATGGAACACGCGCTCCTGCCCGCGCATGGCAGTACGCACGCCGTTGGGGTCACGTACATCGCCCATAAAGATATCCATTTCATTGCGGATCTCCGGGGGCAGGGTATCGATCCAGCCCAGGGAACCAAACGAGTTATACAGGCAGAAAGCACGCACTTTCTCGCCGCTTTTTACCAGCTCTTCGGCCAGATGGCTGCCGATAAAGCCATCGGCACCGGTCACCATAACGGTATGGGACATTGTAAAAACACTCCTTTTTATATGGCAATACCGCCCGCAGGGCAGAACAATCCAATTATTACAAAATAGTATAACCGATTTGCGGCCTGATTTCAACCAATGCCCCGCCCAGCGTGCAAAAAAGTGCCGGGGCGGCCGCGGATAGGGTAGGCCTACATTAAATTTATATAAAGATTATTCCGTTTGTATCAAAGAGTTCGGCAATATGTTATAATAGGATAAATACAGTGCTGGGCTGCCTTGCCGCATTCCCTGCCCTGTAGTGGAAAGGAGCCTGCACCCATGCCGCAACGCGAACCTGCCCTGCTTTGGCTGCGGGACTTCGCCCTGACCGCATTGGTCCTTGCGCTGTGTACGCTGACAAGCTGGGTATTTTTCCGGCTGGATTTTGTTTCTTCCAACTATATCCTGACCTATATCCTGGGCGTCATGTATATCAACGTCTTTACATCGGGGTTGGTGTACGGCGTTGTGGCTTCGCTGTTCTCGGTGATGCTGGTCAACTATATGTTCATTGACCCCTTTATGCAGTTCCGCATCCGGTCAGACGACATGGTAACGGCAGTGGTCATGCTCTGCGTTTCGCTGCTCTGCTCCTCGCTGACGGGGCGTATCAAGGTACAGGCCGCCCAAAGCGAGCGCAAAGCCTATGCTTCGCAGGTGCTGCTGGAAGCCAGCCGCAGCCTGTTGGGGGCCGAGGACCCTGACACCATTCTGCGGATAACGGCCACCCAGCTGGGCAAGCTGTTGGAGCGCCCGGTCTGCTTTGCCCCCGCACCGGAGCACATTGCACCGGGAACCCTGATTCTGCCCCCTCCCGGCCAGACGGATTACCGCAGTTGCCCGGCGCTGCATGAGTTCAGCACCTATGAGCACAATCTGGCATTATCCATCCTGGATGTGTGTTCCCTGGCGCTGGAAAAAGAAACCTCCAACCGCGCCCGGCGCGAAATTGAGGAAGCCGCCCGCCAGGAACAGCTGCGCGCCAACCTGCTGCGCAGCATCAGCCATGACCTGCGCACCCCGCTGACAAGCATTTCCGGCAACGCGCTGATTTTGACCGAGAAAAATCCCCTGCTGACCGAGGAAAAGCGCCGGGAGCTTTCTGCCGCAATTTATGAGGACGCCAACTGGCTGAACCATCTGGTGGAAAATCTGCTTTCCATCACCCGGATGGAGAACGGCCAGGTAAAGCTGCGCATTCAGCCGGAGCTGATTCAAGATATTTTTGACGATGTACTGACTCATTTGGACCATGACGCCGCCCGTCACACCATTGTGACCAACGTGGCGGATGACCTGCTGATGGCCGATATGGACGCCCAGCTGATCGAGCAGGTGCTGGTGAACCTCATCAACAACGCCATCAAATATACCCCCGAACATTCCCGCATTGAGCTTTTCGCCGCGCCGGAGGGTAAATTTGTCCGCATCTGCGTAACGGATGACGGCCCCGGCATCCCGGAAGAAAGCCGGGGCAAGCTGTTTGATATGTTTTATACCCTTGGCAAAACCCGCAGCGATGGCCGCCGCGGGCTGGGTCTTGGGCTGGCCTTGTGCCGTTCCATTGTTGCCGCTCATGGCGGTGTGATCGATGTACAGAACGCTGCACCGCACGGTGCCTGCTTCCGTTTTACACTCCCGCGAACTGAGGTGACCCTGTATGAATAAACCGCTGATTCTTGTGGTGGAGGATGACCCGGCTGTTGCACGGCTGATCTCCACCACACTGGAAACCCGCAATTATCAGTACCACCGTGTACAGAACGGAGCCGGTGCCCTGTTGGAAGCTGCTTCGGCACGGCCGGATGTAATTTTGCTGGACCTTGGCCTGCCGGATATGGACGGTATTGATGTGATCCGCAAGATTCGCGGGTGGAGCAACGTGCCCATTCTGGTGGTTTCGGCCCGCAGTGATGATACCGACAAAGTATCTGCCCTGGATGCCGGTGCAGATGATTACCTGACCAAGCCGTTCAGCGTAGAGGAGCTTTTGGCCCGGCTGCGCGTGGCGCTGCGCCGTGTGCGGTATGATACTTCCCGCGCAGGTGACCAGGCCAGCATATACGAGAACGGAGAACTGCGCATTGACTATGCCGCAGGCTGTGTGTACCGCGGCGGAACGGAGATTCACCTGACCCCCATTGAGTACAAGCTGATCTGCGTGCTGGCCAAGAACACCGGCAAAGTGCTGACCCACAACTATCTGCTGAACGAAGTCTGGGGCAGCCCGGCCGCATCGGATACGCCGTCCCTGCGCGTATTTATGGCAACGCTGCGCAAAAAAATTGAGGAAGACCCCAGCCACCCCCGCTATATCCAGACCCACATCGGCGTTGGCTACCGCATGATCCGCCAGTAAAGTTTGGCTTTCAAAATGTAACCGCAACAGCCCGTCCATCCGTTTGTTGCCGGATGAGCGGGCTGTTTCAATTTTATTTATTCGGTTTTCTCTGCTTTACTTGGCTGCGCGGCGTCCGCCTTTGCCGCCGGTCTTTTTGGCGCGGCCGGTGCCGGTCTGGGTGCGGGTGGACTTGGGGGCCGTTTTCTTGGGTTCCGGCTTTGGCATATCCTTTTGCAGCAGCTTATCCGGCACGGGCTGGATGCTCCACAGCTGGTTTTCGCCAAACACATCCTGCCAGATCTGGGCCTGGGTACCGTTATCGACCCGCATGCCTACCAGGTCAATGACCTTATCAGCCAGCACATTGCGGATCTTGGCCTTGCCGCCATCGGCGGGAACAATCTCCCACCGCTGGCCCTTGCCGGTGGTTTTCTCCCACTGGTGCACCCAGGTTCCGTTCACAACACCACTCATGGCCAGGTCCATCACCTTGCCGGTAAAGCGGTTTTTGATGCGGTACTGGCCTTCGGCGGCTTCCTCAAAAATCCATTGCTGCCAGGGCTGACCCTCATAGCTCCACAGGCGGATGGATGCGCCGTTCTCGGTGTTGAAATCGGCAACTTCCAGCACGCGACCATTGGCGGCAGCGATAGTATAGCAGGCGCCTTCCCGAATGACGGTCTGTGCGGATTTTTTCATAGCGTTTTTCCTCCTTTGCCTGTGCGGCGCTTTTGGTGCCTTACAGGTTATGTATTTATTGTACATATTATAGCACATTCGCACAAAGCGGTTTTGCCAAAATCGTATAAAGTTTTTTGGTAACACTGCACGCTTTTTCGGGGTTAGCGGGTGGTTTAACCAAAGGTGGCTTGCATTTTTCAGCAATCTATTCTATGATATTATATAAATAACTAATTATAGGAGGCACCCACCTTGAGGATCGCATTGATTGCCCATGATTCCCGCAAAGAGCTTTTGGCCCAGTTCTGCACAGCCTATGTGCGTATTCTGTCTCAGAACGAACTGGTTGCCACCGGCGTGACGGGCAAAGTGGTACACGATGCCTGTGGGCTGCCGGTTCGCTGCCTGTATCCCGGTGCACGCGGCGGTGCCGAGCAGATTTCCTCCATGATTGCCTGCGGCGAAATTGATATGCTGCTGTTTTTCCGCGACCCCGTCAACGCCCGGCCCAATGAGCCGAACGCCGTTACCCTGCTGCGCCTGTGCGATACCCGCGCCATCCCCGTTGCCACCAACATTGCCACTGCCGAGGTTTTGATCCACGGCCTGGAGCGCGGAGACCTGGCCTGGATCGAATTGCAGCGCGGGAGAAAATAACGAATATCCACGAAACCCCAGCAAGCATTTGTAGGGTTTCTTCCAACTCTGCCTTATTGCGCATTGCAAAATTGTGATGGCCCTGGCCAAAATTTGTAGGGGACGATGCTTGCATCGTCCCGCTGGATGGGCCTTGTTGCATTGCTTGCTTTCAAAAAAACAATCTCCCTCACACACCATGCATTTTCCCAAACGTCCCCGCCGCCTGCCGCAAATCAGGCGGCATTTTTGTGTTCCTTTCCTGTTTTATGGCAACTATCCCCCGCCGCCCTTGATTTTACCCACCAAAACCTTTACAATAAGATTAAATATTACCGCTTTTGCGGAAAGGAAGTAAGATCATGGATCAGTCCAGCAAATACAGCATCAATACCCTGTGCGTACAGGGCGGCTATACCCCCGGCAACGGCGAACCCCGCCAGATTCCCATTGTGCAGAGCACCACTTTCAAATATGATAGCTCCGACGATATGGGCAAGCTGTTTGACCTGCAGGCCAGCGGTTATTTTTATTCCCGCCTGCAAAACCCCACTTGCGATACCGTCGCCGCCAAGATTACCGAACTGGAGGGCGGCACCTCCGGTATGCTGACCGGTTCCGGCCAGGCAGCCAACTTCTTTGCCCTGTTCAACATCTGCAACGCGGGCGACCACATCGTTTCTTCCAGCTCCATTTACGGCGGCACCTTCAACCTGATCTCCGTCACCATGGCAAAGATGGGCATTACCGCCACCTTTGTCTCGCCTGACTGTACCGAGGAAGAGCTGAACGCCGCGTTCCAGCCCAACACCAAGGCTGTCTTTGGCGAAACCATTGCCAACCCCGCCCTGACGGTGCTGGATATTGAAAAGTTTGCCAATGCAGCCCACGCCCACGGTGTGCCGCTGATTGTGGATAACACCTTTGCCACCCCCGTCAACTGCCGCCCCATTGAATGGGGTGCCGATATCGTGACCCATTCCACCACCAAGTACATGGACGGTCACGGCGCAACCCTGGGCGGTGCCATTGTGGACGGCGGCAAGTTCGACTGGATGGCTCATGCCGATAAGTTCCCCGGCTTGTGCACCCCTGATGACAGCTACCACGGTATCACCTATGCCGAGCACTTTGGCAAGGAGGGCGCTTTCATCACCAAGGCAACCGCACAGCTGATGCGTGACTTTGGCTGCGTGCAGAGCCCCATCAACGCCTACATGCTCAACCTTGGCCTGGAAAGCCTGCATGTGCGCATGGCCCGCCATTGCGAGAACGGCCAGGCTGTGGCAGAGTTTTTGGCCAGCCACCCGAAGATTGCCTATGTGAACTACTGCGGCCTGCCGGGCGATAAGTACCATGCTGTTGCCGAAAAGTACCTACCCAATGGTTCCTGCGGCGTTGTCAGCTTTGGCGTAAAGGGCGGGCGCGAAGCCGCTGCTGCCTTTATGGGCCACCTGAAGATTGCCGCCATTGAGACCCATGTGGCCGATGCCCGCACCTGCTGCCTGCACCCCGCCAGCTCCACCCACCGCCAGATGAACGACGAGCAACTGATTGCCGCCGGTGTTCAGCCCGACCTGGTGCGCATGAGCTGCGGTCTGGAAGATAAGAACGACCTGATCCACGATATTGCCCAGGCACTTGACCAGATCTGACCGTTAAGGAGTTTACTGTTTATGCCTTTGATCATTCCCAAAGAGCTGCCCGCCTATGGCGAACTTTCGCGCGAGAACGTGTTTGTCATGCACCAGCAGCGTGCGCAGACCCAGCAGATCCGTCCCCTGCGCATCCTGATTTTGAACCTGATGCCCACCAAAATTGTAACGGAAACCCAGCTGGCACGCCTTTTGGCCAACAGCCCCCTGCAGGTGCAGCTGACCTTTTTGCAGACCAAGACCCATGATACCACCCACACCCCGCAGGAGCACATGAAGGCGTTTTATAAAACCTTTGATGCGGTGCGCAATGAGCGCTTTGACGGTATGATCATCACCGGTGCCCCCATTGAGGACCTGGACTATGAGGATGTGGACTACTGGAACGAGCTGTGCGAGATCATGGATTACAGCCGCGAAAACGTATATTCCACCATTCATCTGTGCTGGGGTGCGCTGGCCGGGCTGTATTACCATTTCGGCGTGCGCAAGGTACACCTGCCGGAAAAAATGTTCGGCGTGTTCGAGCACCGCGTGGTGCGGCCCTCCAATCCGCTGGTGCGCGGCTTTGACGAAGTATTCTATGCCCCGCACAGCCGCTGGGCCGGGCTGAACCGCGCCGATATTGATGCCGCCCCGGAGCTGCGCATGCTGGCCGAAAGCGATGTTGCCGGCCCCATGCTGCTTTCTACCGAGTCCGGCCGCCAGATTTTTGTCATCGGCCACCCGGAATACGACAAGTACACTTTGGATGCCGAGTACCGCCGCGATGTAAAGGCGGGCAAGGAAATTCATGTGCCGGTCAACTATTACCCGGACGATGACCCCAACAAGGACCCCATTTTCCGCTGGCGTGCCCATGCGCACCTGCTGTATACCAACTGGCTGAACTACTATGTCTACCAGAACACCCCCTATGACCTGGATGATCTGGAAGCCGTGGTGGACCCGCCCCGCACCTGAGGAGGACGTATGCCGAAGATCAGTGCCTGTATTGTGGCATACTGTGATTATAATGAAGTGTGCGCCGCTGTGCGCAGCGTGCTGACCAACACCCCCGGCGATGACTTTGCCCTGTATGTGGTGGATAACGCCAGCCCGGATGGCTGCGGTCCCCGCCTGGCGCAGACAGATTTTGGTGATGTACGCGTGCAGGTGATCTGCCTGCCCAAGAACCTCGGCTTCGGCAAGGGCCATAACAGCATTATGGACCGCCTGACCAGCGATGTACACTTTATCCTGAACCCGGATGTGATCATTCACGATGACATCCTGCCCCAGATGGCGCAGTGGCTGCTGGACCACCCCGGCGTTGTGATGGCCACGCCGCAGCTCTATTTTCCGGATGGGCGCATCCAGAACCTGCCGCGCCGCAAGCCCACCCCGTGGCTGCTGCTGGCCCGCCAGCTGGCCCCGCGGTTTGGCGGTGTGATGCAAAAAGCTGACGAACATTACACCATGCAGGATGAAGACCTAACGATCCCCCGCCCCATTGAGTTTTGCACTGGCAGCTTTGCCGCCATCCGCACCGATGTGTTCAAAACCATCGGCGGTTTTGACCCCGAATACTTTATGTATGTGGAGGATGCCGACCTGACCCAGCGTGCTCTGCGCCAAGGGCTTGTCTACCTGCTGCCGCAGTTCACCGCCACCCACGCCTGGCACCGCGACCCCATGCGGGACGCAGGCAAGTTCAAAATGCAGTTGAAGAGCATGGGCCGGTATTTCAAAAAATGGGGCATCGGCAAGGGGAATGTGTAAACGGGTTATTGTTTCAGCAAAAAACACTTGCACTTATTGAGACCGCAGAGGTGCATATTGTGCGCACCTGCCGCCTCTTCCTTGTCATCTCCCAAATTTAGCACTTGACGCACACGGCGCGAACAGATATAATAGAAATGTTCACGAGGTGTTGCGCAGCTGGTAGCGCGCGTGGTTTGGGACCACGAGGCCGCAGGTTCGAGTCCTGTCACCTCGACCAAAATAAAAGCCGCAGATTCGTTAGAGTCTACGGCTTTTATTATTTTAAGTACACACTTTTATAGCTTTTTCGCAAATCAACTTTCAGGGAATCCACTTTTTACTATTTTGCAGTCCCACTATAAACGCTATGTAATGGTTACAGCATCCATCGTTCCAGCATCTGGATGATATTTGAGCGTGATCGTTGTTTTCCGCTGGCGAAGGAATCCATCTGTTCCGAATTGAAAACAAAGCACGTTTCAAATTTATCCTTATCCTGATCGGGAACCAGCGCACCGTTTAATGAACCATAAGAAATCTTTTTAATATGAGTTGTTTTTGGATCGTTTTATCATCCGCTTTGTTATGAAGCCCAAAGGCCGATCTCATCGCCGGATCCGTTAAAAAACCTCTGGCATTGAAGGCACAAATCATAAGATTCCTCTTCAGATGGCACCAGTTCTATCGCACAGATATAATCGTAGAGCGGGCAGATATTTTTTGTTATCGTTTCCTTTCTTGTGTATTTTCCCCTTGACTGATACAATGTAGAAAAAACAGTTAAGGAGCATCCCCCAATGATTCGTGAAATTTGCAAAGACGAGACTTTTCTTGCGCAGAAAGCCGCGCCCGCCACGGCGGCGGACCTTGGCGTAGCGCAGGACCTGATGGAAACTCTGATTGCCCACAAGGATGGCTGCGTGGGTATGGCGGCAAACATGATCGGCGTGAACAAACGCATCATCGCTTTTGAGAATGACGGCGAATACATGGTCATGTTCAACCCTGTCATCGTCAAACAGTCCGGAGCCTATGAAACGGACGAAGGCTGCTTATCTCTTACCGGCACGCGGAAAACCAAGCGCCACAAAGTCATCAAAGTGCAGTGGCAGAATGAAAAATTCCAGACGCGGCTTAAAACGTTTACCGGCTGGACGGCGGAAATCATCCAGCACGAAATTGACCACTGTGAGGGAATTTTGATTTAAGGCAACACCGCACAATTCCCGCCTGACGGCTTAAGCACCGCTCCGGCGGCTGCG